>Ga0255343_1001031_pt1 | contig 39874 bp, 38 predicted proteins | sample wastewater_treat_4_FD_192413 | JGI IMG/M metagenome (GOLD analysis project Ga0255343, IMG submission 192413) | Wastewater microbial communities from Lulu Island WWTP, Vancouver, Canada - plant16 | ecosystem: Engineered > WWTP > Wastewater > Unclassified | place: Canada: Vancouver, British... | reverse complement strand
ATCTGTTAGCTTACTTCCTCTTGACATAAAATAACCCCCTTACAGCTTTCACACGCTTTTGTTTTTTCGTGTGTCTACTTTAAGGGGATTATATCATGAAAAAGCAGCCCCGAAGGACTGCTCAGTGTATATTTATCGTTTCACAATCTTCAGTTGTTTTGTAAATACTCAAAAACAGCATCGACAATTGAAGGGTGCCATGCATCGGCATCAAATACTTGACTACTGTATATAGTGTACTTGACACCTTCTTTTGAAGTGAACCAATGATTTCCAGAATGAATAAGGATGCCCATTTTCTCTAAAATTAAATTCAAAGCATGAACACTTTTGACATTGCATCCCATTTTTTGAAGCCTTTTGACAACTTCAATCTTATACAGATCTCCTAAAGCATTATACGGCATACAAATCATTCCTCCCCTTAAAAGATGTTCCGGTTATTTTTTATCATGAAAACTTACAACATATTCTGATGGAACGATTGTCGTGTCAACCTTTCTTCCAGTATAGAAAAATTCCATCAATTTGGCGAATTCTCGAACCTCTTCCTCACTGTCCTCAACAAAAGCCTTTTTATTATGATTAAAGAACGCTTTTGCCTCTTCCATTGTTTTATAGGTTGCTTTCAGATTTGTCGATATTGTTTGCAGAGAATATTGGTACATATTATCAAAGGCAATAGTTGGAATTGTAATCAAGTGAGACTTATTATCCTCAACCCATTGAGCTGCTTTTTCCGGTCCGAACTCCTTCAATGTAACTAAAACCAGTTTATCAATCAAAATGATATTGTTGCTGTCATTAGCGTATAAATAATTCAGAACCTTATACCGGATAATAGGTGGAAGCAAAGAAAAACAACTTACAATCTTTGTATTTGCGTCAAAAGGATGCTTAGAAAAGAACTGAATAAATAAGCATGAAATCAAGTCAAGTAAATGATCATGAATTTTGCTATAATCGTCCTTTGTGATCTGTGCTCGTACCTTTGAATGCGAACAAGAATTTGCTGCATAATAATCATTTGTATCATTCTTAACAGCAAGAATGCATTTCTTAAAATGATCGCCGTAAGTGAGTGCTTTTACAGTTTTTAATACTTCTTTGTCACCGATTGTCAGCTGATCATCTGGATTAAAGTCAATCAACTTCCTTACTATTATCTCAGAAAGAACCCTCATTTGAGCAATCTTTCCTCGGTAAGAAGAATCAACATAAAAAATATCGTGCAGACAGTCCCCAAGAATATAAACATAATCCTCGTCTCTGAAGTTGCTCATATTACCACCCCTTAGTTTCTTTTCCTTTATTATACTGCATGAAATGGAAAAAGTAAAGAGGTTATTTAGAAATTATCAAAATCTGCCTGTCCAGCGACCTCCGACCAGCCGTCGTAGTTGAACGATGCACCATTTTTGGCGGGTCATTCAACTTTGTTCTTTATTTCGATACGGTCTAAAATACCCTGAACGCTGACATTCTGATGTGTAAGATACATTCTTGCAACGTCCTGAATAAATTCCGGATCAGCACCGGTTTTCTTCTGAATGATGTCAACAGAATAACCTTTATCAATACATTTCATTATCTTTTTTACAAGGCTAAATATTTCCTTATCCGAAGCTTTTTCCAAAGAGGTTTTCGGAGCTGATTTATCAAGAACGGCAGCTTTGGCGTGACCATAATAAACAACCTTTGGTTTTAGGTTCAGAAGAATGTCCCAGCTGTCAGCAATTTGTGTTCCTTTATGTGCTTCAGTTGAACGATGCACCATTTTTGGCGGGTCATTCAACTGGCGGGGCGTTTTCCGCAATTGTTATTTTATTGACAAGGCTATTGCATTTTTATCCCCTTTGAGGTATAATATTAGTATCAAACAAAAATTTTTCGGAGGTATAAATTATGTCCAGACTTGTTTCCGCAAAGGATATGCTCAATAAGGCTCGTGACGGAAAATACGCAGTAGGTCAGTTTAACATCAATAACCTTGAATGGACTAAGGCCATTCTTCTTACCGCTCAGGAGCTTAACTCCCCTGTAATTCTCGGCGTTTCAGAGGGCGCAGGCAAATATATGGGCGGCTATAAAACTGTTGTTGGTATGGTTAACGGTATGCTCGAGGAGCTTAACATTACCGTTCCTGTTGCTCTTCACCTTGACCACGGCACTTTTGAGGGAGCTAAGGCTTGTATCAATGCTGGCTTTTCTTCTGTAATGTTCGACGGCTCGCACTATCCTATTGAAGAAAATATTGCAAAAACAACCGCTCTTGTAAACGCTTGCGACGTTCTCGGTCTTTCTCTTGAGGCTGAGGTTGGTTCCATCGGCGGCGAAGAGGACGGAGTTGTCGGTGCTGGAGAATGCGCTGATCCTGATGAGTGCAAGAAAATTGCTGACCTCAAGGTTACTATGCTTGCTGCTGGTATCGGCAATATTCACGGTAAATATCCTGCTAACTGGGCTGGTCTTTCCTTTGAAACACTTGCTGCTGTAAAGGAAAAGACTGGGGATATGCCTCTTGTTCTCCACGGCGGAACAGGTATCCCTGCTGACATGATTAAAAAGGCTATTTCTCTCGGCGTTGCTAAAATCAACGTTAATACAGAATGCCAGCTTGCATTCCAAGAGGCTACAAGAAAATATATTGAAGCCGGCAAGGACCTTCAGGGCAAGGGCTTCGACCCAAGAAAGCTTCTCGCTCCCGGTTTTGAGGCTATCAAGGCTACTGTAAAGGAAAAAATGGAGCTTTTCGGTTCGGTTAACAAGGCATAATTTCTTCCGAAATATACAAAAAATGAGCAGGCTTTTAAACCTGCTCATTTTTTGTATATTAGCATATTTTTTTTATTCGTCAGTTAAACAATTTTGTCAATAAAAGAGAAAAATTTTGAAAAGTGTATACATTTAAATTTTTATAGTGTATAATAATTTATCGTTGCATAAACAACTATTTATTTTTAAGGAGAAAATTTATGAAAAAAACTATTGGCTTGCTTTTGACCGGCTTTCTATGCGGAGTAATGCTAACCGCTTGTAACACTAAAGAATCAACAAACGAAACTACTACTGCTTCCGAAAACACAACTGTTTCCGAAACTACCACTGTTTCTGAAACTACTACTGTTTCCGAAACCACCACTGTTTCTGAAACGACTACTGCTTGCGAAACCACAACTGCTTCTGAAACCACAACTGCTTCTGAAACCACTACCGATTTTGATTCACGTTTATCTGATAGTCCACCTGAGTTATATTCAAAGCTTTATGACAAGGGTTATAACCTAATTGCTGATGGTGGTGCACCTAATGACGATGGGATTAACGGCAAGGAAATTAGTTTAAAGGAATCAAAGACGTATGCTTTTATTCAGGAGTATAAAAATAAAAACCCCTATTACATTAGTGCAATTGATTATAAATTAAACAAGCACTGCTCTAATACAATTATACAAGCAGCTGTAAAGGATAAGGATATGGCTTTAATTTGTAACGGCGAAGTTTCAAATTATGCTTACATACATGATATGAAGCTTACGGAATATTGCACTAACGGATATGTAGCTACGTCAGAAACTCTTGATCAACAATCATATGATGAATACAATATGCTTGCTAGTGTACTTAATTATTATATTCCAGCTGATGCGGATGAAACTTCTTATCCGGTAAAAAGCTATACCTTTGAAATTGATGGCAGATCCTATACATATGAATTTATTGAATATCATCAAAAAGACATGGATCAAAACGACATGAGTTTCTGGTATTTTTATGTATATGACGATAACAATAATTTTTGTATGTCCGGTAATGCTAATGATTGGTTAACAACCATATATGAATTAAGTGACAATATCCCTGCTAATATTTTTGTTCAGCCTACGGGGTATAATATTACTGATTTAGATGCTGAAAATCAATAATTGTGCTGCTAATTTTTTGTATATATGCTTATTTTTCCTTTGGTAAGTTAAGTAATTTTGTAAACAATAGAGAAAAAATCAAAAGGTGTATACATTTAAGATTTTATAGTGTATAATAATTTAATGTTGTGTAATCAACTATTTATTTTTAAGGAGAAAATTTATGAAAAAACTATTGGCTTGCTTTTGTCTGTTCTTCTTTGCGGAGTAATGCTGACCGCTTGTAACACTGAAGAATCAACAGATGAAACTACTACTGCTTCCGAAACCACCACTGTTTCTGAAACCACTACTGTTTCTGAAACAACCACTGCTTCCGAAACTGAAGCTGCTGCCACTGAGAGTGCTGCTGCCGCTGTTTCAACTGATAAGTTCGCTGAAGCTTATAAAACTCTTGCAAACGGCAAGGACGTTGACGTAAAGTCTTCAAATACATATGCTTTTGCACAGCAGTTTAAGGATACAAAATCCCTCTACATGGATATGACTGTTACTTCTGCTGATACAGGAACTATGAATACTAAAATGGCTATCAAGGATAAGAACATTGCTATGGTTATGGAAGGCTCTGGTATGTCGTATTCTATTTACATAGTTGATATGAAGTATACAATGTATGATTCCTCTTCAATGACTGCAACAACAATGACTCTTGACGAGCAGACTTATGAATCAATGGGTCTTAACAGCATTTTTGACGAAATGAACCTTAGTTCTATTGAGGATGATGACGTTTCTGGCACTGTAAAGAGCTATGATGTTGACATTGACGGCACAACCTATACATATGAGGTTATTGACGGTCAGTCATATTATTATGTATTTAAGGACGGCAAGCTTTACACCTGCGGTTCAGCAGACAGCACCTCTTCTAATGTAACAATTGTTATTAATGAGGTTTCTACTGACGTTCCTGCCGATATCTTTACTCAGCCTGAGGGCTATACTGTTATGGATGTAGATGCTATGACAGCTACATCTGCTGCTCAATAATAATCAAGAGTTATACTATAGTAATAAAAACGCAGAGTCTTTATGGCTCTGTGTTTTTTTATTTAAAATTAAATTTTAAAAAAGGCTGTACATTTAATATTCTATGTTGTATAATATTAATATACAAAAGTATAATCAGAACTATTATTAACATAAGGAGTTGTATTTTTATATGGATACTATAAATACCCCAAAATACATAATATGCTCTAAATGCGGTGCAATCAATAGGGCAAGTAATACTAATTGTATAAAATGTAATGCTGCTATAGATTCGTATATTGTAAGGTCTGATTTTATACAGCCGGATTTTGACGAAATGATTAACAACATACCTGGCAACTATTTAACCGAAGCAGGCAAAACAATTCCTGATATATCCGATATCTTTGTTGAGCCGGAAGAAGAGGAAGATGTCTTTGTTCCCGAGCCTGATGCGTTTGGGCTGAACGGGGTTTTACCTAAAAAATCCGCAGGCTCCATTAATCAGCAGAGCGTTTCTTTGCCGCCTGCCCCAAATACACGCTCTATAAAATTCCCGCTTGAAATGGCAGGCTTGTCGGTTATTATAGTATCAATAATTCTGGTGACAATAAGCATTGCAGCATTGAAATCTGAAGGACATACCGAAACGGCTGACGCTGTCGTTATTACAGAAAATGCTCCTTTGCAGACAGCGGGCAATTTCTCTGACATTTCCATAGATAAGCTGCATAAGGCCTACACTTCCCGTGAAAACGGTACTAAAATCAGCCTGAACAAATCAAAGACATATGCGATTGCGCAAAAGCTTCAGAACAGTAAATACTACATAGATATAGAATTGGTTTATTCTGACTCGAATGACAATTCAAATGTACAATACGCTGTAAATGGCGAAAACTATGCTATGGTTACGGAAAGCAAGGATTACACTATATATGAATACATGGTTGATTCAAAATACTCTGCGTATAATTCTACGGATAAAACAGCAGTATCTCGAACCGTTGAGGCTGATTCATATGAAATAAAGAGCGCTGTAACGGAGCATAACAACTATATCCTTGAAACGCTGAGCCTCGACATTTTCGACATTGTTGAACCCGATGATGACTCTTTGGAGATTAAGAGCTATGCTGTTAATATTGACGGGCAAGCTATTACAATTGAAACTTTTTATGATGAATCCGCTTTCTTTGGAACCTACTACTATATGTATGATGCAAAAGGCAATCTCAAAATGTGCGGTAAAAATTTTGACTACTATACTGTTGTAAACAGCTTTTCTTCAAGTATTCCTGCAAGGATTTTTCAGCAGCCTAGCGGCTATAAAATCATTAATCAGGATAACCAGGACTAAAAAAATTTTTTAAGCAGAGGATATACTTTCCCTCTGCTTTTTTTGCAGAAATATCTACCGTTATCGTGCCAATATCTTTTTTTTCAAATTAATCTGCCCTGCGACATGCCTGCAGGCGCTTGCCTGCCTTGTATTTTTGTTTTCAGAAATTTCTACCGTTACCGTGCCAATATCTTTTTTTTCAAATTAATCTGCCCTGCGACATGCCTGCAGGCGCTTGCCTGCCTTGTATATAATAGCCAAATTATTTCCTTGAGTTTGTTAATAAACGTAAAACTTGTTTTGAACATCTTGCATTGGTTGGTTAAATGCGATATAATATTAAGTGTAGTTTTTTGTGTTATTTGTTGATTATGTACAAATTTATTTTATTACTGATGGGAGAGTTTACCTATGAAACAATATTCTGCTGAAAACATCAGAAACATTACCCTCGCCGGACATGCCGGCTCCGGCAAAACCTCGCTTGCTGAGGCTTTGCTATTTAAGGCGGGGGCGTCCGACAGGCTCGGAAAAATCCTTGATGGGAATACTATCTGTGACTATGACCCAGAAGAAATCAAGCGCAAGGCTTCAATGAATACTGCTCTTGCTTCTTTTGAATATAACAATATTAAGGTTAACTTGCTTGACACTCCCGGTCTTTTTGACTTTGCAGGCGGTATGTACGAGGGTATCAGTGCTGCCGGTACGGTTATGATTACCGTTTCAGCAAAATCAGGTATAAAGGTCGGCACTGAAAAAGCGTACGAGCTTGCTTACGATATGAAAAAGCCTAAGATGTTTGTTGTCACAAAGGTTGACGATGAGGACGCAAACTTCTATAACGTTCTGACCGATTTGAAAACCGTTTTCGGTCCTACCGTTTGTCCTGTTGTTGTTCCCGTTATAAAGGACCGCAAGGTGATTTCCTTTGTTAACCTTATAGAAATGAAAGCCTACGCATACGATGCAAACGGCAAGGCTGTCGAAACCGATATGCCTACCGCTGAGGTTTCAGAGAAAATGGAATACCGTATCGACGGACTTATTGCCGCTTTCTCGGAGGCTGTTGCCGAAACTGACGAGGAGCTTATGGAAAAATTCTTCGAGGGAGAGCCTTTCACTCAGAAGGAGCTTGTCAAGGGTATCCATAACGGAATGAACAGCGGTGTTATTACCCCTGTTGTATGCTGCTCGTCAACTAATCTTGCCGGTATTGAGTTGAACGATGCACCATTTTTGGCGGGTCATTCAACTATCGGAACATAGATAACTCTGTACTTACTGATGAACAAATGCAAACAATGAAATCTGTATGTGAAAATACTGTTACAGTATTACAAGGATTTGCAGGTTCAGGCAAGAGCTTTTCAGTATTGGCTTTAATGAATATGTTGAGAGATAATTACAAGACAGCAATATTAGTAGCACCGACTGGAAGAGCATCGAAAGTTCTAAAAAAATATACTCAGCACGAGGCAAGTACAATACATAGAGGATTAGCGTTCAGACCACCTAAGTTGAACGATGCACCATTTTTGGCGGGTCATTCAACCACTATATTTAGTACAAAGTTTTATTAACTTCCCAAATATAGATAATTAGTCTGTTACAAGTCTCATTATAACATAATATGACTGTTTATGCCAACTACTTTTTCCTGATAATCTGCTTCTCCTGTCACCAAATATATGTTATTATATTGCTTCTCTGTCAAACGTAAAAGTCTTACTGTTCCGGTTTTAGGTGCGTACTCTTCAATTCGTCTGTAATGTTTTTCGGATGCTTTCCTATTTTGCACTATCCGCATATACGCTTCCGGTGCTATTCGCAAATAGCCATCTTTATGTAAAAACTTTCGAAGCCTCGTATACTCTGTTTTAGTTCCCCATCTATCTGTTGGACTAAGAATAACAAGTAATCTCATTCCGTAATTCCCTCCATACTTTCAATCGGCAGAATCATTGGTACCTTTAATTTTTCCGTCGAAGCATCTAAAATAATCCTCTTCAAACTTTCCACCATAATATCAATCGCCGACATTACATTAACCTTGACTCCATCGACAATACAGGCATTATGTAATACATGCGCCAATTCTCTTCTTTCTGATTTTGTCAACTGAATGTTTGACGCTATATTGTTGTGTGCTACTAAATCAACTATTGCACGATACGGTTCTATCAAATCATCAGCCAGATTAAATGCATTCAATTGATTGTCATGATGTATTCCAAAAGTTGGATGAAAACCCGTTGCCACCAGTTTTCTTGCAATTGCACTTCTTACAACAGCATAGCCATAATTCAGTCTGCTATTGATAGGGTCCTCACTTCTTCTGTTAAATCCCTCATGATAATATGCAAAATATTCTTTAGCAGCTAATGATTCACAGTAATCCACATTTTCCTCATCTACAGTTGCCACATGCTCTGCAATTCTTTCCGCACCATCCAAACCCATAATAGACAAAGCTCTGGATTGATTACTTATCTTTTGTTTTATAATATCAATCCATAATTCCATATATTTTTCATGTGTAGTATTTATTTGTGCATGCATTAATTTAGACTGCCTTGCATGACCTTCAAATGGCAACACAATGGCTGTCGGTAAATATCTGTCATCCAGCGTCATCAGTGCCACCTTATTTTGACTTAAGATAGATAAATCCATTGTAGAAAGTCGTATATTAGCACCATGTACCATAATCTGATTCAAGTCCTCTATCGGCACAACTGCAATTCCATCGTCTGTTGTGATTTCCAATTGCCCTTCTTTTATGTGTATTTCTGCTGCATGACTAATTTCAAGTGTACGAAATCCCATAAATGTTACCTCTCAAAGCATCTTTAAGTATACATATTTTATTTCTTCCTGCCCCTCTGTGAAATAGGGCTTTTCATCAACTCCGACTTCTGCATTATCCGCATCAGTGCCTGTTTTTCTTCCTCTGTCAGCTTATTGTAACGGAGCTTGGTCTGCTTACAGAAAACCAACAGAAGCTGTTCTGCCCGGCTTCCTTCAAAGGCTGCCACTTCCTCCAAATCCTGTCGCAGTTCTTCTGCCACAGAGGTCTTCGGTGCTCCGTCATTTCTTCCAACGTGGGCGTTTCTGATATCTTCTAAAATGCCGTCCATGTCCTTATGTACCCGGCTACGGAAATAGTCGCCTTCTTCCACATGGGCTGACTGCAACAGATACATGGTTTTGTCCTGTTCCGTTGTCTGATACTTTTCCATGATTTCAGCCCTTGCCACATCCACCCATGTATTCAGGTTCTGTATCTGCATGGATGCAATCCCTTCCACATAGATTTGTATGTCGGCAAGAAGCTTTGTGAAATCCGGGTGGGTTGCCAGTTCACAGAGCAGTGCCGTATCCACCCGTTTACTCTTTAATAGCTCTATCATTTCGTCACTCAGATGCAGGTCAGAAAGCTCTGCATTCGGGTGACGTTTTGTTTCTGTCCGGGCAAGCAGATAATCGGCAGTCACACCGTAAAAGTCAGCCAGACGGTTGATGGCGTGATGGCTGATATCCTTGTAATCCTCCGATTCATAGCTTCCGAGGGCAGATTTTGACAGCCCGGTTTCACCGGCAAGCTGTTCCAAGGTCAGTCCCCGCTCTACCCGTAGGTCTTTTAATCGTTCCTGTATGGTTAATGCCACAGTATCATCTCCTCATAATCATTTTCTTCTCCATTCTACCACATTTCCGTAAAAGCGGAAAGTCCTGCCAAATGTCCTATATTTCCTGCCTTTCGGATATACGGCACAGCATGAAAAATAAGTGTAGACTTTTCTTAGTTCATCGATGAGCCGTACCTTGAAAATAAAGAAATGTCCACTCTTTTGTGGACGGGAAGGAGTTACATGCCACAATACGCTATTTTACGATTTGCAAAGCACAAGGGAGCCCCATCCGGGGCTCTGGAAGCCCACCACGAACGGAAAAAAGAACGGTATGCCAGTAATCCCGACATTGATACGGAACGCAGTAAATACAACTTCCACACCATCAAACCGAAGGAGCGGTATTCACGATTTATCAAGCACCGAATCGAGGAATCCGGCTGTCGTACAAGAAAGGACAGCACAAGGTTTGTGGATACGTTAATTACCGCAAGCCCGGAGTTTTTCAAAGGGAAATCCACACAGGAAACGGCAGCCTATTTTAAACGGGCTACGGAGTTTCTTGCGGACCGGGTCGGCAGGGAAAACATCATTTCTGCGGTGGTACACATGGACGAGAAAACACCCCATCTGCACCTGACCTTTGTTCCGCTAACCAAGGATAACCGGCTTTGTGCCAAGGAGGTTATCGGAAACCGGGCAAGCCTTACCAAATGGCAGGATGATTTCCATGCTTACATGGCAGAGAAGTATCCTGACTTGGAACGTGGAGAAAGTGCCCAAGTCACGGGAAGAAAGCATATCCCCACAAGGCTCTTTAAGCAGGCGGTCAGCCTTACCAAACAGGGAAAGAAAATCGTGCAGACATTGGATAACATCACCGTGTTTAACGCCGGAAAACAGAAGGAGGAAGCGTTACAGCTTTTACGGAAGTGGTTTCCCCAGATGGAGAATTTCCTCGGGCAGCTAAAGAAGTATCAGGTTACCATCGACGATTTGATTTCCCAAAACAGGGAACTGGAAGCCCGGGCAAAAGCCGGGGAAAGTGGAAAACTAAAGAATGCAATGGAACGGGCGAAGCAGGAAAGCGAATTAAGGGAGCTACACCGGCTCATGGACCGGATACCACCGGAGCTTTTAGCAGAGCTCAAACAGGAAGCAAAAAAGGAAGACAGAAACCGATAGCCGGCATCTTTGGATGCCGGGAACCAAGGAAAGGAGGATGCCTATGGGAAAGAACCGAAACGGTACGGAATCGCCGGCAGGAAAGGTCCTTATGGCTGAGGACGGAAAACAGTATTTTGTGTATGGGAAAAACCACATTGAGATATCCGAACACTTTGCCACAAACGGTAAGAAGCTGGATGCCCTGCTTACGGATGTAATGCTATACACTGCGGAAGGTAAGATTTCTGCTTAAATACATTGATTATCACCCATGCTTACGCTATAATATTTTTACAGGCAGTATTGTAAGCGTGGGTTGTTTCAAAAAGGAGGATTTTGATGAAACAACCAAACAATACAACCATTTATAACACGGCACTTTACCTTCGTCTGAGCCGGGACGATGAGCTTCAGGGAGAAAGCGGAAGTATCCGCACCCAACGGATGATGCTCCGGGAATACGCCCACGAACACGGTCTGAACGTGGTGGGTGAATACATTGATGACGGATGGTCCGGCACCAATTTTGACCGCCCGGAGTTCCAACGGATGATTGATGACATCGAGGATGGCAGAATCAACTGTGTTGTGACAAAGGACTTGTCACGTCTTGGCAGAAACTACATTCTGACCGGGCAGTACACGGAGCTTTATTTCCCAAGCAAGGGAGTACGCTACATTGCCATCAATGACAACGTGGATACCCTTAACGGCGATAATGAGCTTGCCCCGTTTTTAAACATCCTGAATGAGATGCACGCCAGACAGACCAGCAAGAAGGTCAAGGCAGCCTTCCGCACCCGCTTTGCTAATGGTGCCCATTACGGAGCCTATGCACCCCTAGGGTATCGAAAGGACCCGGAGCAGACGGGACACCTTCTGATTGACCCGGATACCAAGTGGATTATCGAAAGGATATTTGAGCTTGCCCTGCACGGTGCAGGAGCAGCGAAAATCACACGGATACTGATGGAGGAAAAGGTTTCCACCCCGGCGTGGGTAAATTTCCAAAGAAACGGCACCTTCGCCCATGTATTTGAGGGAGCAGAGGAATCCAAACGGTATCAGTGGACGATAGCACAGGTAAAAAGCATCCTGAAGGATGAAAACTACATCGGGAACAGCGTGCACAACCGCCAGTCCACCGTCTCTTTTAAAAACAAGAAGGTGGTACGAAAGCCCGAGTCGGAGTGGTTCCGGGTAGAGAATACCCACGAAGCCATCATCACGAAGGAAGTATTTTTACAGGTACAGGAGCAGATAGCCGGTCGCCGGCGGGTATGCAAAAACGGACAGACCCAGATATTTGCCGGACTTATCAAGTGTGCCGACTGCGGATGGACGCTTTCTTATGCGGAAAACCGGCAGAACAAAACACCTTACGGCTACTACCACTGCGGGAAAAACGGACAGGGACTGGGACAATGCTCCATGCACTACATCCGCTATGATGTGCTTTACGGATATGTGCTTTCCAGACTGCAATACTGGTCGGAGCAGGTGCACCGGGACGATGAAAAACTGCTACAGCAGTTGTTAAATGCCGGAAACAAGGAACGCAGTGCCGTAAAGAAACAAAGAGCCGTGGAACTGAAAAGAGCCACAAAGAGAAAAGCCGAGGTAGACGGACTGTTTACAAAGCTGTACGAGGACTGGTCTTTGGGAAAGATAACCGAATACAACTTTACCATGCTTTCGGAACGGTTTCAGACGGAGCAACGGGAACTGGAAACAAAAATCCGGGAATTGCAGGAAGCCTTAAGCTCCATGGAACAGACGGAAAGCGATGCAGAAAAGTGGGTAGAACTGATTAAGCAGTACGCCAGTCCCACGGAACTGACCACCGAGCTTTTAAACACCCTGATTGAGAAAATCGTGGTGCACGAAGCTGTAAAAAGCCCGGATGGCTGCCGGAAACAGAAGGTAGACATCTACTACCGCTTTATCGGAAAGATTGATTAAATGAAACTCCCTGCGTGTCGGGATGCGGTACGCAGGGGAAGCAATAACCTTAACTATGGGAGTCCGGCAGGGGATATCCAAATATAGATTCTTTGAAAGCAATATCAAAATTTTTTTCAGTATCCTTAGATGATTTACTTTCAAGTGATGCAATACTTACCATAGCAGAAGACGAAAATAAGCAAAAAGAAAATCAATCACGCAACTTGGTTTTTGGTTTGCTTGACAGCAGCGTGGCGATATTTCTCTTTCTTCCTTTCTTCGGTCAGCGGGTTGATGGAGTTATCCAAGAAGTATCACTTCTTTCTCTGACAGAAATCGAACTTTATGTCAGAATACCATATTTGTTCATTGTTTTCGCTATGATCATATGGGGCATATTGCTCCTTGCACTTCAAAACTGCCAATCAGCATTTTGGCAGCATAGTAAAGATAAGGTTTCTTTAAGTTTAAGTGTATTAGGAACGCTCATCTTTATGGTCAGCTTGCAGCCCTATGCGGCAGCATTTACATTTGTATTCCTACTTATAAAGGCTTTAATGCTGATAAAATGGCAATGATACGAATAGTATCATATATGTGACACACTAATTCTTTCTTTTTTTACATCGTTCGATTAGAATGTATTTAGGCGAAAGCCAATACATTACAAAGGATGGTTTATAATGAAGAAAAGAAATCTAAGAAACATTGGTGTCACAATTGGACTGTTTGCATCATTTATATTATGGACAGTTGCAATCACTATTCTTGATGTGCAGGCGATAGGGCCAAACGGTTCCTCGGTGGGATTTGCCACTTTTAATGGATTATTTCATAAGCTCACAGGGGTACATATGGAAATCTATACTATCACAGACTGGCTTGGACTTATTCCTCTGTGTTTTGCATTAGGTTTTGCGATTCTTGGATTGGTACAATTGATCCAGAGGAAAAGCTTTTTAAAGGTCGATTACAGTATCCTTGTGCTTGGCGGATTTTATATTCTTGTTATTGCGTCGTATCTGTTTTTTGAGAAATTTGTCATAAACTACAGACCCGTGCTGATTGAAGGAAACTTAGAAGCCTCCTACCCCTCATCGACGACTTTGCTTGTCTTGTGCATAATGCCAACAGCAATGATGCAGCTGAATACCCGAATCAGAAACAATACGACTAAGAAAGTAATTCTAAGTTTACTTGCTATATTTACCGCTTTTATGGTGATTGGCAGACTGATTTCAGGTGTTCATTGGTTTACAGACATTATTGGTGGCGTACTATTAAGTACAGGATTGGTAATGTTGTACTATTTAGTAAGCAGCCTATCAATCCATAAGGATTAAATCTGCTCTTATTTCACTGACAACGTCTGATTTATCGGGGAGTGTGAGCAAAAACTCACACTCCTTTTTTATAAATACAATCATTACACTCTTGCGTGCAAACATCATACAAATACAGATAATTCCGTACTATCCGTTGACGAAACGTGCAAAACGTGATATAATATATCTATAAAATTTATTTGTCGGATTTCGTTTGAATTTTTCCGAAAGGGGCGTATTGGTTATGAGAGATTTGTTTGAGTGCTGCGGAGAAATTGCTTCGGTGGGCATAATCGTTGACTTTTCAGAGGATACGGAAACATATATTGTCGGTACTCCTGCCGATATTAAGCCTTGGGCATACAGCGGTTGTCCTATGAAAGCTCCAAAGGGACTTATGCGGCACAGCAACAAGGCAGGCAATCTTGTTAAAGACATTAACCGCCTTATGAAGGTAAAATATGAGCTTAACGAGATTATGGAGATAAGCGACAGGCTGTGCAATTCGGACGCATTATGTGACGGCAGCTGCAATACTATCCTTGAAGAGCTGTCGGAGTATTACGATATTTCCGAATATGCCAATATCGTAAAAAACTATATTATCTATTTTTTATTCAGTAAATTCAAGCTCCACCAGCGTGATTTCAATAAAAAAATCGGGTTGTCCGTAAAGGGAAACCACGATCGTGCGGAAAAATATATTGAATTGTTCAAAGCGGATAGTGAGAAAATCTTCCGTCCGTTCCTTTCGGCAAGGGCAGCGGATATTTTTGATATACGAACCGCTATACGGAGCAGCAATGATGTTTTTGATAGTTCCCTTTACAGGGTACACGATGATGACAGGAGCATTAGCCTTTATGTGGCAAATGACTCTATCCTCACTCTGCTTGATATTTACTCCGATATTATGTCCGATGCAGGCAGACTTATCACCAACTGCGAAAACTGCGGACAGCTGATGATTACCAAACGTTCAAATGCTTCGCTCACCTGTGGCAGGACTACTTGCAAGAAGGAACGTTTATACAAGGCGAACGATGATTACAAGAAACGTGCTATGGCTGATCCGATAAAAGAAACCTATTTCAATTTTGACAACAAATGCAGGAGCTACCGCAAGAAGCTCTCCGGCTATCCCGACCTTTTGGAGAAATACAACAAGGCATTTGACGAACGGCGTGAGAAAATTCGGTCTTTCAAGGGTGGTCTTACTGTCAACAGCAGCACCAAAGATATTGACCGTTACAATCAGATGTGCTTTGATGCTTGTCAGGATTTGCAGGATTACTCAAAACGGCTGAAAGCTGCTATGGTATAGGAAATCCGATACATACAGAATGTCGAGATTATATGAGAAAAAATCAGCAGTTGGTTTCGTTTGACGAAGCCAACTGCTGTTATAATATGATAACTTTATTTTTGCAATTCATTTTTCAACTGTAAAATGTTATCCTTTATTCTGTCAATTACCTCAATGAAAACAGCATCACTTTCACCCGTAGGATCGGGCAATCCCCAGTTATAGTCAAATTCCCTGCCGATATACGGACAGCCGACATCGCAGCCCATAGATATTGCAATATCTGGTGAGGGGATTTTGTCAAAGGTTTTGCTATACTGAGTTTTTTCCATATCTATGCCGTACAGCTTTTTCATCAGACGGACAGCATCTTGATTTATCTGCGGTTTTGTTTCTGTACCTGCCGAATAGCTGTCAAAAACATCAGCTGCGAAATGTTTGCCGAGTGCTTCTGCAATTTGGCTTCGGCAGGAATTGTGTACGCATATAAAGGCAACTTTCTTTTTATTCATATTTAAACCACCCTTTTGTTTTATTTGCAATTCTCACAAGGAAAAGCATAACGGGAACCTCCGTAAGTACGCCGACTGTTGTAGCAAGAGCCGCAGGAGATGATGTTCCGAACAATGCCACTGCCACGGCAACAGCAAGCTCGAAAAAGTTTGACGCACCTATCATTCCAGCAGGAGCAGCAATATTGTGCGGCAGCTTTAACAGCTTGCAGGCGATATATGCAATGGCAAAAATAATGAAGGTCTGCAAAATCAGCGGAACGGCGATCAATACGATATGCAGCGGATTTTCAAGAATAATATTGCCCTGAAACGAGAAAATCATTATCAAGGTAAGCAGAAGCCCTATTGTTGTAATTCCGTCAAACTTGTGGGTAAAGGTATTCTCAAAATATTCTGTACCTTTGCTTTTGGTAACGATAATTCTTGTAAGAACGCCTGCTGCAAGGGGTATTACCACGAACAGTATAACCGAAACAAACAGCGTTGACAGCGGAACGGATACGTCAGAAACACCAAGCAGAAATTTAACGATAGGCACAAATGCAACAAGGATAATCAAATCGTTTGTTGCCACTTGTACAACCGTATATGCCGGATCACCTTTTGTCAGCGTACTCCACACGAAAACCATTGCTGTACAAGGTGCTGCACCAAGCAATACCGCACCTGCAAGATACTCTGTCGCAAGGTCGGGCGTTATGAATGCCTTGAAAATCACAACGAAGAATAGACTTGCAATTCCGTACATTGAAAACGGTTTTATCAGCCAGTTCACTATCCAAGTGACAAATAGACCTTTTGGGTTTTTACCGACATTTTTTACACTTTTGAAGTCAACCTTCATCATCATCGGATAAATCATCAGCCAAATAAGAATTGCCATAGGAATTGATATTCCTGCATATTCGAACTTGTTCAGAAATCCGGGTATCTGCGGCAGGAATTTGCCGATCGCTACTCCTGCTGCCATACATATCATTACCCAGATCGTCAAATATTTCTGAAAAATGTTAATACCCGTGTTTTGTTCTTTAGCCATACTCTCTGCCTCTTTCTGTTACCGTTTATGTCAAAGGCACTCTTTTATTGTGATGATCCATTTACTTTTTCAGCAGTTTTACAACGTCAGCCGATTTCATAACCTTTCCCATAGCAACAACCTTTTCGTTGACAACTATGGCAGGCATACTCATAACACCGTACGACATAACCTTTTCCATATCAGTGATGTATTCCACTTCAACGTTAAGTCCCATTTCAGAAACTGCTTTCTTTACATTTTCATATTGTTCGTGACAGGATTTACAGCCTGCACCCAATACCTTGATACAGCAAATGCCGTCTGTTTTTTCTCCGCAGCAGGAATTGTCTGTTTCGGGTGAACAGCAGACATCTGATGTTTGCGTTGTTCCACAGCCGCAACAGGGTGTTTCCTTTTCTTCCTTTTTCTTTCCAAAACCAAAAAGTGCCATAAAATTATACCTCCAAAAATAAATTAAAATGCAAGCCAGAACATATAAAAACCGATAAGCAGAATTATAACGCCCATTACGATTTTTATAACGGTTCCTGCTTTTTGATATTTTTCATTGCCGCTTATCTTTCGGACGAATCCGATAGATGTACCGGCAGCAATTACAAGTGTACTGTGACCTATCGAGTATAATAGCATCAGCATAATACCCCATATCATATCGTTATGCCCTGCGATAATTGCAAGCAGAGCGATCAGCACGGGTGTTGAACAGGGTGAGGAGAAAATTCCTCCCAAAATTCCTGCAATAAACGCTCCGACAAAACCTCTTTTCTTACTCTTTGAAATAAGGTTGGCAGATGGAATGAAATTGAATATTTCCCAAGTCTGTAAGGACATTAGAACCATCAGCACCCCGAGTATGAGATACCATATTTGTGACGATGTTCCCATAAGCTTTCCTGCCGATGTTGCGATGAGACCAAGTGTCACAAACGTAATTGCCGTACCCAATGAAAAGACCAGCGAGTAAAGAAACGCTTTCTTTGTATCCTTTGCGCCCGTTCCGCCAACATAGCCGATTATCAGAGGAATGCTTGACAGAGAACAAGGAGTAAATGAGGTCAGAACACCTGCAGCCAGCGCAAGAACAGGGGCAAGCCACATATTTCTGCCGATGACATCGGCAATTTGTGAGAGCAAGTCGTTTATCATTTATTCAACTCCCATCTCTTTTAGTATTGCCCACATCTGTTCTTCGGTCAAACCTCCTTGATGCACCGTAAATATATGCTCTCCGGTATCCCTATGAGCATACATATCAAATTGTATATTCTCTGCAAGTTCATCGCTTGGTACAAACGGTGTGCCGTCGGCGTTAAACAATATCTGTGTAGGAATGACCTGAACGGGGACATTATTTGCTGCTTCAGGATAATCCCAAACATTTATAAATTTTATAAATGCTTTTCCCTGAAATTCCTTATTTGCTTTTTCTAAAACCGGAGCCATTTCTTTGCAAGGAATACAAGTATCTGCGCCGTAATCAACAATAAGGGGAATACCATAGGCAGACATTGCTTCAAAGTCTATGGCTTCAGTTTCGCGCAGACTGAAATCTGCTTCGTCTTGAAGTTTTGACTGTTCAGCCACCGGTGTTTCGCCGACATTTTTAATCACCCACATTATGCCGATAACAACTAAAATCAAAACCGGAACAACTATTTTCACCCACAGCTTGCTTTTCATCAGCATTTTCCTCCACTTCTGCAACCACATCCGCAGTTTGGCGAAACATCAGGCATTCCGCCTTTTTCACGAAAAACAGGTGGTATCCAACTTGTATCTTCTCCCACATAAGTAATCGCACCTACAGGACAATTATTACCGCATTGATGACAATGATCTGCACAATTATCAGGTTTTGCAACTGACGAAACAGGCGCTTTTGATTTATCATATACCGACCGGGGACAATTGCTTACGCAAGTTCCGCATTCGATACATGACAGAATATCTACGACGGGATACCATTTCTTTGACATAACTTTCCCCCTGCTTAAATTATTGATGGCTGGATCAGGTTAAAGAAATATCCCACAAGGATAATTCCTATGGTACAAATTGCGATAAATATACCCAACAGCTTTGGCTTGACTGCCTTGCGAAGCATTATCATAGAGGGCAGTGAAAGTGTGGTGACACCCATCATAAAGGACAGAACAACACCGAGAAGCGCACCCTTTGCAAGCAATGCTTCGGCAATCGGGATAGTACCGAAAATATCCGCATACATCGGAACGCCTGCAATTGTTGCGATAATTACTCCAAAAGGATTATTGTCACCGAGAATGTTTACTATAAATTCTTCCGGTATCCAGTTGTGAATAACTGCGCCTATGGCAACGCCTATAAAAACGTAAGGGAAAACCTTTTTTGCCGTTTCCCATACCTGATCGGCGGCGTATTTTGCACGGTCTTTGAAGCGAAGCTGCTCCTGCGGAACGTCGATAGCCTTTGCTTTTCGTAAGAATTCCTCCACCTGATCTTCAAGATGAAGCTTTTCGATAAGCGTACCGCCTGCGACAGCTATCACAAGTCCGACCAAAACATATATAACAGCGACCTTCCACCCGAAAATGCTCATAAGCAGAACAAGTGAGCCGAGGTCAACCATAGGCGACGAAATAAGAAAAGAAAAAGTTACGCCAAGGGGCAGACCTGCACTTGTGAATCCCATAAAAAGAGGTATTGACGAACAGGAGCAGAACGGCGTTACCGTACCCAGCAGAGCGGCTATTATATTTGCCGTTATTCCGTGAAAACGTCCGAGTATTTTCTTTGTGCGTTCGGGCGGGAAATAGCTTTGGATATATGATATGATAAAAATCAGTATTCCGAGAAGCACCATGATCTTTATCATATCATAAATGAAAAAGTTGATGCTTCCGCCGATTTTTCCGCTTGTGTCAAGACCGAGAGCGTTCAGCACCGAGCCGATAATCCTGTTCAGCCAAGCCATACCCAGTATCTCATTCTGAAAAAATTCCCATATAGTTCCAAGAGTTTCCATTAAAACCTTACCTTTCTATAAATAAATCTAAATATATCTATTTATACTGTTTTGATGAAGCCGTGAAGAACACGGCTTATTTGGTATACTAAGAACCGATAATAAAGTGGACAAAGAATCGTCGCAAAAACTTGCGTTTATGGTTTTTGTGATGATTCTTTGTTAACACTTTAATCGGTGATTAGTATTATTCATATTCGGCAAGAACACTTTCAAGTATTTCCACAGCACTTTTTATCGCTTTTGGACAGACATCAACGAACAGTCCCTTTTCTTTGATACAAGCCATTTCATCGGGCTTGGACAGATCATATCCAAGCAAGTCACGGCAGACGATAGAACCGTTTGCTGCTTTGAAACGTTTTGTGTACTCGACTGCTATGGAGTAAGCCCTTGACTTCTGTTCACTGTCGGACGCATCAAAATGACCGTATTTCAGTCCCAACACCATAAGCGCTCCCGAAACCGCACCGCACATTTCACCGTTTCTTGCACCGCCGCCGAATGATGTTCCGAGCTTTAATGCGAGCTTTTCGTCAAGCCCGAAATCAGGTGCAAACGCCGTAAGCACTGCCTGAGAACAGTTGAAATTATTTGAGAAAAGCTCCAGAGCCTTGTCAGTTTTATTCATTCCGGTTATCCTCCTTGTAATTTTTCAGCGAGGTTAGATATTCCTGCGCACATTCTATCCCTGCTTCGGAAATGGAATAATGCATCCACTTTCCCTCTTTGCGCCCGATAACAATACCGCTGTCACAGAGTATCTTCATATGATGAGAAAGAGTGGGCTGAGTGATATTCATTTCTTCAAGGAGCATACAGGCACATTTTTCTCCGCCCTTCAGAAGCTGTAATATTCTTATACGGTTTTCATCACAGAACGCTTTGAATATAATTGCTGTCCTTTTTACATCAATATACATTTGATCTTTCCTTTCAGAAAAGTATAATTATTTGTTTAGTAACAGTCATTGTATTGATGATTTTCTATATATCATTATATGCAATAGATTGAGATATGTCAATATATATACAAGAAATTCATTGAAAATATCCAATACTATTTGAACAGAACAACAAATAATTGTGCATTTTTAGAGATAATCAACAGAGTTTCCTTGACTATTACGATGAGGTTGGGGTGTGTGCCGAATCTTCAGCTGCACATTATAAATCAGCAATATTAGTTCGTAATATGCAAATGGTTGACCGTTCAGACCTAATTGTTTGCTATGTGGATCGTATAAAGTGGTTCGGTATGCAAAGAATAATGGTGTTGAGATTTATAACCATGCCGATGACTACATAACTGAGCTTTGAAAAAGCAGAACAGCACCACATAATACTGTGATGCTGTTCTGCATAAACAACGTAAAATCAACATTTATTGTGTGAATAAATGCGTATGTGTTCAATATATTACGGCTTGTTTGATTGTGTTTTTCGGTGTTCCGTTTGATTTGTTCAACATCCGATGAACAGGACGGAAACGACGCTATCACAGCTGTTGAGATCAGCAGCGCGATCAGCTTTTTTCCCCTCGATATCATCCTGATTACCGTCCTTGCTATCTATATCTTAAAGCCCCGTATGCCGTGCATAGATGGCCATACTATAATTATACATTTTTTCCTTAATTCGTCAATACGTTTTAAGAAATAATCGAAAAAAAGTATAACCGCTTTAATACATAGAGCCGGAACACGTTGACAGACGCACTTCTATGATGTATAATTTAACTTAACATCACATCTCGCGGAGGTCACTTATGAGTGATATTATAGGAACGCTGCGCTTTAATCTGGCAGGTGCAGACAAGGTGCAGTTTGTCTGGTTAGGCGTCATACTGCTGACCATCGCCATACTTGCCGTGCTGCACCACAAATGGCAATATTACGACGGTCAGCTGAAACAATGGAAGAAGCTCTGCTTCATACCTTTTATCATATCAATGCTCCACTTCATTATCTATACCGCACCGCATTTGCTGCAGAACTATACTCCCATGTATCTCATATCACTGCTGCCGCTGATCACTGCGCTTTGTGCCGAGCGCGACAAGGGTTACAGAAAAGTTGCCCCTATAATATGGGTACTGACAGCTGTCTTCGGTCTGCGCTTCATATCCGCTGCTTCCGATATCCATAATTACTCGCGCAAAAGCTACTCTGATTCTTTCCACTCTCTTGTAAAGAAAATGGACAAGCGGTACGTTCTCAAGGAGTGGAAGGAGATAGACTTTTTCGCCCTTGAGGACAAGTACATGCCTATGGTGAAAAAGGCAGAACAGGAAAAAGATCCTGCCATGTTCGCAGACGCTGTTACATTATTCTGCAACGAGCTGCACGACGGTCATGTCTCTGTCCACTCGGACTATGACAAAAGTAAATATCACTCGGCATTCGAGCCGAATGACTACGGGATGGCTATGATACAGCTTGACAGCGGCGAGGTCATCGCAGTCTGCACTGACGAGGCTATACACAGTCTGGGTATCACCGACGGTACTGTCATTACAAAATGGAACGGAAAGCCCCTGTCTCAGGCAGTGCAGGAGGATGTCATCTATGACGACGAAGCTGTAAAGGCTAACGCCGACAAACTGGCATTCATTGAGCTTTCGGGCATGGGCGGAGATACAGTTGAGGTCTCATTCATCGGGAACGACGGCAAGGAGCAGTCCGCTGTGCTGTCCGCAATGGAAAACGGGGACACCTACGGCGATGCACTTGACGCCCTCGATCATTTCCCAGAAGACATTCACGAGCTGTACTCCGCAAACTTCAGCACCAAAATGCTGGACGACAAATGCGGCTGCCTCGTTCTCAGCGCAGAGTTTACGGGCGGCAGTCTCCGCGATGATCTGGACTTTTACAAAGGTGAGAGCAAATGGTCACGGGAGATGTTCCGCAAAAAGCTCCGCAAACTGAAAGCACAGGGCATGGAGTACCTTGTGGTGGATATGCGAAACAATGGCGGCGGCAGCGGTGTTGTGGGCTACGCCCTTTGCAGTCTGCTCACCAATGAAGATATGTTCGCCGCAGGTCTCGGTATGCGCAAGAACGGAGAGTACGTTCAGTTGGCCGAGCAGAGAATAAAGGGCGACGGCGAGTTCGCAGACCTTAACGTGGTGGTCCTCACCAATCATAACTGCGTCAGCGCAGGTGACAGCACCGCCTTTTGCCTGTCAAAACTTCCTAACGTTACCCTCGCAGGTATCACCGATCCCAACGGAAGCGCACAGATAACAGGCGGACGCTGCTTTCTCTCAAAGGCACTGGTTTCTGTAAGCTTTCCCGTCTGCCTTATGCTCAACGAAAACGGCGAGCCCGATATTGATCCCCGCGCCGACCGCATCAGCCGTGATCCATGTGAGGTGCGTATACCGCTGGACCGCGACGCGGCTATGAAGATATTCCGTGATAAAGAGGACTACGAGCTGGAATGGGCTGTGAAATACCTTGAACAATGAGTATGCTCGTGATTTAACACCGCAGATGTTAAATCACGAAGTCCTTAGCCATCAGAGAGCGGCTTCGCTGTTTTATCCGCTCCTGCAATGTCTGTTTGCGGGACGTCAACGACACCTTACCTTACAACGTTATTTTTCGGGACGTCGAGGACGCCGTCCCCTACATTATGCCAACAGCTTAAATAAAAAATGCCCCGAAGCACTTTTAATGCGCTTCGGGGCGTGTTTTTATCTTCCTACTACTATGTTCATTACTCCTCTGTAAAGTCCCGAGGACTGAGAAGCAAACTCAAAGCCGTGTGCCTCGGGGTTCATGACCTGCATCACAACTATATATGAGCCATGCTCGCCGTAATTATCATAGTTTTCATACACTGTCGAACCGTCATCGGAATCGTTTTTGGCACAGCCCGTAATATAAAGGCAGTCTCCCTTCCAGCCCTCTGCGGTCCCTGTCTTGGCATAGAAGCTGTAGCCCGCAGGAAGCTGTACTCCCAGTCCCGAGCCTACTCCCGTCATGCCATTGAGAAGGTTCTGGCGATAGTCCGCAGGTATGGAGGCGATAACGTCCAGCGCCTTTGAGCCCTCCCCTATCTTCTGCGCTCCGTCAGAGCTTACGATGTCCTTGACTACGAAAGGCGTGACCATGTCGCCGAATACGGCTTCTCTTCCAAGTGCCGCAAGGAATATGGGACAGGTCAGCACATAGGACTGACCAAATGCGCTCCTTCGCAGATCGTCAAGACAGTATATCTCTATATTGTTGCTGAGAGAGCCGAAATCGCACTGTATATCGTCATCTGCTCCGAAATGGAATATGGAGCTGAGATCGGCGAGAACATCATCTGCTCCCACCTCCTCAAAGGCTTTCGCAAAGAAAATATTGCTGGAGTTGACAAATGCGGAGCTGAGTGTGCGGTCGGGTATGGGATATCCGCCCTTGTTGCTCTCGTGATCCCAGTTTACGATGGGCACTCCGCCTACCTCCCATGTTCCGTCGTCGTAGAGGGAGTAAACTCCGTGCTTATCGGCTATGACCTCGGACATTATCTTGAAGCATGAGCCCGGCTCGTAATTGCTGAATGCCTTATTGCCCACATCTCCCCATGCAAGGTCCTCGTCGTACTTCTGGTCGGCAACTGCGTTAGGGTCGTAGGAGGGATAGTTCACCTGCGCCATGATAGAGCCGTCTGTTCGCAGACACACTACCGAGCCCACGATGTTATTCTGCTCCATATAGCTGTATATCTCGTTCTGTACGTCACCGTCAAGGGTAAGACGTATGGACTGCCCTGCCCCGTCACTCGACGGAGTTGTAAGTATATCGTCAAATGCGGTATCGTAGCCGTCCGACATAACAGTGATTATGTTTGCAAAGGATACTGCATAGGGCTCCGCGGAAACACGGCGTTTTCCGTCCTCGCCTGTGGAGAGAAGAAGCCTGCCCTTTGCGTCGTAGAAGCTTCCCTTTTCAGCCGCAGCTGCGGTCATGGGCTGTGTGGTGGGCTGCTCTGCTGTGGTCTCCTCGGCAGCAGCCTCTGTAACAGCAGCAGCCGTTGTCTCGGTCTGTGCACCGCTGTTCACGTCAGCCTGTCCCACAGATGAGGAGGAACAGGACGCAAAGCTCACAGTAAGCGCAAATGAAGCGGCAAGTGCCGCGATCTTTCTTGTATTCATTATATCATTCCTCGGTTTCAGTATTTAGAGATGTCATTTACATTATCAATTATAACGCATAGCCCATTTCTTGTCAATAAAAGCTTCCAAACAAACAGCCCGTGACTGCACATCGTCAGTTCACGGGCTTTGTTTACTTCATTTGTTACCGGCTCAGCCGATAAGGCTCGAAAGCTCGGTATACTCATATCCGTGGGCAGCTGCAACGTTCTTGTTGGTAAGCTTGCCTGCATATGTATTTACACCACTTGCAATGACCTCACTCTTTTTGCATGCCTCCTCAAGTCCGTTCTCTGCGATCTGAAGACCGTATCTGAGAGTTGCATTTGTAAGGGCAATGGTGCTTGTACGGGGAACTGCTCCGGGCATATTGCCTACGCAGTAATGCACTACGCCCTCCTGAATGTATACGGGATCATCGTGTGTGGTAACGTGTGAGGTCTCGCCGCAGCCGCCCTGATCTATGGCAACGTCAACAAATACAGCGCCGTCCTTCATCTCGGGAAGGTACTTTGCCTTGAAGAGCTTGGGAGTTGAGCCGCCGGGGATAAGAACTGAACCGATCACCAGATCAGCGTCCTTTACTGCTCTCTCAACATTGCTGTCTGTGGAGTAGAGAGTCTGCACATGAGCGCCGAACATATAGTCAAGCTGCTCCAGTCTCTTGAGGTTCACATCGAGAATAGTTACATTAGCTCCCATACCGACTGCGATCTTGCAGGCATTGGTGCCGACTGTACCGCCGCCGAGGATAACTACATTAGCCTTGGGAGTACCGGGAACACCTGCGAGGAGTATGCCTGCTCCGCCGAACTTCTTCTCGAGATATTTTGCGCCCTCCTGAATGGAAAGACGACCTGCGATCTGACTCATGGGAGCAAGGAGAGGAAGCGAACGGTCTGTCTCCTGAAGTGTCTCGTAGGCAACTGCCTTGACCTTGCCGCCGAGAAGTGCGTCCATCTGCTCCTTATCTGCTGCAAGATGGAGATATGTATAGAGAATAAGACCGTCATGGAAAAGAGGATACTCCGATTCGAGAGGCTCCTTGACCTTTACCATCATGTCCACCATGTTCCAGATGTCCGCAGCATTGTCAAGTACGGAAGCTCCTGCTTCAACATATTCGGAATCTGCAAAGCCCGAGCCTGCGCCTGCGCTCTTTTCGATGTACACATGGTGACCTGCGGCTACATATGCCTTGACATTGTCGGGGGTAAGTCCCACTCTGAATTCATTGTTCTTGATCTCTTTTACGCATCCGATCTTCATACTATTTCTCCTTTGATATAAAATTCCGCGCTGCGTCCGTGATATTACATTGTCAGCACTGTGAGGACAGCAAGCATTAATTGTCAGACTTCGTCCTCTCTGAAAAAAATATAGTTTAATTATACTATAATCCCGAAAAGTTGTCAAGAGTAAACAGTTATTTATATCACAGGCACTTTTATTTATCACTTATGCCCTCTGTATTTACAAAAAACCGGATCCGAAACTTCGGACCCGGCTTATATACGTTATAGTTTTCAGTTGAGCCTGTCGGGATTTTCCGCGTTGCAGCTGGGGCACCTCTTGTACTTGGAAGCAAATGTGGTGCCGCAGTACTGGCAGACCGTATTTCTGCTTGTTTCTGCTGTGCTGCTGCCTCCCGAACCGAACAGATCGTCCATTCCCGACTGCGGCGTGTATTGCGGAGATATCTGTGTCACAGGCTGTGTCTGAGCTCCGTTATATGCAGCAGACTGCTTATATTCCTTATAACTCTGGAACTGCGCTGTGGGATCATACACGCTTCTGCCGCCGATATCGGGACCGTCAGCAGGCACTGCCTTTCTGTACTTCAGCTCGTTCAGTCCCAGCATGAAGTATGCGTGGAATGAAACAAAGCCAAGCACGAACAGTGCAGGGATAAGCTCCCCGAAGTTGAAGGAGCGTGAATAGTTATCGGTGAACTGTGAGAAAGACGTCTTTAGGGCTGTTTCTACGTCATCGCCTTTCACGATCGCACCATGTAATCTTGCAGTTAACTTGTCTGCCCTTTCCTCGGTAATTACAGGGTCGGTATCATTGCCCTGCATTCCCTCCCAGAACCAATTGTTAAACTTCGGATCAGGGTCTATCGGCTCGGAATAAACGATGAGCCAGTGCATCTCGTCATCAAACTCACTGAGATACCTGTCATAGGCATATTCCTCAAGTCTTCCATAGTTTGCCCATGTTTCATTATGTACGGTGACCACTGACGGAGTAACTCTCGTTTTGTCCCTGAAGCGTTCAAGCTCCTTTTTCAGCGCTGCCTCATCGTTGATAACATTAGCTTCATCCTTTATGATTATGGTGTGGTCATAATTCTTTGGCAGTACCTTCAGAGCAGGCTTCAGCATCGAAAAGCCGAAAAAAAGAATGGAAGATAGAAAAAGATCAGCAGTAATCTTCCCCAGCTGAATCCCGGCTTGAAGTTCCTGTCAGCATAGAAATATCGCTGACGTCCGAATCTGTAATAGGAATAGCGTCTTGCTCCGGAAAAGTGTGTTCTGCTTATTCGCGGTCCGCTTCTTCCGTGTCCGTGCGAACCGTGTGAACCATGCGAACCTCCGTGAGAACCTCCTCCGTGAGAGCCTCCTCCTGATGAATGCGGCATATTCATTCCCCCTATATCAATATTCGGCATATCGCCGTGTTCCGTGTACACTGTGCCGATGCTTCTTTTCCGCGGCACTCAGACTGTCAGTCCGCCCCCATACTCCTGCGGAAATCATCCGCCGCTGTGTTCACGAATATAAACAGATATCATGACTGCATACAAAACACAGTCATGATATCTTGTTTAAAATATTATATACCAAACGCTTTCGCTTGTCAATATGTATTTACTCCGCTTTTGCATTTTTGCGTTTCCTGCCGGAGCGTACCGCGATCACGATGATGCAGATAACGCTCGCAGGAACTGCGCCAAATGGTATCAGCAGTGTCTTGTCAAGGAACTCGGCATCTGTACCGATGAAGAGTCCGTTTCTCTCAGCCTCATCATAGGGCGCTCTCGTTCCCCTTACAAGGAGCCTGTGGGAGTTTATACCGTAAGGAGTACAGGTCAGCAGGGTCACATGGTCCTCGCCCTCGATCATCTGAAGGTCCTCAACGTCCTCGGGCTTCACCACGGATATCTTGTCAACCTTGTATACCAGCACCTCGTCAAGCACCGACACCGTGAACATATCCCCTATCTCCAGCTCGTCCAGCTCCGTGAACAGCTTCGATGAGGGAAGTCCCGTATGAGCGGATATGACCGCGTGTGTGCTTTCACCGCCTACGGGGAGAGTGGTGGAGGGAAGATGTCCCGCAGCCACCCTCAGTATCTCCTCGGAGGTCCCGTGATATATCGGCAGATGAACGTCTATCTCAGGGATATCCAGTACGCCCATTATCCCGTTTCCCGAGATATCAAGTGCGCTGAGGTATTCCTCCCTGTTTTCAAGAGCCTGTGCGTCATACTCCGACAGCACTGACGGCAGCGCTCTGTTGTATTCATGCGCCTCCGCCAGTATTCTCTCCTTGTCTTTGTCCGAAAAGTCACTTATGCTTTTCTCATACCCTGCTATCAGTGTAGAACTGTGCTTTTCATTTATAAAGTTGCTTACAGCAGGGTACGAGATAACTGCAATACCGCCGAAGAACAGAAGTATTATGCAGATGTTGAGCAATAAGTTTTTCATTCCGTTTTATGCTTTCAGTCTCTCTCCTCAGACTTTCTTCTGTTGATCACAAAGAGTACTGCTGCACAAGTCATCATTGAGATACCGCATACTGCGAATGCTGCTGTACCTGCTCCGCCTGTTGACGGAAGAACAGAGCCCTTGCGGTTAACTATATTGATGGTGTATATGCCTGCATCTTCAGATGTTACGCCTGTGTATTCATCGTCAAGAGCATAGCTCCACACGCACGTCTCGTCAGTGCCTATGATGACCTCGTCAGGAACTGTGCAGCCGATAGTAAGAACGATATCATCGCTTATCTTGTTGTACTTATCGGGAGCCTTCTCCTCCTTGATGGTGTATGTGCCTGCCTTGAGACCGTAGAAGATGATGTCGCCGTTTTCATCGACCTCGACCTTGTAGTTGGTCTCGTTCTTTGCAGTTGCGCTGTCGATAACAAGGTGCTCGCTGCCTGCTGTATCGGTAACGGTCTTGAATACATACTCGTTGGTCTGTCCGTTGCCCTTCAGCGAGAACTGTGCGCCTGTGAGCTTGTTGCCGCTGCTGTCCTGCTTGTGGAGCTTGAACTGTGTGAGGTAGGTCTCAACTCTGTCCTTTGGAGTCTTTGAGGTCTCGTTGTAGCCATCATCATTCTCGTCCTCACTGCTGCCGTCGCCCGACTTGTTTGGATTATTGGAGTATGTGAGCTCTACATCGTTAGGATTGCCGTTCTCACCGACTACGGCATCCTCGTTCACCGTTACCTTGTACTGAACGGTTATGGTGTTATCGGCAGCATCATAGTCTGCATTTCCTGTGATATCCTCGGAAGCCAGAAGTGCCTTCAGATCATCGAAATCAAGTGAAAGCGAAGGTCCCTTGGTGCCATTGGCAGGAGCCACGAAATCATCGGTAACGTCAACGCCCTTTACCTTGACGATAAGTCCGCCCGAATAGGTAAGTCCTGCGGAGGCTGTATCCTCGATGATGAACTTATAGTGCTGATACTCTGTCATATCGGGGATATCGGCAGTAATGAGGTAGTTTACCTCCTCACCGTAGCCTGCGGTATTTGCGTCCTTCAGCTCGCCGTTGTCTATCTCAGAGTTATTGTTGGCGTCCTCCCATATCTTCTTCTCGATAGAGGGCTTGTCAGCCTTGAGGTCGATAGTGAGAGCCTCATCAACATAGGTATCAAGTATGAATGCTGAGATAGCATCGCTGTCACCGTCAGAGTTATCCACAACAAGGTAGTAGCCCGACTCTATATTGTCCTCATCCTTAGTCTCATCGCCCTCTGCGGTGAATACAGCGGTGTCGCCCGAACCTGTGACTTCCTGTGTAGGCAAAATATTATTCTCATCTGCAAATTTTGCCAGCATTTTTGCAAACTCTGCCTTCTTGGCTGCTGTTGCACCTGTGACATAGTTAGTGTCTATCCACTCGGAGACCTTCGCGTCAAACTCCTCATCAGTCAAGGATATGTTTGCCTTTTCTGCAAAGAGTGGCTTCCATGCGTCAAGGAAGGTGTATGTGTAGGCGCCGCTGTCATTGTCCTTTGTAACGCTTGCTATTTTGTATGCGGCAAAGCTCTTGGCGTCTACGGTAACATTGTCATTTCCGTTTATGGTGATAACGGGTGTGGCTGCTGCAAATGAGTTGAACAGAGGTGCAGCTGCCATAGCTGTAAGGGCGATAGCAGAAACTGCTGCTGTCATTTTCTTCATACTGCTCTTTTTCATAAAAACACTCCTTTAAAATAGATCAATATAATCAGTTATCGGCATTTTCTGCGGTAAACGAGCACCAGTCCCAGTGCTGTGACTGTCATGAATGCTCCGCAGATATATATCAGCAATATTCCGCTGCCGCCTGTTGAAGGCATTATTATGGGCTGTACCTCGTTTTCCATTACGAGGCTCAGCTGGTCAGCTGTACCGTCCCATTCGTGCGAGCTGTAAATGCTGCCGTTTGATATCATCGGTGACGAGCCGTCAAGATTGTTTGCAACGTCAGCGCTGATCATGAACACAGTCTGTCGGTCGCTCTCCTTCTCGGGAAGCTTGTAGCCAAGAGCCGACTTTGTCTCGGTCACTCTGTATCTTACATTTGCCTCCAGATTTTCAAACTTGACATTGCCGCTCTCATCGGTCTTTGCCGTGGTGACTTCGGTATAAGCTCCGTCTGTGTATTTCTCAAGCAGGAACTCTGCTCCCTTGATGGGCGCCTTTCCCGATGCAGCAGACTGCTTATGTACCGAAGCGGAATATGTACCCGATTTGTCGGGCTTGTTGGTTATTTTCAGCGAGAGAGGTCCATCCTCTGTATCTCTGCTGAATTTGTATGCGGTATTGCCGCCGAAGGTCTCAGTTGTGTCTGTGGAATAGGTGACCTTATACTCATGGTCGGGATCATCGCGCTCTATTCCGAAGTAGTTGATGGGATGCACCTCGCCGCTTTCGGTGTCGCGGTAATACATCTCCAGATCCTTCAGCTCAGCCGTCCATGTGTCCTCCGACTTGTCGCCGCGGAGAGTAACCGTTCTGACGATGCTGTCGTGATCGTTATAGATATCCACTACTATTTCGTCAGCCTTTTCATCCTCAAGAACTCTGAACCACTCTTTCTTTACGGAGAGGTCCGTAAGCGGTCTGTTCTCGATGCTGATCGAGCCTGTCTGAGCATTTATGGGGAATACCGTTATCGTATCGCCCTCAAAGTCTATCTCCGAGGTTGTTACCTCACTGTCGCCGTCAAAATATTTAGCGGCATACTTCTTCGGGCTGCGTGTATTCACGCTCTTTTCACGGGCGAAGTACTGATAGTCCTGACGTCCGTTTGCTATTGTCTCGGAGTCCAGAAGGTTTTCCCAGACCTTTTCCCATGAAGTTGCGTCGCTGAGAGTAGCTTCACCTATCTTCTGAACATCCTCTGTGTATGTGTTTATCACCGTCGGCTCAGCGCCTGCCTCATATACCCTTACCTCGTCGGCAAAGATATCTTCGGTGCCGTTCTGAGACTCTATGATAAGATCAAATGGTCCCGAAGCGTCATCGGGAACTCTGAAAGTTCCGCCAAGCTCCGTCCACACACCGCTTGGTGCAGGTTCAGATGCGACCTGATTGAAGGAGTAGCCTCCCTGCTGAGTCTCATCGGGATATCTGAGGGTCAGCTTGATATTGTCATCGCTGCCGCTTGTCACGTCAGGTGACTCTGTCTTTGACACGGTAAAATCGTCAATGTAGAAGTTGACCTTTGTGCTCTCCTGAACATAAACTCTGATATTCGCTGCACCTTCGGGAATACTGTGGCTTCCGCTGAGCTGATGCCATAAATTATTCGTCGGAGTATAGTTGTCAATCGGCTCATAATGTGTAGTCCCGTTCAGGTCGTACTGTATTCCCATTTCAAAAACTGTGGGATTATTGGTATTTGCAGGTCTCATATATAAACTGAAATAATAGGTATCACCTGCGTCACAGAAATCATCCAGCGGCTTCTGGGCACCATACCAATTCTGCCAGCTTGAGGCTTTGCCGGCATTTATCTTTATGGACTTTCCGCCTGTCTGATTAGAAATATTATCACTTGTAATGGAGAAATTGTCTCCTCTGGTGATCCATCCCTCTGCATCTCCGCTGTCAAAGCTGTTGTAGATGTAATCGGGTCTGCTCTTGACCATGGCACTGAAGCTGTACTCCTTGCCTGCCTTGAAAAGTGCAGGATCAAGAGTCTTTATCGCGCCTATCCAGCTGGCGTTTCGTCCCGTGATACTCAGGGCATTTTCGCCGAATGCAGGGTCTGTGCTGTCGATGCCTATTACAGCGTCGGCATTGCTTGTCCAGCCCTCTGTGCCGTCTTCAAACCCGCAGTTGAGAACGTCCTGCGCTCCCTCGGTACGGGTCGTGAATGTGTTGATGGAGCGGTAAAGCTCTACCTCTACGGAGTCATTGCTGTGATCGGTAAATCCGTCATCCAGCCATGTCTTTGAAACTCCGCGCTCAACGCTGTCAAGGAAATTGAATGCAAGCTTGAAGTTAGAGCTGTTGAGACCTCTCTCCATGAAGTATATCTTCATTTTGTGAGTTATAAGGTCTCCCTCTTCCTCGCCCTCGCTCATATCCACCGAGTTGAGCCTGAACTTCAGTTCAACTTCACCTGATGTGGCTAACGATGTAGTTACCATTCTATTGGTCTTTTTGTCAAGCTCCGTTATATCAACGTTCCTTATCTTTACGATATAAAGACCGTTTCCCTCATCGATCATTGTTTTGTACTGACCGCCCGTTACGGTGTAATCGAACATACTGACAACACCGTTTACGTCTGTCCATTCATCTCTGTTATAAATACCGTCATTGGTGCCTACTGCAAATGCCGCCTTCTGAAGCTGGGTGATCGTACCTACAGTTCCGCCTGTCTCCTCATCAAATGTGGAGCCTACAACGCCGTATCCTGTGTTGAGGTCGATAACGCCGCTGACTGCGGTATGAGTTCCGCCGATATCAAGTGCAAGCTGATTGTCAAGATAAATCCAGACATCATCATCGCCCGAGAACTTGAAGATACCGTTCGTTCTTCCCTCAACTGCACTTCCGTAAGTAACGAAGTCAAGGTCGAGCTCCATACCGAACATCAGATTTTCTGTGGCGAAATTGGAGTTGGTAGCGGGACTGTTCATAGGATAGAACTGATAGCCCGTAGAGCTGGTATTATCAGCCTTGGTAACGCCCTCGCGCGTGTACTGCATAACGTACTTTCCGTCATCGCACTCGGTAAGTCTTACAGCGTCGTTGGGGTCGGTACTCGAAAACTCATAATAGCCTGTTGCGGAATTGTACTCAAAATCGAAATCAACGTCATTGTAGACTTTTCCGTAAACAGCATTCCTGTCGTTGTCGCCTGTGATAAAGGCTTCGTTGAAGTATGGGGACGGTATGTCCGTACCTGCCAGCTCAAGTCCATTGTCGTTTCTGGTCTTTACCAGTTCCGCTACGCCTCGGCTGTTGGAGAAGCCGTGTGCAGGCCCGTAGTAACCGGGGAACTGGGATATATAGTAGTATTCGGGAGTTACTCCGTCTACCTGACCATATCCGTATTCCACACCCGGGAACCATGAATTGGAGCCGAAATATACAAGCTTGTCCACGGAGCCGTCATAATAATCACGGAGAGCCTTGTTCCACAGGTCGCCCTGATATGCGTAGGCAATGCTTGATGTGGAGTTTGTGAACGTAGTTCCATCCACAAGCTCCGTAAGCTTCTTGCCGGAAAGCTCCCAGTCGGAGAAATAGTCGAATATCCTTGCGGTGGCTTTGAAAGGCGGCTGCGCCTTGGCTTCATTGCCCGACTTGTCTCCCACGGCATTGGTCTTGTTATCGCCCTCTGCCGTGTTGGTGTAGTAGGAGCCCTCACTGTCCTTTTCCTGACTGTATTCACCGCTTCTGTTAACATCGTTCAGGTCACCGAAAACGCCTGTCATCTCATAGGCTTCGTTACTGAATGTACGATGATTATAGTTGTACTGATAGCTGACGATGTGGTCCGCGACCTTGTTCTGCATTGCAAGTGCAGGTGCGTAGAAGCAGTTGTTCACCTCGTCCACAACGTATGCACCCGAGGTCCATACGAAATTCTCGTAATCATAGCCCCACTGCATCTTGCTTCCGTCTGACGGATTACCGTTGCCGTCAAGCTTTCTGATAACTGTGGTATCGTAAACTACTCCGCTGTCATATCCCCTGAACATTATATCCGTTCCCGGAGCAACTGCGCTTGCAGTAACATAAGTATAATCCGTATTGACATGGTCAAAGGAAATATCCATTCTTTCGTCGCTGCTGTCAAGCTGTGACATAAGAGCCATGTCATTCCATGTGTTTCCCCCATCGGTGGAGTACAGTACCCTGTCATATCCTGCAAGTCCGTTATCGAAATAGATATATTTCGGGTCACCTGCATTTTCTGCCAGAGCAGGCATCAGACACAGATAAATAACCGAGATGCCAACAACAGCGGCAGCAAACAATGCAGCAGCTCTTACAAATCTGCCCAATCTGCTGTCTGCCGCTCTTACAGCGTCAGCACTCATATATTTTCTTGTCACACTTTATGCACCTCCTGTCCTGTCTATTGACGATATCTTGTCTATGGGCCATACCCTGAGCTTCGCTTTTCCGATTATCCTTTCCCCGGAGATCATTCCTATCATCTCAGAGCGGCTGTCCATTGAGGTTATCCTCTGGTCGCCCAGCACGAAGTAGGAATTTTCGGGGACGTATACGGGAAGCTCCGTGTCACAGGGCTCCAGCGAAAGGGCGGAGACGTAGTTCTCCTGCAAGGTATCGCCGTTGATACTGACTGTTCCGTTCTGATCTATAGCCACAAGATCTCCCGGAAGTCCTATCACTCTTTTAAGTAATATCTTATCATTATTATAAAAAGCAATGATATCCCCCCTTTTGATATTCTTATTGCTCTTTATGCACACCACAACGTCACTGTGCCGCAGAGTGGGCTGCATACTCGTACCCACTACTCTCAGCACAGGAAACCATATATTGGTAGCTATGATGATAACTGCCGCAGCTATAACCGACACTGCAAGAACATAGAGAATGTTCCTTTTACGGCTCCTTTTCGTTTTCAGCCTGTTCAGCTCCGTCTCTATCTGCGGTATCGTTGGACGGGATGTCCTCTGATAGTTCTTCATTCTTTTCTTCCTCCGATGCAAGCTCTGCCGATCTTATGTACATATCTGCCGCACGCTGGGCAGCTTCAAATATCCCCGAGAGCTTGAGTGCCGCCTCGGCTATTGATCCCGATTCGGCTATCTTTATCTGCCTGTCCTCCAGTTTTTGCTGAAGCTCCTCAGTCAGTCGCGTCAGCCGCTCTATTTCCTTTTCCTGTTCAAGTATTATCTCAAGCAATTCAAGTTTCTTTAATCTCCGAAGTTCAGATCCCATAACTAATTCCTCACAGTATTTGTATAATTATTGCTATAATTATTATTAATGGCTCTATATTATGAATATATCGTATCACATTTTGGCTATAAAATCAACATTTGGTAATAAAATGGTAATAAAATATGTGAAATTTAACAATCAATTTATCTGCTCATTATTCAAAATAGTAGTACAACATCTACATATCGTTTAATAAAAAGTGTATTATACACACAATATTATAAACATTCGCAAGAAGCGCACATTTTATTTGTATTTTTGTTTTACATAAGCATTTATACAGCCAGTATATCATGCCTTTTGTTTGCCATATCATAATATTTCTATAAATGCAAAAACCGAGGGCAGTAATCTGATACTGCCCTCGGATACTTATCATATATCCTCAGCTCCCATCGGAAGCTGCTGTTTTATTTTCTTCCGCAGTTTTTGTCAAACGACGGATTGCAGGCATAGAAGTTGCGTGAATCAAGCTTATCCTGCGCTATTCGCAGCGCTTCGCCGTTTCGGTCAGGATGAAGTCATATCCGCCATTGTATTATGAGCCTTTCCGATGTGACGTATATCACGCGGATAAGTATATCCGCAACGCGCCGTTTGTCCTCAAAGCTCAGCTCCTCCCACACCGTAAGATGACTGTCGGTCTCCTCAGCATTGCCGCCACACTTCCTGCTCAGCTCATTTATGCGCTCGGTAAGGTCGTTCCTGCGGCTGTCAAGAGCGTTCACCCTTTCGTTGATATAGCGCAGCAGCGCATTATCGGAGCCCTCGACCTTCTCGAGAAGCCCCCTTATCTCTCTTTCCGTCTCAGCAAGCTGTATCTCCAAAGCCGTCTGCTCAGCGTCGTGTGTTGTCCTTTCAGAACATGAAAGCTTTCGGAACTTTTCAAGTCTGTTCCTCATCTCGCTGTAAACCAGATGCTCCACCTCATCTGTGTATAGCGTCCCTGCGCCGCCGCAGGACTTGGAAGCCAGCTTTTGTGAGCACATCAGATAACGGTCTCTGCCGTTTCTGTACTCCTTCGCTATGAGCGCATAGCCGCACTCGCCGCACTTCACTTTTCCGCACAGCCATGAGTTCTTCGCCTTCTGCGAGGGAATGACCTGCTTTCTGCTCATACATTTTTCACGGCACCGCAGCCACGTTTCCGAGTTTACTACCCCCTTGTGAGGCGCGAGCACTATTCGTTCTCCTGAAGCTGTGCCTGACGCCCTGTTGTTTTCACGGCTCTTGTAGCTGTAACAGCCGTTCTCACCGATGAAGTCCGCAGGCGAGTTTTCAATGTCAGCGCCGTTCTCCGCCAAGAAATCATACACCGCCACATCTGCTCTGACATAGATGGGATTTAACAGTATCTCCCGTATCCGCCCCCTTGCCCAGCTGCTCCCTCGCTTCTTTATGCCAAGCTCATTCAGCCGCGAAATAACGTCTCCGTAAGAGGTCTCGGGCTGAGCGTACATACCGTATATAAGCTCCACAGCCTTTGCCTCCTCGGGAACAGGCTCATACATGGAGGTGTGTACGCCGTCGATGAGCGCGGGGACCTTTCGGAATCCATAGGGTATGGGACCGCCCATGTAAAAGCTTTTTCGGCTCCGTGAATAATAGGCGTCCGCCACTCTTTTCTGTATGGTCTCGCGTTCAAGCTGTGCAAATACGATACAGATATTGAGCATGGCATTCCCCATGGGCGATGAGGTGTCAAACTTTTCCGTTGCAGATACGAACTTTACGTTATACTTTCCGAATTCTTCCATCATGTTTGAAAAGTCCAGTATGGAGCGGCTTATCCTGTCCAGCTTGTAGACTATGACCTGATGTATGATACCGCTTCTGATATCCTCCATCATCTGCATGAACTGCGGACGGTTGATGTTCTTGCCGCTGTATCCTCTGTCAACATAGTTCCTGTATCCCTCCCCTCTTGTTTCATATCTGCACAGCTCTATCTGCTGCTCAATAGAAATGCTGTCTGCACGGTCAACAGGCTGCCTTGCATATATGGCTATCATAATATCTGCTCCTCTCGGGCGGCACTGTGTGCAGCCGCGGACTGTGTATCATTTTCCGCGTTTTTTCCCGTATTTCGAGAATACATCGTACAGCTCAGCTTCAGCCTTCTTCAGCTTTCTTCTGTCGGTGCTCTCGGGGAAAAGGTTTTCTACTGCCATCACGCCTTTAGCTGTTGTCACGTTTTTTTCATCCGTTATGTAACCTGACTTGCTTATCACTACAATAGAAATCGCCTCCGTTATATTCTATTGGAGCATCGCTCGTCCTCATTCTTAAAGCTAAGGGAGCAGTATCTACATAAACAAATATCCCTCTGTCCGTTTAACGAACAGAGGGATCAATGTATTATAAGTTGTAACAGATACGATGTTTTTCCGATTATTTCTCCTTCATGCTGTCGCCGAATCCCTTAACGATAGGATCGAGGAAGCAGCGCATAGCGTATCAGATCGATTATATCTGCTTCACAGCAGTATATCGGATATTATCCAGTTAAACTCACGCCAGTCTAACGACCAGCGTCACGCAGAAGCGTTCTTCTCTGATATCCGCGTATATCTCGCCGCCCATAAGGGACATAAGCCGCTTGCAGATAAAGAGTCCAAGACCGTTTCCCTGCACATTCTCCGCGTTGCTGCCGCGATGGAAGCTCTCGAATATCTGGGGAAGCTCCTTCTCCTCAAGGCTGCATCCCGTATTTGACACTGTTATGAGCTCGCAGCCGTCCATTTTATCGAAGCTGAGCCCTATTTGCCTTCCGTCACCGTACTTTACAGCGTTTTCGATGAGATTTTGCAGGCACTCCGCAAGCCTGTCGGGGTCACAGGAGAGAATGCAGTCATCGAATCTGTCAATGGTGAACTTCGTTCCCGAAACTGCAAGCTGCTGAGCGTATCTGTCGCTGAGCCTTCTGAGTATACTGCTGAGGAATACCTCCCCCTGAGTTACCTCAAATTCCATGAAGTCCTCACTTGCAGCCTTGGTTATCTCGCTGACAAAATGCTCTATCTCGTCGGCTCTGGAGTTTATGCTCTCGGCAGCGCTGCGGCGCTTTTCTTCGTCCTTATATAGTCCTCTCGCCAAAGCCTTTGCGTTGAGCTTTATCGCCGAAAGCGGCGTCTTAATATCATGTGACAGAGACAGCAGCAGAAGCTTCTTGTCCCTCTGCATCGACAGTTCCTTCTGACGGTCTCCCTCGATTTTTTCGCGGAGCAGATTTACTCCCCATGTGAATTTGCCGAACATCCTGCTTTTCTCCTCGGGTATGGGGACTGCAAGATTGCCTTTTGCAAGCTCCTGCGGCACGGTATTGAGTCTGCCGAAGGGCACTATTATATTCCGCCTGATGTAGACAAGCAGTATCAAGATAAGCAGAAAAAGAGCTGCCAAAACGCAGTTTACAGCCCAAACTGTCCTATTTCTGCCTTCTGTCGTGTATTCCACACGGTAAAGCTTTCCGCCTGCCTCGATAATAAGGTAATGCTCGTCACTGCGGTACAGCTGCTCTCCCGAATAAACTCCTGTCAAATGCGGAAATCCTGAGATATCCGTGCTTCCCGTCTCCTCTATCCGGTCGGCGAGCCGCTTGGCTTCCACCCTATATGTACCGCTGTCACCCGACCGCAGCAGGTAAATGTTCAGACCTGCAATAACAGCTATAAACAGAACTATTACTGCTGCCGCAAGCTTTCTGAATGTACTCATACGAACTTATACCCCACGCCCCATACGGTCAGCAGCCGCTTTGCGTTTTTCGGGTCGTCGCCAAGCTTCTGACGCAGTCGGTTTATATGCACATGGAGGGTCTGGAGCTCGGAATCGCTGTCGCTTCCCCACACAGAGCTGAAAAGGTATTCCTTTTTCAGTGC
>Ga0255343_1001029_pt1 | contig 39902 bp, 38 predicted proteins | sample wastewater_treat_4_FD_192413 | JGI IMG/M metagenome (GOLD analysis project Ga0255343, IMG submission 192413) | Wastewater microbial communities from Lulu Island WWTP, Vancouver, Canada - plant16 | ecosystem: Engineered > WWTP > Wastewater > Unclassified | place: Canada: Vancouver, British... | reverse complement strand
AACCTCTTTTGAATTATGAGGAAATCATCGGATATTTTGTCTTTCAGCTGGCAGAACCTGCCGAAATCATTGAAAACATCCGCCAGCTTGTATCAAACTCGTTTTTAAGCATACTGCTGGCGCAGGAAGTTATTAAAGATAAACAACTCAAAACTCTTCTGCAGAATCTCGAAACCAAGCAGGAGCTGCTCGAAGAAGCTTATCATTCACTGAAAGAAAATCAGGAAAAAATGCTCGTCATTGACAAGATGGCTTCGCTCGGCAAAATGACTGCAGGCATAGCTCACGAAATGAATACTCCGGTCGCATCTATCCGCACTTCTCTCTCGGAAATATCCAGACTGACAGAAGAATATGATAAATCAATCGGAGATCCTGATGTAAGCGATGATGATCACCGCGAAATTGCCGCAGAAATAAAACACTCTCTGACTCTGGCCGAAAAAGCCGCAGAGAAAGCAGCCGCTTTCGTTCACGGCATCAAATCGCAAACACGTGACCTTGATCCGAAAGACCGTTTCCATTTCAATGCCGTAGAAGTAATACGTGAGGCTCTGCTTTTGCTCAGCCATTCTCTAAAGCAAAGTAAATGCGAAATTAAATTGACCTGCGAACGGGACTATATTGAAATAAACGGAGTTCCGGGAAGGCTTTCTCAGGTAATCACAAACCTTGTCAATAATTCTATCGAAGCGTGTCCGAACGACGGAAGCGGTAAAATTGAAGTAAGCATTATTGAAACAGAAAAAGAAGTTATTCTCAGTGTGACCGATAACGGCAGCGGAATAAGCAAGGAAAACCTGACAAAAATATTTGACCCGATGTTCACGACAAAACCTTTCGGGGTCGGAACAGGACTTGGTTTAACACTGGTTCATAATATCGTATGTGCAGAATTCGGCGGAAGCATTGAAGTCACTAACGGCATCAATGGAGGTACGCAGTTTATTATTCATCTCAAGTCGGATCAGGAGGATCACATTGGCACGAAAATATAAACTCAACTCTGAGAAAGGCGGTGATATTCTTCTGGTTGATGATAATCTTGAATATCTCGAAGCTACTCGCTTACTCCTTTCGCGTGAAGGACACAATGTCACAACTGCTCCGGGAGGAGCGGAGGCTCTGGCAATTCTTGAAAAATCATCTTTTGATTTGATTCTTCTCGATTATTTTATGCCCGGCATGACTGGTGAAGAATTTGTCGCAGAACTCCGCAAAAAAAATAAAATAATACAGATAATACTTCAGACAGGATACGCATCAGAACATCCTCCGCGCGAACTGCTTCGAAGACTCGACATACAGGGATATTTCGATAAAAGCGAGGGACCGGACAGGCTTTTGCTATGGGTTGATGTAGGCCTCAAATCCGCTAATTCTATAAAACAAATCAGCAAAAGCCGCGAGAGCCTGAATTACATTCTGAATGTAACACCGGATCTGCACCGCATACAGCCTTTAGAAGAACTTCTTAACGGAATTCTGATTCAGATAATGGGTCTTCTCGGTGTCGGAAATTCCTTTTTGGCTGTATTCGGCGACAATAACTCGATGAATGTTGAACAGCATGAAGATTCATTTCTCGCAATGATGGATGAAGAAGCAGGTCTTATAATTCAGGCGGCAACAGGACGCTTCAATCCAAAGCATCATATCAAGGATTTTCTTGAAGGAAACGAAACTGAAATCATCGGAAAGGCACTGAACGAAGGAATCGTTTATGTCAAAAACGGCAGAACAGCCATACCGTTAAGAGTTGCCGATTATAATGTCGGAGTCGTCTATGTAGACCGCGAAATAAGCCTTGAAGACGATGTTTCGCTTCTGAGTGTATTCGCGAATCAGGCCGCCGTTGCAATTCACAATTCACGTCTGCATCAAATCGCAACGATCGATCCTCTGACAGGAGTCTATGTAAGGGGGTTTTTCATTCAATGCCTCCTTCGCGATCTCCGTGGAGCTTTCCGCAACAACTACCCTCTCGTTCTGATGATGGTCGATGTTGATAATCTAAAAAATATTAATGATGAACACGGTCATATTGCAGGAGATCAGGCGATTGCAATTATAGGCCGTTCACTGTTAAAAGCAACAAGAAACACCGATGCAGTAGGCCGTTACGGCGGAGACGAATTTACTGTTCTTTTGCCGCAGACAAATTTTGACACAGTTGAGATTGTTCTCAACCGTTTCTACAGCCAGCTTACAGATAATCCCATAAACGTCAACGGAAAGCCTCTCACGATAAAATGCTCAATCGGAGTCGGACTTCTTGAATCACCTGATTTCGATATCAACGAAATGCCCAAACCCATACCTCAGAGCTATTTTCAGAACATGGCGGAAGCATTTATCGATTTCGCAGATCACGTCCTCTATAAAGCCAAGACAAGCGGCAAAAACCGTTTTATGCTGTCTGAAAACAGTTTAAAATGGCATAAGGATTAATTAATACCGGATTCCATAACTTTTTTAGAATATTATATTGAAATATATATAGTATTCTAAAAAAGTCGTTAAAGATAATTCCATATTTCTTATATTTAACAAGGGATCATATATGAAAAATGTTTATGCAAATACAATTGTTTTTGTAAAAGATTTAAACAAGTCAAAAGAATTTTATTCAAAAATCCTCGGCATGAAAATAATAGATGATTACGGAACAATCGTTTTTTTCGAAAACCGTCTTGTTCTGCATTCCGCTGCCAGCATTCTGCGGACAGTTTTCAATAAACTGAAAATCTCAGGCTTAATAAAACAAGGAAGAAAAAACATTCTGATCTATTTTGAAACAGATGATCTTAACGGATTCTACGAGAAAACAGCGGACAGAGTGAAAATTATTCATGGAATTAAAAAGCAGGCATGGGGTCAAAATGTTTTCAGATTTTATGACCCGGACGGACACATGATAGAATTCGGTGAACCATTCAGAATTGAAGAATTGAAGAATGAAAACAATAAATAATTCATGTATTAAGTTTTTTCAGGAAACAGATGCTGACTAAGGAGAACAAAAAATGATCTCATTCAAAAGACTTAAATCTAAAGATGAACTTGCTGATGCACTTTCAGTTTTAAACAGATCTTTCAAAACTGTCGCGGATGAATTAGGATTCACCAAAGAAAACGCGCCGACAAACGCAGCCTTCATGACACTTGACAAACTTATCGAAACTACCGGAGACGGAGTTTCATTATTCGGTTTATTCGAGAAAGGAGTACTTGTCGGGACTGTAGCTCTTGAAAAAGCAAAAGATAATCCGGAAATTTATTATCTCGAACGCTTGTCTGTTCTTCCGGAGAAAAGACATTGCGGTTACGGGAAAAAACTTTTGGATTTTGCAAAAAAACAAGCAGCTCTTGAAAAAGCAAAAAAAATATCAATCGGTACAATCGACAGTAATATAATCCTGAAATCATGGTATATCGAATACGGCTTCAGAGAAACAATGATTAAAAGCTACGAACATCTTCCTTTCAAAGTTTGTTTTATGGAACTCAATATCTGAGTTTTGATAAAACTTATTAATGCGAAAAACCGGCTCAATGAGCCGGTTTTTATTTATTCAGAAAAAATACTTTCGGTTTGCAACATACAGTTTATTCAAAAAGGGATGTTCTATTGTTCGCCTTCACTCCCGATTATCTTAAAAGCTGGAGGACAGTCTGCGCTTTCTGATTAGCCTGAGCAAGCATTGAAGTGCCGCTCTGAACAAGAATCTGATCTTTAGTAAGATCAACCATTGTTTCAGCCATATCAGCGTCACGAATACGGGATTCAGAAGCCTGAATGTTTTCATAAGCATTCATGAGACCTTTAGAAGCAAATTCAAGTCTGTTGTAATATGCTCCAAGATCCGCTCTCTGTTTTGCAATCTTCTGAAGTGCTTCGTCGACAACACCGATTGTTCTGTTAGCTTTGTCAGCAGTCGAAAGATTTGCCAAGAATTCACCGGTCTTTTCTTTGAGGCTTAGACCCTCAGCAGTCATAGTACCGATATAAACTCTTTCTCTCTGATGCATATTAGCTCCAATATGGAACCACATAGAAGCTTTTGGATTAGTTCTGGAATAATCACCAAGAAGAAGTTTAAATTTGTTAAATTCTGCCTGAGATGCAATTCTGTCAACTTCATCGATCAAAGCCGAAACTTCAACCTGTATAAGCTGGCGGTCTTCATTAGTATAAATACCGTTTGAAGACTGAACTGCAAGAACGCGTATTCTCTGAAGAATCTGAGAAGTCTGGTCAAGGTAACCTTCAGTAGTCTGAACAAAGCTCATGCCGTCTTCAGCATTTCTTTCAGCCTGACGAAGACCCTGAATCTGAGTTCTCATTTTTTCTGATACAGCAAGTCCGGAAGCATCGTCCCCTGATTTGTTAATTCTCATACCGGAAGAAAGTTTCTCAGTAGATCTGTTAACGTCCCAGTGTTTGAACTTCAAAACACGGTTTGCATTAATCGCGCTCATGTTATGGTTAATAATCATATATACACTCCTTTGTATATTCTCACCCGATCTCCTTACCGGGCGCTATATATGCCGTTAGAACCAAAAGTATTCCGGCATAATGCCGGTCTGAATTTCAAAGAACATCCCAGTTTGCGTACAATATATTTGTAATGCTAAACCGGCGGGCGGAAAATCCGCCTTCAGCCGATTTCGCAATACCACCAAAGTTATCCGCTTCCATCATCCGGAAGCATTTATCAGTTACAGATAACTATTCGGTGTCAGAGCACTGAATCTGGAAGGTGATTATTGGCGTTTTTTGGCGTTTTTATGGATATATTTGAGTTTTTGAGTTTTTTTAGGCACGAAATGGGTATTTATGGTTTTTTTCCGCTGTTCTCCCCCTTCATATATATAATCGGAATAACTCATTTTTTCCGTTAATTTTTTTAAAAAAAATGGCACAATTTATGCTTTGACACGTAAATTTTAATTTATTAAACAATTTAAATATGATTCACTACTTTATGTTTTGTAAAACAATTTCGAATCCGGAATAAAGTAAGAATAATTATTTGAATTTAATAAATATTAGTGTAGAATAATAAAATGAAAAAAGTTGATCTTTTGTATATTTCACCTGGCTCCAGTTTTGTTAATCCGCTTTTTTCTGAAGACGGAAAAAAGGTGCTGGAAGCAAGGATTGCAATCACCAAGGAGATGATTGAAAGTTTTCAGGCAAAATTCGGGAAATATCTCTATTACGATTCTTCAAACGAAAAGGTAAAGATTCCGCATTACCGGGTCAATATCGTATACAACAACGCAAAAACAATTCTTGATGAAGTTGAAAAAACAAACAAGCTCAGCAAAACAGGCTATCGTGCAGCCGAACAGGTAGTTGACGAGGTTCTTTCAGAACTCAATTCAATTGAAATAGAAGAAATAGACCTATTGAAGGAACTCAGCTCTTTCGATGATTACTTATACAACCATTCAGTAAATGTCGGATTCATGACTGCGGTTCTTGCCAAGCGCATGAAAAAATTCAACGAAGACGAACTGCGTTCTATAACACTTTCGGCATATCTTCACGACATCGGGCACAAACAAATAGACAAACAATTACTTAATAAGGAAGGAGCATTCAACGTCTCTGAATTTCAAAAAGTAAAACGTCATCCACAGCTCGGCTACGAGATGATAAAAAACGTAAACAATACGGATCCGATCATTCAGCAGGGAGTTTTGTTTCATCATGAGAAATTCAACAACAACGGTTATTATCAGCTCCCGTATGAAAATCTTCCGGTATTTCCGAAACTGATTTCCATCTGCGACATTTACGACGCTCTTACCACGGTTAGACCATTCCGGAAAGAATCTTTTACCTCTATTCAGGCCGTCCACGCGATAATAAACAGCATTGATACGATATTCGACTACGAACTTGTATCCGATTTTATAAACATAATGCCTTCTCTTCTTAACTGCACTGAAGATATTTTCAAGAAAAACGATATCTGCGCGCTTAATTCTGAAGAACTCGCTCTGATTGATTCATACAATCCGGACAGGATTCTTCAACCGGAAGTCCGGGTCTTTTGCAAATTCAAAAGAGTTCAGGGGAAAATAGCGGCGAGTTATTACTCTGAAGCAAAACCTGTAAAGCTTTCCGATGACGGAATACATATCGTCAAAGTAATAAACAATGCAAACCAGCTTGATACTATACGGCTCGCATTAAAAGAAAAGAAACTTATTTGATTTATAAAAATATTCCGGAAATTATATCTTAACCGAAGATTGAAAATATTTCGTTTCGGATGTTTTTTATTTCTTCAAAAATAACCTTCTCGTTTTCAACTGCCAGAGACAGCGCTTTTTCAGCGGAAGAAGAATCAGAAAATAATACCATTTTACGCTGAGAGGAAATCATAATTTCAACATCCGGGCATTTCAATTTGATGATGGATTTTATGCGGCTTAAAAGAAATATTGATTCAGGAAGTTTCTCCGAATCAGAAAGAGATATAAGAAAAATCTTATCATAATAATCAGTAAGATGAATCATAATTTTTGAGAGAGCCGAAAAATCCAATTCATAAGTTCTGGTTTCAATTTTCCTTATAAGAGCATCAATCGAAGCGAGTTTAGAAAAATCACCGTCAGGTGAAACAATAAAAGGCGGAAAGTATTCATTATCAAATAATTCCGTAAAATCAGAAAAAGGGAATATTTTTAAAACTGAACCTGAAAATGGATATTCAAAAGGCTTTTTTTTGCGAAGTTTGCGGAAAAAATCCTTAGTAGGGATAATCGATTTAGAAGAATTCGAAGAATAGAGCGACTTTTCACAATCATAGCTGTATATTTCAGCAGACGCATGGGATTCTTCCGAAAAAAAACGAAATTCCATGCCATCAATAAAATCCGAATTCAGATACGGCCTATTCAACGCCCGGTAAAAAATATTTGATGCAGAATATAAGGGATCCGGTTTTTTTACGGAATCTTCGGAATGAACTTCCCTTGTGACTTTTGAAATAAGCCCCTTCAGCTCTGAACTGAAAGCCTTTTGCCTGATGCGGCTTAAATCTTCATCGGTAAAAGAATTTTCTTCAGTCATTCGTTTCCGCCGTAATACAAAAAAATCGCGCGCGGTAAAACGCGCGCACGAAACTGATAACACTTTTTCACAATCAGTCAATCAATTATTTATCAGCTGTTAGTTGTTAATCTCAATATTAAAACCTACTCACAAGTTTAGTTTGAAACACGGATATTTTTTCAAGCTAAACTTTTAATATCAGAAAGAATCGAATCAAATCTAATGTGCAAGAGTAAGCGAAGCTACATCTAAAGAGACTTCATAATATCCATGACCGTCCCATTCCAAAAGCTTGTCATTTTGATAGAGAGTACCGCCGTTAACCGTAACCCTTAAATATTTTCCTGGAGGAAAATGATCCGGCAAAGTCCAATTCCACGTAGTTGTATTACCGGAAAAAACCGGCGTAACAGAGGATAATATTTTCTGAGCACGCCAATATGCTCCGATGTTGGTCACAGTATCAATCCACATATCGCCTAATGATTTAGCATACACAACGCCGGCCGCAAACTGATCATAATTCACAGGCTGATATGCACCATCATTGCCTCCTGTAAAACCATGCACAAGAATAATTCTCCAGCCTTTGACACTACGCGCTGAATCGACAACAAAATCCATTCGTGAAGTTGAATGAATATCACATTTAAGATTATACGGGTCTGTGCTGTCATTAGGCAAAATATTTCCGCCTGAAACACCGCGACCGATAAAAAAACGCGTCTTCGCTAATGGAACGTATGAAGTATCACCATAGGGATACGCTATAGAATAAACATCAGCACCAAATGTATTTTGAATGAAATCAGTCGCAATATCGATATTTGCCGCTGAAACAGTTGTGTGATCATTAGTATGATTACCAATCTCATGTCCATCTTTGACAATCTTAGACCAAAGTGCTGCCAAATCCACAGGTTTCATGGTTATCCGATTTGTTTGTATGTAAAATGTCATAGGAATACCAAGTGCCTGCAATTCAGCATAATTATCTAATTGGGATGAAGTACTGTCATCAAATGTATACGAAACAGCCCCCGTAAATCCTGCCCAATTGAGTACCTTTAAATTACCCGGAATGCCTGATGGAACCGGAAGATTATTCACTCCCGGAGGAATCGGAAGACTGGATATAATATTTAATTTTACCATATAAGTTTTATTCAACCATCTTCTGCCATCGCAATATATGAAACAGGACTTGCAGACTTATTAGAATTTACCCAGCTCTGTTGACACACCCCAAGAATCGACACCGTCTAGTTCTGATCGGCATAGTCAATCACCTGGTTCGTGCGATACGAAATCCGATTATGACTTCAGTGGACAAAGATGACGGAAGCAATTGCGTCAAACCGATCGCCAGATCCTCATCAGCGCTCAGATAATTTCCTCCGCGGTATTCGCGGCATGTAGCTGATTAAATTACTTTTTGCTGAAAAAGAATTTTTTGACAAATCCGGCAGCCGCAATCAGACCTATTATGATAAATTTCTTGGCGGCGAGAATGCCTACCCACAGACTTTTCAAAAGACCCGTCTTCGCTGCTGCCGCGGCTCCCCCGGCAATAAGTGCGGCGATTCCGAACTCTGCCACCCTGTCCTTTCCGGGAACATATTCTGCATAACGGTTACCATCCGAGAAGTTTACCGATGCAAGTAGCGGAGCCGATTTAGACTCTATGTCTTTCAGCTGTTTCATTCCCGAAACGGCATTAAGAACAAGGACTCCTTTGCGTCCTAAAATTCTGAAGTTATAATTGAGAGTGTTTTCATTGCTACCTTCGAACTTAAGTTCCTTCGCCCAGAATAGTTTATGCGATGCTTTGTCATAATGCGGCGGAGTCGCCCAGCCGACAAGCTCGATCGAACTGTATCCTGCTTTCTTTCGTTCGGGATTAGATTCTTTGATCTCCTCCTTCATCGTAGAGAGAAGTTCATCATAGTCAATCTTGTCCGCATCATCGTCCTTGACGAATCCGGAGTCCTCATAGGTAATAACGATCCCCCAACTGTCATCCGCTATCGGATTCATATTTGATGGAAAAATCATTCCGAGAACACCGTCAGCGGATCCCTCGGGATTTCCCCAAAGATCTTCGATTACCGTCTTGCTCTGTTTCGGATCGAGATACCTGAAATCGCCGGGAAGATTCATTACAGCTATATTGTCGCCGATTTCGATTTTACCTGTTTTCCATTTGAATGACGGCGCCTGATCCGCCGCGAAAATATGAACAGCACCAACGACTAACGCGATCGCTGCAAAAAAGTATAACGATTTTATTTTCACTTGTTTTCTCCTTTTGCCTGATTAAATGAAACCCTGAATGCGCTCAACAAATCTGCCGATGACATCCGGATCAAACGCAACAGTTATAAGGAATCCCGTGAGAGAGCCCCAGAAGTGAGCGGAATGATTTATGTTATCCCCCTGACGTCTCGACGCGTAGATGCAATATCCGAGATATAGAAAAGCGTATATGAAAGCGGGGATGCCGATAGGAATAAACATAATATAAATCCGTGAAAGCGGATCGTATAGGATATATCCGAACACGACACCGCTGACCGCTCCCGAAGCGCCGAGTGACGCATATCGCGGATTGTTTTTGTTCTTCAGATATGATGGAATGCTTGCAATTATCATGCTCGCGAAATAAAGAACCGCAAATTTAGCCGGTCCCATTATATTTTCGAGAGGAAAGGCGAAAAAGAAGAAAGTAAACATGTTAAAGAAGAGATGCTGATAATCCGCATGAATAAATCCGCTCGTTATAAAGGTCCGGTATGACCCGCTGCGGCTGATATCATAAGGAGTCAGCAGCCATTTCCGCATGAGATGTTCGTGTTTGAACGCGAGAATGCTCATAACTATGCTGACTGCGAGAATGGAAAGAGGAACCGGATTAGGAATCATATCAAACATTAGTGCTTCTCCTGAAATAAAAATGCATCGGGGCAATTAGCAACGCTGCTTATATTTTGTCTACCCGCGAATCAGGGCGGATAAATGGGCTGTTCACATTCTTTGAAAGAATATCATTATATGCATAAACCTTTCTGTAGGCATTTCCCCACACTTCTGACTGCCTGTATTTACGCATAATGTCAAGATCGAACTCAGCAATGAAGACACCTTCGTCACTGCCGCATTCAAGTATGCAGTGATTTCTTGTTCCGTTTTCATCATCATTTTCACTGACAAACGCAACCCCGTCAAAAGCAATAGAATGCCCCTTATAAATCTCACCTGCATAGTTTGCCAATGCAATACCTGTCATATTTTCAAAGGCTCTTGTCATTAGTTGATTTTTACGGTTTGTCTCGATACGGCATGCGTTTGGAACTAAGATAATTTCCGCACCCTTGAGCATCAGTATACGGGCCGACTCTGGAAGCTCCCGGTCAAAACATATCATAGCACCGATTTTAACCAGCCCTTGACTGGTATCAAGCTCATCTACGAAAAATTCATCACCAGGACGGCAGTACTTCTCTTCACAATAATCGCAGGTATGGATTTTACGGTAATTAAATTTAATTTCACCGAATCTATCAATCAGCATAAGCGAGTTCGCCGGCAGAAGATCGCTTTTTTCAAGATATGTAAAAGCAATCGACATATCTAATTCTTTTGCAAGCGAACAATATTGGCTGATCTCCGTTGAATCTCTCTCGATAGCACTCTGTTTCCACTTCAGAAGAGACGCCTCATCTGTAGGAAAAGAATAACCGACAGACCACATTTCGGGAAATAGTGCTAAATCAGCTCCAGCGTTTTTAGCTTTTCGGCAGTATTCAATTCCCTTTAGTATATTTTCATCAAAATTTGAATTTGGCTTCATCTGAAGCAATGCAACTTTCAGAATTTTCATTTAAAAAACCTTTTGTCCGAACATATAGCTACAATTATATTCAGAAACATCCTGAATTTATAAAGAGGTCAATTAAAATTTACTGGTGGGCAAGCAAATACTTAGAACTCGCATTGAGTTCTACTATTCTGTTAATCTGATAATTGGAAACTGAGCTTATATTATTTCAATCATATGACACACTTTCCGCCTCTTGTGCCTTTTTCACACAGATGATGAGAACAAATAAACCGTCTTAATCTTTTTAGATACTTGAACACATCTCCGGTTTTCATCATATTTCCCATTCACAAAACAAAACGAAGCATCTTTCACCGACTAATTGAAATTTCTTTCTGCTGCTGGCAGATATTCCATCAGGCAATTCTTCAACCAGCAAAATCTTTTACCATCATTTCTAATTCGTCAGGAATTGCAATCTGCTGCGGACAGTTGCTGACACATACACCGCACTTTGTGCACTTGTCAGCACGAACCGGAGCGTCAATCCATTGCCATGCACCGCGGGCAGTTTCGCTCTTGCCGAACATATACAATTCATTCCAAACCTTAAAATTACGCGGAATATCAACACCGGATGGACACGGCATACAGTAGCCGCACTGCGTACAGCCGATGCGGGTATTCTGACGGTAAAGTTCTTCTGTTTTGTCGATCAGCGCCAGTTCTGCGGATGTAAAGCAATCGGGTCCGTTTGCACCGGCAATCGCGAGATTTTCAACCAGCTGTTCCATAGTACTCATACCGCTTAGAACAACACCAATGTCTTTTCGGTTGAATATCCAACCCAGAGCCCACTCTACCGCCGAACGCTGTTTACCGGCAGTCTTCCACAGCTCTTTCACCGTTTCGGGAAGAGGCTCTACAAGATTTCCGCCGCGAAGAGGTTCCATTATAATTATATCAATATTTTTTGAACGCGCATAATTCAGTCCGTCGAGACCAGCCTGCTCTTTTCTATCCAGATAGTTATATTGAATCTGACAGAATTCCCAATTATAGGCGTCAACAATATCTATAAATACCTGATGAGCATCATGAAACGAAAAACCGAAATGTTTAATTTTACCTTTTTTTACCATTTTTTCGCAGAAATCAATCGCGTTATGCTTCTTACATGAAGCCCATGTTCCTCTGTTAAGTGCATGCAGAAGATAAAAGTCAATGCAGTCCACCTGAAGATTTTCAAGCTGCCTGTCGAGATAGTATTCGAAGTCTTCATCCTTCTCTATAAGCCAGACCGGAGATTTCGTTGCAACAAAGCTCTTCTCCCGATACCCGCCTTTGAAGGCCTTTGCAACAAGATCCTCACTGGTACCATTATGGTAAACCCAGGCTGTATCAACATAGTTGATTCCCGAATCAATCGCATGATGAATCATTCGTATTGACTCTTTCTCGTCAATTTTTCCGCCGATCTGAGGCAAACGCATTGCGCCGAAACCGAGCTGTGATACTTTTTCTCCGGCAAGTGTACGGTATATCATTGTTAATCTCTCCTGTTTTTACATATGGCTGCAATAAAGCTAAGCGTAAGATACCCGCCTGTGATCATGATGATCATCCTAGTTAATCCTAAGCGCAGCGCACCGATTGCTCTCGAAATGCTGCCTGAAAGCAGAACTTCGGAAATTGAACCTGATTGCTGCATGATAATCACCTCTATACTTTTTTCTGCCGCGGAAAACGGTGTCAGCCCAATGAGAATGATAACAGTTTCCGCAAATATTGTACACAACTAATACAGCGAAGATAACACTGATGAAATAATTTATAAACCGGCTTCGGCAATTGCTTCAGTTACAATACTTAAATCCGTTGTACCTCTGAATCCGCTAAATCCTATGGAAAGTTTAATTCCGTTCTTCAAAGTAACAGGCTGACCGCCTTCCCACCCGATAAAATCCGGCATATTAATTCCGTATTTGCCATGATCAAGTTTATCTGAAAATACAAGTTTCTCATATTCGTTTGTTTTGTAACCTGTAATCCAAACTTGGTTTGCCTTTGTCCAGGCAATCTTAAATGAGTCCCTGCACCTGATTTTATCTTCACCCCAAAGTTTCCCGTAAATCTGACCGTTTTCATCGATGATACATACAGAAACAACACCTTTTGCAATTGCATAATCTTCAGGTGTTTTCATGTGAACCGGCACAAGCTCATTCAGAGTATCGATTATTTTTTGAATTGTTGATTCCATAAAATTATATGTTTTTATCCGGGAAAATCACCCGAAAAAAACTGCCTCCGTAATATATTTAATGCGATACAAATGAGTCAAAAATAAGATTCATAAACTTCCTGTATAACATAATAATTAGATGGCTTTTATGTCAAAGAAGAATTACTCGGCAGAAGAAAAGTTTAATACCGCAAAAGTGGCGCTGATAACATAAAATAATTATATGTAATTATTTTATTTATTAACCCAAAAAACTTCATAATATCATGATTATACTTGAAAGCATAAGAACTCTTCCGGAAGATGTCATTAAATTTCGAAAAGACAGCGAGGATCAATATGAGCAACGAACCTAAATGCCCGGAATGCAGCTCTGCAAATTCATACCATGACGGAAATCTATGGGTCTGCCCTGACTGCAACTTTGAATGGGACCAGACTAAAACGTCCGATGCTTCCGAAGCTGAAGAAGAGACAAATATCGTTCGAGATGCGCACGGAAATATACTTAATAACGGAGACTCCGTTACAGTATTGAAAGAATTGAAAGTAAAAGGATCATCATCTGGAATAAAAGCGGGAACCAAAGTAAAAGGTATCCGCATCATCGAAAGCGATAACGGACACAACATCTCATGTAAAATCGACGGAATTGGATCGATGTACCTGAAGTCCGAATTCGTAAGAAAAGCCTGAACGGAATTTATATTTTGACAGTATTCATCCGGAAGTCCTCTTGATATTTAAGTCGGTCAAAGTTTCTCTGAGATTTAAAATAATTTAACCAAAACGTTTTAAGGCGAGAAGACAATGACCGTCAACACCAATACACAATCCCAAAAATGCATTTCGTAATCTTCAGCTCATCCAGGGGACAATCAAATGCGATTGCATGATCGCCTGCTTTGCAGCAAATGTGGCGAATTTCGCGTGACCAGTCAAAAAAAGATATACCCGACACTCCCCGAACTGTTTTGACATAGTCAAGGGATATAGAGTATTCCACGACTGAAAACGCATACATCGAAAGTTCTCAACTCTATTGTCTACAAAGAACGTTTTTTTATTATATTGCTGTAATATCTTCCGCTCTTTTTAATAATTCTTTTTTGAGAATCATAGTCAACTCCTATAATTCCAAATCTTTTATCATATCCGAAAGCCCATTCAAAATTATCCATTAATGACCAGATATAATATGCTATCACATTTAATCCTTCTTTATTCATTTTTACAACTGCTTCAAGATGACTTTTTAAATATTCCAGCCTTTCAGCATCTTCAATTTCACCATTTTTTATTTCATCTTTAAATGCTGAACCATTTTCAGTAATCATTACCGGAATATCAGTATATTTTTCTCTAATCTGCCTGACAATATCAATAAAACCTTCAGGAGAAATTTCCCAGCCCATAGCAGTCTTGTTTCGGCCCATGTCAACATGCGATCCCTGCAAAAATGCATCTCGGTCATAACGCATGTTAAAATCCATATAGTAATTAACTCCAAGAAAATCTGTTTCTCCATTTATAATTTTGAGATCACCATCCTGAATGTGAGAAAAATCAATATGATTAGACTCGTAATAATCAAACATATCCTTCGGATACTGACCTTTAAAAAGAGGTTCCAAAAACCATCGGTTAGCAAAACCATCATATCTTGAAGCTACGAGCTTATCCGTTTCTGTTTCCGTATATGGATATGCAGGTCCTAAATTTAAAGTTATTCCAATTTTTGATTTAAACCCCGTTTGCCGGAATATATTCAAAGCTCTGCCATGAGTCAGCAAAAGGTGATGCGCAGTTCGAATAGCATCCTGAAGATTTTTATGCCCCGGAGCATGCTGACCATAAAGATGCCCAAGCATACTTATGCAATACGGCTCATTATGAGTAACCCAGTATTTTACCCTATCTCCGAATTTATTAAATAAAAGTGCAGAATAATCATCAAAATATCCGCAGATTTCTCTTGAAATCCAGCCGCCCTTCTCATACATCCATTGCGGCAAATCCCAATGATACAAAGTCAGCATCGGACTTATTCCGTTTTCAAGAAGCTCATCTATCAATCTGTTATAAAAATCAATTCCTTTCTCATTTACATGTCCGGGATGAGGAATAACTCTCGGCCAGGAAACAGAAAATCTGTAAGAATCAAGCCCGATTTCTTTCATCAATGCAATATCATTTTCATAAAGATGATAATGGTCGCATGCAACATCTCCATTATCTCCATTGGCAATTTTACCTGGAACATGAGAAAATACATCCCAGATAGAAGGAGTCTTTCCATCACTATCATGTGCTCCCTCAATCTGATATGCCGCAGTAGCTGCACCAAAAATAAAATCCTTCTTAAACATAACGGCTCCGGACAGGTTTATAACCTGAATTTCATTATCGGGAATAATTTTATATTTTAATCAATTCTTTTTTTGTCAGAAAATATTCGGAAACATTTTTTCTTTTTAGGAATATCAAACAATATAAGTACAGATTTCATCAAACAAAACAAATTATAAATTAGGAATTAGGAATTAGGAATTAGGAATTAGGGATTTTCTCTAACAAATCCTTACACGCAACAACCTTATGGGCAGTTTAAAAAAGTCAAACTTTTACTTGAAGCTTTGAAAAACTCCAATAAATCTTACCCATACCCTTCTAATATAGTAGTTTTTCAAAGTTCTTACATTAAAAGAAAAAAAATCATATGTTGCGTGATTAAATGCAACTATTACATAATCAACAGCTGATGGCGCAGGTTAATTTAAATTTAAACTCTAGTTCCATCTTTTCAGTTTAACCTGCTTATTTAGAACAATCAAAGTATTGGAATCACATCCTAAATAATGTGCCGCAATCTCATTGTTTTTAATTTCTTCAAACGGCGGGTCATCAAAATAAATGTCACTAATCACTGTTTCGAATTTTTCAGTCACAATTCCATCACATGGAAACTCGGCATATTGAGCATAAACACTGTTGCCCGAATGCGATATTGATAATTCCAAGTTAACGGACTCATAAATTCTCCCGGAATCGAGATCTTTGATGGTATATATGATTGCATTCGGAAACTGATACCATATCGCGTATTGACTTCCACAGTTCACAAACACTGAAAAATCACCTTCCAAAACCAAATCACCGGAAAATTTATACTTATCTTCATTAAAACATATTTTTCATATCCTTAAACTGTTTCATTTCGCAAACCTTTTTTCAGATTTAATATCTAGGAATTTCCTCAATAAAACACCGACCTGCAAAAGCCACGTGCGAAAAAAAATCCGTGTTGTACATGAAAAAAACCCGCTTACTGACTTAGAGCCAAGCGATTGAGGCGATCAATTAAAATTTAAATAATAAATAATCCGGCTACTACTAACATAATTATATACATTGTGATTTTCCCTTATGTCGAGTGAATACTAAATTTATTTAGGGTATAAGCATCTTACGTTATAATAGTTCCCAAGTTTGAAATTATCTTTACCGGTTATTTTTTTCAAATTTACTTTGAAATTCTCCCATTTTTCTTTGTTGTCATATAAATAACATTCAACAAGTTTGTCATCAATTCGAAATACACCACCATCTACAGCAAATAGAACTTGATAGTATTTTACATCATGGTATTCTGCTGTATGACCGTTCTTATTTAACCAAATAACAAACTGCTCTTTGTTTTTAAATTTATACTGATAAGATGCGGTATCGTCTTTCCCTAATGAGTATCCTGAAAGAAATAGTATTAGTGATAAACTAAAAATAGTCGTTATTGCTAATATAGATTTTTTTTTCATTCGTACACCTCTTTTTTATTTTATAATTATAGACCATTAGGTTTTGATTTTGTATTCTTTAAATATCTAGGAATTTCCTCAATAAAACACCGACCTGCAAAAGCCACGTGCGAAAAAAAATCCGTGTTGTACATGAAAAAAACCCGCTTACTGACTTAGAGCCAAGCGATTGAGGCGGTCAATTAAAATTTGCGCGCGGCGGAAATATTTAGAAAGCCAAACAAACCGTTTATATGCGAAGCATCCCCCTATCATTCTGATTGACAAAACAGTTAAATATGATACAAATATCCCATGAAAAAATACACCGCAATTATATTTATTTCAGCCGTTTTATTTAATACAAACATATTCGCAAACCAGATGGGCGCGTCAATACCCGTCAAAGCAATTGGCACTTCAATCGATTATATTCATTCATTCGAGGGCGATAAACGCAATGACGGTGCAGTATTTTTATCCGGCAAGGCGGGATACTTCGGATTTTTCTCTTTTCTCGCATCTGCCGACGCCGGATATAAAATCAGAGAAAAATCATATTGCGGAAAACTCGGATTACAGACGATGATTCTTTTTGCGGGGATTGAAGCCGGTTTCGCATCAAAATACAAAACAGACGATGACTCAAAAAAATACTTTCCGGGTGCTTACACGGGTCTATGCTTCACCTATCCGGCTAATAGCGGTTCATTGATCAGCGCGGCGGCGGGATTCAATTTCTATTCGCGCAAATTTGAAAATGAATTCTATTTTAAACTCGGTTATCTTTTTAATTTTGCTGATTGAATACAATCAGCAAAAATTTCACTTTATATTTCTATGCATCCAGACTATGTCGAATTTTTTATCGAATTTTTCAGCTATTGATGGAAATCTTCCGCATTCATTAAAATTATGCTTCTTATGAAAGTTAATACTTGCCTGATTTTCAGAAGCTATTTCAGCCATGATATTTTCTATTCCTGTTTCTGCGGCTTCACCAATCAGCTTATCAAGAACGGCGCTTCCGATTCCTTTTCCCGTAAATGACGGATGTAGAAAATAAGAAACAGAAGCTGTTTTCTTAAATATGCCCATCGGACTATACGGCCGCAAAAAACCGAAACCCGCAAATAATGAATCTGCATAAACCGCATAAGCCGGATATGCCGAAATAGAATTCAGCATCATGCTGAAAAACTTTTCAGGCATCCGCCCGGCAGCAAAGGATGAAAACTCATTTTCGGCATAGTAATTAAAGACATCCATTACATCCACGGCATGATTCTCGGACAGTTTTTCAAATTTAATATTCATACGATCTCCTTTTGATGCCATGTTCTACATTTAACTTTACGGATTTGCAATATGCAGTGAACGCATAATTTACATATAACAGTTGACATTTTCCAACGCTGTTATACTTATTCACAATGAAGAAATATCTGACGGTTGCAGACCGTATAAAAAAACTCATAGAAAGCGGAGTCTTAAAATCCCGCGATAAAATTCCGTCAATCCGCGAGATGTCGGTTCAGATGAACCTCAGCATGATGACCATTCTAAACGGCTACAGACTTCTCGAAGAACAGGGAATTATCGCAAGTCATCCGCAGTCCGGCTATTACGTTCGCCCCGAAAACATGCGGTTCAGTCATTCCGCTATCAGCAATTTTATCGAATCTGACACGAAAATTAAAATTTTAACTGACCATATAAAAATTTCTCCCGAGACTGAAGCGCTTCTCGAAGATTCAATGCGCGAAGATATAATACCGCTCGGCATAGGTTTTCCCTATTCCGACGCAAAGATCAATGAAGAGATTTCACTTCATCTCTCAAGACGTATACGCGAAAATCCTGACCGCAACAACCGTTATAATTTCGGCAGAGGCAACAACGCTCTAAGAGAAATTTTTTCGCGCAAGATGATCGAATCATTCTGTGAAACATCATCCGATGAAATAATAATAACTTCAGGAGCAACACCCGGACTTTTGTCGGCTCTTCTCGCAGTTACTAAAACCGGTGATTCAGTTGCGGTTGAGTCTCCCGGATATCACGGATTTTTCGGTCTGATCGCTAAACTCGGATTAAAAGCGCTCGAAATTCAGACTGACTGCATATCAGGTTTTGATGTAGATACATTTGAAAAAACAGTTAAAAAGAAAAAAATATCAGCAGTTATTTTATCTCCGAATTTTTCAAACCCGACCGGCGCGAAGATGACCGATTCAGCGAAGGAGAGACTTGCCTTTATTTCCGCGAAATACGGAATTCCTGTTATCGAAGACGACAGCTACGGCGACTTGTTTTTTTCATCAAAACCGCGGGCTGTAAAATCATACAATCCCGACAACACAATTTATGTATCCAGCCTCAGCAAATCAATCGCGCCGGGCTATAAAACAGGCTGGGTAGCGGGCGGAATTTACCAGAAGGATATTCACAGAATACTTAACACGGCATATTCTGTTCCGTCTGCATTCATTCAATCAGGTCTTGCTTCATTTATGACTAAGAGCTTTTACACTCATTCGATGAAAAAACTCCGCAGAATTTACAGGGAAAACATCTCTGCTTATCAGGCATATTTTTCTGAATATATCCCTGAATGCGAAGTCAGCAATCCTGAAGGCGGCTTCTTTCTCTGGATCAAGGCACCTCAAAACATTGATTCACGGAAAACAGCTCATCTCGCCGTAAAGAACGGCTTTACAATTGCCCCGGGAATTATTTTTTCTGCAAGAAGCAATTTTTCTAATTATTTCAGGCTCAACTCCGCATGTCTCTTTTCTGATAAAACCGAGAAAGCACTTAAAATTTTCGCGGAACTTATCAGAAAATAATTACTTTACATAAAATGTAACTGCTCAAATTCTGTTTTTGTTCATATTTTGGAGGAATAAATGCAGCTTGAAACATTTGAAAAGAAGCCTCTCGGCGGGGCTGATTTGAAGGTTATCATGAAAACCCTCATGTCAGAGGGACAGAAAGGCGCAGACGAGCTTCTCGAAAAACAGCTAAAAGAGATAAAACCTATCGGCGTAAAACTTCCGTCTGACCATGTTGTTTTAATGCTCGGCGGCTCAAACGGAATTCTCCGTGCAGTAACGCTTCAGCTTCTTTTCGGCGAAAAGATTCCGGTTTACGGAGTGCATTATGACAGAGCTAATCTTCAGATAGGCTACAATCATGTTGAATCGATTAAGAAAGAAGCGGCTAAGCAGAACATTGATTCAAGATGGTGGAATATTGACGCAACTGATCCTAAAGCAATAGAAGAAGTAGTTAACACAATCAAGGAAAAATATTCAGTTGTTCATCTGATTAACGGAATTGCAGCCGGTGCAACAAAACGCTACGAAGAACACGGCACAATAAAAGTTAAAGATATCGACCTGTCTTATCATCCGGTTTATCAGTATCCTGATTTTTCAAAAATCGATAATTTCAAAAAATTCGGAATGGTTGATGTTGCCGTAGCTAATGAAGGCGACATAGAGAGAACTAACAAGTTCATGGGAACTTCTACTACTCTATGGGTTGAACCACTTGCAAAAGCCGGTCTTATCAAAAAAGATATCAGCATAGTTGCATTCGCAGATTATGATTTTGAAAAAGATGATCCCGTCTACGGGATGGGTCCTCTGGCAGGCGCCAAGATTCTTCAGAGAAAGAGTATGTCTGATGCGAAAAACAATTTCGGCGTAAAAGCTGTCAGACTTTGCTATCCTGCGATGGATACAACTGCAATCGGAGCAATCCCTGGCGGACTTCTGATGCTTGCAATGACAAGTGTCGTTCTTAATGAAAAAGGTAAATTTAAGAATCTTCATACTCTTGCAGAAGAGACAATGGAAATATTCAAACCTGACTTCAGCAAGGAAGAACTCCGCACCGACGATGATTTTCAGAAAATGCTTCCGGAATTTCATGCAAGAGTCGATGCACTTAAAGTTGAAGACTTCCCTAAAGCTTTCGAATCTCTTACAAAAGTTTCAATGCCTTAATCAGACGATAATTCGACAAATCAATAGATAATAAAAAAGACCGCGAAAGCGGTCTTTTTATTTTGTTAATGTCTTATTTTATCTAAAGAATAATTCTGATAAAAGAGAAGTTCTCCCTCATTATCAAAAATATATATTGTGGCATAATTGAAAAACTGATACTTCTTTCTATATTTAGCCAAAAGCTCCGTTCTTACAGGAAGATAGCTTTCAAGAACATACGGCTTACCTGTGTCAGGATTGATTCCAGTCTTGAAATCTTTCGGATACTTATTGATCACTTTCTTTCCGTCTTCTTCCTTTTCGAACTGCGATTTGTCATCAGGGGTAGAGGCGAAATCTTTAATAACTATTTTCTTTAAGCTGACTTTGCGGTTATTAAAAGTGTTCCATACCCATTCTTTGTCTTCAACCGTCCCCATCATGAAAATATACAGTTCAAGCGGCGAATCCGTATTATTTTTAAGAGCAAATTCTACCTGAAGAAGTTCACCTTTTCCGGCCAGGTCAATTTTCTTATTAAATGAAAGATGCTCTATTCCGAAAATATCGGTTGAAATAATCTGCTCAGGCTTTTCGATTTTTGTTTTATTCTTTTCGTCTTTTACCGCATCACTCTGAGAAAAAGTCAGAGACACGGGAATAAATAAAGCCAGCATTATAAAAGTTCTTCTAAACATCGAATCCTCCGAGACAGAAAACATTCCGCTTCTTACTATATATCGGCTGATTAGCTTATGCTTAAAAGAAAATTTCGCATGTTTTGAAATAATTTGCTAGAAACCGAGAGAAATTCCACAGTCAAGTACGACATCATACTGTTTTTTTGACGGCGGGACTATTTCGACAGAAAGCTTCTGATAAAAAGAAGCCGGACTTGTCTTTTCTTCAAATTTACACGAAATTACATGAGAATTCGAATAATGTCCGCTCATGGGAGCCCCTCGGAACCATTTAAACCTGTTGAATCCGAAAAAACCCTGCCCGTTCATTCCGGAATACGGCTTTTCATTCAGATAATCGATCATATATATCCGCTCGCAGAATTCGCCGAAAATACTGAAATTTCTGCTAAATGTAAAAAGCACGCCCAACGCAATATCATAGGAACCTGCGTAATTTGAAAGCTCTGCTCCATGATCATAAAAAGTAAATCCGTAAGTAGTAAAACGTGTCTTAATACCCATATTCTTTATTTTGAAAAGATATTCAATATTCAGATGAGATACATCAAGAGTGCGCACGGGACTGTAACCCGCGTCATATGGAATGAGAGCCGGATAAAACTGAAGTATAAATTCAGACTTCTCGGAGGATGTTTTCAGAGCAAATCCGATTTTAAAATCATTGAACTTTTCTTCCTCTCCCCAGACTTCATCCCCGCGATAATGATAACCGGAAAATCCAATACCCAGATATACATTTTCCCGGCCGTAATATACTTCAACTCTTTCATAAAAATTTAGAACTTCGGGCATCAGCGCACCGAAATAAGGAACACCGCAGACTGCGGCAAAAGACCAGTTGTCGGAAGGATCAATATTAACAGCCGCCTTTAACGGAAAATCTATTGAGCCAAGACCTTCTGTTTTGACATACTTAAAGTCTTTATCATCTCCTGAAATAAATGCGTACCTGAGCATCCCTGAAAGCGAAATTCTGAAAACATTTTTTTTCTCTTCAGCTTTCTCTTCCTTTGCCGACTCAAGAGATTTAGAATAAAGCTTATCTTTTTCAAGCAGTGTAATTTCATTTCTTTTAACTCTGAATCTCTCGGAATAAGCCGTTTCAAGCCACGGCAGGACATTCTTATTCATGGGATCCAGCTTAAGTACTTTCTCACCTGAAATAATTGCGTTAGCATAAAGACCTGATTTTGAGTATAACTCACATGCCCTTTCGAGAGAAGGAACCAGATTCGGATCACGGTTCAATGCCTCTTCATAAAATTTCAATGCAGCGGTTTCATCGCCTTTCAGTTCAGCAACGTGGCCCATATTGTGATATACTTTTGCGGAGGAAATATCATTTTTTTCTATAGCGGAATCGAAATCTTCGATTGCACTTTTAAGATTATTTGAATTAGCCTTATCGACGCCCCTTCTGTTGAGTTCGGATGCACTTTGGGCAAAAACAGAAATGCCCGCGATTATCATGACGAATGGAATAATTTTTTTCATAAATTTATTCCTCCGCCGAAGCCGATCAGAAGCTCCTGATGATCTTCGTGACGATCAACAATTTCGAGAATCAGTTTCTGATAAAGATATGATTTTGAATCAATTTTCTCAGAAGCTCCCATGCGGAGTATATTGCTTCTTGAACGCTGTCCCGAAAAATATGAAGGATCTTTCGAAGAATCGAATCCAAGAAATCCCTGACCGTTAAATGTTTTATATGGTTCATCCTCATTGAGTTTTCTGAGATTAATTCTTTTCGCATATTCGATATAAATAGAACCGCCTTTCATAATACTTCCTGATTTATAATCAAGCGACAAGCCTATTGCAATTTCAAAAAATCCCCAATAATGGGACATGACGGCATCATGGTCAAAAAGATAAAAATCGTACTCGGAAATTCTCGAATAATATCGAAGAGCCTTGTGAACGGTATATGAATAAGCGAACTCATACATTCCGCAGTCAAGGGTTCTTCCGTCAGAAAATTTTTCAGTATCACGCAAAAAGAGTCTAGGATAAAGGCGGATATTTGTTTCGGATTTATCATCGTAATACGACATGAGAATTCCCATTTTGCAGTCATTAAGACTTTCGGAACTTTCAAAAACAAAATCTTCCGTATAATGAGTAAACCAGAGACCGCAGCCTATCGAAAACGAACCGATCGAAAACATTCCTTCTAAAAATTCCTGCTGCGACACAGCACGGTCAACAGATGCTCCCCAATAAGGATTTTCAGCCTTCATGCTGAACATAAAAAAATCATTCGGACGAAACCACATGCTCAGTGAAAACGGCAAGTTTACTGTTTTGGATTCTGATTTAATATAATATGGTCTTCCGCCTCTGACGTTTCTTCCGTAACGCAAACTGAGATCGAATGAGAAACCGAAATATTCATAAGCATTCTCATTCTTTTCTGATTCCGCCTGCGGCTGTTCTTTAGATTCTTTTTCTTCATTTATTTCTTTTTTAGGCTCAGATGATTTCGCCAGAAGATTAAGCCTGTAAGCCTCCGGAAGCCAGTCATTAAGATACGGAACACGCGGATTTATCCCCGCGGCTTTTTCTCCAAGCTCAACAGCTTTGTCATATTCGCCTTTTATGTAATGATGATAACCGAGTCTTTCAATCGAATCTGCCTGAGAAGGATTTCTTTCAAGGGCCTTTTCATAGAACCTGACAGCTTCTTCATTTTTACCCTGAAGTTCAAGAGCCCATGCCTTATTATGATAATATTTGGCGCTTTCTTTGTTGTATATGTCCGAAGCTTTGGCGAATTCCTGCATTGCCTCGTCATACTTGTTCTGCTTGCCGAGCTCGGCACCCCTTCTGTTGATTTCCTGAGGGGTATCTGCATAAAGAGCCGGAAAAACAGCTGAAATCAATGATAGAAATAAAACAAGTCCGCGCATAATACTCCAGATAAAATGAGACACATATTATTTTCGCACTATTCGGAATATTTATAAAGAAATAAATATTGATATAATCAGTTTTATTATATCATCGATTCAATCATCTCGGCGAAATCGGCAGCAGAAGCCTTTACCGGAGAATTTTTGCTTTCGGATGATTCTGCGATTTTAACAGCAGCCTCGGAGTCGATACCGAATGCTGAAAGCTTCGGTACTCCGATAGCTTTGACTATTTTCTCCAGCCTGTCAATAAATTCCCTTGAAGAGAAGACATCATCATGGGAATCAGCCCCGGGCAAATCACGTCCGATCATAGACATCTTTTTTATATAAGACGAATAATTCTTTTTATCTTCTGAAAACTTTTCAAGACTGTATCTCAAAGAAGGCACTATCATATTCGCGCATGCTATTCCGTGAGGGATTGAGGCGAATCCGCCCATGGGACCGGCAACACCATGGCAAAGCCCGAGACCCGCATTTGCAAGTGTGACACCTGAGATATAGGCGCAATATGCAAGCGATGAACGGATACCGATATCAATAATATCACCGCGTGAAATTTTTTCAAGAGACTCAATAGCTTTGTTAAGAGAAGGCAGTGCAAGTGAATCCGTAAAAATATTCGCTTTATCCGAAAGATAAGACTCGATGAGCTGAGCAAAGGCATCCAGAGCGCAATAAGCTGTTGTAGCAGGAGGAAGTGTTGACGACAAAGCCGGATCAATAAGTGCAATATCCGGCACAAATAAGTCATGACGCAACGATTTCTTAAAACCGTACTCTCCTCTTTCTGTTATAACGGCATTCTTGGTAGCTTCGCTTCCCGTGCCTGCCGTCGTCGGAAGAGCGATAAACGGAAGTTTCCTGCCCGACGGTTTATGTTTTCCGATACCTTCTAGATAATCCGTTACGCTTCCTGTTTCTTTAAGCATGCAGCTGATTGCCTTACCCGCGTCAATGGAACTTCCGCCGCCTATTGCAACGACACAGTCTATTCCGTGTTTGGAATGAATGGAAACAGCTTCGTCGATTATCGAAGGCGATGGTTCGGCTGCTACTCTATAGAAAAAAAGCTCGATTCCCTTTGCTGCGGAGTGTTCCATTAAGCTTTGGAGATTTCCTGATTTTTCAAAAGAAATACCGCCGGTAATAACCAGAGCACGTTTACCGTAGCGGAGAATTATATCCGTGAGAAAAGGAAACTTCCCCGCGCCGAAATAGAGTTCAGGCATTTTTGAAACAGAAAAATTCATTTCCAACCCTTTTTATCAGAAGGCATTATTACAGAATGAGATACGCCTTCACGCGGATGCTCCATCCACGGAGCTACCGCATCACGCCATTTAAGATAATGAGCGGTTTCCTTATGCTTTGCCGCAGCAGCCTCAGATTCATATGCTTCATATAATGTAAAGCGGCAGGGATCGGAATTATTCCTAAGCACATCAAAGCGGAGATTACCCTCTTCCATCACCGAATGAGTGTGGTTTTCAACCGTAGCATTTATAAAATCGTCCAAGTGGTCTTTTTTGACCCGGACATTTACCAGTGTAACAATCATTATTCCTCCGGAACTAATAGATAATGATTTTATTTCATGCGCGAATATAATCAAATCATTTTTATGATCTTTTTATTATTGATTGCGCCTGCACTCAGAAGACCGCTAGTGCAATACGAAATATTTATTGACGAAATGACGCTTTTTAAGGAATCTCAATAACTGCAATAAACGGGGGAACTAATGAACAAAATTTTCAAGCGAACCGCTTCGATAACACTTTTTACTCTGCTGTTTGTTTTCGGCTGCGGATCACGCGCCGAAAAACTCAATCAGGGTGACATTATGCCGCTGATGAACCGCATTCTTTCGATGCACGTTTCCCAGCATAGTTTCAATGATGAAATTTCGGAACGCACACTGAATCTGATGCTTTCATATCTCGATTCATCTAAACTCTATTTCCACCAGTCGGACATAGACGAATTTATGAAAGATAAGAATAATCTCGATGATTACACCACTTCAAAAGATTATACATTTTTAAACAAGATTTTCGGGACATTCACAAAAAGATTTACCGAACGGATGAAATATTTTGACGAGCTTGTAAAAGCCGATCATAATTTTGATGTTGATGAATATATTGACCTTGACCGCGAAAAACTCGCCTACTGCTCGGATGAAAAAGAACTTAATGAAAGATGGCGCATTTTCGTCAAATACCAGCTTCTGAACTACATGAAGACCGGCAAAAGTCTTGACGACGCAAGAGAGAAACTTTCAAAAAAATACAATACCGTCAAAAAAGAAAACGAAGAATTTTCAAAGGACAGAATATTTTCTATTTATTTAAACATGTTCTGTATGGCTCTCGATCCGCACACAAACTATCTGACGCCTGAAGAATTTCAGGATTTCAGAATATCCATGGAACTTCAGCTGTCGGGAATCGGAGCTGTTTTGAGATCGGAAGACGGATTTGTTTTCGTAGAATCCATAATCAAAGGCGGACCGGCGTCAAAGCTTCCAGAAGCTGCTGCGCTCAAGGTTAACGATAAAATAATCGCTGTTGCACAGGGAAGCGACGAACCGGAAGAAGTTATAGATATTCCGCTTTCAAAGGCTGTAACAAAGATAAGAGGAAAGAAAGGAACTAAAGTAGTTCTCACCGTTGTAAGAACAGATCCTCAAACAAAGCAGGAAAAAACCGTTATCATTCCGATAGTAAGAGATACGGTAGCCCTTAAAGATAAAGAAATCAAGTATGATGTTTATAACGGCAAAAACGGAAAAATCGGATACATCAAGTTTCCGGAATTTTATGCACCCGTAAAAGAAGGAAGCAAATACTGTTCACAGGATTTGTATAATGCTCTTGTTGAACTTCAGAAACAGAAAGTCAAAGGAATAGTTGTCGACCTCAGAGGAAATCCGGGCGGATCTCTTGCAGAGGCAGTCAGAGCCGTTGGTCTTTTCATAAAGAGCGGTCCGGTTCTTCAGGTAAAATACAGCGACAATATAGATATTCATAAAGATGAAGATTCCAACATTTACTATGACGGACCTTTAACAGTTCTTATAGACAAAGGAAGCGCGAGCGCATCTGAAATTTTTGCAGGCGCAATAAAAGACTACGGCCGCGGAATAATCCTCGGTTCATCAAGAACTTTCGGAAAAGGAACTGTACAGGATCTGAGAAGCTTCGATTCTACCGGAGCAATTAAAGTTACCATTCAGATTTTTTACCAGCCTTCAGGAACTTCAAATAACTTAAACGGAATTGAAGCCGACATTAAGATTCCTGATCTTATGGAAGTCTTCGATTTCGATGAAAGCAAGATGAAATATCCTCTCGCATGGCAGCCGATTAAAAAGGCCGAATACCGTTCGGTAGCAAATAAATATCTGACTCCTGCGACACTTTCGATGCTGAAGAGAAATTCTGAAAGAAGAATTAAGACCGATAAGGAATTTCAGGATCTGAATAAAAAAATTGAAGAATACAAAACTGTTCTCTCCGCAAAAAGAGTCAGCCTGAAAAAAGACGCAAAGGCAGAAGCTGTTGAAGATGATATCAGAAAGATATCGGAAGAAAAAAGCAAGGATGAAAAAGTATTCGATGCAACAAAGGACATTTTTCTCCGCGAAGCCTTTACAATCACAGAAGATTATGCTAAAATGCTCGGTGCAAAATAATAAACATCATTACAGACGGGTTCTGCCCGTCTGTAATTAAAAAGGGAAAACATATGCCTCCTAAAAAAACAGTTAAAAAGAAAACATATCTTTCGGTTGTTCTTCCTGTTTATAATGAAGAAGAAAATATCGAAATGCAGTATCAGAAGATCAGAGAAAATCTGAATGCAATTAAAAAAACTTATGAAGTAATCTTTGTCGACGATGGAAGCCGGGATAATTCATACTCAATTCTTTCAAAGATTGCGGCAAAAGACAAAAATGTAAAACTTGTTAAATTCAGACGCAATTTCGGACAGACCGCCGCTATGGCAGCCGGAATTGATTTTTCCGAAGGTGAAATAATAGTGTTTATGGATTCGGATCTTCAGAATGATCCGTCTGACATAAAGACCGTTCTTGAAAAAATTGAAGAAGGCTATGATGTCGTAAGCGGCTGGAGAAAATTCCGCAAGGACAAAATGATTTCCAGAAAGATTCCTTCAAAAATAGCAAACCGCCTTATAGCAAAAGTCAGCGGCGTTCCTCTGCACGATTTGGGATGTTCGCTCAAAGGATACCGTGCCGAAGTCCTGAAAAAAGTGCGCTTGTACGGCGAAATGCACCGTTTCATTCCGATTCATGCTTCGTGGGTCGGCGCAAAAATAATTGAAATTCCGGTAAAACACCACGCGCGTCAGTTCGGAAAATCAAAATACGGAATACAGAGAACTCTAAAGGTTCTTCTTGATCTTATAACAGTTAAATTTATGAGTTCGTATGCAACCAAGCCGATTTATCTTTACGGTGGAGTTGCTCTCGGAGTATTTCTTCTAAGCATCATGTCGCTTGCAGGAACAATTCTAATGAAATATTTCAAGGGAATGAACATGACGGGAAATCCTCTCCTAATGCTTTCATCCATACTTTTCCTTCTCAGTGTAATATTGATATTGATGGGAATACAGTCCGAAATACTTATCCGAATATATCATGAAACAGAAGGTAAAGAACTCTACTACGTTAAAGAAACCGCCAACATCAAAGAAAAGAATTAATTGCTTCTCATGGTCTTATTCCTGAATTCTTCAGGAGTAAGACCTGTATATTTTTTAAACGTCCTGTTAAAATGACTCTGATCGCAAAAGCCGCAGTCAAGTGCGGTCTCGATGAGGCTTCTGCCTTCAAGCATCATTACCTTTGACTTACGTATACGCACAAGAATTTGATACACTGAAGGCGTCACACCGAAATCTTTTCGAAAAGATCTGAGCACAGAAAATCTGGATTTTCCGCAAACGCTTACGTCTTCAAGCGTATTTTTTTCTGAATAATTTTCACTGATTATATTCCGGATTCTTTCAGAATCCGTCTCCTTGAATAAGCATGACGGTTCAGCCTGTTCAAGCAATATTTGCTCGATGAGTGCAGCATCAGGTATATTATTCTTATAAATTGAAGGATATTTTACGGCAATATCCTTCAATATCAGATACTTCTTGCGTGTCCGGCATAACATATCCGAATTTTGTGCGAAGGTTATAACGGCGATTGCGGCTTCATCAAACGTCTTCGCGCTATGCGGAGTAAAAGGAAAAATTACATAAGCATCACCGGAAGAAAGTTCATAGGATTCCTCTTCAAAGGAAAGAATTACTTTCCCGGATGAAACAAAACCGGCAACAATTCTTTCATGAATATGAAGGGGAAAGGTATGATCCTTTCCCGAAAAATATACTTCTTCCTCTTTAAGACTCATTCCTCCTAATTAAGAGGCGGAACAAATTTTGCAAGAAGTATTATTCCGTCATTACCGGCTTTTACCGAGTGAATGGTATCTTCAGGTATAAAAGCTGCGACACCCTTCTCGTAAGAATATTCACTGCCTGCAAGATTAAAGATTCCGCTGCCGGCAAGCACTTCATGTGTTTCACTTTTCCCTTCATGCATATGAGACTTAAGTTCAGCACCGGGATCAAGCCGTACTATATGACAGCTTATTTTTCCGCCGCTGTCTTTGGATGTGATGAGATTACGCATATAGACTCCGTCAAATGACGGATGCGGATTCCATGAATCATTTTCATTCATGCCTGTTGATGTGATAATTTTTGATAAATCTGTTTTCATAAGTTCCTCCTTTTGATTAAGAGAACTTATGACGTCATTGTTAAAATGTATTGGATTATATTGCAGAAAAGAAAAAGAAAAGGACCGCTTTCGCGATCCTTTTGTGCCCAGGACGAGATTCGAACTCGTACAGAAGAACTTCCGCTAGCCCCTCAAGCTAGTGTGTCTACCAATTCCACCACCTGGGCGATGGATACTTGATATAATTCAGTGCATTTTCCGTCAAGAAAATTATCGAATAATGCGGTGAATGAATTTGAAATCTTCACAGCCCGCGCGTTCTATAAGCATAAACAGAATTGATTCTGCCGGAAGAACTTTTACCCCTTCAGAAACAAGTGAATTTAGAGCATATTCCATGCTCTTAGAATTTCTTGAAGCTACCGCATCTGCAACGACATAGGTTTCATAACCTTCCGCAAGAAACGAAAGAGCTGTCTGATAAATGCATATATGCGATTCGATTCCGCAGATAACGGCTTTTTTTCTGTTTAACTTTTTTACCGCGTCATTAATTGAACTCTCTTTAAGTGAATCAAAGTGAAGTTTTTCCATGATGCTTACTTTGTCAAAACCTTCAGAGGTTTTTAATTTCTTTATCGTAGAACCTACACCGTTAGGATACTGTTCAGTCGCAATGACCGGAATATCGAATTTCGCATAAGCAGCAACAAGCATCTGAATGTTTGAAACAGCCTCCTGAAGATCAGGCTGATTCATTGCCGGAACGAGTTTTTCCTGCATATCTATTATCATCAAAAAAGAATCTCTGAGCATGTCCCCTCTCAATTATTTAAGTAAGTCTTCGCCGATATTATCAAGAATCTTATCACCCTTCAAGGATTTTATTCCGCTGTTGATTTCGTTTTTATTTTTTTCAACAATACTTTCCTTCGGTCCTTTGATATTGAGATTATATCCGTTGTTTCTGTCTGCACAGAATTTACATTCTTCTTTCGGAGTCTTTCCGGGGATAAAAACTTCTTTTATAATTTCCTTGCAGTCGGCCGTCGGTTTCATTCCGCTGAAAGCACAGACTTCCATTGATTCAAGTCCTGCAAACTCAGGAAATCCTGTAACGGGATAACGGCTGAGAGCCTGACGCATATATCTTCCCCATGTCGGCGCCGCGATCCCGCCTCCCGTCTGCCCTACACCGAGTGAAATACCCTGAGTGTCATAACCGAACCATATCGCAGTTGTAACTTCAGGTGTAAACCCTACGAACCACGCATCACGCCAGCCGCTTGTAGTCCCCGTTTTACCGCACGCAGGACGGCCCGGATATGCACCGGCGCCTGTTCCCGAATTGATGGTACTTTGAAGCATGCTTATCATTATCTGTGAAGTCGCCGGCTCAATAATCCGCCTGCGCTTTTCATTTTTCTTTTTCATCTCGGATTCGTAGTCTTTAATTATCTTCTTATCGCGGTCTTTTATGTATCTGATTCCGAAAGGAAGAACTTCCATACCGCCGTTGGCAATAGCACCATATGCGCAGGTAATTTCAAGCGGAGTCACATCTATTGAACCGAGTGCAATGGAAAAATTTCTCGGAATTCTTCTCTTCGCGCTTTGTTTGTCCATACCGAAAAAAGACGCGTAATAATCCATGACATTCTGAATGCCGATTGACTCGGCAAGCTTAACGGAGATTACGTTAATCGACATCGCGAGAGCACGGCGCAGAGTCATCATCCCGTTATAGCCGCCCTCATAGTTTTCCGGAGTCCAGTCGCCGCCCTCATTATCCATATAAAATGCCGGCGAATCGAAGAAAGATGATGCCGGTGAAAAATCGCCTTTTTCAAAAGCCGCGGCATAAAGCAAAGGCTTGATTGAAGAACCCGGCTGACGGTATGACTGAACAGCACGGTTCAGCTGATTCTGTCTTTCAAAAGTGCTTCCGCCGATCATAGCTTCGATATATCCGTTAGATTGATTAACGGAAATAAGCGCGCCCTGAACCTTCAAGAAATCTTTATCCTGAAAGTTGTTGAATTTATATTCAGAAAAGGTTTCCCCCATGTTGTCGCTTCCGAGGAAAAAATTGATAATTTCTATTTCGTCAAGCGCATCCTGTTTGAATGCATCGTTGATTTTCTTGCCTTCAAGCGAACCTTTGTTTGAGATTGAATTCAAATCAAAAAGCAATGTAAACATTTCCGCTTCTGCGGCAAACTGTTCCGTAATAACATCTTCTTTGAAAAAAAGGAGATTGGTAGAAACAGCATTCTGCTGACGCAAAGCCGATTCCATAACTTCATTCGCCGCAAGCTGTTTAGAAAGATCAAGCGTCGTATATACAGAGAGTCCGCCCGAATAGAGTTCCTCTTCTGTCATTTCCTTGAGGAGCTGGCGGCGCACATACTCGGTAAACCAAGGCGCTTTGTCTATGCGTTCCGACCACGAACTTATGCTCGGCGAAACATCGCTTATTTCATAACTGTATTCCGGCCAGAACTCATTATAAGCATCTTCGGCTTCCTTAACAGTGATATAACCCAAATCAGCCATCTTAGCGAGAGCTATTATATGCATCTGTCTTGAACGTTTGATATTTTTAATCGGCGAATAAAGATTCGGCGCCGAAGGAAGAGTCGAAAGAAGAGCGCATTCCGCTAGATTGAGATCCTTTACATGCTTTTTAAAATAGAGCTGTGAAGCTGCTTCAACTCCGTAGGTGTCATGACCTAAAAAAATCTGATTCAGATAAAGCTCCATAATCTTGTCTTTATCATAAAAAGCTTCGATCATCAGAGCGAGAAAGACGTCTTTGACTTTTCTGAATATGGTACGCTTGCCCGAAGTCATCAGAACCTTTGCAAGCTGCTGGGTTATCGTACTGCCGCCCTGCTTTATGCTGAAAGATGATATATTGACAAGCATCGCACGAACAATCGCCTTGGGATTAATTCCGATATGATCATAGAAATCATTATCTTCCATGGCGACGAAGGCATTGACAAGGTTTTTAGGCATATTAGAGTAAGGAACAACATCTCTCTTTTGGCGGAAAAGTTCGGAAATCAGAATTCCGTTTTTATCATAAAGCTTGGTGGTAGTTTCAGGCGTATATTCAGCGAGGGCTCTCACCTTCATAAAATCCGCGACTATAAATACCGTAAAAATAAACGCGCCAGCACTGAGCGCGATGATTATACGGCGCTTATTTTTCTGAAAATTAAAATTAAGAATAAAACCAAGAACGGTGTCAAAAGTCGGAATATGAATCTCGGGAAAGGATAATCTCGTTAAAAACGAGGGAATCCTGATCATACTCAATTTCGCTTTGCCGCCGAATTTCCGACCAAACATAACTCACCTTAAATTCATTATTTTTAAACTGAATCAGAACCGTTGTTTTTCTCTATTTATAGAAGAAAAGCCTAAAACAGCCCGGACAAAGACATAGGATTAAAAGGAAGCGCGGTATTCAACAATAAAAACTAAGTTTTATATCTTTTTTGATTTTGCTATGTAAAATGCACGTTTTGATATCATTTTTTCATTTTTTTGCCATTAATCGCCATTATTTAGCAATAATAATCATTAAAGGATCATTCAATAACACCGACTCTTTATATGACAATAAGGAATTCTCAGTTATCACGGATGATAACGGTAATATTCAAGGAGGAATAGAATGATTATCAATCACAACGTCAGCGCGATTTTCGCACATCGCACACTCAAGTTTCACGACTGGAGTCTCACTTCCGATATCGAAAAACTATCATCGGGATTGCGAATCAATAAAGCAGGTGATGACGCATCAGGACTTGCAGTATCTGAAAAAATGAGATCACAGATTCAGGGACTTCGTCAGGCTGAAAGAAACACAGAAGACGGCATGAGTCTTATACAGACTGCGGAAGGATATCTTGAGGAAACTCACGGAATCATTCAGCGTATACGTGTTCTTGCGGTGCAGGCGGCAAACGGAATTTATACTCCTGAGGACCGTCAGCTGATACAGGTTGAAGTATCTGAACTTATCGATGAAGTAGACCGTATTTCATCACAGGCCGAGTTCAACAAGATGAAACTGTTGACAGGTTCGTTTGCAAGACTCAGACCGACTGCTTCAATGTGGTTCCACATGGGTCCGAACATGCACCAGAGAGAAAGAGTATTTATCGAGACAATGACAACAGCGGCTCTAGGTCTTAGAAACCCTACAACGCTTACATTTATATCGATCTCGACTCCGGGCAAAGCAAACAGCGTAATAGGACTCGCAGACGAAGCTCTTAGAATTATATCAAAACAGAGAGCGGACCTTGGAGCATATTACAACAGACTCGAGCATGCAGCGAAAGGATTGATGAACGCGTACGAAAATACACAGGCATCAGAATCCCGCATCAGAGACACAGACATGGCAGAGCAGATGTCTTCATTTACAAGATATCAGATTCTCCAGCAGGCTGCGACATCGATGCTCGCACAGGCGAATCAGAAGAGCCAGGGAGTGCTCAGACTTCTTCAGTAATCGCATTAAATTTTGGCTTGAGCCAATTTCGCAATACCACAAAACAAAAAGCCGGACATCCCATCCGGCTTTTTAAAATTAATGAAAGCAATATAATAGTGTTAGCGTATAATATGTATTGTGATAGTATTCAATAAATGCTGAGAATATAAATTCAATTCGATATTAAGTATCTAATCTCATGTAAATCTGTTAACTTTTTTGTTCTAAGATTTAGCGAATACATATAAAGCTTATATTTAACAAGTGCCGGATTTGATGTTGCAGTAAATTCGTAATTGTATTTTGGTATTTTTATTGTTACATCATCTATAAATTCAATTTTTTGACCATCCCATATTCCTTTATAAATTAAATCCTTTGCAGGCAAACTGATTATTTTAAGAACGCGCAAACCCGGAGCGGTTCCGCTATCAATAAACAAATAATCCTGATAGAATCCCAAAAAGAAATTTTCTGGAGAAAACGAAATGATTAAATCACTTATTCCATATTTCGAATATTCAATAACATTTTTATTCAGATAAACTTCAACCATATTTTTGTCTCTTTTATAAAAGGAAAATACTATGTATTTCTCATAGACAATAATTTCCTGAAAATTTTCCAGATCCCTAAAATATGAGGTTAATTTATTAGATGGCGAATCTTTTAAATATTCATTTACTGCACTTTCTTGCATCGGCTGTGTAGCTGTACAGCAAAACAAAAAGCAAAGCAATAAGGTTGGAATATATTTCATTATCATCACCTTAATTATATTGAATAAAATACAACCAGTGATGGCAATATAAATTCAAGATGAAATTTTTATTTCAGAGAAATATTCAAAGAGAATATTACCGTTGTACACTAAATCGATGGATTAATATTCTTAATCTTATCCCCTACTTTCAATTTAATAACTACCGGCTCATGTTCGTTATTATAATTACTTTCGAAGCCCGTGTAATACATTTTGAAATTATTTTCAAAAGATTGATTATTACCTATTGGCAAATTGTAAAAGACTCTATATTCACCTTCAGGCAGGTTGAGTTTGTAATAGCATCTATATTTAGAATCACCGTTTTTAAACTTTGCATAAAAGTCCTTGCTAACATATAGAATTTTTTTATTTATTTCTTCTGCTCCTATTATCATATTTAAAGGAATTCCTTCCGAAGGATATTGAACCAATCCCTGTATTAACCCATATTTGTCATACATATTATCTTCTAAGAGAATTATGTCTTTATACTCTTTACTATATTCAATTGGATATATATTTATGCTATCCACATATCCTATAACATTATTATATTCGATAGTTACCCAGTAAATTATAGATTTTTTAAATTCCGGCAAATCCAAATCTATAAACATGTCATTTTCATTTTCAGACTGAATAAATTTGACTTTGACATCCTTAGGTATTGTGGCTAATATTTTTGAATTGGTATTTTTTTCACTATATAGGATTACATTATCCGCAATTGTGACACATAAGAGATCTTTAGATTTTGCGCTGATCTCTTCTTTCTTCTGACTACAGTTTAATAAAAGAATAACCATTAATATTATTAATACTTTTTTCATGCAATACTCCTATTAATTTGGGTCTAACGTCCATTGAGTTAAATGAAATTTTGCAAGCCATACTCGCTGAGCATATTTCGGCACAAACCGAAGTACAGCGTAATGTTTAACCAATGTTAGATGAAATAATATTTTTATCCTCTAAAATAAGGATTATTTATTACAATTTCCATATTTTCCATTATGAATTTCTTTTTGATTGATGATAAAACTAAATTTATTAACTCCAAAGCTTCCATATATACTTTTGCAGCGGTTTCAATATCATTTATCGTCTTTGAAGCATAGCGATATTTAATAGACTCATTTCCTTGTGGCAAATAGTTAATAGGTGAAATTGTAATATTAGGGTAATATTGCATGAAATCTTTAACAAGTTCATTTAAATCATGAATTTTTTTAAAATCACCTGATTTACTATAAATAGATACCTTTAAAACTTTTTCTACGGCTAAAGATGTTTGCCAAATTGAATCTGAAAAAATATAATTTTTTGTATTTACAATATCTTCAGCTAGAGATTCGAGTTGATTTAATATACTTAAAAGCATATTATCACACTCACTATGCCCAACATACGTTGTCATTAAGTTAATATTTATATTTCTTAGTAAATCTGCCTTTTCTATTATAGAATTGCGGATTGTTTCTTTAAAATACGTATTTAAATTAGGTGGATTAAAAATCCATTCAAAAATATTTTCATTTTCGTGGACATTATTGGCAAAAATTAACTTTGACTCCCTATCATTTTTCTTTATTATAATATTTTTTGGAATCACAATAGAATATGGCATATTATTTATAATAATAAAAGATTTAATATAGTCTTTCCCAGTTTTCTTTTTAAGAGCAGAACCATATTTCCTAATAAACCACTCATGTACCAGGTTATAACAATATCCGAAATATGGCGTCTTAAATAGTTCTTCCTTCGTTGTATTCACAATTTCGGATACGGCATTATTAATAAATTCATAAGTTGCCATAAATGGTCGACTAGAAATATCAATTCTCTCAATTGTATATTTTTTATCGAATAATTCCAACCAATCATTTAATACTGCTTCGAATTCTTTATTGTCCATTATTAAAACCTGGTCAAAATGGCATTCTATTTAATTCCATATATAAAATACTTCGATTATATCATGTTAAATATAAAGAAATATACGACATTCAACTAATAAAAGCTCTCATCCTACTTCTTTTGTTATCATCAAAAGTTGCAGAAGTTTCAGTTTTAACAAATAAACATCCCATAATTGCCATTCGCCGACCACTTCAATCTAAATATATAATCTTTTGAAATGTCAAACCCAAAATCAACCGCCTGCCTCAGCAGAAATTACGCGTATACTGAGCGCAGCGAATAAACGCGTAATGATATTTTAAGATGAATGATTTCTGAAATCACTAAAGTGCGCAAAGCACTTCGAATAAATAAGAATGAGAGAACAACCTAAAACGTCCGACGCAGTCGGACACCACTCGGGCGACCGCAGCATCCGGCAAAGCCGGTGCGAGGAATTCGCCCGACAAAAAAGCCAGGAGTGGGATCTCAAAGGGATGAGGAGCGGCGACTGAGCTCCTCGTCCCTTTGACAACAAGTCCGGTGGCCGGACAAACTGGATTTAAAAGGTGTGAAACACCTTTTGTGTCTTGCATGACACCATGCGAAACCAGGTTAAGGGCGTGGAACGCCCTATGATATTCTTGCATGATCCATGCAAAAAAAAGAATCACAAAGGCGAAGCCTTTGGTTCCCCGATAATCGTTAAAAAATCGCTGCAGTTTACAATTTTAATTTTTCTAAAATCTTTTAAAGTCAACAAATCATCATCACCTGTTATAATGTATTCGCTTCTTGATTCGACAGCACATTCCAAAATGATGTGATCCTTTACATCCCGGCATATATCCCTTATAGATTCATTCGGCTCGCAAATATCACATAAGAATTCGATTTCATTCAAAAGAAATCCTGCTTGCCGTTCATTTAGGCCGAACTTCGGTCTTTTCAATACAGCTGCAATTTCAGATAGAATATCATTTGAAATATAAACCCTAAATTTACCTTCAATAGCATTTTCAATTATTTTTCTGGCATTTCCACCAAACAGAAAACCGAACAAATAAATATTTGTATCAAGAACTACATTAGTCATTATTTTCTTACTGATTTAATTTCATTCATTATATCCGATTCAGACAGGTTATTGATTTTCTGAATAGAATCACCGAATTCAAAGATTTCTTTCCATTTATTTTTCTTATCAATATACATTCTTGCAGCTTCACGAATCAGCTCAGATCTCGTTCTTGATTCATCTTTTGCTACTTTATCAATTTTTTTGAGCAAATCTTTCTGAAAAGATATATTTACAGTATTTGTATTCATAAAACACCCCGACATTATTAAATTTATACAATGTTTGTATATTGTCAAATCCAAAATAAAACGCCTGCCTCAGCAGAAAAGAGGCATTTACTGAGCAAGAATATATCGTTAATATCAATAGATAATTTCTTTATCTCAGCAGACATTGTGCCTGCTTCGGTAATAACTTAAATTCGGCTTCACACAACAAACTCCGAGATAACGCTTGCGTTGTCCCGCTAAGAGCTGAAGCTCTTCCCGCGGGCAGTCGGAACGATCCCGACATACGAGACGCTTCCCTCGCAAACAGGAGGTTTGCAAAAAGCGTCTCGTCAGTTTCCGCCTCTATGCGAATTTGCTATTGATAGCAGGAATTTATCGCTCTTTCTCCGCTGTCCTCCTGACAGCTCCTAATGCAACTTCAAACTAACTTCACGCCTCAAACTCCGAGATAACGCTTGCGTTGTCCCGCTAAGAGCTGAAGCTCTTCTCGCGGGCTGTGTTTCCGCCTCCGTGCGGAAACTCGCGTGCCCTCTCCCAGAATTAACGATAATATGGAATGCCAATGGAGAGAACAACACGGGAGAGGGCTTTCTATCATTATATTACTGCTTCAGCAAAGGATGAATGAGAGAAAAAAAGCCATTCAAACGTCCGACGAAGTCGGACACCGAATAAGCGCAGACTATCGCAGTCATTTCGAAGAAATGCGCGATAGTTCTGTCGCGACAAGCCCCGCGCAGCGGTGCCCTTTTCTTTCGTCCATTTCTTTTGGGCATAGCAAAAGAAATGGACAAACGGATTGAAAAGGTGCGGAGCACCTTTTGAGTATGCCCGGCTCCTGGGCATCCATTTGATATTCTTGCATGATCTATGCAATCAGTTTCCACATAAGGCGAAGCCTTATGCGTGAAATTGCTACTAATAGCAGGGATTTATTGCTTTATCTCAACGGACTTCCTTTATATAGTATACTGGCTACGCAAAGTAGTTTTCAGTATCTTGATATTGGAGAAACTAAGGGCGTCCCGCCTCAATGAAGGCTTAGGGCATTACAGTTTCTCCATATCTTCTGACTGCTTATAGTGG
>Ga0255343_1001027_pt1 | contig 39983 bp, 40 predicted proteins | sample wastewater_treat_4_FD_192413 | JGI IMG/M metagenome (GOLD analysis project Ga0255343, IMG submission 192413) | Wastewater microbial communities from Lulu Island WWTP, Vancouver, Canada - plant16 | ecosystem: Engineered > WWTP > Wastewater > Unclassified | place: Canada: Vancouver, British... | reverse complement strand
TTGGCATTTGTTCAAAAGATAAGTGCTGTTTTTTGTTTTGTCTGAATTAAAAATAATGTGTAATTAAAAAATGAATAATCAAATGATTATCAAGAAATTATTAATAAAAAAGATTTGCGTATGAAAAAAACCTATTTCTTGAGGTTAAATTTAATTGCAAAATCTTTAATCACATCGCCAATTGTGGGCGAGCCGATTTCTTGTAGTTCGTATCCAATTTTTACAGTCGGTTTATCAATTTTTATTACCCTGTTAATATCAATTGGTGTAGCTATTAAAACAAGATCGCATGGGGTGTTTTTAATAGTTTTTTCTAAATCAGCAATCTGTTGCTCGCTGTAACCCATTGATGGAAGGATTGGCCCCAATTCGGGGTAATCTTCGAATGTTTCTTTAATTTTTCCGACTGCATAAGCTCTGCAATCAACAAGCTCTGCTGCTCCGTACTTGATGGCTGTCAAAGCGCCATAATTATATTTTACATCACCATGAGTAACTGTCGGGCCTTCTTCTACAACTAATACGCGTTTGCCTCTAATCAAATGAGGGTTTTCAACAAAAGCAGGAGAACAGGCGTCAATGATTAATGCTCCAGGATTTACTTTATGAACATTTTGTCTAACTAACTGTAAATCATCAAGGTTTGCACTCTCAATTTTATTGAAAACTACGACATCAGCTATTCGTAGTGTTGTTTCCCCAGGATAGTAGCCTACTTCATGACCGGCTCTTTGAGCATCAACCATGGTTATCATAAGGTCTGGTTTAATAAATGGGAAGTCGTTATTGCCACCATCCCAAAGTATTACGTCCGGATTTTCTTTTTCAACTTCTTGTAAAATAGCTTTATAGTCGTTTCCGGCATAAACAATCGTTCCACGCACAACATGTGGCTCGTACTCTTCCATCTCTTCGATGGTACATTTATGTTTTTTAAGGTCTTCTATAGTAGCGAAACGCTGAACTGCCTGTCTAGCCAAATCGCCGTAAGGCATTGGATGACGGATAGCAATAACACTAAGTCCTAACGCCTGAAGCTCGTCAACAATACGTCTCGAAGCTTCGCTCTTGCCACCACCCGTTCTGACAGCTCCGGTTGCGATAACAGGTTTTGTTGATTTTAGCATTGTATCATTTAGCCCTAATAATACAAAAGAGGCACCTGCGGCATTGATCTCGGCTGCCAGTCCCATTACATATTGATAGGTAACATCACTATATGCAAAGACGCATTCATCAACTTTGTATTTATTGATCAGAGAGATTAACTCTTTTTCCGGTCTGATCGGAATTCCATTGGGATAAAGAGTTCCGGCTAATTCTTTTGGATAAATCTTGTCGTCAATGTCAGGAATTTGTGCAGCAGTGAAAGCTACGACATTATAATTGGGATTATCTCGGTAATAAATGTTGAAATTGTGAAAATCCCTACCTGCAGCGCCAATAATAATTACATTTCTTTTCATTAGGATATACTTTAAATTATAATATTAACATTTTGCAAAAATAGGATTTTAAAGTAAAATGAGCTATTCAACTATCGAAATTATTGTATTACAATAACTGACGCTGTTAACTAAGGATTGTATTTTTCTATCAACTTGCTTAGTATGTACTTACCCTTGTTCCTATGCTTCCATCCTCCATTATCTTGGCAAGATTCCCTTTTACATTCATATTAAAAACGTGAATTGGCATATTGTTTTCCTGACAAAGGGTAAATGCAGTCAGGTCCATAATTTTCAGTTTTTTTTCAATAGCTTCCTCAAAAGACAAGGTGTTATATTTAATCGCTTTTGGGTCTTTTTCAGGGTCTGTATTATAAATACCGTCCACGCGAGTTCCTTTCAGGATTACTTCGGCTTGCATCTCAATAGCTCTCAGCGCAGCCGCCGTATCGGTGGTAAAATAAGGATTTCCAGTCCCTCCCGAAATCAGTACTACATAGCCATCTGCTAAGTAGTTTACTATCCTTTTTCCACTTACCCTCTCAACTATAGGATTAATAGATAGTGCGCCAAGAAGTTTTGCTTTGACACCCATATTTTCAAGCGCTCCATGCAAGGCCATACTATTTATTACTGTAGCCAGCATGCCCATATAGTCCCCTTCAAGGCGGTTTACTCCTTTACTCATCCCACTTAATCCCCTAAAAATATTACCCCCTCCCATAACAATAGCTATTTCAGCGCCCTTATCTACTGCTACTTTTATCTCTTCTGCATAATCATTAAGGCGTTGCGGGTCAATACCATATTGTTGACTCCCCATCAAAGCCTCTCCACTAAGCTTAAGTAGTACTCTATTATATTTCATGATCCTATGGTTTAATTATTTACGTGTGAATGGATTTATGATTTTTTGTTTGATAATCAAGTAGAAAAAGGCTATTACTATATAGGTTACTGCAAAATAGATTATTGAAAGCATGAGCGTAAAAAACAAAATCTGATTTAAAGATGCTATCAAAGGCATGGAATAAAGTAAAATATTTTTTTCTTCTTTAAATACCAAGCTGTAAATCAATGTTATAATAAACATCAATATAAAAATAAAAACAAAACCGATCCCCGTCTGCTTTAAATCTGCCGGGCTAAGCTCCATGTGTGTTGCAATGGCCATGGTGATAAAGAGAAATACCCAAAATTGCCAGTTATGTAGATTTTCAGGAGCAAAAAGAGCCCTCACAATAGTCCACAAACCACTGAATATCATAGTTAAATAATTAATTAAGCCGGCCTCAGCGTTATGAATGGCATAACTATCGGATTTCAACATTTCGATAATCTGTTTACCGCCAGGAAACAGGAAAAATAACAGGCAATAAATAATGAGCGAGCCAAAAATGATAGGACCTATGCCAATAAAAAAATTACCGATTTGATGATAAAGGTTTTTCTTGTTGTAACTATGCTCAACCACACCAAGTGTTCCATCTTTTGAATTGGGAGTGAATAATTTTAACGATTTTATCTTATGGCCAAAAATTAGGCAGAAAAACGCATGACCTAATTCGTGTATTGGCGTGCCAATCCATGCTGTAATAAAAATCTCAGCTTTCGGACCAATTGATTTGGCAAAAGTAGTACGGCTGAAACGAGCAAAAAGATAGAGTAGTAATCCTAAAATAAAAAAAAGTCCAAATAGCGAAATGGCAATACCGAAGGTTAGGACAATATTGCTCCAAATCGTATCCCATATTTTGTTAGCAGTTTCCATATTTTTTTGTCAAAATTTTATTCAAAGATAAATCAAGAATTTTGAAAAGGTTTCTTTTGGTAGTATTAATCTGATTTTTATAAAAATTACATTTTATGTTTAATGCTATAACTGTCTGATGTAAAGACTTTTGATATATTGTGTTTAAAAAAAAATAGTTTGAAAATTACACTAAAACTTTTGCTGTTTGTAATTATTTAAAAATGGAAATTCTTTAAAAATCGAGTCCACTCCGAGAAACAATTTTTTTATTAAGAACATACTAATATTAAAGTTATAAATCATTGATATTCTGCAATATGTTTAAATAATAAGTAAACTATTATCTGAAAAACCTCGTTTTCCGAGTGGATTAAAAAATTAATTTGCTTTCAAAAGTAGATTTAATCCTAAATAAGCATTTGATAATTCTACATTGGGAGCGCTCTTAGGAAAATCAATGATCTTAACTAAAATGCTTACTAATGATTAACTTAGCTTTTAATACAAGAAAAGTTAGTATTTTAATTCTTTAATCTAATATGCTGACAAATCATAATCCGTTATTATCGAACTGAAACAGTATTTTTGCCAAAAATTAGTATTGATGATTGTTGCAGAGAATATTAATAAGTCGTTCGGGAATTTACATGTATTAAAAGGTATTGATTTACAAATTGCTGAAGGAGAGATTGTTTCCATTGTGGGAGCATCCGGCGCCGGCAAATCTACTTTGCTTCACATACTTGGAACGCTTGATGTTGCTGATCAGGGCAATGTTTGGATCGAAGGCAAAAAGGTTAATCAACTTAATGAAAAAGAGCTTTCGAATTTTAGGAATAAAAATATCGGTTTTGTATTTCAATTTCATCATCTGTTACCCGAATTCACAGCTATTGAAAATGTTTGTATTCCGGCATTCATAGCCTCTAAATCGAAAAGAGAAGCTGAAAAAAAAGCTATAGAGTTGTTATCATATCTTAACCTCGAAGATCGTATCAAGCACAAGCCATCCGAGCTGTCGGGCGGCGAGCAGCAACGTCTTGCAGTAGCCCGGGCGCTCATAAATAATCCGCGTGTGATTTTTGCCGACGAGCCTTCAGGCAATCTCGACTCTGCATCAGCAAAGGAATTACATAGCCTGTTTTTTGAGCTACGCAAAACTTTTAATCAAACTTTCGTGATAGTTACTCACAACCTTGAATTGGCTAACATGGCCGACCGAAAACTGACCATCGTTGATGGAAAGATACTCTAATGCACACATTACAGCTTTAGAGTAATACAGACAATATTTTGAAGATATGATAGGTTAATATGCTGGTCATTTCAAACTAAACCGTTGTAAAACATTCCTTAGTAAAACCATTTAATCTGCATGTCTATTCCTAAAGCTTTTGTACATAATATAATTACAGTTGCGATATTTTTGCTTTTCGTTATGCTGAGTAAGGGTTTTGGACAAACGCATGATGCTAAAGCTCTCTTTGATGAAAAGGTAAATCAGGGAGAAAAATTCCTCTTTGAAAAGAACTATACGGAAGCCAAAATAGCTTTTGAAGAGGCACGTAAAATTCTGCCGCAAGAGCAACATCCGATATCAAGGATTAATGAAATAAACAAAATTCTCGGTATTGTTGTAGAAGATAATTCAGAGTTTCAGCAACAAGTAAGAATTGCAGATCAATATTACCAGCAGCAGGAATTTGAAACAGCATTAAGCGCTTATATGGCTGCTAACGATTTATCCCCTGGAGATGATCATGTTACACAAAGAGTACTTGAGTTAAATCGTCTTATTTACGAAAATCAAATTAAAACGGCAGCATACGAATCGGCAATGAAACGAGGCGACCAGTATATTAATAACCGTCAGCACGAAAAAGCAAAAGAGGAATTCGAAGCAGCGCTTATTTATAAACCCGCATCTGCTGAAGCCAAAAGAAGATTGGAAGAGGTCTCCAAAATATTGAACACTAATATTTTATACGACAATACAATTAGTGAAGCTGATGATCTTTACATGAATTTGGACTATGAAGCAGCAAAGATCACCTATTCTGAAGCTTTAAAAATCAAACCCGAAGAGTCATATCCACAAAATATGATCATCCGGATTAACGAAATAATCCTAAAAATTCAAACCGATGAAATTAATCTCGAAGAATCATATGTTAAAGCAATAAATAATGGAGACAAGTATTTTGTTGAGAAAGATTTTATACAAGCTAAAGCATTTTTTGAAAAAGCTCTTAGTCTGAAATCTGAAGAGCCCTATCCACAAATAAAAATTAATGAAATAAATAAAATACTTGAAACTGCCGAAAAAACTGAAAATGATTACCGGAAAGCTGTTGCTTATGCTGATTCATTGTTTGATAAAACAAATTGGCATGAAGCCTTAGATCAGTATTACAAAGCAAGTGAATTGAAACCGGAAGAACCCTATCCTCATGAGAAAATTAATGCTATTAATTTAATTCTGTTTAAAAATTTAGATGAGGAATACCAATCGGCCATACAACTCGGTGATGAATTATTATCTCAAAACAACCTTGAACAGGCTTTGGATCATTTTAAAAAAGCCGTCGAACTTAAACCGGATCAGATTTACCCGAAAACCAAAATCGAAGAGATAAATGAAGCGTTAAAAGATTTACAACAGAAAAAAGAGCTTTACGATCAATTTATATCCAGCGCTGACTTTCAATATGATGCAGCTAATTTTCATGCCGCCAAAGCCTCTTATCGCTCGGCGCTTGAGCTTTTTCCTGAAAGCACCTATCCAAAAGAGAGAATTACTACGATAGATGGAATATTAAAAGCAGAGATCGAACGTGTTCAGAAGGAGTATAATGCTGCTATTGCCGAAGCTGATCGTTTTTTTATGCAAAAGGCTTACGATAATGCTATTAATCAATACACCATCGCGGCTGGAATAAAACCCGATGAAGAGTACCCGCTAAAACGCATTCACGATATCACCAAAATCATTGAGGCTAACGTGGTTGTTGATGTTACAAAAGTTGCTGAGGTTGTTCAATCCAACAACCTCGTCAGGTATGAATTTAATCCTGTTCCTCGACAAGGCCGCCGTGAGAGTTACATTATCCTAAAAACAAAAAATCTTAGCAATAACGATTTTAAACTTTTTCTTAATTATGGTAAAGACGGTTCTAATAATGGCGGTTTTGTTATTAATATTCCAAACTTGGAGCAAACGCGCGATTATATTGTAAAAGTAGGTAGCCAGTATAAATGGTTTAGCGAAGATAATAACTGGGTAAGTTTACAACCTGAAGGGGGTAACATAAAGGTTGAACTGATACAGATTTCTCAAGAATAATTGATTTAAACATTGATGAGTAAAAAATAAAATCGTTACTAAAAAATTATTAAGTAATTTAAAACAGAAAAAATGCTTCAGAAAATAAATAAATGGCTTATTGACTTGCTCAGTTCATACAATATTTCGTATGTATGGCACGACCTCTTTATCACACTGATTAAGCTGGTTATAGCATTCGTAATTAGCTACATAGTATTTAGAATTACTAAAAAGATACTGGTAGTTATTATGAAGCGTGTATCACGCAAAACAAAAACCGTGTGGGACGATATCATGTTTAAGAATCATGTTTTCAGCAGAATGGCTTACATTGTTCCGGTTTATTTGCTTGCATTGATGGTACCTTTAATACTATCGTCATATCCTGAATGGATAAATTTCTTTATAGTTGTTATTAAAATCTATTCCGCCATAATCGTTACGATGGTGTTTGTTGCTTTTTTTAACTCGGTTCACGAAATATACCAACAATACCCTGTTTCCAAAATACGGCCAATCAAAGGCTACATTCAGGTAGTGAAAATCATACTCTATTTTGTTTTGAGTGTTGTCGTAATTTCATTTCTTATTGGCCAGAATCCGTTGATTATGATTGGTGGATTGGGAGCGTTTTCAGCGGTATTGCTTTTAGTTTTCAAAGATTCATTGCTCGGTTTAGTGGCTGGAATACAACTTACAGCTAACGATGCTCTTCGACAAGGAGATTGGATAATGCTGCCGAAATATGACACTGATGGAACTGTTATTGACATAACTTTAACAACGGTAAAAGTTCAAAATTGGGATAAGACCTATTCTGTTATCCCTGCTTATGCTCTTTATTCCGAGTCTTTTAAAAATTGGCGTGGAATGGAAGAATCAGGAGGAAGAAGAGTTAAAAGATCTGTCAATATTGATATGTCCAGCATAAAATTCTGTACTCCCAAAATGCTTGAGAAATTTAGCAAGATAGAATATTTATCGAATTATATTGCAGAAAAAGAGGCTGAGATCAGCGAATACAATAAAGAAAAGCAAATTAATCCAATAACACCTGTTAATGGTCGCCGACAGACTAACATTGGAGTATTCAGAAATTATCTTATAGAATATCTAAAAAACCATCCTAAAATTAATCAGGATATGCCGCTAACGGTTCGTCAACTTCAACCTACTGAAACAGGATTGCCTCTTGAGATTTATGCTTTTGTTTATAAAAAGAACATGCTTGAATACGAACCTATTTTAGCTGACATTTTTGATCACATTCTTGCAGTACTTCCATTTTTTGAGCTACGCATATTTCAAAACCCAATGGGTTATGATTTTAAAACGCTTACCCCAAAAGTAAAAGAGGAATAATAGATCAATAATAGCGTTTCTTTATTTTTAAATAATTATCTCTTGATAATGGGGATGATACATCGCAAACTAATATTATTCAACAAGGCTGTAAAGCAATTTGATTTCCTCAGCCCATATCTCTTCATTTGGAGTTTCTAAGATCATTGGCAACTCGTCAAATCGAGGATCGTTCATTATCCAAATGAAGGTGTCGAGCCCAATAGTTCCTTTACCTATGCTCTCATGACGGTCAACTTTTGAACCAAGCTCTTTCTTTGCATCATTTAGGTGTAACGCTTTCAGATATTGTATCCCAACAATCCTGTCGAACTCATTAAATGTATTTTCGTATCCCTTTTTAGATTTGAGATCATATCCTGCAACAAACGAATGACAAGTGTCAAGGCAAACCCCGACACGGCTTTTATCCTCAACATGATGAATAATAAATGCCAAATGTTCAAATTTATAACCCAAATTAGTTCCTTGTCCTGCAGTGTTTTCGATAACTGCCGTAACGCCTTTCGTTTTATCCAGAGCAATATTAATTGATTCGGCAATTCTAAGCAAACTCTTTTCGGGATCTATTTTTCCAAGATGACTCCCCGGATGAAAGTTAAGTTGTGGAATATCCAACAATTCACAACGTTTCATTTCATCTTCAAAGGCATCTCTTGATTTTGCCAGTCCTTCCTCTTCCGGATGCCCTAAGTTGATCAGATAACTGTCGTGAGGAAGTATATGATTAGGTGAAAAACCATACTTTATCAAATTACTTTTAAAAATTTCGATACTTTTTTTGGTTAAGGGGGGAGATTTCCATTGCCGCTGGTTCTTCGTAAATAATGCAAAAGCTTTTGCTCCGATTTCAAATGCGTTTACCGGCGCCATCTCTACACCACCTGATGCGCTTACATGAGCTCCTACTCTTTTCATAATATGACTTTTGAAATGATAAACTAAAGAGTTTGCAAATTTAGCATTTGTAGGAGTAATATATTAACCAAGATTAAACGTTTGATATCGCATTGAGGGTTAAGGTGCGCAAAATCAATACAATGATCGTGTTTATTAAAGGCTAAATCGAGAATTATTCTCATAAAATCCATAGTTTAGACTAAAAGAGTTTGTTTTTGGTTAATTCGGATTTAACCAATTAATTTTTCACAAAAAAAGCCGATTTAAAATAAAACCGGCTTTCATTCATCTAATAATATTAAAAAACATTATTCATCATCAGCATGTTCTGCTTCGTAAGCTTTCAGTAACTCGGTTTGTACTTCGCTCGGTACCTGGGAATACTCGGCAAATTTAAGCGAATACATTGCTCGTCCGCTAGTTATTGAGCTTAATGCGGTGGAGTAACGGTTCATTTCTGCCAGCGGCACTCTTGCTTTTATCTTCTGATAAGTTCCTTCGGAATCCATTCCCATAATAACTGCGCGTCTTCCTTGAAGGTCGGTCATCACATCGCCCATTTTATCTTCTGGAACTATCACTTCCACATCATAAATAGGTTCAAGGATTTTGGGGCCTGCATTTTTAAAAGCCTCTTTAAAAGCATTACGGGCAGCTAATTTAAATGATATTTCGTTGGAGTCAACCGGATGCATTTTACCATCATAAATATATACTACAATATCGCGTGCATATGAACCGGTTAGCGGGCCATCTTCCATTCTTTCCATCAATCCTTTCATTATTGCCGGCATAAATCTGGCATCAATAGAGCCACCAACGATACAGTTGTTCATTATCAGTTTGCCGCCCCAATCAAGGATAACCTCTTCAGTACCGCGTATTGGGAATTCTGTTGTCCATTCCATGCCCTCGGTATAAGGTTCAATCATCATGTGTACCTCGCCAAACTGACCGGCTCCACCTGATTGTTTTTTATGGCGGTAAATAGATTTAGCGCTCTTGGTTATGGTCTCACGATAAGGTATCTTTGTTGTAAAATAGTCCATTGGGATTTTGTGAATATTCTCGACCATCCATTTTATGAGGTTCAGATGCAACTCTCCCATACCTCCGCAGATCAACTGACGCAGCTCCCTTGAATAATTGATATGGAATGTTTTATCCACTTTATGCATATCATTTAGGATAGCGTTAAGCTTTTCGTCGTCGGATTGATTTTTAGCTTTAACAGCCATCTGTATTTTAGGAGCGGGGAATACAATCGGATCTACAATATCATCAGTGTTTTTTGGGAGTGTTAAAGTCTCATTAGTAGAAGAATTTTTAAGTTTTATTGAAGCTCCCAGGTCTCCGGCATTAATTTGTGTAACCTTTTCGCGGTTTTTGCCGGCAAAAAGAAATAGCTGCGAAATTCTCTCTTTGGTTCCATTATTTGCGTTGACGAGTTCTGTTGCCTCGTTGATTACGCCGTTGTAAACTTTAAAGAATGAAACCTCGCCGAGATGCGATTCAATAAATGTTTTAAATATAAATAGGTTAACTGGTTCGTTGGTATCGCATTTTAATTCTTTTCCGTTGATAGTTTTCATTGGGGGCATCTCATTCGGGGCTGGCACCGAATCGTTAATAAAACGCATCACCCTGCGTACCCCCATATTGTGCTTGGCATTAATACAAAAAACCGGGAACATACCTCGTGAAACAAGACCTATTTTAATACCTCTAAGCATCTCTTCTTCGGTGAGTGTGCCATTTTCGAAAAACACTTCCATTAGTGCATCTTCGCCTGCTGCTGCCGCCTCTATCAATTCAGCATGCAGCTCTTCTGCTTTTGCCTTTTCTGATGCTGGAATATCAAGTTCTTCTGGCTCGCTGACATCTTCGGTAAACTTGAGCATTTTCATTTTTATCAGGTCAATTACTGAGTCAAAGCCGATGCCTTGATTAACAGGATATTGGCAGATAGTAACCTGGTTGCCAAATTGTGTTTTCAACTGACGAACTGATTCCTCAAAATTCGATTTCTCATGCTCTAAATGATTCATCACGAAAAGAACAGGAGTATGATTGCTGGAGGTATATCTCCAACTGATCTCTGCTCCAACTTCAACACCATTTTGAGCATTTATTACCATAACAGCGGTGTCAACAACCTTAAGAGCTGAGATAACTTCACCGACAAAATCATCAAAGCCTGGAGTGTCGATAATATTGATCTTCTTGCCTTCAAATTCGGCATACATCACTGTTGATGAAACGGAATTGAGCCGTTCGTGCTCAATATCCCTATAGTCGGAAACCGTGTTTTGGTCATCTACCGAACCTCTCCTGTTTATTAATCCCCCTTCAAAAACCATACATTCAGAAAGGGTCGTTTTACCAGATTTTGCACCTCCAACAAGGGCAATGTTCCTAATTTCACCAGTTTGATATATTTTCATTTTGCAGTAACTAAAGTGTTTAAATTAATTAGAAAGACGATTTGTTAATTTTTAAAAGGGTGGCAAAATTATAAAAATCTGGTCAATAATAGATCATGATGTAAAAAATTGAAATAAAATCAGCTCCTATTGAAATTTGGTTTTATTCCTATGTCCATCTCTTGAACAATTTTTCAAAAAGATTACCGTATGTTTCAGTCAGTGATCCTTTACACAATACAACATGTTAGAATTAGAAGAGCTCTGTAGTACCGATTGCGTAAAATTCCCTAATTTCGCCACCTCTAAATAATTGTGCTTATTTCATTTTAAATTAGTGGAGTCATGAAAAACATAGTAGTTGCAGTTGATTTTTCAGGAGGGTCAATTCATGCCCTTAAATATGCCATAAAAATTGCAAATAGCATTGGCGCAAATATTTTTATGATTTGGGTTGATAAAACTTTTGAGTCAGATTCGATATATTCCATCTCGAAGGAGAATTATCGTGGAGAGGTTGTTCGAAGATTTGATGAATTGATTGAGCAATACAGGGATGAATTTACAGGAGGCAAATTGGATTATAAACTTCGTACCGGTAAAATTTACAGCGAAGTTGTTGCTTTTGCACAGGCTAAAAAGGCTGATTTAATCATTACAGGTTCTCATGGTGTATCAGGTTTTGAAGAATACTGGATTGGAAGTAATGCCAACAGGATTGTTGCACATGCTGCCTGCCCTGTGATTACTGTCAGAAATATGTTTATTATAAAAGAAAAAATTAAAAGAATAGTTATGCCAATTGATAATTCTACAACGACTCTTGGCAAACTTGAAGTTACCTTACACCTTGCTAAGCTTTTGGAAGCTGAAGTACACATTGTAAATATTTACTCCACCAATCTTAAAACTATGCATAAACGTGTAGATAATTTTGCCCAAAAGGCAAAAAGGCGTTTTGAAAAAGAAAACGTTTCTTGTATCCATGAGCGTTTTTATACACAAAACGTAACTAAGGTGGTAATTGACTATGCTAAAAGCATTGATGCTGATCTTATTTCCATAATGACTGAACAAGATAATAACTTAAGTACTGGAATTATCGGTCCTAACGCTCAGCAGATTGTAAATCATTCACCTATTCCAGTTCTAAGTTTTCATTCCTCTAATGTTGGCTTAACTTTATAAAACCTTATCTCTTATGAAGCCGATCTTAATCAGTACTATTGTCTTTTTCTTTTTTTCTGTGCAGTGCCTTATTGCACAAGACCATCTTTACAGGCAGCACGCTGAAGATTATCCAACAGGCGATAAAAATAAAGGATATGTAACTTTTATTCAAGATAGCCGGGTTGATACTATATTACACAGGCACATTCTTTATAATCAGAGTCAGGATGGATATGATGGTTACCGGGTACACATTTTTTTTGACGCCGGAAATCAATCATTAAGCCGAGCCACTCAAGCAGCAAAACGTTATCAGATGCTCTATCCTGAAGATACAGCATATATCTCTTTCAACGAGCCATACTATCGCGTCCGTGTTGGTGATTTCAGAACAAGACTTGATGCTGAAGGACATCAGCAAAAAATCAGTAAAAATTATCCTAACGCATTTGTAATAAAGGATAAAATCAATCCACCACCCATTGATTAAGGCTTTATCCCAATCGTGGTGAAACATTTTGATTTATTCGTTGTCCTCAGCGTACCACTCGGTATAAGAGGTAACCGTTTCCCAGAGTTTCAGATGGTGAAGTTTAACATTATCTGGAAGTCTATTCTTGATGCGGTTAGCAAAATCAATAATCATGTTTTCACTTGTTGGCTGATAATTCACAAGAATTATGCGACTATAGGCTATTTGCATCTGTGTAAGAAGCGCTTCCGGTGTATCGTCTCTTAGCACTAATGAATGATCGAACTGATCAACAATAAGGTCTTTAATGATCTTTTTTAAATCTTTAAAATCTATCACCATTCCATTCTTTGGTGAATTCTGATCGTTGATCGGCTCTCCGATAAGGGTTACAAGAAGCTCGTAAGAGTGCCCATGAATATTTTTACACAATCCGTCATGGCCTGGAAGAGCATGTGCCATATCGAATTTATAAGCTTTGGTTATTCTGATTTTTGCCATTATTAAACTGTCTGTTTTATACAAAAATTTATTTGATAAGTTTTAATGTCCTATTTATTAAGCCATTATCCTCAAAAAAAGTTACCAAATAATATCCATGATTCAGAAAAGAGATGTCAACAGTAGTTACTTTACTATTTTCAGTTCGACCTTTTAATAACCGACGTCCGGTGTAATCAGTTATGGAATAATGAACATTGTAATAAGGGTAAACGGTTGTAATATTTATTACATCTTCTGCCGGATTTGGAAAAATAGAAACCTTCATCTCTTGCCCTATTTCGTCGCCAATATTGGTAAAAAACCAAATAAGAGCAACAAATTCCGGATGGTCAACAAACGGATTTCTATTGTTTTGTATGTTATAAATGGCATTGTTTCTATTAATCTCTTTATCGCTCACGGGGTCGTTGAGATGCCAATCGTAAAGCATATTTAGTGCCCACTCTTTCAACTGCGCTCCATTTACCGCTGGGCTACCCGGCCAGTTACCATCTTCGCCAAGATAACGGGTAGCCATGTAAAAATGCATCCTTGCCAGATCGCCCTTATAACCGTCAATCGGTTCGAATACTGTTCCTGAATAACCAGGCGCCGAATTGTCTCCAAGTCGGGAACCATTCATCGAAACCCACGATGGGCTGCTTACCTCGCCATAAGGATGGTTGCTACGTTTTGAGTTAACATAGCCATCAGTTGGATACAAATGATGAAGATCGGAGTGCATTGGGTAAGCATTACCTCCAAACCAACTTTTAGGGAAAGTATGCTCTCGGTTATAACAGTCGCCTTCACTATTGTAATTACCGCACTGATCAGTAAAAAATGTGTATTCGTATGGCGGCATACTGCCAGGGATATCGGAATAAATATCCCATACTTTTCCGTTAGGCTTTTTATCGGTGATGGCAAAATGATCCCAAAGAGAACCGTAAGTAACAGAAGTGTGATCTTTGATGATGTTGTGTAATGCCTCCATTAAATCATCGCCGCTTAAACCAAAAGCATCATCGTAATATCCATTTGGGATTTGTGCTAAAATATTTATGCTAAGGAAAATGGAAAATAAAATAGAAAAAACGATTTTCATTTTAAAAATCAATTAGTTATACAAAAAATGAGAATAGGGCAATTATTATCAAAGTAATACCTCCTACAAAATCAGCTCTGATGGCAAATAAAAAATTACTTTTTAATTTACTGACACTGACCGCGGTTAAGACAATCAGAAAATAAATAGTAAAAAACAGTAGAATAATATTAATCGTTGCTAAACTGTTTTCGGTCAATGCAAGTCCTGCTAAAAAAGCATTTATGCCAAAAGTGAGTGAAAGTATAAATAATGTTTTTGTTTGGGTTAGGTCGAGGATCATGTAGTGTAATCTGTTTTTGAAGGGTTTCAAAAGCATTTTTAATCCGAGTACAAAGAAAATCGCATTTGAAATAATATCGTAGATGTTATAAAGTAATTTCTTGACTTCATGACCTAAAAGAATGCCGAATCCGGCCATTATCATACTTACAAGAGCTATTATCAATGCTGTTTTTAGGATTTGGCTCAACCGTGCATTTTTTAAAAATTCATTGATGAAAATCGAAACAAACACCTCAGTTGACAGAGCAAGAATGATAATTATTATGTAGATATCCACAGCTTACCGGTTTAAAAATTATCAGATCAATTTGACGATCATCTCAAGCCAATGGGCATCCACCTCATCAAAGGAATTATATTCTGCACTATCAACATCTAATACACCGGTGGGTTTTCCGAAAGAGTTTTGTAATGGCACTGCAATTTCGGATTTTGATCGAGAATCGCAAGCAATATGGCCTTCGAAACGATGAACATCTTCTACTATAATGGTTTTGTTACTCTTTATTGCTGCCCAGCAAACACCTTTATCTTTTTCCAAAACCTGACATGCTAAAGGACCTTGATACGTTTTAACAGTGAGTTCGCCCTTATGAAGAACATAAAAACCTGTCCAGAAAAAATATTCCATTTTATGATGCAACACAGCCAAAATAGTTGCCATCTTAGCATCTTCGAAGGATGAAGCAGAAAGTATTTGTTTTAATTGTTCATAAATTCGAAAATACCTTTTCTCTTTTTTGGCCTTATCCATTATTTGCAGGTTTTTATTTACCTGCAAAATTAACATTTGTTGAGTAGCTACTTTTAACAAATAACATTGGAGTTTTTATACACCTTAGCGAAAGATATATTATCATCAATCCTTACCAACCCATTTTCAGTGAAGGAATTTAAGTTCATCAGTGTAAGTTTAAAAGCCAAAATGGTGGTGGTGTAAGCTGGAAAAATCACCCCGTGAATTGCCTGCAACAGCTGTCGCAGTTTTAAGTTTGGAGAGCATTACAAGATTTATTTTTCAAAAATATTCTTTCCATTATTCTTTTTTTTGCTTTTTGCTAGAATGTTTTATCTTCGTTTCGTAAATTAGACGTTGTGTGCCATTTTAAAAACATAAAACTATCTAAAATAATTGATGAAAAATGAATACCTTTGTAAAATAAATTGACAAATACAATGACAGAAAAGAAAAAAAAACAAAAGGAATACGACTTGCCTGAAGATAAGTACGATATTTTACAAGAGCCAACTGTACCTTGGCGTAAAGAGTATTTACGACATAAAAATACAATTCTTTTTCAAGGAGATGTTTTAAATCCTAAAACTTTTGAAAAAGAATTTATTGACTTAATTGTAACATCACCGCCTTATAATGTTGACATACAATACAACTCTAATAAGGATGACCTAACTTATGAACAATATTTGGAGTTTTCTGAAAAATGGATGACAAATTGTTATAATTGGAGCAAACAAGAGGCAAGGTTTTTACTTAATATACCACTTGACAAAAACAAAGGAGGACAAAAAAGTGTTGGAGCAGATTTAACAAAGATAGCTCAGAAAATAGGATGGAATTATCATTCAACAATTATTTGGAATGAAGGAAATATATCTAGACGGACAGCATGGGGTTCGTGGCTTTCTGCATCTGCACCCTATGTAATTGCACCGGTTGAACTAATTGTAGTGCTTTATAAAGGTAACTGGAAAAAGACCAGTGGTACAAGACAAAGTGATATTAGTAAGGAGGATTTTATGGAATGGACTAATGGGCTTTGGACTTTCAATGGTGAAAGTAAAAAAAGAATTGGACATCCTGCTCCATTCCCAATTCAACTCCCACATAGATGTATTAAACTTTTTAGTTTTGTTCGTGATGTTGTATTTGACCCATTCGCAGGAAGTGGTACAACATTGATAGCAGCAGAAAACAACAATAGAATAGGAATAGGACTTGAGATTGATAGTAATTATTGTGAAGTTGCAAAACAAAGAATTATTAAAGAAACCGGATTAATTGATTTTATAAATGACAAAAAAAATAACACAAGCAGAGCTCATAATGGAGTTCTTTACGAAAAATCCAAAGCGGAATATTAAACATCCTGAAATAGTTGACTGGGTTACTGAAGAATGGAAAAAAAGAACTGGTGAAATTTTCAGAGACCCAGACAGGCAAATCAGACAGCTTTCACAAAAAGGATTGTTGCAAAAAATTTCAAAAGGAGTGTATCGCTACGACCCTGATTTTATTGTAAATCGAGAATTGGAAGATTTCACTCCTGCTCAAAAATTAGAAATATTAAAAAGGGACAATTATCGCTGTGTAATATGTGGCAGAGGTAAAGAAGACGGGATTGAATTACAAGTTGACCATATTAAGTCAAAAGACTTAGGCGGTAAAGCCACTATTGAAAACGGACAAACTCTATGTGCTCAACATAATTTTAAAAAGAAAAATTACAAGCAAACAGAAACTGGGAAGAAGATGTTTATTCGTCTTTATGAACTTGCTAAAAATATTGGTGACGTTGAAACACAAGATTTTTGTGCACAAATATTAGAAGTGTTTGAAAAAAACAATATCAATGGACATATTGAATGGAAAAGATAAAAAAACGGCACACAACAGGCGGTATATTTTATTGCCGAGATATTGGGTATTTCAGCGTTTCAGCATCTAATAAACTTTCGTGTAACTTGACAGATTTGTGCTCCGAAGTCGGCAACAAAAACATACCGCCAAACCGTTGTGCGTCAGTTGCTAAAAGCCACAGTGTAATTTGGAAGTAAAAAAAGGATAATGTTTTTGCAAAAATATTTTCGTGTTTTATTGGTAATAAAAACGAAAAAAGAGTAACTTTGTGTCGTTGATTTTACAAATCGATGAATAAAAAAATCAAATGAGCAAACGAAGTAAAAACACAAACACTGTAGCTCAAAGCATGTCAAAAATTCAAAAAGGACAAGCAATTTCAAATATAAAGGAATTTGATAAGGCAAAATTATTCAAGGTTAATCAATATTGGGAACGAAAATAAATTTTCCTTACGAGTTAATTCGTGTTTTTGCCAGAATAAAGACGAAATCAATGATAGAAAATGACCAAAAGCATTACAGATATAGTAACAGAAAATATTGAACGATTTACTTTCGGCTATGTTTTTTCCGCAAGCGATTTTCCTGTTGATGTAACCAAACAGAAATCGGTCAATAAAGTGTTGGAAAATTTGACAAAAGCAGGGGAAATTCGCCGATTATCGAAAGGAAAATATTACAAAACCAAGCTAACCGAATTTGGCGAACTTATGCCAGACAGCTACCAAATTGTCAAAGATTTGCTCGAAGAAAACGGTAAACTGATAGGTTATATTACAGGTTATCAGATTTTTAATGAGTTAGGTTTGACCACACAAGTTTCTGCTATTTTGCAAATAGGAACAATCAAAGACAAAAAAAACACGAAACGAAGCTATTACAGAATAAAATTTGTAAAACAATGGAATACAATTACAAAAGAGAATATTCCGCTATTACAACTACTTGATTGCTTGCGTTTCTTCAAAAAAATTCCTGATACAACGCCAACAGAAAGTTGCCGAAGATTACTGTATTTATTGTCAAAACTAAATGAAAACGAAAAAAGTAAAATTAAAAAACTAGTATTAAAATATACACCTCAGGCAATTGCTTTACTTGGTGCTATGCTTGAAGCACTGAATCCCAATGAAGATGTTGAAATGTTACGTAAATCGCTTAATTTTCAAACATTTTACGATTTGTCTATTCCTCATGAGGTTTTGTCCACTCAAAAAAAATGGAACATACGATGAAGCTGCACGAGAACCAAAAGTTGTTTATCCAACTACTCAATTTTTCGGCAAACACACTAAAAATCAGACCCGAGTTTATTGAAGAGGACTATTGGATTACCCATGCGTTACAACGAATGGCACAAAACGAAAATGCCGATAAAGTTGTTTTCAAAGGTGGTACTTCACTATCAAAAGCCTATCGTTTAACCAATCGTTTTTCGGAAGACATTGATATTGCAATCGTTGATGCAGATTCGTTTTCAAAAAATCAGCTCAAAATGCTTATTAAACGACTTGCAAAGGATATGGCTTCCGATTTACAAGAAATCATAATTCCAAATGTAACAAGCAAGGGATCACGTTTCTATAAAGCTATTTATCAATACCAAAACTTGGTTGGATTAACTTCATCCGCAGTAAAAACAGGACAACTTTTGATAGAAATAAACACGTATGCCAATCCATATACATACATCAATCGTGAAATCTCTTCCTTTCTATCCGATTATCTTATAGCGATCAATCGAAACGATTTGATAGAACAATACGATTTGAACCCTTTTTCAATAAAAGTTTTAGACATACGACGCACTCTTATAGAAAAAATGGTTTCGCTACTTCGTTTTTCATTTGAGACTGATGTTGTCAAAGCACTTTCGACAAAAATCCGTCACTTTTACGATTTGTATTACTTGGCAAACGACAAAGAATGTGCGGAATATTTGCAGTCTTCTGAATTTAAAAAAGATTTATCCGAATTGCTAATCCACGACCAGCAAGAATTTGACATACCAGAAGGGTGGCAAACAAAAACGATTAAAGAATCGCCATTATTTAAAGAATTTTCTACTCTGTGGACAATTTTAAGTGTGGTTTATCAAAATGAATTAACACCGTTAGCATTTTCTGATATACCCGATAAGAAATTAATAGCAGAAAGTTTTATGAAAATATTAAAACAACTACAAAAATAAAAACGACTGAACGCACAACATAGGCTATATGCAATGGCGGGATAAATGTAACCATAAAGGCTTGCACTTCGTAAAAATATCGGTAGTAAATGATGATTACAAACTCGCAATCCGCTACTACACATAAACGCCGTCCGTTAGCAAAAATAGCAGGACAGACTTTTAAACTAAAAAACAGCAATAAAGTTGAACTTTAATAAAAACACATCGCAACAAGAAATCTAATTGATCAAACCAACCCATTTTCAGTGAAGGAATTTAAGTTCATCAGTGTAAGTTTAAAAGCCAAAGTGGGTTTTGGGTGGAAAATTTTTTGAAGTTGAAAAAAGAAAAAAATAACCTCTGCCTATAGTTTGCGGGGTAATATGCGGAAGTTGAACCCGGCTGCGGCCATCAATGCATTGATTTATTAAACGATTAATTAAAATTAATGCCCACCCGCTGCTGCGCAATTTAAGTTGGTGTCCCCGTTCCTTCGGGGGAAGATTATTATGGGGTTTTAATGTTTCGAAGGCTTACTTTTCGGGTAAGTGTTTTTCGCTGATAATTCAAAATTCAATTAGTGATGATCAATTAATTAACTCTGGTTAAAATTGATTTTGTGTTTTTGTCGGATGGTGGTGTAATAAAAAAAGAACCATAGAATTTCTAATCAGCCAGAATCTTCCAATTAAACGATCATTAGAGCTTTAGCATCTCTTATTTTTTGTAAAAACGCTTAATAATATGTCTAACTTTTAAAAACATTTTACTTTTGCTAAAAATTTACTTTTATGGTGAAAAAATATTTATACTTGCTTATTCTCCTGGTAGCCGGATATACCGTTTCCGGTTTTACCCAGCCATTTTTTCCTGGCAATAATCTGCACCAAACCACTCAAAAATCATGGCACGTACGAAGTATTACTGAGTTGCCTTTTATAGCCACAGTAAATAACCGGCAGGATGGCCAACAAGTCCTTAAAAGCTTTAAAAACCTGCCGATTAATGCCTCAGATAATACCGTTTTGAAATTACAAAAGTACGTGGTACTTGAAGAAAGTACAGGTACTTGGTGCCAGTGGTGTCCGGGAGGTATTTATTATGGGGATTCTTTATCCCGGAGCTATGAAAATGTATATGTTATATCGGTTCACGGATCTGATATGATGGAAAACACGGAGCATATGAACGGCACCGGATTGACCGCTTATCCATCAGCCAACATAGACCGGAACTATACCGGAAAAGGCATCAGTGAGTGGTTTTCATCCGTAAATGAGGCCTTACAATCGGTACCGGTAGCCAGTATCACAGTAGTTAATACATTTGACACTGTTACAAAAGAATTATCGGTTACCGTATCAGCTACTTTTAGCCAGAATGTTTCAGGCGATTACCGCTTAGGGGCAGTAATTGTAGAAGACGGTGTAACAGGTCCGCAGCCGCAATACAATCAGAGCAACTCTTACAGTGGAGGCGGTTACGGGCCAATGGGCGGTTTTGAGACGCTGCCTTTTTTTATACCAGCCAATATGATTGCCTACAATTGTGTTTCAAGACAGTTACTGGGCGGGTATGCCGGAGAGCCTGAAAGCTTGCCCGAACTCATAAGCGCCGGCGAAACGCATGACTATACTTTTTCATATATACTACCCGAAGACCGGGACGAAGACCTGGTTTATGTAATTGCCTGGCTCATCAAACCCGACGGTAAGATAGACAACGCCATAAAAAGTCCTTACCTGAACGGAAACGACAATGCTAAACCGGTTTTTCTATCCAATCCGATTACCGAAGCATATGTAAATTCTAATTATTCATATGGTATTTTTGTGCATGATCCTGACAATCAGGGATTAACTATTGTAGATACACAGTTGCCGGAATGGTTAAGTCTGTCGTCCACAATTTCAGTCGGGCATATTCATGATAAAGCAATTTTATCAGGAATTCCAGACAGCCCTGGCGATTATGAAGTCATTTTAACCGTTTCGGACGGAGAAAATATCTCCATTCAAAATTTTATCATTACTGTCGAAGAAGAGATGTCAGGTTCCTGGGATCTCATCGGAGAGGCAGGATTTACTACAGGCCAGTCGCAAAACTATGATCTAGCGGTTGCCGATGACGGAACCCTGTATTTAATAACAAATGAAAACGACTATCTGGAGGTTTATAAAAAGGAAGAAGGCAGTAACTGGGTATCAATCGGTTTGCATCAGCTTAAGGGTTGGTTCGGCCAGATAGAAATTGCTTCCGACGGCTCTCTTTACATAGCGTATTCTTATGACTTCAATGATGTTTACGTGAAAAGATACAACGGGATTACCTGGGAACAAATCGGAAGCTCGCCCACATCAGGCGTGCAGCTGGGATTGGTTCTCGACAGCGAAGATCATCCGATCATTGTTTTACAGGATTTTAACAACAACTCCAAAGGATTAGCCTATATTTATGACGGCATAAACTGGTCAGTGTTGGGTGGCACAGCTTATTCAACCGTTGGCCTGGCAGGTGTCTGGAATGTGCTGAGAATTGATGAGAACGACATTGTTTATGTCCTGTGGGGCGCTTTTGATTACAGTGGTACCCCGGCCTATGTGTCAAAATACGACGGCAGCAACTGGGTTATTGTGGGCGATGGTCCGGTTGGTGAAGCCAACGTGTATTATTATCCAACTTTCGATATAGATGATAACGGGTATGTTTATGTAGCCTACCCAGCCGGAAGCGCCACCAAATCGTTGGAAACATTTAAGTTTACCGGAACTTCCTGGATCAACACCGGCAGCAATTTAGTCGGAGGTGCCACAGAGCACTGTAAAATGAGAGCGGATGTAAATGGTAATATAATTTTGGCATTTTCGGATATCAGTTATAATGGTAATATTTCAGCGCTAAACTATGACGGAAATGACTGGACGTTTATAGGCCCGCGAGGATTTACCGGAACCGGCGGAAATTACCCGGTACTTGACGTAATGGGTGAAACGCCTTATGTGGGTTATTCAGATTTATTACAGGATGGAAAAGCTACCGTAAGAGCCTACCTGAAACAACAAATAGCCGTGATTCACATAAATCCTTCAGAAATTGTTTTTGATACCACGGTGGTTAATTACACGAGCGAGGCTGCTCTTTTCATTGTAAATCAGGGAAATGCCGTATTGGAAGTAACAAATTTAAATTCCAGCAACAACGTATTTACGGCTAATGTCAATCAACTGACCATTGAACCAGGTGATACTGCCACCGTAGCCATCACTTTTGCTCCTACATTGGAGCAGTGGTACACCGGCACCATCGCTGTTCAAAGTAACGACCCCGTATCCGGTTATCTCGAGATTCCTGTATCCGGTTATGGAATTATAGAAAACGCAGTCAATGAACTGTCAGAACCTAATATCATCTGGCCCAATCCGGCATCAGAAATGATCTATGTTCATTACCCGACAGCTATCAGCAAAATTCAAATGATCAATTACTCAGGCCAAGCGATGTATGAGGAAAGTGTGGATGGATTTTCAACGGAAATATCAGTAAAAGGATTTCGGCCAGGAGTCTATTTTATAAAGATATTTACTATCGAACGGGTGATAACGGAGAAGGTGGTGATTAAGTAAATGACAAACCACGCTATTGAGTCAATCCTTAACAAATCACCTTCTGTGAGGGAATATAAGTCATCAGTGTAAGTTTAAGAGTAAAAGTAGGTGTGGGGTGAACAGAAAGATTCGCCTCGTGAATTGCTTGCAACATCCACTGCAGTTTTAAGTTTGGAGAGCATTACAAGATTTATTTTTCAAAAATGTTCTTTCCATTATTCTTTTTTTTGCTTTTTGCTCGAATTTTGTAACTTTGTTACGTAAATTATACGTTGTTGCCAATTTAAAAAGACACCAATGAGACACCTGAAAATATTGACAATTATAATCCTCACTCTGATTTGTGCTCACGGATTTGGACAAATCGACGATGATAATGAGATAATTTCAGCCTTGATACATAGCGAGATTAAATCATTGCCTAATGATACTATTTTTAATAGAAAAGGAGAAATAAAAAAAATAAAGACTTACAAAAAGCCAGACATTATTTTAGTCATTGAAACGGAGACTTTTTTATTTGACCCGGAAGTTAACTCATTTGACAGTTTTAAAAATGAAACTAATGGACTACCTTCACTTGACAGCTTGACTTATCGTGATTTTATTGACAAAAACAAAACCAAGCTTCAAATTGATTCAATTTACGGTTTTCAGGGGACAATTTCATATATATCCCGACAGGAAATAGAAGATATATTCAAGCTAGGGGGATGGGATAATTATCACACAACATTTGGATTTAAACCACTTGTAAAAGTTTCACGACCTGGAATAAATAATGATAATTCAAAAGCTTTTATCTATTATAGCAGTTCGACAGACGGACTTGGTGGGGCTGGATTTTATTTGATTCTTGAAAAACTAGATGGTAAATGGATTGTTAAAGAATCAATGCTTGCATGGATTTCTTAGTTAAATGACAGAATATGAAAGATAAACTGGCCACAACACACAATATAGCCAATAAGGGTTTCATAGGCATGCGAAGGTTTGTAGCCCGCTTCAACGTTTTGTGTACATTGATAGGAAATCGCCCGCAATCCCTTACTGGCCATATTGTCAAACGTTAATGGAAACTATTGAAATAACTATGAAAAAAGGTATTATTTCAAGGAACAAATGTCCTATTTGCAATTCAACTTCATTGAAAATAATTTTTAATCGCAGTTTTAATGAGGAACTTATAAAAGAATATATGAATGTGGCATATCAAGGTAATGCAGATATCGAATTTCTCGAAGATATCACCTTTGAAATAGTAAAATGCAGCGAATGTAACCTGTTATAGTCAATCCTTAACAAATCACCTTCCGTGAGGGAATATAAGTCGTCAGTGTAAGTTTAAAAGCTAAAATGGTGGTGGTGTAAGCTGGAAAAATCACCCCGTGAACTGCCTACAACAGCTATCGCAGTTTTAAGTTTGGAGAGCATTACAAGATTTATTTTTCAAAAATATTCTTTCCATTATTCTTTTTTTGCTTTTTGCTCGACTTTTGTAACTTTATTTCGTAAATTAGACGTTGTAGCCAATTCTAAAAAACCTACTCCTAATATTGAAACCATATATTTTTTAGAAATAAATCAGAAATTGAAGAAAATGATATATTTTTGTAATTATGAGTTTGACAAAAAAACATACAGAATACATTAACTGGGTAAATGAACTAAAAACCTTAATTCAAAGAACTCAAATAAAAGCATCTATTTCGGTTAATAGGGAACTAATGAGTTTGTATTGGACAATTGGAAAGTCGATTTCTGAAAAAGTAAATACTGCAAATTGGGGGAGTTCGGTTGTTGAAGAGTTGTCAAAAGATTTAAAAGAGGAGTTCCCAAATCAAAAAGGTTTTTCAAGAAGCAATTTGTTTTCAATGAAAAAATGGTTTGAGTTTTATTCGCAATCAGAGATAGATATCGAAAAAATCCAACAACTTGTTGGACAAATTCCATGGGGACATAATGTCGTGATAATTTCAAAGTCAAAAAACATTGAAGAGGCTATTTTTTATTCAAACAAAACGATTGAAAACAATTGGTCACGTTCAGTTTTGTTGCATCAAATAGAATTGAATCTTTACGAAAGACATGGAAAAGCAATTACAAATTTCACAGAAACACTACCCACCCCACATTCTGAATTAGCAACAGAAACTCTAAAAGACCCATACAAATTTGACTTTTTGACATTACAAGAAAAAGCACTTGAAAAAGATATAGAAATTCAATTAGTTAAACATATAACTTCTTTTTTACTTGAATTAGGAACTGGATTTTCATTTGTCGGACAACAAGTTCCTGTGAAAATTGATAATCAAGATTTCTATATTGACTTACTTTTTTATCATATTAAGTTAAAGTGCTATGTTGTGGTTGAATTAAAAGCAATTGAATTTAAAGCGGAATTTGCTGGTAAAATGAATTTGTATTTGTCGGCAATAGATGATAGTTTAAAAACGAAAGCGGAAAACCCAACTATTGGATTACTGTTGTGTAAATCTAAATCTGAAATAATTGCAGAATATGCACTAAGAGGAATGACACAACCTATTGGAATAGCAGAATATGAAATTAACAATGCAATTCCGAAAGAAATAAAAACTGAATTACCAACAATTGAAGAAATAGAACTAGCTACAACAAAGGCTATACGTAATGCTGGCGACAGTAATAAATAGAAAGATTGTGCCAGTATGAAATTTAGCAATAAATTGAAAGTGAAGTGCTTTAAAATCCGCACTATGCATAGCCCGAAACCGTTAATGGAAACTATTGAAATAACTATGAAAAAAGGTATTATTTCAAGGGACAAATGTCCTATTTGCAATTCAACTTCATCGAAAATAATTTTTAATCGCAGTTTTAATGAGGAACTTATAAAAGAATATATGAATGTGGCATATCAAGGTAATGCAGATATCGAATTTCTCGAAGATATTACCTTTGAAATAGTAAAATGCAGCGAATGTAACCTGTTATAGTCAATCCTTAACAAATCACCTTCCGTGAGGGAATATAAGTCATCAGTGTAAGTTTAAAAGCAAAAGTAGGTGTGGGGTGAACAGAAAGATTCGCCTCGTGAATTGCTTGCAACATCCTCCGCAGTTTTAAGTTTGGAGAGCATTACAAGATTTATTTTTCAAAAATATTCTTTCCATTATTCTTTTTTTGCTTTTTGCTCGAATTTTGTAACTTTGTTTCGTAAATTAGACGTTATAAGCCATTTTAAAGCGACAGAAACATACGATTTGACCTAAATATTTTGTAAGTTTGGCAAATATTTAAGACTGAAAAATATGTTCAACACGATAGAAATAGACAGAAGCAATCTGACAATAATGGGAGTTAAGTTTTCGGACTTGAAAACCCTAGAAAGTACTGCAAACGCCTTAGGGAGTAATATGTTTGAAGGATTTAAACCAACACCTAAAGGTGTTGAAATTATAAGGGACTATGTGACAGGGAAAATATCTCTAACAGAACTTGTGGCGTTTGCCAAACAAAAAGCCTATGTCTAATTCCTACAAATACATAGACCCTGACTTCACATACACAGACCCGAAGACAGGAGTTTTAAGGAACTTACAAGACATTACAGAACCAGATGTATTGCTTTTTGTTGAGAGTGGTGCCGTAGCAAAACGACTTCAAGAACTTTGCGAAAGCCCAATAATAATAAAAGGTATTGATAGCCTTTTTGAAATTCATAGGCATTTATTTCAAGACATTTATGTTTGGGCAGGAAAAAAGCGTGCAGTTGAAATTAGCAAAGACGGCAAACAGTTCTTCCCTACCTCACACTTTGACAACGCTTTCAGATACATTGACCAGTTAATTGCTGAGTTCAAGAAAATTCCGAAAAGCAACAACCGACTATTAGCTGAGAAATTGGCAAAAATTTTAGATAACCTCAATTATTTACACCCATTTAGAGAAGGAAACGGACGAACACAAAGAGAGTTTTTAAGACTGTTGGCATTAGAAAAAGGCTTGATACTAAATCTTAACCCGCCAGACAATAAAAGTGTTTACGAAAAATATATGAAAGGCACAATTGAAAGTGACGTAAAGACTTTGACGGAATTAATTTTTGAACTAATTGACACGAATGACAAATAGAAAAACGGCTTATAACAAGGGTTTTGCAAAATGACGGGTTCAGTGCTTCTATGACAGTTTAGTGCAAGGTTCAGGTTCAGTTTTCAAATGAACATTCGTGCTAAAAATCCGCCACTACGCAAAGCGGCAAACCGTTAATGGAAACTATTGAAATAACTATGAAAAAAGGTATTATTTCAAGGGACAAATGTCCTATTTGCAATTCAACTTCATCGAAAATAATTTTTAATCGCAGTTTTAATGAGGAACTTATAAAAGAATATATGAATGTGGCATATTAAGGTAATGCAGATATCGAATTTCTCGAAGATATTACCTTTGAAATAGTAAAATGCAGCGAATGTAACCTATTATAGTCAATCCTTAACAAATCACCTTACTGTGAGGGAGTATAAGTCATCAGTGTAAGTTTAGGAGCCAAAGAAGGTTTGGGGTTGAGAATTTTTTGAATCTGAAAAAAAATAACCTCTGCCTTCATTTTGCGGAGTAATCTGCGGAAATTGAACCCGGCTGCGGCCATCAATGCATTGATTTTGTCTCCAATTTGGCCTTTGATATAGTTTCTTCCCATTCGGCAATCATGTTTTACATGTCCGATAATCGGCTTGATGGCAGCTCTGCTTCGGCATTCGGCCCGTCGCTTTCGCTTTTCATATTTGCTCTTACCCGCTGAACATCAATTGACATTTTGAAAATCAACTCAACACCTTCTTCACCGATTCTTTTGCGAAAGTGTACAAAATCAATCTGAACGCAAGGAAAAGGCAACTGAAACTCTGCTTCTCCACAGAAATATTGATAATAAGGGTTTTGAATCCATTGATCTACAATGCTTTCGTTGCTAAAATCACTCAAAACTTTGTAATATGGAACACCACAAATAATTTATGTATCAACAGTATTTTGTTGATAAACAGGACTTAAATATGTTTTTAAGGATTGGCTATTTGAGACCATTTACTCTCGTTAACTCGACAGTGAAATGGCGCATGATAGGCGCTTCGCTAATAATTTTCATACCCGATTTTATTTTGTCGCGTTTTTCCCAAACATTAGCCAGTGCGACAGCCACATAATTCATGTGATTATTAGTATATACTCGCCGTGGTATTGTAAGCCTTAGTAATTCGAGTTCCGGATATCGGTTTTCCCGTGTTACGGGATCACGGTCGGCTAATAGCGCGCCAATTTCTACTCCACGCACGCCGCCTTCAAGATACAATTCAACGGCCAAGGTCTGTGCGGGGAACTCCTCTTTTGGGATTTGCGGCAAAAAGCGCTTTGCATCCACAAAAATGGCATGACCACCATAAGGCTTTTGTACTGTGATACCAAAGTCGGTGATCCTTTGGCCTAAATAAGCAACTTGCCTGATACGTGTGTCAAGGTAATCGAATTCCGTTCCCTCATATAATCCTTGTGCAAGTGCATTCATATCGCGTCCCGACATACCGCCATAAGTGATAAATCCCTCGAACATTATATTAAAAGTCTGTGCTTTTTTCCACAATTGCTCATCTCTGAAACCAATAAATCCACCCATGTTTACAATCGCATCCTTCTTGCTGCTCATTGTCATCCCATCGGCATAACTAAACATCTCTTTAACAATTTCACGGATTGACTTATCAGCATAACCCTCCTCGCGTAACTTAATGAAGTAAGCATTCTCGGCAAAACGAGCTGAATCGAAAAATACCAAAATCCCATATCGCTTCGCTAAAGAATAGACCTCTTTTAAATTTTGCATTGATACAGGTTGTCCACCGGAGCTGTTGCAGGTAACAGTAACAACGATTAATGGAATACGCTCGCGAGGATACTTTTTTAATACGCTTTCAAGCTTTTCCAGATCAATGTTGCCTTTGAAAGGATGTAAAGCAGTTGTATCAAAGGCTTCGTCAATAGTACAATCAATAGGTATGGCTTTTCGATATTCAATGTGTCCTTTAGTGGTGTCGAAATGTGAATTTCCGGGGACGATATCTCCCTCTTTAATTAAAGAGGAGAAGAGTACATTTTCGGCAGCACGCCCCTGATGTGTTGGCAGGAAATATTCAAAGCCAATTATTTCGCGAATAGCATTTTTCATTTTGTAATAGGAGGATGCGCCAGCATAGCTTTCGTCGCCAAGCATCATTTCCGACCACTGCCTGTTACTCATTGCACCAGTGCCTGAATCGGTGAGTAAATCAATAAAAACTTGATCACTCTTCAGATTAAAAAGATTATATCGCGCAGCAGCAACCCATTCTTCACGCTCTTTACGACTGCTCTTCCTAATAGTTTCTACGGTTTTAATTTTGTAAGATTCCGCAAAAGGTAATTCTATCATATTAAATACTTAAAGGTTAATAATAAAAAGAAAAGAAAGGAATTCATTAATAACAGAGTACTAAGGGTTAAACTCAGAGGGATATGTAAAGGAAGGTGTCTCTACGCTTAATATTGAGATACTTACGATTACTAAGTGCCGATAATAAGTTAAAAAGATCCATTTAAAATTTTTAATAGGGCAAAGATAAAGTTTTACTTTTAACGAAAAGAAGGTGTTTGTTTTAAATTCAGATTAAGCATTTTACCATATTACAATAAAACGTTCTCTGACACTCGGATTTAATAAATTTAGAAAAAGGTCAAACAAATTATTTGGTGTGTTGTTAATGCTGAACTATAATTAAATTAAACAAATAGAAGTATGAATATTTTTTGGAAAACTATTGCCTTTGCAATAATTATTGCTTTGGCATCCTGTGTTTCGGGAGGCAAGAAAACAGAAACAAAAGATGCCGAGGAGGTGGGGTCAATAAAGTATGACCAAATCCATGAAATAAACACTGATCTAAGTATTATCACTTGGGAAGGATTTAAACCTACCGGAACTCATGTCGGCACAATTGCTTTTAAAAACGGTGAATTAATGTTTTGGGAAGGCAAATTGATAGGTGGTTCTTTTACCATTGACATGCTTTCGATAGTTAATGATGATTTGACTGATCCTGAGATGAATGCAAAGCTTGTAAATCACCTTTTATCATCTGATTTTTTTGAGGCAGAGACCTATCCAGAAGCCATGTTTGAAATTACAAAAGTTGTTGAAATTGAGCCCACTCAGGTTGATCTTTCTAAAGAAAAAGGCGACATAATTCCTACACATGCTATATCAGGTAATTTAACTTTGAAAGACGTTACTAAAAACTTAACCTTTCATGCAAATTTATCACTTAATGGTTCGGATTTTTCAGCTCAAACAAATCAGTTTTTCATTGATCGTGTTGATTGGAACGTTCGTTATGGTTCTAAAAAGTTATTTGCCGAGTTGAAGGATAATTTCATCAACGACGAAATGGGAATTAGCATCAATCTAGTATCTAAAGAGGTTGATAATGAGACTGAAAGTAATTAAAAGCAATTTTAAAGTGTTGGTTTTATGTTAATACAGGAATTAAAAGAAGTGTAATTAGCCTGTTTGGTGTGTTAGAATTGAAATATTACCTACCATCTATCGGTATAGCATAATCAGAAAGTTTAAGATTTGTACTAAAACAGAGAATTTTTTCGTACGCCAGGCAGAATTGCTTACTGACATTTTAAGGGTATTATTTTTAGAATTTAATGGCTATAAAAACAAGTTTTTTGAGTTTATTTCTAAAGATCATACTCCAAAAAACATAAAGATTATTGACGTTAAAATCAGGCAAAATGTTAATAAGTTGTCTGTTTATCAGCAAATTCAGCAGTTAAAAAATTTATATCATATTGAATATCATTATTTTGAAGGAGGTGTTTAATGGTTATCAACATAGGAACTTGTAAATATTTAAAATTTTCATGTATAAGTCTTATCACTAAACAGTTTTGTGGGTTAATAACAATTGTAGATAAAATCTGTTGGTAAGCCGTTGAAATTAAAACCATAAATTACTTGACTTGGGGTGGTCTCGTGTATTATCTTTGTTGCACCAGGCGAGAGATAAAAGGCTTGGCCGGGATTGCCGGAAACCTGAAAGCGAAAATAACGGCAACGATATTTAGCATCAGGTGGAGGTAAGCAAAGGTGAAAAGCATTAGGTTGCCTAACCGAAGCAAACCAGTTCTTTAAAAGCTTGTTTTTCAGATAGTGAGTCCATTCGTGGACACAGTAGGTGAAAATCCAACAGTTTTGCAAAAAGCTTTATCTGAAAGCCTGATAACCTAAAGGAAAGCTCTCCTGAGAGCCAATCGGAAGGAAATCAGGGCTGCAAGAACCAGGATGCCGGATCTGTTGACACAAATGCGTATCAACAAAGAAGGTGTCGGGCAACATTACATGAGACTCTACGGAGTCATTAAAGTAATGAAGCTTGCATGAAAAGCAGTAGTTCAAAAAAAGTTAACCGGAAACGATTAACAATATTGAACAACTACCGGAGCAGGAGCCTGAAAAGGCGCTATGCAAAGGTCGGCCAGAATAACAGTAACCTGGCGCGTAACATTCACCACGGTGGATGCCAAGTGAGCGGGAACGAAATCGAAAGAAGTCGTTCCCGCTTTGTTTTTTATCCCAAATAGAACTTTATTAGCGCAAACAAAAAGAGAACTAACTTTTTAGTAGTTAGATAGGAATATGCATTTGCCAACCCGTAAACGATTAAGTGGTTGTAATAAACATAATCAAAATAATAGCGAACAAACTCTAAAGCAGAAGCGCCATCACAAAAAATCTTTCAGTTTAAAAAGGCTTTCTGTTGATTAATTCGGATTCATTTGCTCAAATCATCTTTGCAGAATTGGATAAAGCTGTAATTTTATCGCATTAAAAGAAGTTTAAAACTTGAAACATAGCATCATAGCGCTAAGATGATCAACTTTTTTTAAAGAAAAATATTGTCAATCATTACATACTTTATGTCGAATTCAAATAAAGTATCAGCCTATACCTTTAATAAATTTTTTCTACGTTTTGAAGAATCATGAACATTATTGATCTTTCGCATCCAATGGAAAATGGTATGCCTACCTATCCTGGCGATGAACCAGCCTCATTTGAGCTGTTAAATTCACATGAAAAAGATGGGTACCAGGTAATGAAAATAAAAGCAATAACTCATTCAGGTACTCATCTTGACGCACCTGCACATTTAATTGCCGACGGTGCGACAATAGATAAAATGCCTGTTTTAAAATTCTATGGCAAGGGGGTAGTTTTAGATTGCTCTGCAGTGGAACAGAATAGTGAAATCGGTCTAAAATATTTTATTCAAAACGAAAAACACATTGCAAATGCCGACTTCGTCCTTGTTTATACAGGATGGGATAAGTATTGGGGTAATAACAAGTATTATGCCGATTACCCTGTGATATCCACCAATAGCGCCATTTATCTTTTAAAATTCAATCTGAAGGGGATTGGGTTGGATACACCTTCCGTTGATTCCGTAACAGCAACCAATTACCCTAATCATAACCTTTTTCTAAGAAAAGGACTAATCCTGATTGAAAATTTAACTAATCTGCAGGAGTTGATTAACAAAACATTTGATTTTGCGACATTTCCTTGCAATATAAAAAATGGCGACGGCTGTCCGGTAAGAGCTGTTGGAATTTTATCAGAAGGTGGATAGCAGTAATTTTTTTCATTTTTTAGTTAAAAGAATTTTCTGTATAATATTAATTACTAAGATGTTATGAAGTGTTTAATTCAGTTTTCCAATGCTGCACTTTGAATGTAATAAATTCCAAAACATATTTTATCCTTTTAGTTTTTAGTGATCTAACAAATTCAAAGTTTCAGGACGTTTTGGTTTTTAAGAATAATTTTAAATGTAGTTTTGTAGCGTAGAAATTCTATTTATTGTTTTATTAGCTAAAATTGACTTTATGCATAAATTACTTTTATTAGGTGATGAAGCCATTGCGCAGGCGGCTTTAGATTCCGGGATCTCAGGAATTTTTGCCTATCCTGGGACGCCTTCTACCGAAATCATCGAATACGTTATGCGTTCAAAACAATCTCGATCCGGGGCCATCAAAGCTACATGGGCTACCAATGAAAAGACTGCAATGGAGACAGCGCTTGGGGTTTCCTATGTAGGTAAGAGAGCTATGGTCTGCATGAAACATGTCGGATTAAATGTTGCTGCCGATGCCTTTGTAAATTCAGCTGTAACAGGGGCAAATGGAGGCCTTATCGTAGTTTCTGCTGATGACCCTTCGATGCATTCATCTCAAAATGAACAGGATTCTCGTTTTTATGGAAAATTTGCCATGATCCCGGTTCTTGAGCCAAGCAATCAGCAGGAAGCTTACGACATGGTTCATTACGGTTTCGATATTTCTGAGAAATTTGGCATTCCCGTATTGCTTCGTATCACAACCCGTTTGGCTCATTCAAGGGCAGGGGTATTACGAAAGCCCGAACGCAAACAAAATGAGATTCGGTTACCGTCCGATCTTAAACAATTTATATTGCTACCGGCATTAGCACGCAAAAGGTACAAAGGTCTGTTGGCGAGTCAGGCTCTTTTTGAAGATGAAGCCGAAAAATCAGGTTACAATCAATATATTGACGCTGATGACAAGTCTTTAGGAATTATTGCCAGTGGTATTGCCTTTAATTATTTGAAGGAGAATTATCCTGACGGCAATGTTCCGTATCCGGTTTTAAAAATAACTCAATATCCAGTTCCTGTAAGAATGATTGCCAAACTGGAAAGGGAATGTAAACGTATCCTTGTGTTGGAAGAGGGCGCTCCGGTTATTGAAGAGGCGTTAAAAGGGTTGCTATCTAAAAATTTGAATATCTCCGGCAGGCTTGATGGCGCTATTCCACGTGATGGGGAATTAAATCCAAATATTGTAGCTTTAGCATTAGGGAAACCCGATACCCGTATTTTTGATATGCCGGCTATCGTGGTTGGCCGTCCGCCTTCATTATGTACCGGATGCCCTCACATTGACACATACAACGCTTTAAATACTGCGTTAAGCAACTTTTCTAAAGGGCGTGTCTTTTCTGATATTGGCTGTTATACCCTTGGCGCTTTACCGCCTTATAATGCTATTAACACCTGTGTTGACATGGGAGCTTCTATTACAATGGCTAAAGGAGCAGCCAACGTAGGATTTACACCAACCGTTGCCGTTATTGGGGATTCAACTTTTACGCACTCCGGCATAACGGGTTTGTTAGATGCTGTAAACGATAATTCACCTATTACGATCATCATTTTAGATAATCATACTACTGCAATGACCGGAGGCCAAAAGTCAGCAGCAACAGGCGATTTATTAGTAAACATCTGCCGCGGTGTAGGGGTGCCGGAGGAGCATATTAAGGTAATAAAACCTCTTCGTAAAAATCATGAGGAGAATGTAAAGATAATCCTTGGAGAGTTGAATCACCCCGGAGTGTCGGTCATCATTCCGCAACGCGAGTGTATCCAGACGCTTAACAAACGTATGCGTGCTAAGTTTGCAGAAAAAGAAAAATCGAAAAAAGAGGTATAATTAAGATAGAATTTTAAATCATGAAAATAGACATAATTTTAGCGGGAGTAGGCGGCCAGGGGATATTATCTATTGCCGCAACCATAGGCTTGGCAGCTGTTGAAGCCGGCCTTTACCTGAAACAAGCCGAAGTTCATGGGATGAGCCAACGAGGCGGTGACGTTCAATCAAACCTAAGGCTTTCCGACAAAGAGATACACTCCGACCTTATACCTTACGGCGAGGCAGATATGATCATTGCCGTTGAACCTATGGAATCGTTAAGACATTTGCCTATGCTATCAAAAAAGGGTTGGATAATTACTAATACAACAGCATTTGTAAACATACCAAACTACCCGGATAAAGAGGCGCTAATGGATGAAATAGGAAAAATTCCAAACCATATTGCTCTTGATGCCGATACAATAGCTAAAGATGTGGGCGCTTCAAAATCGGCTAATATGGTAGTGCTGGGCGCTGCATCACCATTTATAAACATAGATTATTCGCTGCTCGAAAATGGTATCCGGCGTTTGTTTATTAGTAAAGGTGAAGATGTTGTGAATTTCAACCTGGCTGCTATGAAAGCCGGAAGAAATATTACTGAAGAAAAACTGAAAGATTCCCGTTAATCTGAATAATCAATCACATTTGTCCCAAAATTTAGAACTTTGGGAGGATAACACTTTTTATTTCAGTTTTTGGGTAAAACCCTGAAATATGACTAAACTAAAAAAAATCATTTTTATAGTTGCTTTAGTGGCAATAGCGATTTTGATCGCTATACTTTTCTTCAAACCAATAATAAAATACGAATCTGATGATCAGCAAGAAATCGTTGACAATGAAGAAATTGTTGAACCGCAAATAATATTTGGTTTTAATGTTGATACGCTCAACGTGCATAATAATACCGTTAAAGCAAATGAGTTTTTAGCTAACATACTTCAAGGATATAATGTTGATTATGGTACAATTGACAAGTTGGTCAGAGAGACACGCGATGTCTTTGACGTAAGAAAAATACGGAAAGGAAACAACTACTCGGTTATAACTACCAAAGATTCAATACCAAAAGCGAAATATTTTATCTACGAAATATCTTCAATTGATTATGTAGTATATAGCTTACTGGATTCCATTGTAGCATGGCGTGGGCAGAAAGAGGTTGAAAGACATATTGAAACGGCAAGTGGAATAATTAATAGCTCGTTATGGAATTCGATGGTTGAAAGCAATACCGATCCTAACCTTGCGCTCTCACTTTCGGATATTTACGCCTGGACGATTGATTTTTTTGGGATTCAAAAAGGCGATCATTATAAGGTGGTGTATGAAAATGTGTATGTAGAGGGTAAATGTATAGGGATTGGACGAGTGTTAGCTGCCAGTTTTAATCATTATGGTAAAGATAATTATGCTTTTTATTTTGTACAGGACAGTGTAGGGGAGTATTTTGATAACCTTGGCAAAAGTCTTAGGCGTGCCTTTTTGAAGGCGCCGTTAAATTATCGTCGTATCAGTTCCCGTTTTTCAAATAGCCGCTTGCATCCGGTTTTGAAAATAAGACGTCCTCACCATGGCGTTGATTATGCTGCAGCTGCAGGAACTCCTGTGATGGCTATTGGCGATGGTGTAGTTCAGTATGCTCGATGGGATAATAAAGGGGGTGGCAATACAGTACGAATAAAGCATAATTCCGTCTATTCAACAGCTTACTTGCATTTACAAAAGTATGGACCGGGGATAAAAAGTGGCGTTAAAGTAAAGCAGGGACAGGTAATAGGATATGTTGGAAGCACAGGCCTTTCTACAGGGCCTCATCTCGACTTTAGGTTTTATAAAAACAACAAGGCAGTTGATCCTCTTAAAGTGGAATCGCCACCTACTGATCCAGTAAAAGATTCCAACTTGGAACAGTTTAATATCGAAAGAGATGAATGGCTGGACATGCTTAATGAAATCGAAATGAACACAAAAGAAGAGAGTCCGGTTATTTAATCCCGGATTAAGTTTTTGACGAACACTAAATCCTAAATAGTCAATCATTTACAACTTATTTTCGGTGAGGGTATATAAGTCGAGAGTTTTGCAAAAATTTTCTTTCCATTATTCTCTTTTTTTGCCTTTTGCTCGAATTTTGTAGCTTTGTTTTGTAAATTAGATGCTGGCAAACATTTTAACCAGATTGATAATAATTCGAGTTTAATTATTCATTACAAAAAAGTTGAATTCTAAATAATAAAAAGTGATACGATTATTTCTGCTCTCATTATGTTTATTTCTGTTTTCAAGTTGTGATTGTTGGCAGTGTGCCAATGGAATTGTTACTGATGCCACAACTAACGAGCCTCTTGATAGTGTTTTGGTAACTTCCTATACTAAGGATGAATTAACTAGGGAATTTCTTACGGATTCAACAGGAAAATATAATGTATGTACATATAATACTGGTAGATGTAATGGATATTTGAAAGTAACTTTTTCCAAAAAAGGATATAAAAGTCAAGAACATAACAATCCACCAGGCGAACTTAATATTTCATTGGAAAAAGAAAAAACTTTTGCAAACCCGCAGTAAAAAATATAGTTGTAGAAAGGAGCTGGGGAAGCTGGATTGCCCGTCGCTGGCGGTGGTTTCACAAGTACCCTACTGCTGTGCTTCGACTTCGCCCAGCAACCATGTTACTTTCGTTGGTTGCTGAACTTGTCGAAGTACTGGCTCAGTTACGTACTTCAAGTACGCTCCTTTGCACTCAATCTCAGCGTCTTGCATTTCGGCGTTTCTAAGACGCCTTGCTGTTTTTTAGTTAAATATTTGTTTTGAGACAGCCCTAGCTCCTCACGCCGCACTCCCCCACATTTTTTTACCGCCAACCGATAGCAAAAATAGCAGCACAGACTTTTAAACTAAAAGACAGCACTAAAGTTGAACTTTAATAAAAACACATAATGAAAAGAAATTTAATTAGTCAATCCTTAACAACTCGCTTTTGGTGAGGGTATATAAGTCGAGAGCTTTGCAAGATTTTACTTCAATTTTTTTTTAATTATTCTCTTTTTTTTTGGTTTTTTCTAAAATGTTGTATCTTCGTTTTGTAAATTAGATATTAATAACCATTAAAAAAAAAGAACATGAAAAAAGTATTAAGTTTTATTGGATTAATCTTAGCTCTCAATTCCTATTCACAATACTACTATGACTACGATATTAATTTTGAAGATAGTAGTCAATTGTTTAGGGTTATAATAGACACTCTTAAATATCCAGAAAATACATGGAAAATTGGTAAACCTCAAAAGACGATTTTTAATTCTGCCTATTCACCTCCAAATGCTATCGTTACTGATTTAATAAATCCATACCCTGCCAATGATACATCAGTTTTCCTGATAAAACATGTGGCTCAGCAGGGATTTGTATATCCACATACGGCAATTCTTTCAGGGTATTATAAAATTGATTCTGACACCTTAAATGATTATGGATTAATTGAATTTTCTCCTGATAATGGTGAAACCTGGATAGATCTTATCAACGATACGATTTACAATCAATATATTATGTGGAACACACAGAAGCCTGTACTTACTGGTAGAACTCATGAATGGACTTATTTTTATGTAAATATTGCTGGCCTGGGATATGTTTTTACTATAAATGACTATGATACATTGCTTTACCGGTTTTCATTTATAAGTGATCAACAATCAGAAGAAATGGAAGGATTAATTTATGACAATCTACATTTTGAAGATTGGTGGGAGGGAATAAGCGAAAAGTCAAATAATCAATTTAAATCAATCTGTTATCCAGTACCTGCTTCAACCTTTTTTAACATTGAATTTGAAAATAATCATTATAAAGATTTCGACTTAGTGATTATTAATAAATTAGGACAAACAGTATTTTCAAAACACAATATCACTGAAAATAGAATTTGCATAAAAATAAATGATTTTACGAATGGAATCTATTTCTACAAATTAATCAACAACGACACAAAACAATATTCGATTAATAAATTCGTGATTAAACAATAGCGGTTGTTAACAGCTCGTCATAACCCATAGTCTCGGCTTTTGGGTGATAAAGAAAAAGAATTGTAAATTCGAGAATATCGAACATTGATGAACTGCAGAGTAAAGAAACGGCTACGGGCTATATGAGCAAACCTTTAGCGTTTATGCAAAAAGACAGAAAATGAAATCAGAAAGAAAAACTTGTAACAAATGTTTATTAGATGATAGCATTGAGGGAGTTATCTTAGACAGTAATGGAGTCTGTAATTATTGTAATGAATACAAACCAATAGTTGCATACGGCGAGTCGCAATTGTTGAAGATATTACAAAAAGCTAGAAAAAAGAAAAGGATTTATGATGCTCTTGTCCCGTTGAGTGGAGGGAAAGATAGTACTTACGTTTTATATTTAGCTGTAAAAAAATACAATCTTAAGGTTTTAACTTACACTTATGATAACGGCTTCATGAGTGATTATGCAAAACAAAATATTAAATCTTCGATTGCAAAATGTAAGATTGACCATATTTGGGTAAAACACAACGAAGAATTAATTCATAATCTCTATCGAACTGTTCTTAAACTTTCAGGTGAAATATGCGGTGTTTGTGGTATTGGCATAGAAAGAAGTATGCTTAAAATTTCTGAATCATACAAAACCCCTTTGATTCTATTAGGGCACACTGCTTCAGAACAAAATTCATTTACATCAGAAAACATCTACGATCAGGATAGATTAAAAGCTATTCTTAAAAAAGATAAGAATATCAGCAACACAATGATTAACCGTTTTCTGATTTATCCAAAATTAAATTTTATCAGTAGCTACCTTTACACTAAGATGGGGCGTTTTGGGAAAAAAGTTAACATTTTGTATTATTTGGATAATCCTGCAGACAAGGAAATTGGAGAAATCTTAAAAAAAGAGATGGATTGGATAGAGCCTTCTGAATCCGATTATACAAGACATTTTGATTGTATTGCAGAACCGTTTACCAATTTTATTCGGGAAAAAAGGTTTGGCAGTTCAAGACGGTTGCCACAATTAAGTAACATGATAAGAAGCGGTGAAATTACCAAAGAAGAAGCCATTAAAATTATTTTAAATGATAGAGAAATGATGCAAAAAGGTAATTTTGATAATGTTATGAAAAAACTAAATCTCACAGAGAATGACATTGAAGAGATCGGAAATATCCCCAAAAATGTTTTTGGCGACGAGACATCATTATCAAATTTGATTTTTGAAAAAGTTAGAAAAGT
>Ga0255343_1001026_pt1 | contig 39989 bp, 39 predicted proteins | sample wastewater_treat_4_FD_192413 | JGI IMG/M metagenome (GOLD analysis project Ga0255343, IMG submission 192413) | Wastewater microbial communities from Lulu Island WWTP, Vancouver, Canada - plant16 | ecosystem: Engineered > WWTP > Wastewater > Unclassified | place: Canada: Vancouver, British... | reverse complement strand
TTAAGCTCATTCACGTTGACGATACTTGGCTGGTGACGGCCCGGGAAACTAAATCAGTGCCGACACTCTAAGGACTACTTTTCGTAGTCCTTTTTTATTTGACATATTTCTTTGACTGTGATAAAATTAATAAAATGGAGCTTTATTCTAACTGAGGTGAAATATATGGTTAAATTCATTTCAAAGCACAGGTCGGAGCTTATCTTTGTTCTGCTGTTCTTTATCTACTTCACGATACAGGCAATATGTCTCGTGTATACGTCGGACGATATATGGTGGATAGCTGTGCCTGATGTTACAGGGCTTTTCGGTGAGTTCCGTGAAAACGGACGCTACTTTACGAATATTCTCACATGGGTATGTGCTCACAGTATAATTCTGCGTGATGTGATCTATGTAGCATCCATGATGTGCTTTACAGTTACTTTCGCAAAGCTTACAAAACAAGATCACAGCTTCACATGGATCGCTTTTCTTCTGACTGTGCTGATATTCTTCTTTTCACCCAGACCGTTTTTTGCCCATGTTTTTAACTGGGTCAGTGGTTTTACAAATTACATCATCTCCCTTGCGCTGCTCTTCAGCTATTTTATCTACTGCTCTCCGATCTTTGCAAAAAAAGAACCTCGCGGGGGCGTTCTCTGGGGATTAGTTTTTCTTATAGTTGGTTTTCTCGGCGCACTCTGTGTTGAGAATATCACTATCTACAATGCAGTTTTTGGCGTATTTATAATACTTTTCTCGCTGATTACCCGTAAGAAGATAACCACAGCCAATGCAGCATTCCTTCTGGGAACTGTGATCGGAGCGGCTGTCATGTTCTCTGCCGGCAACTATGCCGAGATCGCAGGAGAAGGAGATTCTCTCGGATTCAGAAGCTTCGAGTTTGCAGTTGATGATATCATGGCTAAGATATATCTGGAGATAATACCTTTTTACTCGCGTCCCTTTTATTATCTTCACCTTCTGATCTCTCTGTCGGTTTCTGCGCTTTATATCCGTAAGTTCAGGAACTCCGACAAAAAGCCGAAGTACGGTGCTCTTTGCACGGGTATCATCATATTCTACTTTATTTTCACATTTTTCTGTAATAACGCCAATGAGGTACAGATAATGAGCAACGCTTATAAGAGCAGAGCTCTTGAGGTGGCATTCACCTTTATCTATATTCTCGCACTCATATATATGTGTTATGTCCTTATGGAAGGCGAAAGACGTGCCAAGGCGATCGTTTATATCATAAGCACTCTTATTGTCACTGGACCCTTTATCGTTATCAATCCCATAACCAGAAGGTGCTTCTTTGCGGATTATATTTTCTGGTGTCTGTTCACATTCAGACTTGTAGCCGAGGTCATAACCGTATTTGGCATTACCGAGCCTAAAAATCTCCGCAGAGCTGCTGCGCTTTTCAGCTGCGGCGTATTCTGCTGGCTCTCATATTATCACATAGCCAATAAGTACGTTGATGTGCTTCGTGTCAAGTACATAAAGGAGCAGCTTGATACAAACCAGAGACATATCGACTTCATCAAGCTTCCTTACCCGAATACTACATTTGATGTGTTGGGCGATATCGACACCGAGCTTGATCTTATCGAGATCGACGGCGTAAGGCACCGCTTTGACGAGCTCTATTATGAGCAGAACGGCATTGACCAGTCTGTTCGAGACCGAGTCAGAGTCGAGATCAACATGATAGACTATAACACATCCCACGATGAATGAGGTGATACATCGATGAAAAACAAATCTGCTCTTGTAAAGTGGTTCCCGTTTATTCTTATCGGTGTATTTGCAGTAATAACTGCGTTCACCGTGTATATGAACGGCGATGATTATCTGTGGTATTACTCTGTTGAGGACTCTGCACTGGACGTATGGAGAACTCCCAACGGCAGACTGTTTTCCAATCAGATGACAATATGGCTCGTTCGCAGCTATTGGTTCAGGACACTGTTTATAGCAGCAACGCTTGCGGCGTTCCTTATACTTCTCGGAAAGCTTACAGACTTTGAGAAAAAGCTCGGCAGTGCAAGGTATTACATAGCACTTTTCCTGCTTGTGACCATTCCTGCCATGACCTATGCGGAGACCGTGCGCTGGATATCAGCCTATACGAACTACGTCATATCGATTATGCTGGTGCTCATATATCTGCTTTTCCTGTTCAGATGTATATGCACGGATCACAGACCAAAGCTCTGGACGGCGGTACTTTTCCTGCCCCTTTCGCTTTTATCGGGACTTTGTGTTGAACACGTTACCATTTTCAATGTCATTCTCTCAGCCGCAGCAGTAATACTTCTGCTGAAGCTGAAGAAAAAAGGCGTCCTTCATTCAGCCGCATTTCTTGTGGGAGCAATAGTCTCATGCATAATAATGTTCGGCAATCACAGCTATTCCGATATCTATGAGAGCGGAGACGCCGTAGGCAACCGTAATTTTGAGCTGGGCTTGTCAAATATAATGCAGAACGCTTACTCATTCGTTGTAATGCATTATACCAAGGATTCATGGATGCTGTCCATAGTGATAGCAGTAGGCTTTACAGTGATGTATTTCAGAGCCGACAATGGTGACAAGAAGCCCAAGTATCTCGACCTCTGTATGGTGATATGCTGGCTTTATACAGCCTACTCGGTGTTTGCAGTATGCTTCAGTGACCTCAGACCGAACTCTCCTGCCATGAGAGTAGTTGCCCTTGAGACTGCATTTACATTCGTGTATGTGATTGCAACTGCATACCTCATCAATGTTTTTCTCAGCAAAAACGGGAAGATAAGGGCGTATATCTACCTTGCGGGAACATTTCTGCTGACTGCGCCTTTCCTTGTTATAAGTCCCGTAACAGCACGGTGCTTCTTTGCGAATTATGTTTTCCGCATACTTCTCTGCGGTGAGATAATAGTTCCTGCATTTCAGGGAATAGCCTCGGAAAAGGCAGACAAGTTCCGAAAGGCAGCCTTCTTCATCTGCTTTGCGGCTGTATTTGTCATTTCCTATGAGTGTGCAGCCAATAAGTACTATGATGCAGCGCGTTTTGATTACATCAGAGAACAGCTTCAGGACGAAAGGAGCAGAAGTCTCCACATAATGCTTCTCCCCTACACCGAGTATAGCCACGATGATCTGGACGAGGGCATAGGAGAGGAAGGACACGGTGTCGGAGATGTCCTCTACGGGGACTATATCCTGAAATACCACGGCATCGATTCGGATAAGGCAAGGGAGCGGCTGATAACATATATCTCTCCCTATGATTATTACTTGGAAAAAAGTGAATAAAAAGATCAGCCCCTGAGCGCAGAAAAACGCTCAGGGGCTTTATTTAAATAACGTCGCCGAAGGCGACACAACAACTGATCACTATTTATCGGAGCTGTGATAGATGATGGGGCGGAGCTGAATGCCGTTAAGGGCGGCTTCCACTGCCTGCGGCAGCATGGAAAACTCCGCCACAAGTGAGGCAGGCTTATTTACGCAGTCGTCCTGCACCATGGGCACGAAAAAGTAATTCTTGCGGTTGAAAAGCTCACCTATGTTTTTTGCCGAGCCCATAAGGGAGTCATTTGACGCTATGGCAAGCACTACGGGCTTGCCGCCGCGCAGGTGGGACTTCACAGCCATAGTCACGGCGGTATCTGTAATGGAAGCGGCAAGCTTAGCGGCGGTGTTTGAGGTGCAGGGCGCCACCACCATTATATCTGTCATATTCTTGGGACCAATAGGCTCTGCGGCAGCAATATCCGTTATTACTTCCCTGTGGGCTATCTCCGCCAGTCTGCGGCGGTTATCCTCGGCGGAGCCGAAGCGCGTGGACAGCGAAGCAGCATTCTCGGACATAACGGGTATTAGTTCCGCGCCATACTCCGCCAGTATCTCAGCCTGCTCAAAGCTTCTGCGGAAGGTGCAGAATGAGCCTGTGACGGCGTAGCCAATGCGGAGCCCCTTGAAAGCATCACTCAACAGCTTCACCCCTTTCTGCAAGTACGGCACTGACGGTCTCGGCGATTATCTCTCCTGCGGTAACGGGAGCAGTCTTCCCGGGGAGCCCCAGCGCCCATACCACACGAAGCCCCAGCTCGGAAGCAGCCTCGGGGACTATGCCGCCGGGCTTTGAGGCAAGGTCAATGAACAGGGTATCCCTGCGGAAGCGGCTGAGGATATCCCTGTTCAGAATAAGCGCAGGCACGGTGTTGAAGACCAGTCCGTAGCGCCCGTCAATGCGTTTCACAGGCACAGAGGATATACCGTGGAGCTTTGATTTAGCGGCACCGCGGGTGTCTCTCACGGCAGCTGTGACCCTTGCGCCGAAGCCCTTGAGTATCTCCGCAAGAGCTGTGCCTATCCTGCCAAGTCCAACAATGAGGACATCGAGACCGCTGAGTGTCACGGGAAGCTCCTCCAGAGCCAGCTGCACAGCGCCCTCTGCGGTGGGGACAGCGTTTTTCAGGTTCAGCTCCTCGCGGAGAAGATAGTCGCATATACTGCGCCCCTGCATAGCCCTTCTGAGCCTGTCATCAGCCCTGCCTGCAAAGACGCAGCCCTCCTCCGCAAGGAGTTCCGACACGGTATCTGCACTTATCTCGCCGCGGAAGCAGGGGGTGTAGATATTGCCTTTGTCGTCCAGAGGCGGAACCGGCAGCACCGCGCAGTCAAAGCTGCCCTTTTCAGAGGGCAGGGCGTCTGTCAGCACAGAGCCCTCGGGAAAGAACTCCCTGTCGAAGCCCAGCACCCTCACATCGTATTCGCGGGCAAGGCGTTCAGCGCAGTAGAGCTGTCTTGTATCGCCGCCTGCGATAAGTATTCTATGTTTAGTCATAATGCTCTCCAATCTGCCGTAAACGGCATAAAGTGATTATCTCTAATCAGATTATTATATGAGACGGGAGTGCAAAATGACAATAATAAAAGTCCCTGAGTGTTCAGCTGAACGCTCAGGGACTGTGTGTTTATATATATGGCGGGATCAGTCGATGGGGTATACCCAGTTGAATGTATCCTCTACCTTGCCCCACTGGATACCTGTCATTGTATCGTAGAGCATCTGAGAGATCTTGCCGATCTTGTTGCCGTTGATCTCCATTACCTTATCGCCCCACTTGAGGTGACCAACAGGAGAGATAACAGCAGCTGTACCTGTACCGAATACCTCGTCCAGCTTGCCTGCATCGTAAGCGTCAGCGATCTCCTGGATATCGATACGTCTTTCCTCTACCTCGAGACCCTTTGACTTGCATACCTCGATAGCGGACTTTCTTGTGATACCGGGGAGGATAGAGCCCTGAAGCATAGGAGTAACTACCTTGCCGTCGATAACGAAGAAGATGTTCATAGCGCCGACTTCCTCGATGTACTTCTGCTCAACGCCGTCGAGCCAGAGGACCTGTGAGTAGTTCTGCTTGTGAGCCTCGTCCTGTCCGATAAGGGAAGCGGCGTAGTTGCCGCCTGTCTTAGCGAAGCCCATACCGCCTCTTACAGCGCGGACATACTTGCTCTCAACGTAGATGTTAACGGGGTTGAGACCTGTCTCATAGTAAGCTCCCGAAGGAGAAAGGATTATGATAAAGAGGTAGTGCTCACCGGGCTTAACGCCGAGGAAGGGGTCAACAGCGATGATGAAGGGTCTGATATAGAGTGACTCGCCGTCCTTTGAGGGGACCCAGTCCTTCTCGATCTTGATGAGCTCTGTCAGGCACTGCATACCAAGCTCAACGGGGAGCTCGGGGATAACAAGTCTCTCGTTGGACTTGTTGAGTCTCTTGAAGTTCTCCTCGGGGCGGAAGAGCTGTACCTTGCCCTCAGCAGTTCTGTAAGCCTTGAGTCCCTCAAAGACCTCCTGACCGTAGTGGAAGCACATAGCGGCAGGAGAGAGATCGATATTGCCGTAGGGCATGATCTCGGGATCGTGCCAGCCCTGACCCTCATCATAGGGCATTACCAGCATATAGTCTGTGAAAATGTGACCGAAGCCGAGCTTGTCGCCGGGCTGGGGCTTAGCCTTGAGAGTCTCTGCTTTTGTGAATTTGATTTCCATATTATTCAACCTTCTTCTTTAAATAATTAACTGTTAATCTGTTACCGAGAAGTAATTCTTCTCGTAAATGCGCTTGCAGACGAAAACTGTTACCACAGCGGCTGTAACAGCCAGAACCGAGGTGGAAAGTGAAGCTGCAAGGATGATCTTGCCTTTTTTACTCATAGGAACTACTCCTTCCGTCAGATCAAGAGAAATCTTTCAATAAATAATTATACCATACTCTTGAATTATTTTCCATAGGGGAGTGACAAAAATTATGCACAAATTCGCCTGTTGAAATCTGTGTGGATTTTTACTCGTCAAAGGTCCTTACGCGGAGCTTGGCACCCAGCTTTGCAGCGAGCTTTTTTGAAGCCTCTATCTGCTCGGGAGTGATAACGTCCACAACGGACATGATTATCTCGGCTCTGTTCGCCTTTACGCAGTCCTTGGTGAATTTCTGGAGCCCCTCGAATGCATTGGCGAACTTAGGTCTTGTGACCTTCATGTACTCCTCCTCGGTGGGAGCATTAAGGCTTATGGAGATACAGTCCAGAGCATAGCACAGCTCCTTGGCGATGCTTCTGCCGTGGATAAGGTCGCCGAGACCGTTGGTGTTGAGTCTGAGTCTGGGGCAGTGCTCTCGGCTGCGGAGATAAGCGGCAGTTTCAAGGAGCACATCAAGGCGCTCGGTGGGCTCGCCGTAGCCGCAGAATACCACCTCGCGGTATTTTCTCAGGTCGCGCTTTCTCAGGTCCGCCATAATCTCGTCCATATCGGGCTCATGCTCCAGCCACAGGGGGTCTGAGCCGTAAGCGCCGTCGGCGTGGTTGCGTATGCAGAAAGTGCAGGCGCAGGGACATTTGTTTGTCAGGTTGAGATAGAGATTATCCCCGACAACATAAGAAATAGTCATAGCTTTAGCCATTTTGTTCACCTTCATTTGAATTATTGGTATCCTTTGCATTGATACACTCATATATCCAGCCTGTTATCTTTACAGCGCCGTTCATATCCAGCCCCGATATTACGGCAGCGCCGTCTGTTATGGGAGCCTCGACCGTGGCGCGGCTGATTATGTAATCGTTGTACCATATAGAGATGACGCCGCCGTTTGCAGCAGCCTCCTCGGTTTTCTGTGCGAAGATATCCTTGCCCTCATCGTCGAAGAAGATATCCACCACATATGTGGAGTTATCGGGCTGATCGGGAACTATCTCCATAGAGCAGTCAGTGATATGGTCACTGGTGAGGAAGGGCTCTGCGGACTCGTCATCGCCCATGCGCAGGTATATCATCTTCTGCGGGAGAGTGGCGGTGGGGATCTCGGGAGCCTCTGTTGTGGTCACGGGAGCGGTGGTGGTCACAGCCGCTTCTTCAGCGTCGTTCTTGTCAAAGGGATTGCTGCATCCTGTGAGCAGCAGAGCAGCTGCCATAGCTGCGAAAGCTTTCTTCTTCATCTCATATACCTCCTGTTTTTTGATAAATGGTATCAGTAATTTATCTCTTTAACGCTTACCTCGTAGGGAAGCGGTGCAGAATCTATCTTCTTTGCCAGCTCAGCGGCGGCGGTAGTATCAAAATCGCCCGATATGATACAAGTGCCGTTTGTTATGGTCTCCCTCACCGTTGGAGCTGACAGCAGCTCTCCGTCGAACCATATAGAAAGGGGAGTATCCGTACCTGCGAGCTCACTTGTAACATCGGCAAATACCTCTGTCCCGTGATCGTTGAACTGTATGGAAACATAATCTCCCATACTTCCGTCAGTCTCAGCCATTATGACATTTTCAGCCTTTTCCACATCGTCATTTGTGAGTATGACCTCATCGTCCGCCTTTTCCCCCTTGCGGAACTCCAGCAGGCGTTTTTCGCAGGCTTTCTCTGCGAAGGCATCTATATTATCCTTGGGAGCATTTTCTTTATCGAATGTCATGGTGACGGTTTTTGCGTCATAGTCTTCACTGAATTCAAGTCCTATATCGGGTATCTCGTCAGCAGTCCGCTCCGAGAGTATCTGTGATATGCTGTCCAGATCGGCGTCTGTGATATCACCCTCGGCATGAAAGACTATGCTTCCTGCGTTCTGAGCGGTGGCAGCTGTGGTGTTTGCTTCAGACGCCTTTTCCGCGGACTCTTCATTCTTGGAGCATGAAGCAGCGCTTGCCAGCATTAAGCAGGCAGCCGCCGCCAAGAGCTTTCTTGTCTTCATAGATGTATTCTCCTGTTATTCTATATAGATACGGGGAACTCTCTTGGAAATGCCGCAGACCACCTCATAGCCGATGGTGCCGTATATCTGAGCAAGGTCGTCGGCAGTAATTCGGTCGCCGCCGTCGGTGCCGATGAGGGTGACGATATCCCCCGACTTAGCCTCGGGAACGTCGGAAACGTCCATCATGAGCTGATCCATGCAGACTCTGCCAACTATCCTGCACCTTTTGCCGTGGACGAGTATCTCGCCCTTTGAGCTGAGGAGACGGGAGTAGCCGTCGGCATAGCCGATAGTCACCGTAGCGATACGCATTTCGCGGTCAGCCACGAATGTACGGCCGTAGCTTATGCAGTCGCCTGCCTTTACGGTCTTGACATGGGAGATGACAGCCTTCAGCTCCATAAGGGGCTCCAGACCCTCGGGAATGTCCAGACTCACATCGGGGTGGAGACCGTAGAGTATGATGCCTGCCCTTGAAAGGGTGCTGCGTGAGCTGTTGCGGTAGCAGGTGGCGGCACTGTTCATGAAGTGGAGGTGGCGGAGCTTTATGCCCCTGCCTGCCAGAACATCGTAGGTGTCGGTGATGAACTTCTCCTGCCTGTCGGTGTAGGCGATGTTGTCGGGATCGTCGCTGTCCGCAACGGCAAAGTGTGTATAAATGCCCTCCACCGAGAGCTTATCTATCTTTATCATTTCGGCTATCTCGTCAGCGCATCCCTCGGGAGTATCATGCTTGAGACCTATCCTGCCCATGCCTGTGTCTATCTTGATATGACAGCGGATAGGGGAGGGAGTATTCTTCACCAGCTCCTGAGCATATTCTGTGGAGACCACGCCCTGAATGATATTGTACATGGCGATCTCATGGGCATACTCGGGAGGAGTATAGCCGAGGATGAGGATATCCGCATCGGGTGCGAACTTCCTTACAGCGATCGCTTCGTCGAGATTTGATACAGCGAAGTATTTTATACCGCACTGCTCGGCGAGACAGCGGACGATGTGCTCGTCGCCGTGACCGTAGGCGTCAGCCTTGACCACTGCCATTATGTCTGTGGTCGGCGAGTTAAGGCTGCGGATGATATCCACATTTTTTCTGAGCTGAGGAAGCGAAACTTCAGCCCATGCGCGTTTGAGATACGGCTTCATACCGTGATCGGTCCTTTCTTTAGGCAGCTGCTGCGCTATTTGCGGGCGCGGTGCTGCCTTTATTTAAAATTTAATTACAAGTCAAAAAACGTCTTGAAATAAAGAGCGATGTATGTTATAATTTCAGTGTATGCACACAGCGGCAGTATTTTTCGGGAGAGCGAGGTGTTCCATGCTTTTCTCAATTGATTCGGGAGTCCCCGTGCTTCCGTGTGAAGAAATAGAAACGGATAAGGAAAAGACCATCTGTTTCACGGGACACCGTGAAAACAGCGTCATCCCTTACAAGGGGGAGCAGATATATTACGGTATAACTCTGCGAACAGTCCAGCTGATGCTTTTCCGATACATAGATATGGCTGTTGAGAGCGGTTACAAGACCTTTATCAGCGGACTCGCCGCAGGTACGGACCTGTGGGCAGCCAAGTATATCCTTGGCAAGAAACACTCTGACAGCAGTATACGTCTTATCGGGGTAATGCCTTATCTCAGGCACGCCGAGCGGTTCAGCGACCGTTACAAAGAGCTGCTTGCCGACGCGGAAAGGGGAGCGGATATGCTCCTGACCACCAATACGGACCCCCTTGTGGTGTACGGCAAGAGCCGCGGCGGAGAGAAAACCTCTCCCGACCTTTACAGGGTGCGGAACTATTTCATGGTGGACAATGCTTCGGCGGTGATCTCCTACTTCAACGAGGGCTCGTACAAATCGGGCACCAGCCAGACGCTGAACTATGCAGTCCGACAGGGACTGAAGATACGGCGTTTCGGGCTTGAAGAAGCCTACGGAGTCATAGATGAATGCGGTCCCGATATCGAGAGCATACGCAGGAAACTGGTTTTCATGGAAAACGTGTTTGAACTGCCGTACTAATTATATCACATTATTTTGGGTAAATCAACCGTCGCGGAGAGATAAATCATTTTTTGAAATACTTCACCGCGCTGAAATAACAATTTCTTGTTTATGTTCAAAGTTGAAAAAATTACGGCAGTTTTCACGCGGTTATCACCGAAATACAGCCATTTTCAACAGCCATAGCACCCGTTTCGGGAAGCTGCGGCATAAAATGCTGCTTCACGGATTTGGCTATATATCGTTGTTTGCGGCGGTGGTGACGCAGGATCGGGACAAATCCTGACCTGAACGCCTGTTCTATTTCAACAGACTGTTGAATTGTGTGTTTAAACATTCACACCCCATTCGTCAATGTTGAAAATGTGGAAAACTCTGTTGACAACCGTGTTACTGCGGATAAGTTTTTAACCCACGGATTTGGAAAAATATTTTTATTCATTCACAGCGGATATTTTACGGACAAGCGTTATACGAAAAGTTGATATCCCTCACAAAATAATCGGAAATGTAAAAATGACAAGTTTCTGACAATGAAAACATGAAAGGAGCCACTAAAATGGCAAACAGAAAAACCGGATCAATAGCAGTACCCTTTCTTGCGACTATCTTCATCGGACTTATCATAGTCGGAGGCATAGCCGCAGGACTTTACAAGTATCTGGGCTTCGGCAAGCAGGAAAAGCCTGCAGAGCCCATACCGAGGACCAGCGGAATGGTTACCGACGCAGATAACCACACCGTGCTTCTGGTGCTGGACGTCCCCGAAAGAAAGGCACCTCCCACATTCATCCTCATGCGCTCACGCCCCATAAAGAAAGAGCTTGTGTTCATCGGTATCCCCTCCAACTCCATCGCCCTTGTTGACGGCGGTCAGGAGAGCATACTGGGCAGCTACCAGAGCGGCGGCGCAGCTGCATCGGCAGAGTTCGTTGAGAAGGTGTTCGGCGTTGAGGTAGACAGATATATGAAGTTCGATTCCGCTTCATTCAGAAAGATAAGTGATATCTTCGGCGGAGTCACCTACGCCGTTAATGCTGATATAGCAGGCTTCAAGAACGACGGCAGCCAGCAGTGCCTCAACAGCGATCAGGTGGAGCAGTTCGTTACCTATATGATGTTTGAGGGCGGCGAGTACGAGCGCAGCCTTATCTCCGCAGACGTACTCAAATCCATGGTAAATCAGGCTGACGGCAAGCGTATCGCAGACAGCTTCGACAGCAACTTCAACACCATCATCAATATGGTGGAGTCCGACATAAAGGCGTCCGACTATAAAGAGCACAAGACTGCCATCAAGAATATGTTCGAGAACGGCACCTCAATAGCGGTTGCCATTTCCGTTGACGGAACCAACGCAGGTGAGGACTTCATCCCCAGCAAAGGCTTCATTGAGAACGTCAAGGACCAGTACTTCAAGGAGAAGTAATGACAGGGATATTCGATACTCACGCACATTACGCAGACAGCGCATTTGACGAGGACAGGGAGCAGGTGCTGGAGGAGCTTCCCCGAAAGGGCGTGAAGCTTGTCATGCTGGCAGGCTCCTCACTGGAGGACTCGGCGGCAAATGTTGAGCTGGCAAAGCGTTACGGCTATATCTACGCAGCGGCAGGAGTCCACCCCGAGAGCGTGGACGAGACCCCTGCGGACTACATTGACAGACTGAAAAGCCTGATCGCCTCGCACCCGAAGGTAAAGGCGGTAGGCGAGATAGGTCTTGATTACCACTACGAAAACTATGACCGCGAAAAGCAGATACGCTTTTTCCGTGAGCAGCTGGCTCTTGCGGCTGAGCTGGATATGCCCGTCATAGTTCACAGCCGCAATGCTGCCGAGGACACTGTGGATATACTGAAGGAGTTCCGTCCCCGCGGCGTGGTACACTGCTTCAGCGGCTCAGCCGAGACCGCAAAGGAGATACTGAAGACAGGTATGTACATCGGCTTTACGGGAGTCCTCACATTCAAGAACGCAAAGAAAGCACTGAAAGCGCTGGCAGAGGTGCCTATGGACAGGCTCCTCATGGAGACAGACTGCCCTTACATGGCACCCGAGCCCCTGAGAGGAAGACGCAGTGACAGCTCCATGATAGAGTTCATGGCGGCAAAGGCAGCCGAGGTCAAGGGCATACCCGTTCAGGAGCTCATAGACATCACCTGCCGCAACGGCATGACGATGTACGGCATAGAATAACACGCAGAAAGGAGGAAATCGGATGTATTACTGCTGCGGAGTCACAGAAAAAGGCGTGATGCCTCATAACGAGGATGCACTGCTCATCAAGGACAGCGTAATAGATTCGGGTTCCTCGGAGCAGACCATAGCACCGCCCTTTATCGCGGCGGTGTCGGACGGAGTTTCGGGAGAGCGCTCGGGAGAGCTGGCTTCAAAGATGTGTCTGGAGCTGCTCCGCGATGTGGATTACAGCGGTGACATGAAGCTTGACGAGGAGCTCCTTGCAATTCACCGCCGACTTGCCGAGTACAGCGAGTCCGACCCCGAGATGCACAATATGCAGGCGACTCTCTGCGGCTTTGCCGTGGACGACAGCAACAATATCCTCACCTTCAACGTGGGAGACTCGCGGCTTTACCGCTACCGCGGCGGACGTATCAGGCAGATATCCCGCGACCAGTCCCTTGTGCAGCTCCTTATCGACGAGGGCGCCATCACCCGTGAGGAGCGCAGGGAACACGTTCACAGGAACATAATCTTTCCTGTGTTCGGCAATGTGAAGTCCACACCGAAGGTGGACACGGTCAGCATAGACGGGGGCATGGAGTACGGCGACCTGCTTCTGCTCTGTACCGACGGACTTTCCGACTATGTTTCGGCGCTTGATATCGAAGAGATACTTGAGCTGCCGAAAAGTCTCAAGAGCAGGCTCCACCTGCTGGTGGACAAGGCGCTTGAAAACGGCAGCAAGGACAACATAACGGTCATCGCCGTTGTATACTATGAATAAACCGAAAGAACGGCAAGGTAGTCCCCTCTGAGGGAAGCTGACCAAAGCCGTTCTTTTTATAAATGCAGGAGAAAACTATGGAAATAAAACGCTTTGATATGGAAAAAGACCTTCAAAGGCTTGAAAGCTACCTCAGGGACTGCTATTACGAGAACGGAAACATGACCTCGTGGCTTCCTCAGCGGCTTCACGACCTGATATACAGAATGGACGTACAGTATACCGACTGCGGACTGCCGAGGTCTGCGGACTATATTTTCATGTGGGAGGACGGCGGCAGTATAGTCGGCTGTATTCTTCCCGACGGCGACGCGGTCTATATGAGCATAAAGAAAGGCTGTGAGAGCATTTTTGCGGATATGGTGAGCTATGCCGAGGAGAATTGCCTGCCATTGTTTGAAAAGGGCGAGGACGGCTCTGTGGACTTCCTTGTCATAGCAAACGACAGCCTTGCCTACAGAGGTGAGATACTCACGGAAATGGGTTACAGCAGGCAGGCTGAGGAGGACTATGACAATTATGTATACCCTCAGACCGCTGCTGTGACGGTGGAGCTCCCCGACGGGTATAATCTCCTTTACGGCGATGAGTATCCCGACGAGGCTCTGAAATGGAGCGCGCTCAATCTGGGCTTTCACCCCGGGCTTGAAGCCGTGGGTTACAGAAACGGCATGACTGCCTATGAGTCGCGGAAGAAGTCGTCCATGTACAGCGACAGCTTTGAAGTTATCATAACCGACGAGGAAACAGCCGATGAGAACAATGTGTGTGCATACTGCTTCGTCTATGTGGATACGGTGACAAAGACTGCCCTCATCGAGCCTGTGAGCACAAGGGAAAAATACAGGCACAAGGGACTGGGCACGGCGCTTATGCACGGAGCAATATTGAAATGCAGAGAAAAGGGCGTCTTGAAATGCTATGTGAATTCCTATGACTGGCGCAGGAAATTCTACAATGCGGCGGGCTTCATTACCGAGGACTCCGTAGGCTTCTGGCACAAGCGTCTGAAATAGAGTGTTGCACAGAGGTAACTTTGTAATAACAGAGCAGCATTAATAAGCTTTCTTTAACGGAAAAGCGGGTCACCGAGCCTGAAATTATGGGCTCGGTAATTTTATGCCACGATTTCGCCCAAGGGGGCTCCCCTTTGCCCTGCTGTTTTTTTGCGGCATTTGACGAATATTTAACAAGTGCCAAAAAAATCATTTTTTTATATTGACTTATGGTGGACAAAGGAGTATAATTTATATTGTATGGCAAATACTACCTATTTCATATATCAAACTTGGAGGTTTTTAAAATGAGCAGAGTTTACAACTTCAGTGCAGGTCCTGCAGTACTTCCCGAGGAAGTGCTCAAGGAATGTGCAGATGAAATGATGGATTACAAGGGATGCGGAATGTCCGTAATGGAGATGTCTCACCGTTCAAAGGTATACGATGAGATCATCAAGGAAGCAGAGAAGGATCTCCGCGACCTCATGAATATTCCCGACAACTACAAGGTTATCTTCGTACAGGGCGGCGCTTCACTGGTATTCGCAGGCGTTCCCATGAACCTGATGAAGAAGGGCAAGGCTGCTTACATCATCACAGGTCAGTGGGCTAAGAAGGCTGCACAGGAAGCTGAAAAGTACGGCGAAGTAGTAAGAGTAGCTTCATCTGCTGACAAGACATTCTCATATATCCCTGACTGCTCAGATCTTGATATACCCGATGATGTAGACTATGTTTACATCTGCGAGAACAACACTATCTACGGAACAAAGTTCTGGGAGCTCCCCAACACAAAGGGTCACGAGCTCGTAGCTGACGTAAGCTCATGCTTCCTCTCAGAGCCTGTTGACGTAACAAAGTACGGCGTTATCTACGGCGGCGTTCAGAAGAACGTAGGACCTTCAGGCGTTCAGATCATCATCGTTCGTGAGGACCTCATCGCTGACGGCCCCGCACTCAAGTGCACACCTACAATGATGGACTGGAAGATACAGTCTGACAACGAGTCTCTCTACAACACACCTCCCTGCTACGGCATCTATGTATGCGGCAAGGTATTCAAGTGGATCAAGAAGATGGGCGGACTCGAGGCTATGAAGGCTCACAATGAGAAGAAGGCTAAGATCCTTTACGATTTCCTCGACAGCAGCAAGATGTTCAAGGGCACAGTTGAGAAGAAGGACCGCTCACTCATGAACGTTCCCTTCATCACAGGCAACGAGGAGCTTGACAAGAAGTTCGTTGCTGAGTCTAAGGCAGCAGGCTTTGAGAACCTCAAGGGCCACAGAACAGTAGGCGGTATGAGAGCTTCCATCTACAACGCAATGCCTATCGAGGGCGTTGAGAAGCTGGTAGCCTTCATGAAGAAGTTCGAGGAAGAAAACTCGTAATAATTCGTAATTCATAATGCATAATGCATAATTACAGTGACTTTTTATACTTGGTATCTCGAGCGTAGCAAGTTCCGCAATTATGAATTCTTAATTATGCATTTCAAAAAACATAGAAAGAGGTTTACTGAAATGTACAATATCCAGACATTAAATAAGATATCAGCAGTCGGAACAGATGTATTTGACAAGAGCAAGTATGCTGTTGCCGAGGAAATTGCAAACCCCGATGCTATAATGGTACGTTCCGCAAAGATGCACGATATGCAGTTCGGCGACAACCTTCTCGCAATTGCCCGTGCAGGTGCAGGCGTAAACAATATCCCTGTTGAGCGCTGCGCACAGGAGGGTATCTGTGTATTCAATACTCCCGGTGCCAACTCAAACGCAGTTAAGGAGCTTGCAGTATGCGCACTTCTCCTTGCTTCAAGAAAGATCGTTGAGGCAGCTACATGGGCAGCTTCACTGAAGGGCACACCCGACGCTCCCAAGACAGTTGAGGGCGGCAAGTCCAAGTTTGCAGGTCCCGAGATCGCAGGCAAGACCCTTGGTATCATCGGTCTGGGCGCTATCGGCGGTAAGATCGCAAACGCAGCAGAGGCTCTGGGCATGAAGGTAATCGGCTACGATCCCTACATCTCCATCGGAGCAGCTCTCCACCTCGATCCTACAGTAAAGATCGTTTCCGATATCAACGAGATCTACACAAACAGTGACTATATAACGATCCATATGCCTTATACTCCTCAGACAAAGAACACTATCGATGCTGAGCAGATCGCTATGATGAAGGACGGCGTTCGTCTTATCAACCTCGCAAGAGGCGAGCTCATCAACAGCGAGGCAGTAGTAAAGGCTATCGCTGACGGCAAGGTAGCAAAGTACGTTACAGACTTTGCTGATGACGTAGTTCTCGGCGTTGAGAACGTTATCGTTCTTCCTCACCTTGGTGCTTCCACACCCGAGAGCGAGGACAACTGTGCAGTAATGGCAGCTGAGGAGCTCATCGAGTACCTCGAGAACGGAAACATCAAGAACTCCGTAAACCTCCCCAACGCTTCAATGAACGCAGTCGGCACAAAGATCTGCATCATTCACAAGAACGTTCCCACAACTATTGCTTCCATCACAACAGCAGTAGGCAATGAGGGACTCAATATCGAGAACATGGTAAACGCAAGCAAGAAGGACTTTGCTTACACAATGCTCGATATCATCGGTGATGTACCTCCCACAGTAGAGGGCAAGATCAACGCAGTAGACGGCGTTATAAGAGTAAGGATCATCAAGTAATATATAATACGATATAACAAGCCCCTGAGTGTTTACGGACACTCAGGGGCTTTGTATTTGGCTGATTTAAGCCGTTAGCACATTGTAGGGGACGCCGTTGTCGGCGTCCCGGAAGTTGGCATTGCAGGGGCGGCGGAGCCGCTTCCTGATGGCTAAAAGCTAAAGGCTAACGGCTTCGGAACGGCCGCCTTACTCCTTGTCGTCATCGATGAATTCAAGGATATCACCGGGCTGGCACTGAAGCACCTTGCAGATGGCATTGAGGGTGGAGAAGCGAATAGCGCTGACCTTTCCTGTTTTCAGCTTGGAGAGGTTCACGTTGCTGACGCCAACGCGGTCACTGAGCTCGTTAAGGCTCATTTTTCTGTCCGCCATAACGCGGTCAAGTCTGAGGATTATCGACATATTCCCACCTCACAGTGTCTCGTCGGACTCGCGCTGGAGCTTTGCGCCGTAGTTGAATACGCTGATGAACAGCAGAACTATGAGCACGAAGATGACCGTTGTGATACCACCGAGATTGCCCACTATAAGCTTGTATAATGCCCATGGGATAAGCGAAAAACCGAATGACTTCATCTTTTTCAACACATTGTCCTCAAAGGGCGAGTCGCAGGTTTCCAGTGCCTTTGCAAGTTTCTTGCCGAAGATGACGATGATACTGAGTATCAGCAGGGATAAAGCTATCAGCGCCATTGCGCCTGCTGCCACCACCTTCAGCTCGGTTCCCGTCAGCTTGTCCAGCAGGAAGCTTATGTCATAGACCTTGTTGTTGTCCTCGTCCCTGTTCTCGGTAACGGAGTATTTCAGCTGTCTGCCTTCCTTGCCGACTTCCACGTCTTCCTCATTTATTACGATGAACTTTTCGGGCAGCTCATGGCTGACGGTCACGCTGCCTTTGAAATCGCCCTTGAGAGCCACTGCGTCCTTAGGCAGTGTACAGAAATATATTGATATCACTATGCAGGTCACCATGCCGATGATGAGTGCGGTGAGGGCTATATTCAGCATTATTCCGCTTACCTTGCCCAGTGTGTTCACCTTCTCTACGTTCTTGTCCTTGTTTGATACTGTTGCATTTACCATTAATGATCCCTCCTGTTTTATAATGTTTCGTCCGATTCTTTCTGGAGCTTTGCGCCATAGCGGAAAACTACGGAAAACGCATAAAGCACCAGTCCTGCCAGCCAGAACAGATCCGGCTCGATTTTTCCCGAGCCTATAAATACCAGAGCATTGCAGGCTATCTCCATAACGATGAAGTAAATTCCCAGATCGCGGACGCGGTTTGCGATCTTCTTGGTAAAGGGCGTCCTGCCCTTGCTGAGATATGACATGGTCTTCATGGCGGAGATGAACGCGCCCACCACGCCTGCCACAAGGAAGAAAATGGCGGCAATGGAAAGTATGCCTTTCCATAGGGGCATATCGTTGATGTCCATATCCACATTGTGTCGTTTTACGTTGTCGGGCCAGATGTCGCAGCAGTTAAGTATGCAGTAAAAAAACATTGCATAGAAAGTAAATCTGCTGAGCTTTTTTATCTTTTTTGTAAGCTTTTCCTTATCCATAGCGCCCTCCTTACAGTGTCTCGTCGGACTCGGTCTGGAGCAGGTTTCCGTAGCGCAGTATCTCACCGAAGAAGAAACACAGTGCTGCGTTGAATATCGAGCCTGAGCCGATAATACTTATTTTGGCAAAGCCAAGAAGCATTCCCACGATTATCGACGGAAGGACTGCATTTATCAGGAACAGCAGCGCTATTATGCGGATAGCGGTGATATTGCCATTAGTAAAAGGTCTGGCGTTTTTGGCTATCCTGTAGAAAATGACAGCTGCTATAATAAGTATGACGGAGCATATGATGTTTGATAAAGCTGTCTTCAGCATCATCTTTTTGGCATAGTCGTCGGATATTTTTTCTGTATCTGATAAAAGCTGATAAAAGCCTGCACAGGCTGTCAGGGCAGCGCCGATCAAAGATATTATCATTATGGCGAGACTGCTCTCTTTTATTTTTGCTTCTACGTTTGATTTGCTCATTGTTAAGCCTCCTTATAATGTCTCGTCTGACTCTTTCTGTAAAATTGTTCCATAGCGGAAAACCAGCGAGAATGCACATAAAACAAGTCCTGCCAGCCACAGCATACCGATGTGTACGGTGTCGAGGGTGACGAACATGAGGAACGTTCTTACTATCTCGAACACGATACAGCTGATGCCCAGATTTTTGATGGACTTGCTTACCTTTTCGTTGAAAGGTGAATTGCCCTTGCTGAGACTGAAAAGCAGCTGAAGTCCGGCAACGATAATGATTATCAGAGTTGCTGCAAAGGCGATACCGCAGGGAACAGCAGTGAGTATCTTCCACACGGGCATTTCGTCAGCGGCGGCTTCGCCTCCGTCGTATGAGTTCCAGCCATCCATGAAGCCGCTGATCACATCGGGCAGGTAGCGGTAAGCCATAAGAGCGATATAGGCGATGACGCCGACTACTGATATTCTGCTGATGACTTTGAGTTTTGAGATCATTTTTTCGTTATTCATAATAATTACTCCTTTTTGAACAGTGTAGTTCCTTTCGGAGGCGTCCCCCCTTCTGTGACTATATCATATCACGGGTATTAACGTTTGTCAATGGATTTTTAATGTTTATCGTTAATTATTGTATGTTTGCATATAAACGGCAGTCCTCGGGACGGCAGTCTTTGTACGGTTTTTACGATAAATTTTTATCGTTTATCGTTAAATCACAGCTGCCCTGCACATTATTTGCGGACAGTGGCGAGTCATTGTTAACATCAGCTTTCACACCGCGCCCCCCTTGCTATTAATCTGATTATGTGCTGTAAGCGTCGAGCCGCCGCCTCCGATCTCGCTGCACAGCTATTGTCAATATCAGGTTTTACACCGCGCATCTTGCTATTGATCTGATTTTATGTTATAATATAGTAAATCATAATTTAACACCTTCGGTGTTAAATTACGAAGCCCTTAGCCTTTAGCTTTTAGCCATTAGGAAGCGGCTTCGCCGCTTTATTATCGGGCGGCGGAACGCCGCCCCTACATCAGGCTAACGGCTAATGGCTATGGGCTAACGGCTTAAATCATAATTTTGCTACCCTAAATTATGCTCTATCACAGGAGGTTTTTCTATGAAAATGACTTTTATCGGCGCTACCCATGAGGTAACGGGCAGCTGCACATATATAGAAGCCTGCGGCAAGAAGTTCCTCATAGACTTCGGTATGCAGCAGGGAGAGGACATATATGAGAATGTACAGGTGCCTGTTGCACCTGCAAATATCGACTTTGTGCTCCTTACCCACGCACATATCGACCATTCGGGACTTCTTCCTCTCCTATATGCAGGCGGATTTCAGGGGGAGATACACGCCACAGAGGCTACCGCGAACCTGTGCAGCGTAATGCTCCGCGACAGTGCCCACATTCAGGAATTTGAAGCAGAATGGCGCAACAGAAAGGCTGCCAGACGAGGTGATGAGCCCTACCAGCCCCTCTACACCATGGACGACGCTATCGGAGCCATCGAGCTTTTCATCCCTCATAAATACGATACCGAGGTGGAGATAGCCGAGGGCATAAAGGTACTGTTCCGCGATGCAGGACATCTTCTCGGTTCGTCAAGCATACTCCTCACCCTTACAGAGGACGGCGTCACCAAGACCATTGCATTCTCGGGTGACATCGGCAACACCGAGCAGCCACTTATCCGCGACCCTCAATTCATCGAGGCTGCGGACTACGTTATGATAGAGTCCACCTACGGAAACCGCGTACATGACCGCCCCACCGACTATACCTCATCTCTTGCAAAGGTGCTTCAGGAGACCTTTGACCGCGGCGGCAGCGTTATAATCCCCTCATTTGCTGTGGGCAGAACGCAGGAAATGCTTTATTTCATAAGGCATATCAAGAATGAAGGACTGGTAAAGGGCCACGACGGCTTCCCCGTATATGTGGACAGTCCCCTTGCCAATGAGGCAACGGATATATTTATCAGCAACCGCGAGAGCTGCTACGATGAGGAAGCCCTCTCATTTGTCCGCAAGGGCATAAATCCCATTGCCTTTGAGGGACTTATCCGCACTGTCACCAGCAACGACTCCGTTGCCATCAACAGTGATGACCGTCCCAAGGTGATAATCTCAGCCAGCGGTATGTGCGAGGCAGGACGTATCAAGCATCACCTCAAGCACAACCTCTGGAAGAAGCAGAACACCATACTTTTCGTTGGATATCAGGCGAGCAACACTCTTGGAAGAGCACTTATCGAAGGCGCCAAGAGGGTAAAGCTCTTTGGCGAGACCGTAAAGGTTGCCGCCCGTATTACACAGCTTCCCGGTATCAGCGGACACGCAGATGTCAACGGTCTCCTTGCATGGGCAAAGGCAGTTTCGGGAGTAAAGCGCTTCTTCGTAAACCACGGCGAGGCAAGCTCCTCCGAGAGCTTCGCACAGAGACTCCGTGACGAGCCGGGAGCAGAGGTCTACGTTCCGTACAGCGGAGCCGAGTTCGACATCGCCGAGAACGTAATAACCGTAGATGCAGAGCCTATACCGATACCTAAGAAGAAAAATACCGCCAATTACAGTATCGCTTACAGCGACCTTCTGGCAGCTTCGGAGCGTCTCTCCGCACTCATCAAGGACTCTGACGGAAGAACTAATGCAGATATGCGTCAGCTCACCGAGGCTATCCATAAACTGTGTGATGACTGGAAGCTATGAGAAGGATATGCCCTAAATGCGGCAGCGAGATACCCGAAGGAGAGCTCAGCTGCCCCGTATGCAGGGAGATAGATGAGCTTGATAAGAAAAACCGCAGAAAGATGGGCATGGCAGCATATGCAGCAGTAGTTGCCGCAGCGGCAGTATTTGCAGCTCTGCTGCTGACAAGCGGTATCAGGGATTTTTCTGTTGAGCTGGAAAACGCACGACACCCCATATACATTCCCGATTTCATATTCAGGTACTTGCTGCTGCCGACGGCATTTGCAGTATTTACTGTACTGATAGTCATGTTCGACCGCTCGCCCTATCTCGGCATACTTCCCGTAACGGGCATGGCGGCGGAGGGAGTGCAGTTTCTGGCGCACACCCGTGATAATATCTACGCATTCCCGCAAAAGGACGGATATTTTTTCGGCACAGTGGCTTTGGACTTCTTTTCCGCAGTGCTTGTGGTGCTGCTGCTCATATTCATGTTCAGGCTCACGCGGCGTGACTACACCATAAATCAGAGCAGATGGCTCATAGTAGCTGCATTTGTGCCCGTATTCGCAAGGGTACTGCTGAATGTATGCCTGATGGACCTCATGGAGGACTATAAGTTCGCAGGAGGCGTATCCGAATGGGCAGACCAGACGAAGATGTACCTGCTTTTCGGCGCAGCCCTTGTGAACGTCAAGAAGCGCAGTCTTTTAAGCAAGAAGTAAACCATTATTCATCACAGAAAGGAGGCAGCTGTATTGGAACTCGATAAGAATACCGACAAGGTACTGTCGGTGCTTGAACAGAATGGCTATGAAGCCTATATGGTAGGCGGCTGCGTCCGCGACAGGATAATGGGCAGAGAGATACATGACACCGATATAACCACAAATGCCCTTCCCGAGCAGATAATGGAAGCCTTCAGTGGCTACAGAATCATACCAACAGGCATCAGGCACGGCACCGTCACCGTTATCTGCGGCGATGTGCCCTATGAGATAACCACATACAGGATAGACGGTGAGTATACAGACCACCGCCGTCCCGACAGCGTGGAGTTCACCACGGATATAGCCGATGACCTTGCACGCCGCGATTTCACCGTGAACGCCATAGCTATGGACAGGCACGGCAATATCGTTGACCCGTTCGGCGGCAGGGAGGATATCGAAAGAAAGCTGATCCGCTGCGTAGGAGCGCCCGAGCAGAGGTTTGCTGAGGACGCCCTGCGTATAATGCGTGCCATACGCTTTTCCTCTCAGCTGGGATTCAGGATAGACGTCAGGACAGCACGAGCCATATACGATATGAACTCACAGCTCAGCAACATCTCCCGTGAGCGCATAAGGGAGGAGCTTGACAAGACCATCTGCGGCAGGAATGCGGTTGAGGTTCTTATGGAGTACAGCAACGTCATTATCTCAGTGATACCCGAAGTCAAGCCCTGCATCGGTCTGGATCAGCGTTCACCCTATCATAAGTACACTGTCTGGGAGCACATGATACGCGCCATGGCGGCGGCTCCGCAGGAGGACCTGCTTCTCCGCAGGACGCTGTTCTTCCACGATATCGGCAAGCCACCCTGCATGAAGCTTGACGAGACAGGCAGGGGACATTTCAAGCAGCACGACCGCGTGGGAGCGGAAATGACCGAGAAAATAATGAAGCGGCTCCGCTATGACAAACGCACTATCGCCGACACAGTTAAGCTCATCGCCTATCACAGCAAGAAGCTGAAAAACAGGACGGACGTAAAGAAGATGCTGTCCGTAATGGGCGACAAGCTTTTCTTCAAGCTCATGGAGCTGAAAAAGTGCGATAACTCCGCGAAAAATCCGTTCGTAGCAGACGAGAACCACGTTTTTGACAGCTATATGGAAATGGCACGGGAAATGATAGCAAACAACGAATGCCGCAGTATAAAGGGACTTGCCATAAAAGGCACCGACCTCATGGCTCTCGGACTTGAGGGCGAGGAGATAGGAACGATCCTTGAAGAAATATTACAGCTTGTTATGGAGGAGCGCCTTACCAACGAAAAACGCGCCCTCATGAAATATATAAGACAGAGGTGCAGCAGATGAAAGGACGCATACATTCAACGGAGAGCTTCGGAACGGTAGACGGACCCGGAGTCCGCTTTGTGGTATTCTTTCAGGGCTGTCCGCTGAGGTGTAAATACTGCCACAATCCCGATACATGGGACTTTTCCGGGGGCAGAGAGGTAACGGCAGAGGAGCTCATGAAGGAGTATGACTCCTATAAGGAGTTCCTGAAGTCGGGAGGAATAACCGCAACAGGGGGCGAGCCGCTGGCGCAGCCCGAGTTTCTTGCAGAGCTGTTCGCTCTTGCAAAGAGCAAGGGGGTCCACACCTGCCTTGACACCTCCGCAGGGGTATATGACCCTGCCCACCATGAAAAGATAGACGAAGCCCTGAAGTACACCGACCTTGTCATGCTTGACATAAAGCACATAGACGACGAGGAGCACAAGCGGCTGACGGGCAAGGGAAACCGCAATATACTTGCCTTTGCGGAGCATATCCGCGAGCTGGGCATACCCGTTTGGATACGCCATGTGGTAGTGCCGGGCATCACCGATAAGTACGAGGAGCTTTTTGCACTGGGGGAGTTTCTCTCCACTCTCAGCAATATCAAGGCTCTGGACGTGCTTCCCTATCATGATATGGCGAAGCCGAAATACGCCGAGCTGGGACTTGATTACCCCTTGGGGGATACCCCTCCCCTTACCAAGGAGGAAGCCATCAGGGCGCGTGATATCATAATGGACGGCATAAAGTCGGGACTCCGCAAACAGAAGTGAATAACAGAGACCTCCGTAACCAAACGGAGGCCTTTTTCATATAATGATACTGACAAAACGGCGTACCGTATGCCGAAAAGCGGCGGAGGAGAGATATGTGCGGAATTGCAGGAGCTGTCAGCTTCATCGAGGATATGCGCGAGGACATGAAGATATACGAAAAAATGCAGCACGCCCTGCTGCGGAGAGGACCCGACCAGCGCGGCATGGTGCTGAAGCGTCAGGCAGCCCTTATCCATACGCGTCTGGCAGTCATCGACATAGACGGCGGCAGGCAGCCTATGAGCTTCGGGCGGTACACCATAGTCTACAACGGCGAGCTCTACAACACAGATGAGCTTAGGCGTGAACTTGCAGGCGGCTTTGACTTCACCACTCATTCCGACACCGAGGTAGTTCTGAAAAGCTACATAAAATGGGGAAGCACCTGCGTTGACAGGTTCAACGGCATCTTCGCCCTTGCGGTCTGGGACGAGGAGGAGCAGCGACTTTTCCTTGCACGGGACAGGATAGGTGTGAAGCCCCTGTTTTACTACGATACGGGAACACGGCTCATCTTTGCTTCCGAGCTGCCATCCCTGCTGGAGCATCCTCTCGTTCCCCATGAGATAGACGCAGAGGGGGCGGCAGAGCTTCTTCTCATGGCACCGGGACGGACAATGGGCTGCGGCGTTATCCGCGGCGTAAAGGAGGTAAAGCCGGGCTGGTGCGGATACTACACCGCAGAGGGGCTGGAGCTGTGGGAGTACTGGCGGCTGAGGGCATATGAGCTCCACGAGAGCTTTGAGGACACCGCCGAGCACGTCCGCGAGCTTGTGCTGGACTCCGTAAGGCGTCAGCTTGTGTCGGATGTGCCTGTGTGTACCTTTCTTTCGGGAGGACTTGACTCCAGCCTCATCTCCTCCGTGGCGGCAACGGAGCTGAAAAAGCAGGGCAGACAGCTCACCACCCTGTCCGTGGACTACCGCAACAACGAGAAATACTTCCGCAGCAGTCATTTCCAGCCCGACAGCGACCCCGAGTACATTGCCTGCATGGCTGAATATCTCGGCACCGACCACCATAACATCGTCCTTGACACTGCCGACCTTGCAAAGGCTCTTGATGACGCGGTGGAAGCACGGGGACTGCCCGGTATGGCAGATGTGGACTCCTCCATGCTGCTGTTCTGCCGCGAGATAAAAAAATACGGCACCGTTGCCCTTTCGGGGGAGTGTGCCGACGAGATATTCGGGGGCTATCCGTGGTACAGGGACGAGGATATCCGCATGACCGACGGATTTCCGTGGGCGCAGAGCACAGCCTACCGCAGCCGCTTCCTCTGCGACAGGTATGCCCGTGAGATAGACGCCGGGGACTACGTCTACTCTGCCTACCGAAGAACAGCGGACTACGCCATGAAGTTCCCCGATGACAGTCCTCTTGAGTACCGCATGAGGGAGATGACCCAGCTGAATTTCCACTGGTTCATGCAGACCTTGCTGGACCGCAAGGACAGGATGTCCATGTACAGCGGACTGGAGGTGAGGGTACCGTTCTGCGATTACCGCATAGCCGAGTATCTGTACAACGTGCCGTGGGAGTACAAGGACTACAAGGGCAGGGAAAAGGGGCTTCTCCGGGAAGCCATGAAGGATTGGCTTCCCGAGAAGGTATTATGGCGGAAAAAGAGTCCCTACCCCAAGACTCACGACCCTGTGTTCCTTGATATGGTGACGGAGAGACTGAGGAGCGTACTTGACAGCGGAGGACGGCTCACGGAGCTTGTGAAGCGTGAGGAGCTTGAACGGCTGCTGCGGCATGAGGACCATGTCCAGTGGTACGGTCAGCTCATGAACCTTCCCCAGACCATAGCCTATTTCTTGCAGCTTAACTGCTGGCTGGAGCGCTTTGACATAAAGCTGGTCTGATAATGCATAATCATGGCGGATATATATGCCACGCAGGGACGCCCATTGGGCGTCCCTGCACGCTGATGGCTGTGGAACGCCGAGGGCGGTGTTCCGCGCTTTTGCAATAAAAACGGGCGGAAATTCTCTGCCCGAAATAACTATTTGCTGCCAACTTCCTTGATATCGTAGCTGAGCTCGAATGCACCGTCGTCGCATTCGCTGTAAAAGCTGCTTACGATACGGCTTGCCACCAGATGACCGCCGTCGTCATCGGCACCGATGAGGAGCACCATCACGCTGTCATCGCCGCAGACCGACGCCATATCTCCTCTGCGTAGACAGAGCCTTACCGCCTCGGAAAGGGTGTGCATGACCTTATGACGGGAGGCAGGGGATCGGCTTTTGTCGCAGGACAGCGACATGACCAGCATCTGAGCTGACCTTCCCGTTCTTTCCAGTATCCTCATGACGAAGCGGAAAATGTTGGCGAAGTCCTTGGAGCGGACGCAGAAAGCGCCCGTATCGCGGTCTCTCATGGCAAGGAGCTTTTCAAAGGACACCTCGCTGTCGGAGTCCTCACGGGGAGGGAGAGCATTCAGTGCCCTGACCCTTCTCAGCAGGAGCTGACCGCAGAGGGGGAGACGGATTATATCGTCGAAGCCCATGGCAAGGAGTATCTCCTGATTTTCGCCGCTTGTGTCCGCGGTAACTGCGGCGGCAGGGATACGGCGGAGCCTTTCCGAGCTGCGTATACTGCTGATGACAGAGCCTACCGAGCCGCTGCAATACTCCTCGGAAACGAGAATGATATCACAGTCGGGGAGACCTGCCGCATCGGCTGTCAGAACGCACTCAAAGGCTTCTCCGATAGACTCCTCCCAGAAACGGGTATTATTAACACTGTCGATGATACCTGCGACCATAGCACAGCCTCCGTTCAAAAGTTGTTCATATTTTATTATAGCATATCGGCGGCGAAGTATCAATTATCGTTTGCAACAAATTTTCATACTGTTTTTTGACTTATAGGACAAAGTGTGATTGTTTCCGTTTCGCAATAAAAGGGAAACCAATTTTTGCTTGATATTTTTGCTGAGTTGCTGTATAATGTATTTACAAGAGCTATGTGAGGAGGTCAGAAAATGAAAGAAATAAAGTTTTTTGCCGCAGTATCGGCAGCGGCAGTAATAGCGGCGTCAATGCTCAGCGGCTGCACCGACCACAATGACAGCTATATCGAGAGACCGCATACAGAAGCGGAGACCACAACAGAGGGCATAGTGGAATGGACCACCAAGGCACAGACCACCACGAAAAAGGCGAAGAAGACCACCTCCGCCGCAGATGAGGACAGTGTTACAACTACCAGAAAGAACAAGAACAAGAATAAAAAGACCACTTCTTCCGAGGAGGAATATACCGATACGACTACCACCACGGCAGTATTCGACAGCGATGACGGGACCTATGTGGAGTACCACTTCCGCAGTAAAAAGCTCCTCAACCAGCATTTCGAGAAGCACGGCTCGGAGTTTGACGGGGATTTTGACTATGCTTCGGCAGCTGACTACGAAAAGGGCGCCAGCGACGTTATCAACAACTCCTCAGCCCTTCACAAGACCGAGGCGGAGGACGGCGACGGAGTTTACTACATAGAGTCTACCAACGAGTTCGTTATACTGTCCACAGACGGCTATATAAGGACGTATTTCCGTCCCAACGGCGGTATAGACTATTATAACAGACAATAACGGAATGAAGGTGCTGACATGAAAAAGACGATTATCGCGGCGGCAGCCGTTACTGCTGCGGCAGTGATGCTGAGCGGCTGTTCGGGAGATTCCCATTCGCGCAAGGGCAGCGGAGCTGCCGACAGACCCGAGTCATGGGCTGTGGAGCAGAGAACTCTCGAGGATATAACACCAATGAGCGGCGAGGAGCAGGTCTACGTCACCAGAGACGAGGAGACCGATGAGGTGAAGATAATTCAGGGAGTCCTCAGCGACGATCCCGTGAACAACGAGAGGGAAGCCCTTGATCTTATCGCCTCATATTCTCAGATAATGGGATATATCGACGTATACAGCGAGCTTCGGTACAGCGGCGCTACAGAATATAACCACAAGCTGAATTACAGATTCGACCAGTACTGCGACGGTATGCAGGCAGGATATGTGGAGCTTATGGTGGACTATGACGAGGGCAGCAGGGCAGTAGTGCTCAACAGCCATTATACCGACCTCTGGGGCTTCAGCACAGATCCGAAGGTCAGTGAGGCAGAGGCTGTGAAGTGTGCCGCGGACAAATATAAGACAGACAAGGGTGCCAAGCCGCAGCTGACAATTGCGGAGGGCCCCGTACTGGCGTGGATAGTTCCTGTCATTGACGGCGACGTGACCGAGGTGTACATAGACGCGAACAACGGCAACATCATCCGCGAGATACACGCAGAGGACTGAATAACAAAGAAAAGGGATACATTCCTTACGGAACATATCCCTTTTGCTTTTTCTGTTATTTATCTTACTTTACGATAAACTTATCGATCTCTTTGAGGAACTTGTCAGCGTCATCTGTGTGCGCATTAAGCTGGATAGGCTTTGAGAGGTCGAGGCTGAAGATACCCATGATCGACTTTGCATCGACAGCATATCTTCCGGAAACGAGGTCAATATCGAAATCATACTTCATAACGATGTTGACGAATTCCTTTACGTCATTGATTGCCTGAAGATTAACAGTTGTTTTAGTCATACTTTACCTCCTGTTTTCAGATGTACGGGTGTGCGAATGGATTTTTTCTTGTTTATTTCTTTTTCATGCGGCTTTTCCCGACCGCAGTTATATAATAGCACTTCTAATCGGCGCTGTCAAGCCGTTTTTGGAATTTTCGTCATTTTGGTATATATGATTGATATAGGGGCGGAGTTTTTTTATTGATAGAGGATAAACTATTAACAGTGCATAAAAACAAGGAACAATAATTGTGCACAATTCCGGTGAGGGGAAAGTGACGTATCTTCCGACAAATAGTAAAAATAAGGAGAATTATGTATAAAGTATATTTTATAACATTTGGCTGCAAGGTCAATCACTACGAGACGGAATGCATGAAGGAGCTCTTTCGCGGAGCCGATTTTGCCATTGCCGACTCCCCCGAGGGTGCCGACGCCGTGGTGATAAATTCCTGCACCGTTACCTCATCGGGTGACAGCCGTGCCCTTGCGGCACTTCGCAAGACCCGTGCGGCACTTCCCGATGCGGTCATAGCTCTGACAGGCTGCTATCCGCAGGCAAACCGCGAGGAGGCGGAACAGCTTCCCGAGGCGGATATTATCGCGGGAACAAAGCACAGGAGCAGGATCGCGGGAATGGTGCAGAGCTGCCTTGCGGAGCGCAGGCGTATAGTGGAGCTTTCGGATTACAGCTCAGAGGACATTTTCGAGCCCCTGAAGTGTACCCGTTTTGACAGCAATACCCGCGCATTCGTGAAGATTCAGGACGGCTGCAACCAGTTCTGCTCATACTGCATGATACCCTATGCGAGGGGACGGTGCCGCTCAAAGCCGCTGGACGTTCTCCGCAGCGAGGTGAGAGCCATTGCCGAGGGCGGTGTGAAGGAGATAGTCCTGTCGGGCATAAATCTTGCCTTTTACGGCAGGGAGTTCGGTGCGGACCTCGCGGACGCCGCGGAGATATGCGCCGCCACAGAGGGCATAGAGCGCATAAGGCTCAGCTCGCTGGAGCCCGAGATGATGTCGGAGCAGCTCCTCACGAGACTGAGAGCCCTGCCGCAGTTCTGTCCCCAGTTCCATCTGTCCCTCCAGAGCGGCTGCGAGAGGACGCTGAAAGCCATGAACCGCAGATATACCGCTGCGGAGTACCTTGCCCTGACAGAGCGCATACGGAGCATCTTCCCGGACTGCTCCTTTACCACAGACGTAATGGTGGGATTTCCGCAGGAGACCGACGAGGATCACGCCGAGTCCGTGGACTTTGTGCGCCGCGTTGGCTTTGCGAAGGTCCACGTTTTCAGATATTCGCGGAGAAAGGGCACAAAAGCCGACAAAATGAGCGGACAGGTGCCCGAGAGCGTCAAGACCCTGCGCTGGCAGGAGATGACAGCAGCCGCCGAGGAAAAGCGCGAGGAGTACCTCCGCGCACAGGTGGGAAAAACTATCCCCGTACTCTTTGAACGCGAAAAATCACCAGAATTTCACCGCGGATATGCACCCGATTATACATTAATAAAGATTTCAAGAAAAAATCCCGAAAAAAGTTTGCGTAATCAGATAATTAGTGTTATAATAGAAGAGTGTGGTCACGACTGCTGCTTCGGCAGTCCCGTCGGCGACCTGTATTAATGCATAATGCTTTATAAAATGCATAATGCATAATGCATAATTCATAATTGCGGCGAATGATCTTAAATGATCATGTTTCTGATATTATCGGCGAAGCCGATACGCTCATTATGCATTATGAATTATGAATTATGAATTGACCGAAAGGAGATCTTTATGTCCGTATTCAGAATTTACGTTGAAAAAAAGCCTGAATTTGCAGTTGAGGCACAGTCCGTGCTCAGCGATATAAAAACTGCCCTCAGACTTAACATTTCCGGCGTCCGTATCCTCAACAGATACGATGCAGACAAGCTCAGCGAGGAGGACTTCAACGCTGCCATCAGCACAGTATTCTCCGAGCCCGCAGTTGACGTGGTATATGACGAGCTTCCTCAGGTGGCAGAGTCCGACCGCGTATTCGCAGTTGAGTACCTCCCCGGACAGTTCGACCAGAGAGCCGACAGCTGTGAGCAGTGTATACAGATACTCCGTCAGGGCGAGCGCTGCCGCGTGAGAAATGCCAGAGTTTACATAATCTCGGGCGTTATCACCGACGAGGACTTCGCAAAGCTCAAGGCTTATATCATCAACCCCGTTGAGAGCCGCGAGGCTTCACTGGAGACTGTAAAGACCCTTGATACAAACTATGATATCCCCACAACAGTTGAGGAGCTTGAGGGCTTCATCAACCTCAATGCTTTCGGACTCCATGCCTTCGTTGACAAGTTCGGACTTGCCATGGACTACGACGATATCAAGTTCTGTCAGGACTACTTCCGCAACGAGGAAAAGCGCAACCCCACAATTACCGAGATTCGCATGATCGACACCTACTGGTCCGATCACTGCCGTCACACCACATTCCTCACAAATGTTGAAAACGTAAAGATAGATACTCCTTATATAAAGGATACATACGATATGTATGTGAATGTCCGCGAGGAGCTGGGCAGAACGGACAAGCCCATGACCCTTATGGACCTCGCCACCCTTGCAACAAAGAAGCTGAAGGCTGACGGAAAGCTTCCCGACCTTGACGAGAGCGAGGAGATCAATGCCTGCTCTGTAAAGATCAAGGTGGATATAGACGGCGAGCAGGAGGACTGGATCCTCATGTTCAAGAACGAGACCCACAACCACCCCACAGAGATCGAGCCTTTCGGCGGTGCGGCTACCTGCCTCGGCGGAGCTATCCGCGATCCTCTTTCGGGACGTTCCTATGTATATCAGGCTATGCGTGTAACAGGTGCAGCAAATCCTCTCGTACCTGTTGAGGACACCATCGCAGGCAAGCTCCCCCAGAGAAAGATCACAGTTGGTGCAGCCAACGGCTACAGCTCCTACGGCAACCAGATCGGTCTGGCAACAGGCCATGTTGCTGAGGTATACCACCCCGGCTATGTTGCAAAGCGTATGGAGATAGGTGCAGTCCTCGGTGCGGCTCCTGCTGAGAATATCCGCAGAGAGAGACCCGTTCCCGGAGATATCGTTATCCTCCTCGGCGGCAAGACAGGACGTGACGGCTGCGGCGGTGCAACAGGCTCATCAAAGTCACACACTCTCGAGTCACTTGAGAGCTGCGGCGCAGAGGTACAGAAGGGTAATCCTCCCGAGGAGAGAAAGCTCCAGAGACTGTTCCGCAATCCCGAGGTAACTAAGATGATAAAGCGCTGCAACGATTTCGGTGCAGGCGGCGTTTCCGTTGCTATCGGCGAGCTGACAGACGGTCTCGTTATCAACCTCAATGCAGTGCCCAAGAAGTATGACGGTCTTGACGGTACCGAGATAGCTATTTCCGAGTCACAGGAGAGAATGGCAGTTGTCATCGCTCCCGAGGACCTTGATAAATTCATGGAGGAGGCTGCCAAGGAGAACCTTGAGGCTACCCTCGTTGCCGACGTTGTTGAAGAACCCAGACTGAAGATGAACTGGAACGGCAATACCATCGTTGATCTTTCACGCGAGTTCCTCAATTCAAACGGAGCTCCCAAGTATACAGACATCGAGGTCGAGAGACCTGCATTCACTTCCGAGACAGAGCCTGCCGACAGCGCTGAGACATGGTCACAGCTCATGTCAAACCTCAATGTATGCTCACAGAAGGGCCTTATCGAGAAGTTCGACTCAACTATCGGCGCAGGCACAGTTCTCATGCCATTCGGCGGAGTTTACCAGATGACTCCTTCACAGGCTATGGCAGCAAAGATACCCGTCCTCAAGGGCGAGACCAACACCTGCTCGCTCATGGGCTGGGGCTATAATCCCGATATTTCCGAGAAGTCTCCCTACCACGGCGCAATGCTGGCTGTTATCGAGTCCATCGCAAAGGTAGTTGCAGCAGGCGGCTCATATAAGAAGTGCTGGCTCACATTCCAGGAGTACTTCGAGAGAACTCAGAACGATCCCACCCGCTGGGGCAAGCCTATGGCTGCTCTCCTCGGCGCATTCAAGGCTCAGCTGGAGCTGGAGTGCGGCTCTATCGGCGGTAAGGACTCAATGTCCGGTACATTCGAGAACATCGACGTTCCTCCTACACTTGTTTCCTTCGCAGTTTCAACTGCTATGGCTGACAAGGTAGTCTCCACAGAGTTCAAGGAGGCAGGAAGCACAGTCATCACCATTGTTCCCGAGTATGACGAGCACGGTCTGCCCAAGTTCGACAGCATCAGAGATTGCTTCGACAAGGTGGAGAAGATAATCGCAGACGGCAGAGCAAATGCCATCTGGACAAACGGCTACGGCGGATTTGCAGAGGGCATTGCCAAGATGTGCTTCGGTAACAAGATCGGCTTCGAGTTCACATCACAGCCTTCAGCAGACAAGCTGTTCAAGCCCTGCTACGGTGCATTCATCATCGAGCTCAATGGCGACGCCAAGAGCGGCGAGGAAGTTCTCGGCAAGACCATCAAGGACTACAAGGTCATCTGCCGCGACTATACTCTCAGCCTTGACAACCTCCAGAGAATATGGGAGGGCAAGCTGGAGCCCGTATTCCCCTGCCGCATAAAGACAACGGATGCAACTCCTCAGACATATTCATCACCCAACCGCATACAGCTCTCGGCTTCCACAAAGATCGCAAAGCCCAGAGTGCTTATCCCCGTATTCCCGGGAACAAACTGCGAGTACGATACTGCCCGTGCCTTTGAGAAGGCTGGCGCTAAGCCCGAGGTAGTCGTTATCCGCAACCTGTCCGCAGGCGATATCGAGGAGAGCGTTGGCTACTTCGAGAGAGCAGTAAGACGCTCCGAGATCATTATGATCCCCGGCGGCTTCAGCGGCGGTGACGAGCCCGAGGGAAGCGGAAAGTTCATCACAGCATTCTTCCGCAACCCCAAGATAAAGGACGCTGTTCACGACCTCCTCAGGAACCGTGACGGACTTATGCTGGGTATCTGCAACGGCTTCCAGGCACTTATCAAGCTGGGACTTGTGCCCTACGGCGAGATAATCGACATGGCAGACGATGCTCCCACACTGACATTCAATACCATCAACCGCCATCAGTCCATGATGGTAAATACCCGTATCGCTTCCAACAAGAGCCCTTGGCTCTACGGCTGCGAGGTGGGCGATATCCACACAGTTCCGATCTCACACGGCGAGGGACGCTTCGTAGCTCCCGCAAGCCTTATCCAGCAGCTTGCAAAGAACGGTCAGATCGCTACACAGTACGTTGACCTTGACGGCAACCCCACAATGGATATCCGCTACAATCCCAATACCTCCATCGAGGCTATCGAGGGTATCACTTCTCCCGACGGACGAGTATTCGGTAAGATGGGTCACTCCGAGCGTAAGGGCAGCTACATCTGTAAGAATGTTCAGGGCGAAAAGGATCAGAAGATATTCGAGAGCGGCGTAAAGTATTTCACATGATGATTTTAAGGGACGGTGGCTACCGTCCCTTTTTATTGTATTCCGAAAACCCCTGGCTCTGCCAGGGGTTCAAAGAAGCTTTAGCTATGAGTAGAAAAAGAAAACCTCCCATGTTATAATGGTAATGGTCTGCCAACCAAACTGAAAATAACAAAGGAGGTATCGTCATGAAACGAGACGATATAAATAGTTTAGCACATTCCAAGTGGAATTGCAAGTATCATATAGTGTTTGCACCGAAGTATAGACGAATGGTGATTTATAGTCAGATAAAAACTGATATAGGAAAGATACTAAGAAGGTTATGTGAACAAAAAGGAGTAGAAATAATAGAAGCAGAAGCATGTCCGGATCACATACATATGCTGCTTGCAATTCCGCCGAAGTACAGTGTATCGCAGATAATGGGCTACTTGAAAGGAAAAAGCTCATTGATGATATTTGAGCGACATGCAAATCTGAAGTATAAGTACGGTAACAGACATTTCTGGTGTACAGGATATTATGTTGATACAGTAGGAAAGAATGCTAAGAAAATTGAAGAGTATATAAAGAACCAGCTGCAAGAAGATATTATGACAGACCAGTTAAGTTTGTTTGAAACAACAGACCCGTTCACTGGAGAAAAGTATAAGAAGAAGTAAAAACCCCTTAAGGGGTAGCTGAGAATGAAATGCAGTTGGCAGACCTTTCTCAGCCCACTTAAGGGGCAGTGTCCGTATCAAGCCCTTCTAGGGCTTCCTCAAACCACCCGTTTTACGGGTGGTTTTGATTTTCCTTGACATAAACCGTGAAAACAGTTATAATATATAAGTATAAATGATAGGAGGGAACTTTATGCTAAAAAGATCATTAACAGCTCTGCTTAGTTCAGCAGCAGTTGCCGCAGGAATGCTGTCATTCTCGCTTTCCGCATACGCGACAACAGCAGACGATGTTGCAGCTGTAGCCAGATCATATGGCTATTCCGAAGAGGATATGCAGGCGGGCTATAATGAATACTATTCTCACCCGGAAGATTATCCTTCAGAAAGACTTGATAAAGCCATAGCCAAGCTCCATGAGGCAGGAGCACAGATAATCACAACAGGCCCGCAGGTTCCAAACAGCAATACAACAGTAACTACTGCGGCAGCAGAATCCGGTAATACTGCTCCCGACTCTCAGCAGAGCAATGGAATAACTCTTACAGCAAGTGACGGGACCACCTTTACCCGTATATCCAAGGATGAATTCATTAAGATGCCATATGAACAGAAAATGGCATATGTAAGCAGCTTTACACCTGCTCAGCAGCAAGCTATAATAGACAATCTCAGTCCCGAGGAATACAGAAGTATTATGAAGCAGACTCCCTCACAGCAGAAGCTTCAGATCGTAGGTACTCTTTCGGAAGCAGCTGAAGAAATGGGACTGAATGTTACGGTTGATGAAATATCCGACGATTCACTCACACTGGCAATGAGAAACGAAAAGGGTGAACTTGTCAGTGTTTCAACAGCAGGCGCTTCTGTTGAGGACACAGGCTATGACAGAAGATGTCTTCTTGCGGCGGCAGGCATTTTAATAGGTCTCAGCATTTCGGCAGTCATACTAATTATGCGTCGTTTCAGATTAATCGGATCGGAGAAATAAATGGAAAAGAATAAGAATAAAGACAGCGCTCTTATCCATATTGCAACTCCTTTTGTTCTTCTGGCACTTTGTGTAGGGATCTTTATGATCGCTATGATAAAACCGTCGGACAAGATCAGAATGTATCTGAATCTTGCTTTCATGGACAATCTTAAATCCACCCCCGATTCAGCAAGCTCCGGACTTGTGATCCGCGATAATGATATCATAAGTGATTACAATGGCGATACTTTTGAAGAAGGTGAGTTTATCCGTCCTAAATTCGGAGAAATGTATGCTGAAATGACCTGCTCGGCATTTGATATCACTATTCCTGTTTACTGGGGAAGCAATTCAGAGCTATTCGAGCGCGGAGCCTGCCAGTCTGCCGGCTCTGTCATAATCGGAGACAAGGGCAATACAGTTATCAGTGCTCATGTAGATACGTTCTTTTCAGAGCTTTACAAGCTGAAGAAAGGTGATAAGATCACTCTGAAGACAAATTACGGTTCTTTTGTATATACCGTAAAGGAGTCGATAAGCTTCAATAAAAAAGACGGCAAGTACGTTGCGCCTTCCGATGATACCAAGCTTACTCTTTATACTTGTAAAAAGGATATTCTCGGAAGTGCGGATGAGCGCACAGGTGTTGTATGTGAGCTGACGGAGAAAAAATTCTATAACAGTGAAGGGGAGGGGATATCACAGTGAAAAAAGTAAGTACCTACCTTCCTTCACTTATAATCTCGGTGATACTTGTGTTTCTGCTTATATTAAGTTCTGCATTGCTGCTTGTAGATATAAATATCACAGCCGCCAAGCTAAAAGCTCTTGCTGCTAAAAACGAGCTGGAAACAAAGATATATACCGAACTGAACAAAAACTACAATGATAAATACAACACAACCGGTATCCCGTCTGATGTTTATTTGAGTGCAATAAGTAATTCCTATCTCAAAAGCATCGAAGAAGCTTATATCGACTCAGCATTTGATGCACTTAATGGTGATGGAAAGCTCAATGTAAAAATACCAGAAAACAAAGAACTGGAAGAGAACATCGACAAGTTCTTCAATGATTTTGCCGACAAGAACAATTATGAAAAAGATGATAATTTCGGATTGAAATTAAGAACTACCAAAGAAAATGCTTATACTACCATTGGCTCATACTGTGATGTTTACAAGTTCTCGGCAATGAGCGACCACGGAGTCCTTCCCAAACTTGCTAAGCTTTACTCTAACCGTCTTCTTGCAACAGCGGGTGTCATAGGTGCAACAGTGTTGTTTATTGTACTTCTTGTACTCATAAACCGCAAAAAGAAGATAACCACACTTTACTGGTGCGGCATTTCGGCGATCATTTCGGGAATACTCGGCGGTGCTCCAAGTATATATCTTATAGCTGCAAAATACTATGATTCATTCTCCATTAAACAGGCAGCTGTCTTCACAGCTTTTACAAGTGCGATGTACAAGTATACAGAAGCGTTCATGGCTGTACAAATGGCATCTATCGTCATTGGAATAACTCTTGTAGTCATATACGGCATAACGCATGAAAAGAAAAAATATCCCGATACAAAACCAACAGATATTAAATAAACTTTGCAGCTGCTTTAAGCAGCTGTTTTTGTTATAACTAACTAATAAAGTATGTTTATTTTTTAATTGTTGGTTATTGACAATTGAACATAAATGATGATATAATTATTTTATCGGTTATACCGAAGAAAAAAATTAAGGAGGCAAACAAAAAGTACATCGCTGAAGTCATTGGTACATTTGTACTCGTGCTTCTCGGCTGTGGTACAGCGATGCTCGTAGGCTGCGACGCAACTTCCGGCGGAGGTTATATCCTTACAGCTCTTGCATTCGGCCTTGTTATCGTTGGTATGGCTTACTGTATCGGAAACATCTCGGGATGCCACATCAATCCTGCAGTTTCTCTCGGAGTTCTTCTCACAGGAGGAATGACATTCACGGATTTTGTAGGATATGTAGTTTCACAGTGTGTAGGAGCTATCGCCGGTGCAGGAATGCTCAAGGCAATTTTCGATCTCGGAAACGTTACAGATCTGACAGGCGGTTATGGTTCAAACGGTCTGGCAGGTGTTGACGGAAATGCTGGTGCCGGAATCCTTGTAGAGATACTTCTTACATTTATATTTGTAATGACAATTCTCGGCGTTACCTCAAAGAAGGCCAACCACGGTTCCTTCGGCGGACTTATCATTGGTCTTACACTTACACTGGTACACATCTTCGGAATCGGCCTTACAGGAACTTCCGTAAACCCTGCAAGAAGTCTTGGTCCCGCACTGTTAGCAGGCGGCGACGCTCTCGGTGATCTTTGGGTATTCATTGTCGGACCTTTTGTGGGTGCAATACTCGCAGCACTCGTTTACAAGTTCCTTGAATCCTCAAATAAGAACGTTAAACCCGTTGCAGAAAAACCAGTAACTGCTGTAAAAACAGTAATTCCTGCAAAGGCATCTTCTTCAAAGAACAATTCAAACAAAAAGAAAAAGAAGTAATTCAATTAAGCTCCCTGATCACAGGGAGCTTTTTATTATAGTTATTCAGATGTACAAGCGAAAATCTTGAAAAAGCAAAAGAGAAGTGATATAATAGAACTAATGAAAAAAGAGACAAACTTTCACCAAATCAAAGTTTGGTGAAAGTTTAAGCGGTGTTTAAACAGGAGATGTTTATGAGACGACTTTTTATAATGGATCAAAAAGATTATGATAATAACTGGAAAAGATACAAGCGTCCGTCAGTACGCGGTATAATTATAAAGAACAATAAGGTCGCAATGGTTTACAGCCGTAAGTTTGACTATTATAAGTTTCCGGGCGGCGGAATTGAAAACAATGAGGATCACATAACAACACTCAAACGTGAGCTGTCCGAAGAAACCGGTCTGACAGTTTCCGGGACTTCTGTTACAGAATATGCCTCAGTGCTAAGAATTCAGAAAAGCCGTTTTGAAGAAAAAGATATTTTCGAGCAAGAAAACTTTTATTATCTATGCGATGTATTATCAGATACTGATCAGCAGACTCTTGACGAGTATGAAGCTGATGAAGGTTTTGTACTCGAATATGTTTCGGCTGAATATGCTATATCAGTTAACAGAACTCATGATCACTTTGATTATGACAAGTATCTTATTGAACGTGAATCAAAGGTTCTTGAATCTCTCGTAAAGGACGGACTTTTATGAATAATATGAACTCCCCCGATAATCCCGAATTTCTCAATGATTATCTTGTACATATGAAAATAGTTAAACTTCTTGCTCAAAGGACTATTGAGGAATACTATACCGATATACGTTTGTTTCTTCGATTCATTTACGAAAACGAGCATAATACAGGCATGCCTTTAGAAGAGATCGACATCCGCGGTATGACAACTGATGATCTCAGAAAAATAACTGTTTCTGACATATATAATTTCATTTTCTATGCTTCGGACGAGCGCAAAAACAAGGACAGAGCACGCTACAGAAAGATATCGTCTTTAAGGAGTTTCTTCAAGTATCTTGAAAAAGTAGCTCATATCATCGAAAATAATCCTACAAAAGACCTCGATGTTCCTGTTCCAAAGGCTTCACTTCCCAAATTTCTTTCTCTCAACGAAAGTCTCAGACTTCTGGAAACTGCTGACAGTGCAGACTCCAAGCGTGACTACTGTATTATTACGTTATTTCTGAACTGTGGCATGCGTCTGAGCGAGCTTGTTGGTATTAATATCAAGGATATAGACTTCTACGAAAATCGTCTTAAAGTTCTTGGTAAACGC
>Ga0255343_1001025_pt1 | contig 39994 bp, 24 predicted proteins | sample wastewater_treat_4_FD_192413 | JGI IMG/M metagenome (GOLD analysis project Ga0255343, IMG submission 192413) | Wastewater microbial communities from Lulu Island WWTP, Vancouver, Canada - plant16 | ecosystem: Engineered > WWTP > Wastewater > Unclassified | place: Canada: Vancouver, British... | reverse complement strand
AGGACGGCGTCTCCGCGCTGGGGCTCACGCAGACTGGCACCGGGAACACCTACTACACCGGCATAGACAGCACCTATACCGGCGCAACGCGGATCGAGGACGGCACGGCGACGGTGGTCTCGGGGGTTCTGACCAAGTTTGTCCGCTTCAAACCCAGCGTGACCCGGCCCGAAGGCGCGCATGTCAATACGGGCTACCAACTTTCCGAATTCCGTCTTACCTTGGGCGGCGTCGATGTGCCGTACCCCGTCGGCACGCTGGCGACGAGTCCGGGCAAGACGGCCGGTGTGGAGGGGCCTGAAAAAGCGATCGACGGCAGCGTGGAGACCAAGTTTTATCATAATTCCAAGTCGCCGCTCTACCCGCTGGTGCTTGAGTTCCCCACTCCAGTGTTCTTCAACGGTTATGCGTGGTACACCGCGAATGATGCGACCGGACGAGATGCGATTACGTGGACCGTCGAGATCAGTGCGGACGGAACGACGTGGACGGTGGTGGACTCGCAAGACTATTCCGCAGACACCTCGTTGATCACGACCACGCGCTATACCTTGGCCGGGCAGTGGCCGGTGCAGGGCATGCAAAGCGCGATGAATGTCTTCTCCGATCTCTCGCCGACCACGGTGGCGGCACCGGGCAAACTCGCGGTCTCCGGCACAAGCGAGACGGTCGGCTCGCTCAGCGGCGATGGTGCGATCGAACTGCTTGCGAACGGCACGTTCGGTATCCATACGACTGACGATGCGATCTTTGGCGGCTCATTCAGCGGTACCGGTACCGTCGTCAAAAGCGGTGCGGCCGTGCAGACGCTCTCGGGTACGCTTGCGGTGGACGGCACGCTGATCGTCGAGGGCGGCGTGCTCAATCTGGACGGTGCCGCGTTGGACGGCATCACTAACATCATGATCCGCGCAGGCGCGGAATTGACCGGCTCGGCGACCGTCAGCGGCGATCTCACCGTGACGTTCGAAACCGGCGGTCGTTACAGCGCATCGCTGGCCGTCGCCGGGGCGCTGACTGTTGAGGGCACCGTTACGCTGACCGTGCCGCAAGGAGCCGAGTATCCCTACCACGGAACGCTCTTCACCTTTACTTCGGCTGATGCCGCAACGCGCCAGGCGCTGCTGAACGCAACCAAGCCGTCGTCGGTCCCCGCCGGTTACACAGCGCTTGTGCGCGTGACCGACACTTACGCGAAACTGACCATCGCGCCGGTCGGCTCAGTGATGACACTGCGGTAACAGGGGCAGTAGTTCACCGCCTCCGCGCTTCAACGGGTTGAAGCGGGCCTGTGCCTACTCCTCAATCAGCGTCAGAGTGATCTTGCGCGATTTCCCTGCGCGCGCGACCGTGAGTTCTACGCGGTCGCCAGGTTGGCGCGGGTCCAGCATCGCCTGCACGTCCTCGATCGTCGTGACGGTCTGCCCGTCCACCGCGACGATGATGTCGCCAAAAACCAACTCGCCGAAGCGGTTGAGGCCAATGCCCGTGAGGCCCGCGCGCGCGGCGGGGGTTTGCTCAAACACCGCGTAGATTGCAACGCCGCTCAGGTTCGCTCGCGCGGCGACGTGATCGGGCAGGAGCCGAACGCCGAGGCCGGCCCGTGTGACCCGCCCTTTTTCGATCAGTTGCGGTACAACGCGCGAAACGGTATCGGATGGCACTGCAAATCCGATTCCGGCGTAGGCGCCGCTCGGGCTCAGGATCGCGGTGTTGACGCCGATCAAGCATCCGCAGCAGGCGAGCAACGGGCCGCCCGAATTGCCGGGGTTGATCGCGGTATCGGTCTGGATCACGTCGTGGATCTTGCGGTCGGTCATCGAAGTGATGGTGCGTCCCAGTGCGCTGACAATGCCGGATGAGAGGGTGGTGTCGAGGCCGAAAGGATTACCGATGGCGTAGACCCGCTGACCGACCTCGAGGTCGCGCGACGCCGCCACTTCTACCGGCACGAGCCGGTCAGGCGGCGCGTCGATCTTGAGCACGGCCAAGTCGTAGTCCGGCGCGATGCCCACCAATTTCGCGTCGTATTGCGTGCCGTCCGGAAAGGTGACGGTCAGCCGGTTGGCCTGATGCACCACATGGTAGTTGCTGACGATATGTCCCTTCTTGTCCCACACGAAACCGGAACCGGCCCCCTGCGGCACCTCGTAAATTTGGAAATCGAAGAAGAATCCGCGCCGCACCAACGCATTGTTCGCGACCGCGACCACCGAGGGCGAGACACGCTTGTAGACAAGGGTGGCCTCGGTCTCGCGGTTGCTCCGGCTGGAAGGCTCGGCGTGCGCGTCAGCGGTCGGAGACGCCTGTCGTACGACACGCATGTGTCGCGTCTCGCGGAGTTGAAACACCAGGAACAGAACCATGGCGAGCAACGCCAACGTGAATAGAGGTGAACGCGTCGTGTTCATTCCGTCCTAACCTCCTGTATTCCGCACCCCGCCGCACACATGCGACGCCACATCAGCCAGATCGCAACACTTTTACCGTCGATCAACTCACCTGCGTCCAAGGCCGCGTCAAGTGCTTCAGCGGTCATCACCACGGGTTCGAGGTTTTCATCGGAATCCAGACGTTGCGTGCGCGGTTCTTGCGAAAGGCGCGCGTAGTACAGATGCAGGTGTTCTTCCGAATAACCGGGACACGGCACGATCACTCCGATTTTTTTCAACGAGACCACTTCGTATCCGCTCTCCTCCTCCATTTCCCGCCGTGCGGCTGAGTCCGGATCTTCACCTTCGTCCAGCCCCCCCGCCACCACTTCCAGCAACGCCTGTTCGACGGCCTTGCGGTACTGCCGGACCAGCACATAGCAACCGTCCGGGCGCTGGCCCAAGATGACTGCGGCACCACGATGCCGCACAATCTCGCGTATCGACCGCCGTCCATCGGGAAGCTCGATATCCACCACATCAATGACCAGTGCACGCCCTTCAAACACACGTCGCGTGTCCAATGTCTTTTCTGTCAGATTCATGTCAGCATCATACCGCTCCCGCTCCGAGATATCCACCGCAATCTGGTTTTGGTTGTTGATTGACTTTGGCAGGGGGGTCTGCGACAATACGCTTATGAGTATCGAATGTGGCACAGATGGGATGGTGTGATGAGACGAATTGATTTGTCAGGCGACTGGAGCGTGCGAAAGGAAGGTTCGAAGAAGAGTCTGCAGGCGTTGGTGCCGGGTTGTATACACGCTGACCTTCTGACAGCGCAAGAGATTGAAGACCCGATCCCGGGTATGGCGCTTGAGGGCATGTCGCGCGTGTGCGAAAGCACATGGGTTTACGAAAAAATTTTTGTGTCTGAAGATTTTTCGGACTACGACAGCGTGGTGTTGCGGTTTGAGGGGCTTGACGGACGCGCGGTGGTGTCGCTCAACGATACAGAGCTTGGATGTTCGGCGAGTGCCTTCGAGTCGCTGGAGTACGATGTGAAGGCGCTTATCAAGCCCGGTAAAAACAAGCTGACCGTGGTGTTCGCAGCCGCCACAGACCAACCCCTTCGTCGTCAAGCGTCGTCGTCGCTTGGCCTTTGGCAGCCCAAATCAGAGACGGTCGGAATTTGCGGCGATGTCTCAGTGATGGCGTTCTCCAATGTGCGTGTGCATCAGGTGGTTATCCTGCAGGATCACTCCGTCGCGGGGGAGGTCGGCTTGAATGTGGTGGTGGAGGCAGAGCGTTTCTGCCCCGAGATGCACCTCGAAGTTTTGGTCCGTGTCTGTTACAAGGGCAACATCCTTCACGAGGCGCGTGATATTCTGAATGTGGATCGCTTGTCGCTGAATGTTCCGGTCAAGAACCCTCAGCTTTGGTGGCCGGTTGGCATGGGTGAGCAGCCGCTGTATGAGGTTACGGTTGACGTGCTGACGGGACGCACATGCCACGAGCATATCCCGCGGCGCATCGGGCTTTGCGACTTCCGCATGGAAGAAACGAAAGTGCGGGGCGAGGTCTCGCGGCGCTTTTTCATCAACGGGATGCCGATGTTTCTGAAGGGCGCGAGTTGGATGCCCGCCGACCTCTACGCCGCGCGCCTGACGCGCGTGGAGTATGCGCGCCTCGTCAAGGCGGCGGCAGTCGGCAACATGAATTGCCTGCGCGTTTGGGGTGGCGGCATCTACGAGAATGAAGCCTTTTACGATCTGTGCGATGAGTACGGCGTCTGCGTGTGGCAAGACATGATGCTCTGCGAGGCGCAGTCGGAAAAGCCGGACGATGCGGCGCTCGCGGCCTGTGCGCGTGAGGTGACCGGCGCGATCAAGCGACTGCGCCACCATCCCTCGGTGGTGATGTGGTGTTGCGGGGATGGCGGCGGAAAAGGTGTGCACGCCGCGTACGTTAAGACGGTCGAGGAAACGGTGAAGCGCGAGGATCCCGGTCGACCATGCTTGCCGCCGATGGCGCACGATCCGTTTTCTATGGGCGGATGCCCGGACTTTCAGAGTCTCCCCGCATTCCCCGAGCCGCGCGCCGCAGCCGCCTATCTCAGCGAACCCGAGCGTAATGTGTCGCATCCCGCCAGCCTGTTTCATACGTCGCCGGCGGACGGTGCCAGGCGCATTTTCGCCACCTGCGTGGATGAGTTTCTGATGCCGTTCGGCTTTGAAAACACGCTGTGGCTGAGCCAGATTCAGCAGGCGTTGGCCGTCGAGCAGCAGGTCATGCTCGGGCGCTGCGAGACGGACGACGGGCAGGGTGGTGCGATCTTCTGGCACCTCAATGACTGTTGGCCCACGGCGAGTTGTTCATCGGTGGACGCAGGCGGCCGGTGGAAAGCCCTGCACTTTGTGGCGCGTCGCTTTTTCGCCCCGTTGACCCTTGCGGGCCGCCGTCAGGGGACATCGGTCGAGGTGTTCGCTTTCAATGATGGCGCCAAGCCTTTCAAGGGTGAGGTGCAGTGGCGCATGACGCAAATGGAAGGCTCCACGGTTCTCGAAGGCACCAAAAAAGTCACGCTCAAGGCGACTTCACGTACGAAGCCGGTGACGGTCAAAGTCGGCGAGGTGCTGCGCAAGTACGGCGCGTCCAATCTGCTGCTTTGGCTCTACCTGATCGACGAGCAGGGCAATCCTGTGGCGTGGCAGGTCGTGCCTTTCTGCGCGTGGCGCGAATTGAATTCGCAGTCGCCGCGGATACGGGCTGAGATCCGCGTATGGGATGATAACAGTTTCGCCGTGATTCTCACGAGCCGTCACCCGGCGCTCTGGGTCTGGATCTCGCTGGGGGGCCTGGATGCGTGGTACGATGACAACTTCTTCTGCCTCGAGCCGGAACGGCCCGTCCGCGTGCGCGTCACGCCCGTGGTGCGGTTGAAGCTAGACCAGTTCCGCCAGCGCATCCGGATCGGTTCGCTACGCGACACCTGGCAAGATCGACGCGCTTTGATGCGCCAGATGATGGCAGCAACCAAACGTGATCTCACCTGAGGGATGGCGCGCTGCCTAAACTCATTACACCATCAATTCAATATTGAAAAACGGAGGGACAGGAACGATGCGACGGTATGGCATAGCGGTGATTGTGGCGATAACCGGACTGGTCTGCGGGACGGCTGACGCCAAGAGCGTAAAGCTGTTGGCGATCGGCAACAGCTTTTCAAACAATGCGCTGCGGTACTTCAAGGAGATTGTGGCGGCTGCGGGTCACGAGGCAATAGTGGGTCACGCCATGATCGGTGGATGCGATTTTGATCGCCATGTGCGGCATGCGGAGGCCTTTGAAAAAGATCCTGCAGATCCCCAGGGACGCCCTTACGCTGGCAAGAAGAGCCTGCAGGAACTGTTGCAACAAGAGAAGTGGGCATACGTGACCATCCAGCAGGTGAGTCACAAAGCACCGATTCCAGAAAGCTACCAGCCGGGTGCCGACCGGCTGATCGCGATCATCCGCAAATACGCGCCGGATGCCGAGATTGTGGTGCATCAAACCTGGGCCTATCGCGACGACCATCCGGTCGGGGTAAAGGGGTTCGTTTCGACGGATGACATGTACCGCAAGGTGCGCACGGCTTACGATGCGTTTTGTCAGGCCAAGGGGTTCCGGCTGATTCCGAGCGGCGATGCGATGGAGGCAGCCCGGCGTGACCCGGCATGGGGACCGTTCGTGCCTGATCCGGCATTCGATCCCCAAACGGTGGTCTATCCCGCGCTACCGGCCGAGAAGCGCGCGTTGCACGGCGGTTACAGTTGGCGCAAGGATCCCAAGAGCGGCACATTTCGGTTGGGGGCCGACAAGTTTCACGCGAACGCGCAGGGTGAGTATCTGCTGGGCTGCGTCTGGTTCGCGTTCTTTTACGGCGAGAGCGTGGTCGGCAACACCTTCGTGCCCAAGGGTGTGTCAGCCGCAGACGTTAAGGTGTTGCAGCGCGTGGCGCATCGCGTGGTGAGTGAGAAACAGCGTCCCGCGCCTCTCCCATGCGAATAAACCTAGAAAGAGCAAGTTGAACTTTCAACGCCCTTTGGTTTCATCCGCAGGTGTGATTTTAACCTGTGAGGCTCTTGCAAGTCCCCTTGTGGCATGGGCGTCCCGCCCATGAAACACGGGCAAGATGCCCGTGCCACACCCGCAAGTAAAGGGTTTTGCAAGCGCCTCCTTGGTGGACATCGTGGACAAAAGTAAACCTGCTACTCGCCACGCGGCGGGGCTTGGCTTTTACAAGTGACCGCGTGTTGAAAGCGCGGAAGCGTCCACCTCGTCCGCACGACCGGAATCCGAAGCCAAAAACGGTCAAGGGGACTAGGATGCGTTCGTGGATAAATGAAAGTTGGCTTTTGCCCTCGCACTCATCTGGTTTGCGGTGCTATACTTCGGCCATCTTACGACGAGCGCGGCGTGTGGATTCACGTAGGTTGTTTGTTATACGATACGATCGGATTCGGAAACATCCGAATCGAGGAACCCGTGGCAAAGGGTACACAGCGCACAGCGCAGGCTGACATAAACCGGACACGAACGCAACAAGGGGTTGACAGGTGTCAACCCTTTGAGCTATAACCATGAACACAATGAAGGAAGCGGAATGCATCGAAAGGGCCAGCCTAAAGCGACATACCCGCTGGAAGATGTCAGGCGACTCGTGAACAGCGGGAAATGGAAGGCCAGAAAGAACGCTCTTGAGGGGGCGTGGAAAGCATTCGGTTGGGAAAGTGACGACATAAGGCGTGCGATTCTTGCATTGAAGCCCTGTCATTTCTACAAAAGCGATTGGTCGAATGCAAGGTGCTCGGACGGGATCATGCTCGATTTCTATAAGAGCCGTTTTCGCGGAGAGGATGTTTATACGCACTTCTATGTCGAGAACGGCGTGTTGCTTGTAGTCAACAGTTTCAAGGAAGCCGAGTGAATCGGGGTGAAGCCATGAAGTGTTACGAATGTGGTAAGGGCGAATATCTGGAGCGCCACGCGGCGAAGTTCCGGGTCGATGACAATGAGATCGGCACCTTCTGTGTCGCCGACGTGTCTTATATGCAGTGTTCGCATTGTGGCGACCGTCTGTTCGGGCCGGATGATGCGAGGAAGATTGAGGAGGCTCGTGACAGGGAACTCGACGGCATATTGAAGGCCATGCCTTTATCAAGCTTCATATCAGCATCCTCGACTGCGAAGATGCTCGGCATCAGTCGGCAGGCGTTGCACAAACACCGCCGGATTTCGCGTGGTTTCATCTACCAGACGATTCACGACACCAGCAGGTTTTATCTGAAGGAATCGGTCGAACGGTTCCGGGATGCGGGGGACGGCCGTTTCACTCTCCGGCACCCCGAGGCGCGTCCGGTTGAATACGAGGAGACGTCCGGAGTTACGCCGGAATGCCCGTTCGATTTCTTCGTGAAGAGAACGTGTGTTTCGGAGTCGAAAGGCGACATTTAGGCTACCACCGTCAGCAAGCAGAATACTGAGGAGTGCGACATGGTGCTTTCGGGGCTTCAATGGAGCCGCGCCAATGATGGCGCGGAAACGCACTTGTCCGGCGGGATCGCCGCCTTGTGGTCCTGCTTCAATGGAGCCGCGCCAATGATGGCGCGGAAACTTCTTCTGCGCTGGGCCACTCCGATCCATTGAGCGTGCTTCAATGGAGCCGCGCCAATGATGGCGCGGAAACATGGACGCGGGCGCGCCAGCGGTCGCCTGTTTGTAGCTTCAATGGAGCCGCGCCAATGATGGCGCGGAAACAACCAGTTGCCACGCCAAAGGCTCAAAGCGAACCTGGCTTCAATGGAGCCGCGCCAATGATGGCGCGGAAACGGCGCGGACGGATGACGCGGACACCATCGCCGCCTAGCTTCAATGGAGCCGCGCCAATGATGGCGCGGAAACGCTCCGCTTCCGGCATGGTCACGCCGTCCTTTCCGTCGCTTCAATGGAGCCGCGCCAATGATGGCGCGGAAACTTTCCGCGTGGCTTTCGCCGCACAAATACCCGCGCACGCTTCAATGGAGCCGCGCCAACGATGGCGCGGAAATACACCTGTCAAAAACAGATTGTCAGGACAGCCTCGTTTGAGCAAAAAATTCAGTTTTCAAAGAACGACGAGCGGTGATTGTGGTTCCCGCACTGCGACGAAGTTGATCGAAAGATCAAACGTTTGCCTCCGGTACAACGGCAAAGAGGCCAAGACCGAAGTAGCGCCCCTTACCTATACAAAGCGGCCCTCTGATTGGTTTGGAAAACTCTATGCGGCAGTGCAGTCGGCGATAACGTCTGCACTGTTCTGGCGCGGTATAATTTGTTGCAAGATCAGTTCCTTGAAGGAAGCCACTTCCGCGCCAATAAATGCGGGTGTCCCCGACCACTGCTGGCGTGAACCCGCTCTGAAGCAAGGCTTTGCGCAGGAGTGTTTCAATGCGCAGTTCTAGTTTCTCCACTATCGATGCTTTCTCTTGGGGAGAGAGCATGGCTTCATTGAGTTTACGCCTCAACTTTCTCGGGTCGTCATAGCCTGGCAACACAACGGGTGTGACCGATTCCCATGCGCATCCTTCAGACAAGTAGTCGGCTATCGCATTTTCGCGTGGTGACGCTCTACGCAAAAAGGCGACGGGGGCACCACTTTTTTCGTCGATCAGTTCTTGGCCTTCGAGCGCACGAACAATCGCATTGAATTCGGAAGCAGGATTTGCACCGCAGACGGTGACAAGTACACGGCGGATCGGGCCGATCGTTCGCCCTTTGGTTTTGCCGCGAAATTCGATCGATGGGAGCGGAATGAAGACAAGACGCGGCCCATCGACCGGTTTGTGTGCTTCACCGCGGGATTCTCCATGACCGAGCACAAACTCCTTAACACGCTTCTCGTCCCAACCCATCTGCGGCGCGATACATGTCGCGCAATGACGGAGCATCCCGCCAAGTTGCAAACCCTTGCGGGCGGTGTCATAAGATGCGAAAACAGTGTTGTCGAGTTTGCGGAGTTCAAACACGGCGTATGGCGGCTCAGCCATTTCGGATGACTTACGGTACTCACGGATGGCGTATGCCGCAAGCGGACGAACGGGACAGAAGATCGTATCCTTTTCAAGGCTGATGCGATTGCAAAAAGCCGTGTACCGCTCACGTAAATCCGCCAGTGTCCCTTGGATGGGCACACGCAGCGGGACTCCTCCGCCCATTTCTACAGGGAGCCACTGTTCTCCTGCCAGAGCTTGGGCTTCTTCCTGAGAGATCAACGCGGCATCCACCACAACCATGTCGATGCCCCAACCGAAAGCGGAGATTGCGCTGACGATTCGCTTGCATGCAGACAGGTCGAATTCGTCGGTATCGGTCAGTGGCCAGAGATAATGTACGACGGCATCCTCCTGCAGGCGCGTGGGGCGTACATTTTTTTGGGCACGCTCGGTGTCCTTGTTGTCCTTACCGAACCATAAATCGCCATCATTGTTTGGTACGTAGAAGGGTGCTCCATACCGAGGTTGAATGGCGGCAGGCGGCGTGGCGACGATGACGGGCGTTGTTTGACGCTCCAGCCATTCGAGGACGCCACTGGCCTCCGCCCTGTCTTGTCGGGCGGAGGCGTTGACCAGAGCTTGGAAGAGGCGTAGCGGCGAAGGCGGCCATTCCGGCTCGTCCCGATCGTCGCGTCCGTGGAACTCATCCAAGAGGAATCGTACGGAGACAACGAGGTATTCCATTATTTATCGCCCTTTTTCTTTTTCTTCGCCTCATCAATGATCGCTTTAGCCGTGCTTTTCCCAAAGAGAACAGGCTTATTGTACTTCTTGCAGTCAACGCCAAATTCTTCGGCAGCCTTTTGTGCAAAGGCAAGAGCAGCATCATGCGTGACGGTTACATCCGTGCGGCGACCATCTGCGTGAACGGCTTTGAATTCACGTGGGTGATCGGGGTCAAGCGTAAGGATTGTGCCTTGGCGATAATAGGCGAGCGGGAGCTTTGTGAAAGCGACTAGCCCGAGACCGAGAATGTAGCGTTGTAGCTTGGTGGTATTCTCAGACGTATCAGCGGCCAGCAGACGCAGGGCGGAGAGCACTAGAACCGCATCACGGCGGATGCCGCCGTCAGCGATGACGCCGCCGTGCGTCTGGGTCGCCAAGGCATTGACAAACCCCGTCGCGGAAAGCGGGTTTTTGGTGTTTCCGTCGGCTTTTGCAGCGTCATCTTCGGAAAGAACTCCCTCCCCGACGTAATCGACTGGGGCGATGTAAGTCGCCGAACGTGTGAGGTTGCGTACATCGTAGGCTCTTACGGTTGACGCGATGAGGCGCGGAAGTTTCGCCTGTGTGTCGCGCGAGTCCCACACCCCGAAGACGATAGAGGTGGGCGCGATTTTTGCAAGCGGCAGGGCATTGTTGTTCTGCAGGATCGCTTGGAAGGCAGCGTTCAGGTCATCCTTAAGTTCTGAGCAACGTGCGATGGCGTCACCCGCACGATGGCCGACATCCAGCAGGTTGACTTCCTTATTGCCGACCTTGATCACGATCTGTGGCACGAGGGCGGAATACGGCTTTTCCTTGAACATTGGCTCAATACGGTTGGCTTGCGATCCGACACTGTCGATAAGGCAGACGTTGCGTCCCGTTCGGTCTCTCTGGTTTTCCCAGTCGATGTTGTAACCAATGTCGGCATACGTGGCTGGGAAGAACACGGCGTCCGCCCCCTCGGCGGGTATGAGGTGTTCACGAATGACCAAGGCAGCAGGGCCGTCGGCCTTGATGAGGTGATCGAATTGAGTGCTTGTGTCGCTCATTTTACGGATTCCTTTTTGTTTGGGGTTGGATGGGTTTTTGCGGTTAGAAAAGCTTTGTGTTTACGCTGGCTGGTTCTGAACCAACTTTCAAAACGGTAGGCGGGCTGGGGTTCCGTTTGGATCATTCCGTTTACGGCAGCGGCGAGAAGCGAGATAGAAATCGGGGCCTTCCAAAGGGAGTACTCGAACTGCCGAGTACCAACAGGACGGGGAATTGCACGTTGGAGCCCTATCAGGCACAGGAGTTCCACAGCCGGAGCCGCGAGGGTCTTCAGTTTCAGGTCATTTGGAGAGAATCCCACATCCCGTGAGTCAGCATTGGGGCCGCGCTTGGCATCGAAATAGAAGGGTTCGGTCTTTGATCGTAACAACTGCTTCTCAAGTTGCTCGAAACTGCGGGTCTTTCGCTTATCGACCTTCACGCAAGCCGCCGCGTATACGGCTTCAATTTTTTGGGTTGCCCTCTCAAGTTCCTCCCCCGTCTTTTCATTTCTTATTTTTTGAAGAGAGGCGTCTCGTTCTTCCTGTGCGATTTTTATGTCGTTGGCATATTTCTCGTCCACCTTCTTTTTACCTTTTTCGTTTTTGAGAGAATCCAGTGCGACGCGCGAATCGAAAAGAATGTTGGCATAATCGAATGAGGCACTCTTTTTTATAGCGTAACCGAGAGTAAACAGCATCGAATTAGCGATTCGAAGAACTTTCATCGAGCCAGCCCAGACTTTCAGTGCGGAAGCGTTGGTTTTTTCCAAAGTTACCCACCAGTCAAGGCGGACATTGAACGGGGCACCAAAGAACAGGGGAGGTGCTGACACTTCTTTATCGCTTGAAGAATCAGATTCAGTGTCGTCGCTATCATCAGAAGCCTCGTCGTCAGTACCATCTTCGGCAGATTTAATGGTAGAGGCGCAGATTTGATTGAACAGATCAGCGAGTGTGGTTGGCGCATGGATGAGGAAACGGTTACCGTCGAAGTGGGCGGTGGCTTCGGGATATAAGCGTGAGGCAAGTTCGAAGAGACCGCAACAGGCAAAGTAGTGACCGGGGTTAAGCGGATTGAGCGCGAGACTCATGACATTCAGTTCGCATGATGAGCGCGCCGTGAGAACGATCGGCGAAGTTGGTGCGGTCTGCGTCAGAAGCGTATTGTCTACCACGATCCCAGCACTAGCAGCGTAGTCGGCGGCGCGGAGGATGCTTTCCAGATAGGCGAGGCCCCAACGACCGTACGTGTTTTGGAGCGTTGCGAATCGTTGCGGAACCGCATTGGCGACTTCGAGTGATTCAGAGGGCGAGCGCTCGGGATCGAAAATTTCTTTTACGGGAAAATGTGGTCGTGCACGACCGTGATGTGCAGCTATGATGTGGTCTGCTAGGTCGGTGGCGGGTGAACCGCTTGCTTGCCTGAAGAGCGAGCCGAATTCATGGCGGTAGGTTTCAGCGACTGCAAGGGCACAGCCGGATGATTTGGCGAGTACAGTTTTGGGATAACTTCGGTTGCCGATGGAGCGTTGCCACTGGGCGCGAGCCTTCCCGTCGTCGTGATGTTGGGCGGCGTCAACAACGGCTGCCTGAATATCGGACGGCAGGCCGAGTTTTGCGGCGATGGCACGGACGTTGGCGGTGACGTCGACAGCGTGATCGGGCAGGCTGACGGCACCTTTGACATCGTTTAACGGCAACTTCTCTTGGGCATCGGATGGAGCAAACCAATGGCGGTATTTGGGTTCGTCGTCATTCTCGTCCGTCAGGTTGAGCGAGAAGTCAGCGGTGGCATCACGGGTGTCGGTTTCGCGACGGTCGATTTCGGAGACATCGAGCGTTGCGCCATCGCCGGTAAAGAGGCCATCTTGCAGGCCGCCGAGCGACGTGGGGAGAATGAGGGTGGCATTGGCGAGTTCATCCAGAGCACGTTCTTTGTCAAACTTGGACAAAGGAAAGATCAAGACGGATCCGTAATCGTCAATCAACCAGGCATTTGGCAGGTTGTCCTTCCCCTTGATTAATTTTTCGAGAGTGCCGACGATCCGAGTCGTCGTGTCTCTCAAGAGCTCACGAGGTTTAAGCGGGAACCACTCAATGAAATCATTGGGATCGATTCTGGCATCAAAATCGCAGTCATTGCGCCAAGCTACATGCGTTTCAGGTGGTTGCCATTCGGCTTCACCGTGCAGATAAGGGGCGACGGGCGGTCGGGCTGCAATGGGTTCACGAATAGAGGTCAACGCCCATGCATCAAACTGAATTTGCGTGGCAACGCGGATCGTCGGTGAAGGTGAGAATGCGGCGGCACGCTCGTCAGCAGGGAGTTTTTCGAGTGCGTCAGGAGATGCGTTATAGACATCTTCCTTATCCGTGGCATCGGCTTTCGGCAATTGCTTGAGCAGTGCTAATGTTGCGGCGCGAGCTTTTTCCATCGCTCCGAGTTTCTTGTTTTCGATGTCGAATTTCTTTTCATGGAAAACAGTAATGGTGCTATCTTTTCTTTTGCCAAACCGGTTCACGCGGCCGAAACGTTGTGCCATTGATTCGTAGGTGGAAAGATCGCAGACGCAGTGATCGGCGGAGATGTTCACGCCGACTTCACCAGCAGAAGTACAGACGAGGAAAACGGGAGATACGTCCGTCCGGTGGACTTTCTGGGTCAAGAAACCGCTGAAAACGCATGTCGTTTACAAGTTCATCGCGTTCCTTGCCGCGCATTGTTCCGGTGAGCTTGATTACTTGGCCCTTGTGTTCGCCTTTGTCGAGTGCGGTGGCGATTTTCAGCGCGTTATCGACTGAGCGCACAAACACGAGAATCGAACCGTCGAGCGTTTTAGCTTTTTCCGGTATCAGGTCTTTGAGATGTTTCTCGTCGTCAACAGCAATCAGCGAGAGTCGCTTGACGGCTTTGAGGCGTTTTATGACCGTTCGATTCGTGCGATCATCGTCCGTAAGCGAAAACGGTGTGGTTTCGGAACGTGTGGTTGCGGTGAGCGCCATTATGCGGATGGGCTTCAAATCTCGCTGAACTTTTGCTGGATCGTCTAGGCCGTTCTGCTCCGCGTGAATTTCCTCAATGAGGGTTTGAAACGCAGGTTCGAGGTGCGCTTCGTCGTGGACGATCAGTGCATCTTGCCCGAGGAATCCCGCATACAGCGGGCGTGTTTTGAAACCGGAGGTATAACGGCTGAAAAGCAAGCCGCTGCCGATCATATCGACTGTTCCAATGATGACGGCGGGACGCGCAGGGTCACGCCGCCACTCCCCATTATCGGCAAACTGTCCGCGTAGCGTGCTGATGGCGAGTGGGGATTCGCAGGGTAACGCGCAGAGATTACGTAGACTCTGGTTGAGATCGGCAAGACCTGGATCCTTAAGCGCCTCGACCAGTTTCTGAGCTTCCGCTGTCGTTTGGTCGACAACGGTACGCCGGTTTACAACGTAGACCAAGCGCCGTGGAACTTTATACGGGTGAGTCGCGAGGGCGATCATCCAGATGGTTATTACGGAGGTTTTGCCCAAGCCGGTGGGGATTGAAACCGAATCGGGGATTTTTCCGGTGATGAAACACTCATAGAGCGCACATTGCCAAGGAAACGGCAATTGTCCGGTCGCTTTTTCAAACATGCTGGCGAAGTCATTCACGGGGTTCTCCGATTAAACAGGGTGTTCGCAACATACACCTTACGAATTTAACTTGCAAGTGTCTTTTTGCATCTTTGTGTACTGGCCTTGAGGTTATGTGTTTACCGCTTATTTGCACCGGGGATAGCCTGTGCGGCTCCAGAATTGTTGCTCCGTATTTTTGCCGCTTTTGGCTGTCCGCAGCGTTACGGGCTTGCTGCATTATGCGCGATAAGCAACGCAAGTTCAGATTGTTTCGTGCTAGCATCTCGCTTATAAAACTGAAAAACACTCAACGTTCAACGCCCAACGTTCAAGTGAAACCTGAAACTACCACGCGGTCCGTCAAATAGAAAAGACACCGTAGGTTTTTTTTGGGGCCCAACCACTGCCACTAATCTTATGACGCGGCGGGGGGTATGTGCTACACTCTTGCCGTTTTTTGTAACCCGCATAATCTGGTTTTCACATGATCTGCAAAAATGTTCAGGCTCTGACAGCTTACACGCCCGGCGAGCAGCCGAAAGACGCGCGTATTATCAAACTCAACACCAACGAGAATCCCTATGCGCCGAGTCCCAAGGTGGCCGAGGCGCTGCGCACGTTCGATGCCGCCCGGCTGCGTCTCTATCCCGACCCTGTATTCATGGCGCTGCGGCAACGGATCGCCGAGATCCACGGCTGTACGGTCGAGCAGGTTTTTGTCGGCAACGGATCGGATGAGATTCTGGCGCTCTGCACGCGCGCGTTTGTCGAGAACGACGGCAGCGTGGGATATTTCGTGCCCTCTTACTCGCTCTATCCGGTGCTGGCGGATATCCGCGGCGTGACGCGGCGTCCGGTCGCGCTGGGGCCGGGGTTCACCTGGCGCACGCCGGCGGATGACGCTGCTTCGCTCTTTTTCATCACCAACCCTAACGCACCGACCAGCCTGATGCACGACAAGGCGTCGGTCGCCGCCTTCTGCCGCACCTTCCGCGGCGTAGTGATGATCGATGAGGCGTACGGTGATTTCGCCGACGACACCTGCATGGATTTGGCGCTGGCGGCGGACAACGCCAACACGCTGGTGATGCGTACCCTCTCCAAGTCCTTCTCGTTGGCGGGTCTTCGTTTCGGTTATGTGATCGGTCCGGTCGCGCTGATCGGCGCGCTCTACAAGATCAAGGACTCGTACAACATGGACATGCTGGCGCAGATTCTGGGGCTGGCCGCGTTGAACGACCTGCCGCACATGCAGGAGAATGTGCGGCGCATCCGCGCCACCCGCGCCCGCCTGACGGCGGAGTTGCGTCAGCGCGGTTGGACGGTCTGCGATTCGCAAACCAACTTCCTGTTCGCGCGTCCGCCGGACGGCGACGCCGCGCGGCTCTTCGAAGCGCTCAAGGCCGAGAAAATCTACGTGCGTTATTTCCCCGGCCCCGAGACAGGCGAATACCTGCGCATCACGATCGGGACTGAAGCCCAGACCGACGCGCTGCTGGCCGCGCTATCCCTAACTCCTAAATCCTAAACCGTCAACGCATAGCGCGGCTATGCGTTGACGTTGAAGACTTCCTTATCGAGCACGGTCCAGGGCAGGCCGTGCCGGTTGAGGGCATCCATGAAAGGATCGGGGTCGAACTCTTCCATGTTGAAGACGCCCGCGCCTTTCCAACGCCCGGTGAGGATCATCTTCGCACCGATCATCGCGGGCACGCCCGTCGTGTAGGAGATCGCCTGCGACTTGACCTCGCGGTAGCACGCTTCGTGGTCGCAGATGTTGTAGATGTAGTAGGTCACAGGCTTGCCGTTTGCGTCCAGCCCCTTGACCTGGCAACCGATGCAGGTCTTGCCCTTGGTCAGTGGACCGAGCGAGGCGGGATCAGGCAGGAGCGCCTTGAGGAATTGCAGCGGGACGATATCGACGCCCTTGTAGTTCACGGGGTCGATGCGTGTCATGCCGACATTCTGCAGCACTTCGAGATGCTTGAGGTAGTTGTCCGAAAAACTCATCCAGAAGCGCGCGCGCTTGAGCCCCTTGACGTGCTTGGCCAGCGACTCCAACTCTTCGTGGTACATCAGGTAGACGTTCATCGAACCGAGATCCTCGGGCAATGTGAAGGGCGCCTTGACGGAGAGCGGGTCGGTCTCTTTCCATTCGCCCTCCTGCCAGTAACGGCCCTTGGCCGTGACTTCGCGGATGTTGATCTCTGGATTGAAGTTCGTCGCGAAGGGCTGGCCGTGACTGCCGGCGTTGCAGTCGATAATGTCGATCTCGTGGATCTCGGGCACGTAGTGCTTCTGTAGGTAGGTGCAGAAGACGCTGGTGACGCCGGGATCAAAGCCTGAGCCGAGCAGGGCGGTCAGCCCTGCCTTCTTGAAGTCGTCATGATATGCCCACTGCCAGTGGTATTCGAACTTCGCGGTGTCACGCGGCTCATAGTTCGCGGTATCGAGATAGTGTACGCCGGCCTCAAGACAGGCGTCCATGATGTGCAGGTCTTGATAGGGGAGGGCCACGTTGATCACGAGATCGGGGCGGTGCTTCTTGAGCAGGGCCACGGTCTCGGGCACGTTGTCGGCGTCGACCTGCGCGGTGGTGATCGGACGGGGGAGCTGCGCCGCGATCGCGTCACATTTGCTCAGGGTACGCGATGCGAGCACGATCTCCTCGAACACCTCGGGAACCTGCGCGCACTTATGGGCAACGACAGCGCCGACACCGCCGGCACCGATGATCATCACTTTTGCCATTTTAAAATCCTCGTTCGGGGTTAAAGGTTCGGGTGACCGCCATGAACCGGGCACGCCGAAGCATGCAGACATTCACCCACTGCCACGTATTATATGAAAGAAGGACTGAAAAAGCAAACGAGCACCCGAAGGATTTAGCGATCCACTTGTTCTGCAAAATCTGGTTGCTCCTCGGCTTAGGAAAAGGTACTTTCCACCTTGCTGGCTTCGGTCGGCTGGTTTGTCAGCGAAAACGAGAGGTGATGGTAAAGGAAAGGTGACGGTGATGATCAAGCGTTTGTACGTGGACAATTACAAGAGTCTGGTCAACTTTGAGTTGGCCTTGCAAGAGTTGACCCTGTTGATAGGGCCAAACGGCGTGGGCAAGACATCTGTTTTGGACGTCATGTACGCGATACGGCAACTGCTGGCCGGTGTCGCTAAAGTCACGGATGCGGGCGTTTTTCCGGTGCAGACGCTGACTCGTTGGCAGACGCGCTCCAGTCAAGTTTTCGAAATGGATGTCGAACTTTCCGGCGAAACGATGCGTTACCGGCTTGAGGTCGAGCACGAAAAAGCGACCAAACGCGCACGAATCATGCTGGAGACTTTGAGCGTTGCGCAGCAGCCGCTCTTTCGGTTCGAGGCGGGCAAAGTCCAACTCTATCGCGATGACCATTCGGAGGGGCCCATGTTCACGGCGGACTGGAATGAATCCGCGTTGGCTCGCGTTGCTCCAGGAGGGAACAACGTCCGGTTGAGTCGGTTTCTCGATTTCATCCGGAAGGTGCTGGTATGTAGTCTGTATCCTGCCAACTTCACGACCGAAGCGTCCACAGAAGATTCGATGTTGCAGCGTACGGCGGAGAACTTTGCGGCGTGGTATCGACACGTGTTGCTCGAACGTCAGGATTTGGTGTCTGATTTCACGAACGCATTAAGGGAGGTGATCTCTGGTTTCCAAGGAATCCGCATGGAGAAGGTGGGGCTCGACACTCGCGCTTTGATGATTATGTTCAAGGAGCATGATGACAGGTATGAACTGCGTTTCGATGAGATTTCGGACGGACAGCGTGCATTGGTGGCACTTTATTCGCTAGTGCGGTTGGCTGTCGGCCAGGGGTACACGCTTTTTCTCGATGAGCCGGACAACTATTTGGCATTGCCTGAAATACAACCCTGGCTTATCCAGTTGGTGGATGCCTGCGGCGGCGACATTCCGCAAGCAGTGTTGTGTTCACACCATCCGGAGTTAATCGACTATTTGGGCCCGGACAAGGGTGTTTTGTTGCAACGCGAGAGTTCTGGCGTGACGAAGACTCGGCCGATAGCAGAGTTGTCGGTCGATGGCGGAATGAAACTGTCTGAAGTGATTGCAAGGGGGTGGGAGCGATGAGCCGGACCGTGAGTATCGTTATTCTCTGCGAAGACCGCCAACATGAGGCTTTCGCATTCCGCGACAGCGCGACTGCCAGCGTCACGTTAAGAAACTTTGCAAAATGTGCCAAGAAGGGGTGCTTAGACAGCCTGTGCCGCCGTCTTTGAATGCCGCTTGCGAAGAGTACCGGATGCGGTTGAAGTAATTACATCACGCATGAGTTTTCTGTGCAACTTCGGGCGATGGACACGGATAATTCGGGGCAGGGGCTGGGTCTGGCGGCATTGGTGGCGCTCTGCGGCACCCTAATTGAGCGTAACACCACGGGCGGGTTGTAGACTAAGGGCAAAAGAGCCTGATCTCGGTGGCGCATGAACCAAAAAAGGGTTCCCGTTTCCGGAACCCCTAACGAAATTGGTAGCGGGGGTAGGATTTGAACCTACGACCTTCAGGTTATGAGCCTGACGAGCTACCAGGCTGCTCCACCCCGCAATCTGGCTTTGTCTCTGGCGCGCCTCGCAGGAGTTGAACCTGCAACCTTCTGATCCGTAGTCAGATGCTCTATCCAATTGAGCTAGAGGCGCCTTGAAAACAGGAGACACCTTAACAGATTGGGGACCGGGAACGCAAGACCGAAGTGTATTTTTTTTATCGCGGGGGGCGAAGACAATGCGTTTCTGGTGAAAAGGAGGGCAGAGAGTCGGGCGCGGGCGTCCTCGCCCGCAACAACGTGTCTTGCGAGAGGTTGACGCGCACACTTCCCCAGGGAACCAAACCGCGCATCGGAATCTCGATCGGCCTTTCACAGAGCGGGCGGGGACGCCCGCGCGATCCGACCGCACACACAAAACACGCACTAAACTCGCGTGCCCCCTGTCACTAACCGATTACATGTCAATCTGCAATCGCGACATTACGCGAATCCGCAGTCGAAAAGGGCGCGGTGGGTGTCTGCGAGCGGTTGCCCGTTGCGGATCGCGGCGAGCTTTTGCGTGTCCCATGTGGCTTCCGGCGACCAGGAGAGGTCAATGCGGTAGCGGCGGATTGCGCTCTCCTGCGTGTGTGCGGCGACATAAAACGCAGATTCCGCAACCGTGATCCAGTGGTTGTCGAGGTGGATGACGCGAAAGGCGCGGCCGCGGCGGTCGGTCAAATGGAGCGTGTCAGGCGGCGGTGCGTCGGCACCCGGAGAGAGGCAGGGGGCAGTCTCTGAGATGAAAAGCGGCGTATGCTGATAGACCAGCGTTTCAACCTCCAGAGAGGGAACGGGACGGGGCTGGCTCAGTGCTTTCAGGCATTCGAGATTGATTTCTGGCGAAAACACCACCTGACGCGCCCCCAAACGACCGAGTTCGGCAAGCGCGACACGGTTCAGGGCGTAAAGGCTCCAATCGGCGGAGAACGGCGGTTGACCCCGCTCGGCGAGCAACCGGAAACCGGCGAGGTCGGCGCATTCCCAGTCGTTCCAGCCGTCGCCGCGCAATGCGTCAACCGTTTTCACCAACGCTTCCCACTCCTGCATGCGGGTGAGGAGCGGCAGTGCCAGACGCAGTTGTACACGGCCGGTCAACGTGCGCCATGCGTCCAGATCCCGCTTTAGCGTATCGTAGCCGGTGTGACCGATGGCCAGGACGATACACGCAAAATCTTGAAGGTCCGCGTGGGAGGGGGGAGGAGTAATCCTGAGTTTCAACGTCCAGGCCGGCGTGGTGGCGTCGGACATTGAGGGTGACGGTACGGATGGTGCGGGCGATTGTTCAACGGACGGCAGGTTCAGGCCCCATGCGTCGGCGATGCTTTTCCGGTGTGCGGCACGGGAGGCGTCCCAGAGGGCATCAAGGCGGGCGATGACCGATCTTCGGGCCTCGTTGAGGGCGGATAGGGGGGCGTATAGGGCTGCGGGGTCATCCAGTTCGAGCGTCTCCAAACGCCAAGTAGTGTCGCCTAGTCGCGAAAATGCCTTGCGCACCGCAGCGGCGGTCTTGTCGGGTTGCTTCGACGGCGAGAGCGCCAGCGGAGTCCAAGCTTCGGCGCACACAGGCGTTGCGGATACGGTGTCGGGCGTTTCGGCCTGCGCGACGATACCGTCGGGGCGCAACGCCACACGGAAGACGACGGGGCGTCCAGTGTCGAAATCGGCATCACGCAATGCGTGAACGGCATAGCGGCGGCGCACCGCCTGCGAGGCCGAGCAGAAGATCGGGGCACCGTGCGGGATCTCCGGGATGTCTTCGTCCGGCAGGGCGACCTCCACGGGAACATCGGCGGGCAGGGTGACTACGGGACGGGCGGAGCCGACCGCGCGCAGCGTGTTCACCGCAAAGCCGAACGGCTTGCCGCCGGAGGCCAGTTCGACTTGCAAGCCGTCGTGTTTTTCCAAGGCACGCGACGAGGTGAAGCGCAGCCAGCGGGTGCCGGCACGGTCGCGGGAAACGGTTTCGACGGATCCGATGCGGGCACCGCGATGGCCGATGGCGACGGGATCGATCACGGCGGTCGACGGGGCGTCGGCACCGTGCGCGTAAAGCGCTGTCCAGGGGCGGCTGAAAATGGTCTGTACATCTTGGATCAGCGTCTGTTCGGCGTCGGGCGTGAGCGTTCCGTCCAGCTTGCGCCGATAGTAGTCGGTCACGCAGGCCACATAGAGCGGACTTTTCATACGCCCTTCGATTTTCAGCGACTGCACACCGGTCGCGGTGACTTCGTCGAGCAGCGGGGCAAGGGCGAGGTCACGCATGGAGAAAGGGTAAGCAGGGCGGTCTGCGGAGGGTGAGGGAGAGGGGGCGTCTGCGGCAAATTCCCCGCGACAGCAATACGCGCACCGTCCGCGGTTACCACTGCGTCCGGTCATGTGCGCCGAAAAAAGACAGAGGCCGCTGACGCTGTAGCAGAGGGCACCGTGTACAAAGATTTCGACCTCTACGCCGGAATCCTGGACGATCTGCCGGATTTCTCCGAGCGTGAGTTCACGAGCCAGAATCACACGGGAAAATCCGAGTTCGCGGAGAGCAACGGCTCCGACAACATTGTGGACGGCCATTTGCGTGCTGGCGTGTAGTTCAAGGCGGGGAAAATGATCGCGGATCAGACGGGCGACACCGAGATCCTGCACGATCACACCGTCGGGGGCGAGGTCGTCGAGTGCGTCAAGGGTCTCGATGAGTTGCGGCAGTTCAGTGTCTTGGATCAACGTGTTGACCGTGACATAGATTCGTTTGCGAGGCGAAAAGGAACGGGCGTAGGCCAGCAGGAGACGCAAGCAGTCGGGGGTAAGGTTGTCAGCGTCGGCGCGCGCCGAGAAGTGTGACAGCCCCAGATAAACCGCGTCGGCACCGTATTGGAAGGCAGCCAACGCGGCTTCGAAACCGCCAGCGGGTGCCAAGAGTTCGGGGGAGGATAGCACACTGTGGGAATTAAAAGACCGGCTCTTGCAAGCCGGTCTTGGGGGGATGCTAGGAGTACACATGGAGACAGCAATTCAGGATACAACAAAACCTTTCCCAATCAGCGGTGTAAAGGGTAGCAAACGAGACCGAAAAGAACAAGCGTTATTTGTAATCGGTTAGGACAGGGGGGGCACGCGAGTTTAGTGCGTGTTTTGTGTGTGCGCAGTCGGGGGCGCGGGCGTCCCCGCCCGCTCTGTGAAAGGCCGATCGAGATTCCGATGCGCGGTTTGGTTCCCTGGGGGAGCAAAAACTCCGTAGCATGGGCGTCCCGCCCATGAAACACGGGCAAGATGGCCCGTGCCACACCCTCTTGCAAGACACGTTGTTGCGGGCGAGGACGCCCGCTCCCGACTCTCTGCCCTCCTTTTCACCAGAAACGCATTGTCTTCGCCCCCCTGTCACCAACCGATTCGCGTTATTTTTGTGTTAGGTGTTCCTTGACTGATCGACTCATAGCGTAGTAAAGTTGTCAGACAATTGGATGTGAAGGTGGTGGAAGGGAAAAGGAGGGAATGAGTCATGAACCCTATGCGTCTGAAAGTAGGAGTGTGTGCGGGATGGATGATTGCTGTTGTCTGGGGCGCGTACGGCGCTGAACGGACGTGGACCGGAGCCGGCGGCGATACCCTCTGGACGAATCCGCAGAACTGGCAAGACAATACCGCGCCTGCGGGTAGTGCCGATACCGTGGTCTTTCCGGCAGGTACGCCGCCAAACGTCTTGATCAACCAGAATCAGGCTATCAAGACGATTTACTTCCGCAATCCGGGCATGACGCTGACGATTGCCGCGGGCGCTCACCTGAGCCTGGAAAACACCGGGGCGGTGACGTTGCGCGCCGACGAAGACGCGGTCATTGACGGTGACGGCACGCTGAGTTTCAGTGTGAACACGGGCGAGAACTTTGCCGACAATCAGGCTGCCCCGGGCAAGACCCTCTCGATACGGGCCAAAATTACCGGGCAGAACGGCTTTGAGCACAATGGCTCTGGCGGTACGATCGAACTGACCAATCCCGGCAACGAGCAGGTCGGCAATACGCTGATCACATGGTACGGTGTGCTCTCCGTGCCGAGTGTTGCGAACGTGGGTGCCCCGAGCACGCTGGGGGTCGGTCAGTCCTTCAAGTTCACGGTAAACAACACGACCTTCCGCTTCACCGGCACGAGCGGCTCGACCGACCGTACGTTCTACCAAAATGCGGGTGGTTCGCAAGACGTGACCGTCGAACACACCGGTAGCGGCACGCTCACGTTCACGGGCAAGTTCCTGTCGGGCAATAACAACGCGCATGCCTTTATCTTCAATGTGACTGATCCAGCGGGTGTGATCGAGAACAGCGGTGTCATCGAAAACGGTGGCACAGGTCGTCTTGGGCTGTACAAGCGCGGGATCGGTACGCAGATCCTTTCGACGGCCAACACTTACACCGGTGACACGGTAATCGATGGCGGTACGCTCGGTCTCACTGCCTCTGGCTCGCTGAACGCCGCTTCGATGCTGCGGTTGCGCGGTGGCCGGCTTCTGCTGAATGCAGGGACGCCTGCCGCCACTTACAGTGCGGCCTTCAACACGCTGCGGATCGACGGGGCTGACTCGCGTCTGGTCGTGGCTCCGGGGGCCTCCTCGGCCACGGTGACCTTCGCCGCGCTGGAGCACGTCTCCGGGACGCTCGACATCACGGCGGACGGACTGGGCACGACGACCAAGATTTTCATAACCGGGCAACCGAACGGCCTGATCGGGCCGTGGGCGACGGTCAATGGCGGCGCGGATCTGGCCGCATACTCTTCGACCGAGGGCATCCATGCCGCCAACCTGCCGGCCCAAACGCTCTCTGCGCTCGGTCCTTCCGTGATCAACGATAACGCGGGTGAAACCGCGCACATCACGACGACCGGTACGACGGGCGGCATCACGCTGGATGCCAACCCGACCGCCGTGGCGTTGCTCTCGCAGGAAACGGCAACGGAGGCGATCGTTACCTTCGGCGGTGCCACGTTGGTAGCGCCGCGTGTGCAGATCGCGGACGGCGCGGCCGGGCTGACGCTCGGCACCGTGCCGGGCGATGGTGTGCTGACCTCGCCCGCATCCGCGGGCAACAGGCTCGTTCTGGCGAATGCGAATGCATCCGGTGGGGCGGCGCTCACCGTCAATGCTGCGCTGCAGAACGACGGCGCGAATGCGGTGCGGCTTGATAAGGCTGGCCCCGGCGACGTCCGCCTGAATGGACCGATATCATACACCGGCGGTACGGGGATCAGTCAGGGGGCGCTTGAAATCAACGTTCCCGCAGACGTGGTGCGTGACATGCCGGCCGGCACGATCAGCGGCAACGGTGACCTAGTCAAGTCCGGCGATGGCACGCTCGCCTTCCCGAACAGCGGCAACACCTATGCAGGTACGACGCTCGTAAGCCGCGGTACGGCACGTGTCCTGCACAACACCACATTCGGCTCGACCGCTGCGCCCACGGTGGTGCAGGACGGCGGCGCGCTGGACTTCCGGGGGAGCGCCGCCAACACTCTGCGCCTGGGGAGCGAGCATGTTTACGCGACCGGTGCCGGTCCGGACGGTAACGGTGCACTGCTCAATACCGGCGCGTACAGCCAGTACTGGGCGTTGTCGCATGTCACGTTGCTGGGTGATCTGACCGTGGGCGGCTCGCAGCGGCTGGATCTTCGCGGCGATAACGCCACGCAGACCTACATGAACCTCAATGGGCACGGCATCACCAAAAAGGGCACTTCGCTCTTTGGCTTCACCAACACGACGGTCACGAATGATCTCGGTACGTCGTTTATCGATATCGAACAGGGTGGCGTGACGCTTGAGGTGGCGGCATCCTTGTCTGGCGGTGCCGCCAACACGGTGTCGGTGCGTAACGGGGCTTATTTTGATTTTTATCAGATTGCGCGTCCGATCGAATGGACGTTGAGTCTGGACGATGGGTCGCGCGTCCTTGCACGGAGCGGTTACATGACGAATCTCAACAACTGGGCCGGCCCCGTTGTGCTGAACGGGGCTGCCCGGTTCGAGGGTTCAGTTGCCGCCAGCGACACCTATACCGGCGAGATTTCGGGGCCTGGCCGGCTGCTCAAGACCGGCAACGACAGCGGCATCACCTATCTGCGCAACACCAACAACAGTTGGACCGGCGGTACCGTGATCTCGAACGGGACGCTATATGCCGTCGCGCCCGGCGCGTTGCCGAACTACGCGACGGCGGTCGAGGTGGTCAACGCCGGGTGTCTGGCTCTGTGCGTGGCGGATGCCGCCGGTACGCGGCCGGGCTTCACGTTGACGGAAATCAACGACCTGATTAACAACGGCACCACGTTTGCCGGTCCGAAAACATCGATCGGCTTCGATACTGCTTACGAGGATCTGGACTATACGTTGGACCTGCCTCATCTGGGAGTGCGCAAGCTGGGACCGAACACGCTGACCCTGTCGGGTGGAGGCGCGAATCTTGGGCCGATCCGTGTCTACGGCGGTACGCTGGACCTGTCGCCGGTCAGCCGTTATCTGGATGACCAGAGTGTCATCGTCGGTGAGAGCACCTCAACATCCGATCCGTTGGCCACGCTGGTCGTGGGCGGTGCCACGCGGATCGAAACGTTAGACAGAGGCTATAACGTGGTCGGGCAGCCGTTGGTCGCGATCGGAAATAACGGTCGCGGCGTGATGCGCATCGAGGATGACGGATTCATCTCCGGACGCTTGCTGGTAGGTAACGGGACACTGGGCGTTGGTGCGGTGTACCAGACCGGCGGTGTGATGCACAACACGGGCGGCTCGTCCAACGATGGACGCATCGGTAACGCGGGATACGGATATTATCTCTTGGCGGACGGCGTGTTGACCAACAACGGGTACACGCAAATCGGGTGTGGCTTGACCAGTTATGGCATCCTTGAGCAGACGGGGGGCGTGTCGGTATTCAATGCCACCTATGGCGGGACGATCGGGATCAGCCGCGGCGGCGTGGGCGTGGCGCATGTGTCCGGCGGCCTTGTCGACAATAAAACCTCGCTCAAGATCGGTGACGAAAGCGAGAACAACACTTCGGCTGGCGTTGCCATCATGACGGTTAGCGGGAGCGCGGTGGTCACCAACAACGGGGCGATCAATCTGGGCAACCGCGACAACATGACCGCCATGCTCAACCTGAATGGCGGCGAGACGACCGCCAAGCGCATCTGGCGCGCCAACCGCTCCAACACCGACGCGCTGGTCAACTGGAACGGCGGCCTGTTGCGCGCCCTGAATCCGGACACCACTGAGCTGTTCAACGGAGACGCCGGCCGTTATCCCGATGTGACCGTTTTTGAGAACGGCGCGATCGTGGACATTCCGACGGCCGGCATGATGTTGTCGATCAACACACCGCTGCGCCGGCCGACCGGACTTGGCGTGGTGTCGATTCCCGTTGCCTCGGCGGGCGCGGGATATATTGGTGCGCCGTTTGTGCGGATCACGGGCGGTGGCGGTAAAGGCGCGTCCGCGTTTGCGAAGATGGATTGGGCCAGCGGCACAGTGGCCGCCATCGAAGTCACGTCGCCCGGCACGGATTATACCAGTCCGCCGACAGTCACGTTGGTGGGCGGTGGTGCCACGACAGCCGCGACCCTTGGGATACCGGTGTTGGGTGCTCCGGCGTCGGGAGGGTTGACGAAGCTGGGCAGCGGTGCCTTGGTGCTGGGCGCGACCAACAGTTATACCGGCTCCACCGAGGTACGCGAAGGTACTCTGTTGCTTGGCCAGACAGGCATGATCTCGCCGTATTCGCAACTTTCCATCGATGGCGGCGTGCTTAATCTGTGCGGTCAAACCCTCTCGAACAGCAACGTGTCGGTCACGAGCGGACACATCATCAATGGCCAGATCGCGACAGCCGCGCTGACCAAATCCGGCGACGGGACACTTGAGATCAATACGCCGGTCGTGCTCGGCCCCGCCTCTTATCCGAAGCTGCTAACGCCGGGACTTTGGGAAGGCATGATCCGTGAGAGATGGAACACCACCTCGCCCAATCCCTGCAGTGGCCTTCAGCTGACGACGCGTGCGGCGATCGGCTCGCAGGCCGTCAACACCACCTATGCGGGCGGCATCTGGGCCGGCGACAACCACACCTGGATCTATACTGGTTACATCTGGAACCGTGCCGCGACCAATGAAACGTGGTCGTTCCGCGCCCGCTTTGACGACAATGTCTCGTTGGTCATCGACCGTGCGCTCATCATCAACGCTGGCAACGCGGCAGCCGTGGTCGCAAATGTCACGCTGACACCGGGGCCACACGCCATCGAGATGCGTTTCGGCGACGGTACCGGCCACGCTGGACCGACCGGCGAGCCCTATGGCATCGCGTATGATCCGCTGGGCCGCGCTTCGTCGAATTCGGCGGATTATCGCCAGATCATTGATCCCGGCGACGGCTCGTTGCTGACGATCGACATTCCCGACACATACACACGGGGGCCCGGCCTTTTGGAGAGTGTTGTCATGCAAAACTGGAACACGACAGAGGCAGGCGAACTGGTCAGCCGTCAACTCACCACGCGCGCCGGCAACGGTGCCAAGTCCTCCAACAGCACGTACGCCGGCGGTCTCTGGCGCGGGAACAACCACACATGGATCTACTCCGGCTACATCTGGAACCGTTCGGAGAGCGACGTGACCTGGACCTGGCGCTTCACCTTCGATGATAACGTGCGTCTGATGATCGATGGCGTGGTGGTCAAGGACGTGACACTCGGTCAGGGCGTTGTGTATCAGGATCACACGCTGACCCCCGGTCCGCATGCGATCGAGATTCGTTACGGCGACGGAACAGGCGAAGTCGGTCCGGCCAGCGGACTCGGCGGGCTGACGTATGATCCGCAGGGACGCGGGTCGACCGATGTGAACGACTACATCCTGCTCCAGGATCCGGGGGATGGCTCGCTGCTGACCACTCATGTTGGTGGGGTGCCAGAACCAGCGCGTCCGGTCATCCATGTGACGGGCGGCACGTTGAAACCCAGCACGGTGCCCGCGCCCGGCCTGTTTGAAGGACGGATCGACGACAATTCATTCGACAAGGTCACCCCGAACCCCGCGACGGCCATCGAATTTACCACGACTGCCGCCAATGGCAGTTGCGGCGAGAACGGTAGCATCAACGGCAAGCTGTGGCCGAAAAACTCCACCTACGTTTATACCGGTTACATCTGGAACCGTTCGGAGAGCGACGTGACCTGGACCTTCGCCGAGAACTTCGACGACTCCGTCCTGTTGGTCATCGGCGGCACCACGGTGATCAATGGCGGCGGCGGATGGAACGTGCCTACCAAGGGTACAATCACGCTCGCGCCCGGTCCGCATGCTTTCGAGGTGCGCTTCGGACAGGGCGGCGGCGGGGCGGCTGGCAACGTGGCTGGTTGGTGGACCAGCAGCGCGATATCCTTTGCCGTGGATTGGCAGGGGCGCGATGCGGAGAATCTCTCGTACTACGAGGTTCCGACTGATCCCGGCGACGGTTCGCTCTTCACCCGTACGGCGACAAATCCTCTCGCGATGGAAAGCGTGTTTGCGGAGGCTGAGGTCAGGTTGGAGACCGGCACGACGCTGGACCTGAATGGCGAAAGTTGCGCGGTGGGCTTGTTGACCGGCGGCGGTTCGGTGATCAACGGCACGCTCGCATCCGGTACGGTGCTGAGTCCGGCCGGCGACGAGGCAATCGGCACGCTCGTGCTCGATGGCGTGACGCTGTCCGAGGGGACGACTTACCGTGTGACGGTCAGCGGCGCTACAAGCGACTGTCTGACCTCGACGGGGACGATGGACCTCTCGCAAGTCCTGATCGTGTCGGCAACGGATGCCGAGTTGACGGAGTCTACCTACGTCATTGCACAGGCCGTCGGCGGTTTCGCCGGTGACAAGCCTGCAATCAGTGGCTTCCCGTCCAAGTACAAGATCGTCCGTGCGGCCACGGAGATGCGCCTCACGAGTCAAGGCGGGTCGGTCATGTTACTCAAATAAGCAACGAAAATGACCCGTTACGCAATCGGTTTGGATTACGGCACCAACTCGTGCCGTTCATTGATCGTCAACCTTGACAATGGCGCGGAGGTCGCCTCGCACGTCTATCCCTATCCCTCGGGCCAGATGGGGGTGATCGTCGATCCGCGCGACCCGAATGTCGCGCGCCAGAATCCGGCGGATTATCGCGACGGCTTGATCGCGGTCGTTACCGAAGGGCTGAAAAAGGCGCGTGTCGCTGATCCGGCTTTCTCGCCTGATGCGGTGGTGGGGATCGGTGTCGACACGACTGGCTCGACGCCGATGCCTGTGAATCGCTCCGGTACGCCGCTGGCGCTGCTTCCTGAGTTCAAGGACAACCTCGATGCGCAGGCGTGGCTCTGGAAAGATCATACCAGCCATGTGGAGGCAGCCGAGATCACGGCGTTGGCCCGCGCCCAGCGACCGGAGTATCTCGCCAAGTGTGGCGGTGTCTATTCGCCCGAGTGGTTCTGGGCGAAGATTCTGCATCTTAAACGCACGTCCCCGCGCGTGTTCGAGGCCGCATTCAGCTTTGTTGAATTGTGCGACTGGATACCGGCGGTGCTCACGGGCATCGAAGACCCCCTGTTGCTGAAGCGCAGCGTCTGCGCCGCCGGCCATAAAGCACTGTATGCGAAAACGTGGGGCGGTCTGCCGGACAAAGCGTTTTTGGCGGCGCTCGATCCCGCGCTGGCCGATCTGCGTGACCGCCTTTACGTCACTGCTCACACCGCTGACGTCAAGGCCGGTGAGCTTTGTGCCGAATGGGCGGACACGCTCGGGCTGCCTGCCGGAATCGCCGTGGCGGTCGGTGCGCTCGATGCCCACATGGGCGCGGTGGGCGCCGGTTGTGCCGTCGGTAAGTTGGCGAAGATCCTTGGTACCAGCACATGCGACCTTCTGGTCGCCAGGAACGATCCGCCTCTGAGCGACATCCCCGGCGTGTGCGGCATGGTGGACGGCTCGGTCCTCCCCGGCTACATCGGTATCGAGGCGGGGCAGGCGGCCGTCGGCGATATCTTCCTGTGGTATGTGAATCATCTGGTGCCGTCGGCATACGGCGCCACGCAGGACGACAAGTTCGCTGCGCTGGCTGAGGCCGCAGCCAGATTGAAGCCCGGCGCGAGCGGCCTGTTGGCGCTCGACTGGAACAATGGCAACCGCTGCGTGCTGACCGATGTCCGGCTTTCCGGACTGTTGATCGGCCAGACGCTGCACACGTCGGCAGCCGAGATCTACCGCGCCCTCGTGGAGGCCACGGCCTTCGGTGCGCGCATGATTATCGACCGCGTGCGTGACTACGGTGTGCCGGTGGAACAGGTCATCACCTGCGGCGGCCTGGCGGTCAAGAACCCGTTTCTCATGCAGGTGTACGCTGATGTACTGAACATACCGATGGCGGTGGCGGCCTCCGACCAGACCTGCGCATTGGGTGCCGCGCTGTTCGGTGCGGTCGCGGCCGGCGTGTTTCCCGATATCGAAACGGCACAGGAGAGTGCCTGTCGCGTACGCGAACAGGTTTACCGGCCGATCGCGGAGAATGTTGCGGTCTACGCCGAGCTGTTCAAGCTGTACCGGCAACTTCACGACGGGTTTGGAACCGCTGCATGGAGCGGCAGCATGGATAACGTTATGAAATCACTGATCGCAATCCGCGAAAAGCAGCGATGAAACAGCCCGAGACACCTGATTCTTGTCAGGCCGTAACGTAAGGCTGTAAGGCTATGAGGCTGTGAGGCTGTGGTTTTTTTGTTGACCTTAAGTGTAACCGACTAAGTGTATGTCTCCGCGCACAGCGCGGAGAGAAAGCGGTGCCGCGACCCGCGCACAGCGCGGCTCTTGTCACCGCCCTCCAGATTTCGTAAACAGGCATTTGTCTGGTGCCGCCGCGCCGCGCGCGTACAATAATCATGTCCCAAAAACGCAACCCCACTCCCACCAGAAACGCACGATCTTCGCACACCCCCCGTCACTAACCGATTACCTTTTTTCTTGGATTTTCACTCGTCCTGGTGTTTACTGTCTGTGTCGAAGATGAGGAGGGGTGTTCCATCCGTTGAGTGACAGGGGTGGTGTCCGTTTGATATTCGTGTTGACCAGTCATGAAAAGCCCGGAGGTGTCAGATGTCACGAGCAAGATGCAGCAGAAACTGGAGAGAAATGGCGTGGATAGGGGGGTGTCTGATTTTCGGGGCGGTCGCGGTTCTGAGAACGCAGGCGGAGACCGTCCTTGTGGCATACGCCGACGGCAACAAGGAGGTACGCCAGTTCTCGGTCGCGAACGGGGTGTGGACGTACGAGAAGGTGTTCGCTTCTGGTTCGTACGAGGGGAAAGCGATGACCCCTGCGGGCGTGACCAGTGACGGGCGGCGCGTCTATATCGGAGATATAGCGGCGCGCCGGATTCTTGCGTTCGAAACCGACGGCACGTTTGTAGGCACGGTCACAAATTTCGCCACGACCTGCATGCCCGACTGTGTGTGTGCGGCACCGAACGGCTACCTGTACATGAGCGATGCCTTCGGGAGTGCAGGCGATCGCATCTATCGCTTTGACTTGGATACTTGGCAGGGGGGAGAGTTTATTGCGACCACCGGATGGGGAGAGACATCAATAACAGGTGTGCTATACGGATTTCGATTATGGCATGGTGCATATTATTCGCAGCACGTTGACTGCGCAGGGAACGGTCGCTCTCGGGCTCAAGAATCCGGCGGAACTGTTGCTGATTCCTGAGGGCGCGAAAGCTTGGCCGGACATCGGGTCGGGGACGCTGATCCGTTTGAAGTGAGTTGAATCAAGGGGCAATCATGCGATTTGCTGGCGGTTGGTGCGGCCTTTCGGTTTGCGAATGGCGCTCCACCGTCTTAGACGGCGATGGGAAGCCGGAACTGCTGATCGGGGCGGAGAACGGCAAGGTTTACGGGTTTCTCACAAGGAACTCGAATGGTGACAGCACGACGCATGCATGAGGCGCGATGTTAGACAACAAGAAAAGGAGCGAGACATGAGAAACATCTTCAAAGTTCTACTTGTCGCCATGCTTTGTTCAGGCCTTGAGGGCTTGGCAAGCGGTGTTCTGATAGGTCATTGGCGCATGAACGAAGACGAGAGTGCCTCAACGCTTGTTCCAACTGTGGGAAGTCGGTCGATCGCACTGAAAAACGGCGCGGTCGCCGGGGTGCCCGCCGTCGAGGCGACTGGCGTGTACATGTCTGCGGGAGCGGGGCATATTCTTGACTCCACACAGTTGATTCCTGCCACCGATGATTTTGGGGTCTTTCTTTGGGTCTCTTTCACAAACGCGCCGGGGCCAACCTCACAGATGCACCTTTTATCCTGCAATGCCGGCCAGGTCAGTCGTGCCAATTTCATGGTCATTGACTCAGGTGACCGGCTCGGTTGGTTTCACAACGGTGGGGTGGGGTGTACAGGCCGGACGGCCATCAACGATGGGGCTTGGCATCACGTTGGCGTGACGCGGCGCGGGGGGCGCATGCAACTGTGGGTGGATGGCCTGTCCGATTGCGCCGAATCGGCGGTGACAACGGCACCCATTTCTCAGGCGCAGGATTGGCGTATCGGCTCATTTGTGAGTGAAACAAGTGGCCTGTTCCGCGGACGCATGGATGACTTGCGCGTGTATCATGGAACGCTTTCTGACCACGAGATTGAGTCGTTGGTATCGGCCAGCATTCCGCAGCAGGCGGAGCATCGTTGGAGACTCGATGAGAAAAACGGAAGCACATTGCTGGTGCCGGAAAGCGGCTGGATGGCTGCCGTTGCGAAAAAAGCGCTTACAGCCGGTGTTTTGGCCCCTCAAAATACTGGGATCGCATTTGACGGACAAAATCTGTTGCGCATCCCCGCATCGCGTTTTTTGATCCCCGCGACCAACGATTTCAGCGTCTTCTTATGGATGCGCGATGACGCGACGGTGGCATCCACCGTGCAGTATCTCTCCTGCAACAGCGGGCCAACACAACTTAATAGATGCAGCTTTGGCAATTCGTTTAGTACGTCGTCAGCGGGGAAGCTTTTCTTCTTCCATCCTGATGCAACGTTGATCGGGGACACATCTATCCGCGATTCGGGGTGGCATCATGTGGGGTTCGTGCGGCGGGGTAACGTGATGGAACTGTGGCTGGACGGCGCACGTGATGGGATGCGCGATTACGGTGCCGGGTTCTCGTTATCACAACAGTGTGACTGGCGCGTGGGTGCTGGTGCCACCGAGAACGTGAATTTTTTCAAAGGCCGTATGGATGATTTGCGGATTTTCACGAATGCGTTGGCTGTGGCTGACATTGCTCAACTTTACGATAGTTATACGCCCGCGAACAGTCTCATCGCGCATTGGTCGTTTAATGATGTGGCGAATAAACGTTATCTGATTCCCTCTGTGGGGTGGCGAGAGATCGAGGCATCTAATAACTTGCAGTCAGGCGCAGAGGGCGTGGAGGCTGGCGGGGTCTGGGCAAACAGTACCAGTCGGGGACGTATTATTGGATCAAAAAAATTGATCCCCGCAACGAATGATTTTACCGTGCTGCTTTGGATGCGGACAAAAAACACCACGGTGCCTGAAAAACATCTTTTCTCGAATAACAAGGGGCAGTTGGGACGGTGTAATTTAACCCTGGATGCTACACCCGATAAAATGACGTGGTGGGTGAACACTGCCTTGGGGCTCGTCAGTGTGCCCGCTGGTTCAGGACCGGTGGTTGACGATGGTGTGTGGCATCAGGTTGGGCTTAGCCGGGAGGGGAAGACCTTTCGTCTCTGGGTGGACGGTGTGAATGTGAATAGCGCGACGTCCTCTGCTGAGACTCCCGCCGTCGACCAGTCGAGCGACTGGTTTATCGCGGCCAATGCCGCTGCCGGGCATTTTTATGGTGCGGTGGGTACGGGCTATGCGCTAATCGATGATCTACGCATTTACAGTTATGCGTTGCCAGCTTCAGAAGTGAGCGCCTTGTACAGTAGTTTTCAGCCTCTTCCCAGCGGGGTACCCACGGCACCCGAAACGGATCATTCAGTGATTGAAGCGGCAACAGGCGGAAAGGTGATCGGACATCTGGCTGGGATCTCCGGTGAAAACACTTTTCATTTGCCCTCTCTTCTGACGTGCAGTGATGGCAGCTACAAAGCTGCTGCAACCGTGCTGGCCTCTCCGCTTGGTGGACATGTGAAAATATACCACTCGTCCGATGCGGGCTTGTCTTGGTCCATGCTTAGCACGGTTGCGCCGCAGTATGGAGGCACCCTGTTTGAGAGCGGCAATGCGCTCTATCTGATCGGCAATACGTATGATGGCGGCATGATGGTCATCCGGCGGTCGTACGACGGAGGAACTACATGGAGCGTGCCGGAGTCAGCGGCGAGCGGTATTCTGACCGAAACGACGGGATGGCACTTCCGTGGCGGTGCCCCCGTCATTCACAACGGCCGGGTGTGGGTATACGTTGAAAGACGCGGCAATACGATACACGACAGTTATCCGGCAAACGTCGAGGCGGGGGCCATGTCGGCGTCTGTCGGTACGGACCTTTTGAATGCCGACAACTGGACCGTGACACAACCGCTGACGGTGATTCCGGAAACGTGGAATCCGTCCGTCGATTTCCGTGGCTGGTCCAATGGGCGTGCGGTTGTTGACCGTGACGGCGTCCTGCACATGGCGCTTGCGACCTACACGGTTAACAACGCCGAATACCTGTCACTGCTGGCTGCCGGCACCTCGCCAGACGCGGGGCTCATCCACTCTCCTGTGACAGACACTGTGCTGTTGCCAGGTGGAGGGAATGCACTTGCGGTGCAGTACGATTCGATTACCCGTCGTTTCTGGGCGGTTACCAATCCAGACCGTATCACGAAAATGGGGCTCTTCTCGTCATTCACGATGCGTGACTGGGCGTTTCACAGCATGTTGCTTGAGGCAGAGGCGAACACCCCGCAAACGTTTTTTGTTCCAGACTTTCGAATTGAGGAAAACGATTTGATCACACTCTGCTGCGCCGCTTACCCGGATCAGGATGGTGAACCTCAGACGCGGAACCATCTCCTGTTTAAACGCATTCCGAATTTCCGCCAATATCCGTCTGACAAACAACCCGGCAGACTGTTGCTCGCCGACAGCGGCAATCACTGTGTGCGGCGGTACAGTTTCGGGGCCGCCGACAATTGGTTGTTTGATGACGGCGTAGATCCGGTCTTTGCGAGTGGCGTGTATGCCGGTCAGGCGTTACACTCGCCGTATGGCCTGACGATGGCAAATGGCCGGGTCTATGTCGGGGAGCGTATCGCCGGCGGGCGTGTGCTGGCGTTCTCCTTGCGCGGTACTTTTCAAGGTGTCGTTCATACTTTTGGAGCCGATGTTGTTCCCGGTGCCTTGGCTGCGTCAGGCAACACGGTCTTCGTGAGTGATGAGACCGAGCACCAAGTTTGGCGCATCGATACCGAGACAGGGGCAGCCGCTGTTTGGCTCCCGCGCGTTGGAACGGGGTATTCCTTGCAAGAGTTGCGCGGGATCGCGGTTGACGGTGCAGGTCATGTGTATGCTGCGGACCGATCAGCAAATTTGATCATGAAGTTCAATGCCGCAGGTGAGTATGTGACGGGCGTTTCGCAGCATGTCCCCGAGTCCCTGCTGTGGGATGCTGAAGGGGGCCGGTTGGTTGCGTCGGTCTACCTGACGCCTGATATTGTTTGGGTCAACTTTGCAGAAGGCACAGTGTCCAAGCTGTTGGACAATAGCGTAGGCGACCAGCGTTTCATTGGCTTGGCATCGGTACTGGGCCGCTTTTATTTCACTAGCGATGCGATGAACCGCGTCAATCGGCAAGACAACCTATACGCGTATCGTGCGGCAGATATCCGTGTGGCCAATCCCGGGCATCTGCTTCTCATTCCTCAAGGCGGCGAGGTTTATCCCGAGGCCGCGCTTGGAACCCTTATGCAGATACGGTGATGCCAAGATGTTAGGTAACAAGGGAAGGAGTGACATGATGATCCAGTGTGTGAGTAGCAAACTTTTGATCGTGAGCGCGGGGGCGGCAGTGGGGATGTGTGCAGGTTTGGCGTGTGCGGAGGCGCTGGTCTCGTCAGGTTTTATCTGTGATCCGTTGCCGACGCCGCAATGTCATGCGTCGACCATCGCGGAAACCCCGGAGGGGATAGTGGCCGCGTGGTTCGGCGGCACGCATGAGCGACATCAGGATGTCGGGATCTGGCTGACGAGGCAGGAGAACGGGGCGTGGTTGCCCGCGCGGGAGGTGGCCAACGGCGTGCAGCCGGACGGCACGCGCCACCCTTGTTGGAATCCGGTGTTGCATGCCGCAAAAGATGGTTCGCTGACCCTCTTTTTTAAGGTCGGGCCGGACTGCACATGGTGGTGGGGCGAGAAGATGGTCTCGCGCGATCATGGGCGCACGTGGTCTAAACCGGAGCGCTTGCCGAACGGCATGATCGGACCGATCAAGAACAAGCCGCTGGCTCTGCCCGACGGACGCGTGCTGTGCGGAGCCAGCACGGAGTTCGGTCCGTGGCTGGTGCATGTTGAGACGCTCGACAGTGCGGGCACGTGGTCGCGGACCGGCAACCTGCACGGACGGCACATCAACGCGATCCAGCCGAGTTTTTTGACGCATCCGAACAACCTGCTGCAAATGGTGGGGCGTACCAGAGAGCGGCGGGTCTTCTCGATCTTTTCAAAGGACATGGGACGGACGTGGGACGAAATGACCTTGCTGGAGGTGCCCAACCCGAATGCAGGAACGGACGCGGTGACGCTCAAGGACGGGCGGCATCTACTGGTCTGCAACCCGGTCGAGAAGGGTAGGACGCCGCTGGTCGTGATGCTTTCCGAGGATGGACTCCGCTGGCGTGAAGTGCTGGTTCTTGAAAATGCGCCGTCGGCGGAGTTTTCGTATCCCGCTGTGATTCAGGCGGCGGACGGGCGCGTGCATGTCACCTACACCTGGAAGCGGCGGAACGTCAAACACGCGGTCATCGACGTGTCACAATTGAAGTAGAACAGAGAGGCTCTTGCAAACCCCCGTGACATGGGCGTCTCGCCCATGAAACACGGGCAAGATGCCCGTGCCACACCTGTAACCAAAGGGTTTTGCAAGAGTCTCCAGAGAAAGGGAGAAATGAGATGAATACTTACGCAAGGACATGGGTTATGATCGGCGTTGCCGCTTGCGCGGTCGGCGTAATGGCGGAGACATCATGGCGCGTCAAGCCGCTGGCGGATGACTATGTGGTGGTGTGCGAATCACCTTCGCCTTCGAATGTGTATTGCTACACGCCGGGGCTGGCCGTCGCCGGACAGGGGCGTCTGGTGGCGACCATGGATTTCGGCGGTTCGGGTTGGAAAAAAGAAGAACCGCGCGGGCGGATTTTTGTATCGGATGACCGCGGCAAGAGTTGGGCGCAGCGCGCGTCATTCCCGTTCCTTCATGCACGACCCTTCATGGCGGGCAAGACGCTATATGTGCTGGGGCATGCCGGAGACTTGATGGTGGTGAGGTCCGATGACAACGGTGAAACTTGGTCAGAAGCGGTCAAGTTGACCGATAAGCAAAACTGGCATCAGTCGGCGTGCAATGTCTGGACCGCCAACGGGTGCGTCTATCTCGTCATGGAACGGCGCGTGACGCAGGCGATCAAGTCGTGGCCGGTCGGCGAACTCGCGCCGGTGTTGATGCGCGGCCGTCTGGATGCCGATCTCACACGGCGCGAGAACTGGACGTTCGCCTCGGAACTGTCGTTCCACGATACCCTTCCAAACATCGAAAAAGACCCCGGCATTGATTTCTTCGGTGTGCCGTTCTATGACTCGGCCTACCCGCGCGGTGCGCTGCCGGCACCGCGCCGTAACAGTGCGCCGATCGGTTGGCTGGAAACCAATGTGATCCAATTCACCGATCCCGGCCACTATTGGTACGATCCCGCCGGCAAGACCTTTCACCTCTGGATGCGCGCGCACACCGGCGGCACCGGCTATGCGGCGGTTGCCAAGGTGGTGGAGCGGGCCGACGGCAGTATGGTGACCCAACTGGAGAAAGTGCCCTCTGGCAAGTCTGCGCTCTTTTTGCCCTGCCCCGGCGGCCAGATGCGTTTTCATGTGCTGTATGACGCGCCGACGCGGCTCTTCTGGTTGCTCAGCACGCAGGCGACCGACTCCATGACGCGTGCGGAGATGTTGCCGGAAGACCGCTACAATCTGCCGAATAACGAGCGCCACCGCCTGCAGCTCCATTTTTCCAAGAACATGGTGGACTGGTGTTTCGCGGGACTTGTGGCAACCGGGAAGACGCCGCGCGAGGCCCGCCACTACGCTTCGATGGTGATCGATGGTGATGACCTGCACGTGCTGTCACGTAGCGGCGATAGCCGTGCCAAGAGCGCGCATGACGGAAATCTGATCACGTTCCACACGGTCAAAAAATTCAGGGATCTGGTGTATTAGAAAAGGGAAAACGCGCATGTTACCTAAACCGTTAAGAGGGGTGATCCCGCCGATGGTCACCCCGCTTTTGGACAACCGCACGCTTGATCTGAAGGGGCTTGAACGTCTGGTCGAGCACATCTTGGATGGGAAGGTGCACGGGCTGTTTCTGTTGGGTACAACCGGCGAGGCACCGAACCTGAGCTACGACCTTCGCCATGAGTTGGTGCGGCGGGTCTGCAAGCAAGTCAAAGGCCGTGTACCGGTTTTAGTCGGCATTACCGACACGGTGTTTACCGAGAGCATGCGCCTGGCAGAGAGCGCGGTCCGCGCCGGAGCGGAAGCGGTCGTCGCGGCGCCGCCCTACTATTTTACGCCGGGCCAGCCCGAGTTGGTCGAGTATTATACGCATTTGGCGAGTAGTTTGCCGTTGCCGCTTTTTCTCTACAACATGCCCTCGCACACCAAAGTGATGATCGATCCTTACACGGTGCGTACCCTTGCCGAAAATGATAATATCGCGGGCCTGAAGGACAGTTCTGCCAACATCGTCTATTTCAACACGGTGCGCCATCTGCTACGTGACCGCGTTGACTTTTCGGTGTTGATGGGGCCGGAGGAGGCGCTGGGCGAGGTGGTGCTGATGGGTGGACACGGCGGTGTGTGCGGCGGAGCGAATCTTTTTCCCGCGCTCTTTGTTGAGACATACGATGCGGCGGTTGCGGGCGACACAGCTCGTGTGCGCGCACTGCAGGAGCGCATCATGAAAGTTGGCGGTGCGCTGTATGGCGTGGGTCGGCACGTCTCAAGCTTCCTGAAGGGCGTGAAATGTTCGTTGGACCTGATGGGTATCTGCGGTGACTTCATGGCCGAGCCGTTCAGCCGGTTCCGCGAGGAGGAACGCTCAATCATCCGTAGCCGTTTGTTGGCGCTCGGAGCCAACGTTGTGAAGGAGTGACCGTAGGTGTTATGAATTTACCGCTTGTTGATCTCTTAGTCTTCGTCGCCTATTTGGTCGGTGTGACCGCGTTTGGTTGCTCATTCTACTTCAGGCGTGGTGCCGCCGACGCGGCGGATACCTTTACCTCGGGCGGCGGACGGTTGCCGGCGTGGGCGGTGGGCATGTCGATCTTCGCGACA
>Ga0255343_1001004_pt1 | contig 40537 bp, 40 predicted proteins | sample wastewater_treat_4_FD_192413 | JGI IMG/M metagenome (GOLD analysis project Ga0255343, IMG submission 192413) | Wastewater microbial communities from Lulu Island WWTP, Vancouver, Canada - plant16 | ecosystem: Engineered > WWTP > Wastewater > Unclassified | place: Canada: Vancouver, British... | reverse complement strand
GGAAGTAGCCTTTTGCTTAGTATTTTTTGATTTTACCGATTTGGAGAAAAGAAGAACAGGTAGAATGATAATTGCCAAAACTATTATTAGAAAAATTAATATTCTCATCGTTGGAATCATTCTAGCATATTTTGCAAATTTTGGATAAAAAGAGATATAATTCAGGTGTGAAAACCAAATATTTAGTTTTTGCAATTTTAGCCCTTTTGTTAGTAGGTGGGGGTCTGTGGCTGAAAAAAGAAAAAGCGAATAACTTCTCACCCATAGTTCCTTCGGAGCAATTTTCGGATCAACCTGATGAATTAAGTCAGGAACAGGAAAAAGATAAAAATACCGAGGGAGAAGAAGATGGGGATGAGAAAATTCACGAAGCAGGAGATAATGTATTCACCAACACCCCGACTTCTCTCTCTACAGCCCCGCTCCCGACAGAAGAAGATATAATAAGACTCTTTTTTAATCTCATTGACGAAGGCAGAATTCCCGAAGCTATAGAAATGATGAGCGCAAGTATGGCCCCTGACGATAGCAGTAAACAGGCTTGGGGTGTTCATTTTAATGCAATCAATTCAATACAAGTCAGTGAAATTAAACCTTACAATCAAAAATCCTGGGATGAGAGTAAACATAAATATGAGGTTCTTTTGAATGTTGATATTTCTGAGGATTCCGCAAATGCTCCTATTCCATACTATGGGTGGGCAACCGGTCTTAATTCCCGTTGGATAATTCTGGAAAAAGATGAAAGTGATATGTGGAAAATAGCTTCTATTTCCACCGGTCCTTAAAAATAACCTAAAAACAGGGTACTCCTGTATATTTAAATGAAGAAAAAGGCGTTTCTATATATATTTTCGTTTGTATCGCTCTTTTTTGCTCTTATTCTTTTTGTAAAACCATCCCTTGCTTACACCACAGCGGAAGAAGTGTGTTACAGCCAGTGCGCCGCATACAAATTCGTTTGGCAGGGGGATTTTTGCTGGGATCTTTTCCAGGACCAGTGCGCAAAAGGTAAGGGAAATACAATTCTGGAGACCATAAAATTTTTAAAAGGTGTTTACGATACCCTTAAAAAAGGAAAAAATGTTGAAACGGTCTTTAAAGCATGGTTTGTCTGCAAACCGCTGATTGAAAGCTGTATTGACCCTCAGTTAAAAGAATGCAGATATACATGTGGTTATGATCAGCTTGTCTACGCCCCTGATATTTCGGTTGGGCACCCATACGCAAGTTTTGTTTATCACGGCGTAATTTACAACGAGAGAGACCACACTTTGACTTTCAAAGTAGTAAATAACGGTCTCGGATATGCCTGGGATATAGGAGCAGAAGCTTATTGGAATCACACTAAAAACAGAAACGAGCAACTTTCCGATGGAACCTTATTATTTAAGGAAACCATTCCGGAATTGATATACGACGGAGCACGAAATGGGCCTCCTAAAATGGCAGGTGATTATGTGAAGGATTTTCTTATAGAAGAGAGTAATTTTGCTAAGTATTTACAAGGTTTTAAATCTGATGCTGATAATTACGATGTCCCGGCTGTCTGGTACAAAACCATACCTTTTACAGCTTCTGAAGGAGAATTTACCCGCGTAACTTTTAAAGTTGATCCTGATAATACGATTGTAGAAAGAAATGAAACAAATAATGTTTTTGTGCTGGAGATTGATAAGCTACCTACTCCGCCATTTTTTGAGATTGAAAACTTTTCGCAAAGATTAATTAATGGAACTTTGAATAATTTTATGATTGATTTTACAGTTAAAAATAATGGCGAGGAAAACGGACAAGCGGCGATTAAAATTTATGAAGGAAGGTATAAAAATTCCCTCCAGACTCCGATTTACAGCTCTTCTCAGGTGATTCAGGGTTTAAATCAATTTAACTTTGGAACCACCATTACCCCCGACGTTTCAAATATTGACACTTACTGTGGGGATCTGAAAGAGTATGAGTTGGTAGTTTTTGATGGTGACAAAAAAGTTGATTCTTATGAATTCTTTTTGCCTCTTTATTCCGGCACAGTAATGGGTCAGGTTGAAGATTTGTTTGAAAAAGAAGTTGTGGGGGCTACTATAACGGCTAGTAACGGTAAAACTACTACGACGGACAAAAGTGGATTTTACAGACTTTGGGGTTTGGATAAATTGGGAAAAATAACTTTAACCGTTACTCATCCGGAATTTTCAAAAGTTGAAACAAAAGATTTAGAATTAAAAATTATTAATCCCGATGACCCTTGCATTGAAGGAGGTATGACTTTTCACGGAGTTGATTTTGTGTTGAAAGATCTGGATGTAAATTTTTCCGTTTCTATAAAAGATGACGCCGGGAATCCTGTTAGCGCCCATGTCTTGGTTAACAACGCGGATTGGCGTTTTGAAAACGATATAAACGGCAGCGGTCCTTTGCCCGGAATGCAACCGGGAAAATATTTTTTTACAATTTCAGCCCCCGGTTATAAAACAATCGGTCAGGATATTAACGCTGTCCCTGAAAATCAAAATCTTGAATTTACTTTGGAAAAACTGAACGGAAGACCTAACGACAATAGTCTTACAATACACGAGCCGCAACTTTTATGGGAAAAGGAGCTGGGTGAGGAAATTTTTTCTAAGATAACAACTACGAAAAACGGTAAGGAAACAATACTTTATACGACAGGAAATAAACTTAATACAGGAAAACTATATTTCATTGACACAATGACCGGAAACCAAATAAATGTTGTTTCTCCTACAATCTCAACCGCAGGCCAGGCTCAAGCCTGTTTAGACACATCTTATGATGGAAACACTACTGCTTTATTTGTACATGTGGGAGCTTTCGGAATTGCGAGAGACACCAGAAACGTGCTAGTTCTTTTAGATAGCCAGGGACGGGAATTTGGAAGGCGGGAATTTGGACCCGGATCCGTAGATGATTGCGATGTTTCTCCTGACGGTTTCTATATTTATCCTAATCAGTTAATAAACAAAGCTCTATACGCTTATACACGTTTTGATATGGAAGGAATTAAAAGTGACGCCCATATGAGTTATCCTGGTGAAGTGCACTTTACTACAAAAAATAATTTAGTTGCAGGGTGCCCTGAAAGTAGTGGAAAGTGTATTTTGTTGCTTTCGGAAGAGGTTATTTCCAATCTTGGGAAAATAGGAAATTCCAGAGTTGTGGATAGCAGCCAGGACGCAGAAAAAATAGCTATAGTCACCGATGAAAAGGCATATTTGTTTTCCGGCGGTTCTAAAATTTGGGAAAAAGATGTCATAACAAATTCTCAATATTTGGATACGGCAATTTCACCCGGAGGAAAATATATTATTTTTTCCACATATTTGGAAAGTGAACCTTATCGAACATTTAAAATTTTTACAAGTGATAATCAGGAGAAAACACCCGCTTCCATGCCGGATGCGGGAAAAGTTGACGTTATAGCTGTTGATGCGAACGATAAGGGTCTTTTCTTTACTACAAAACACGGGAAGAAAATAAGTTTCTATCATGTCGGGTCGTACTCGGAAGAATACGTTCCTGAAATTTCAGGACAAAGCGACGGAAATAATAACGGACCTATTACGAACAGAATTTCTATTTATGAGAACGGTTCATGGAGGCAGCTTGGAGAAGTGAATTACTGGCATCTTCAGCCCGGAAGCATCTATACGGCCGATGGAACAATCGACCTCCAATTTGAAGGAGTCGGAAAGTTAAAAATATTAAACGGTACTTTGTTCGGAGTTGATTCCCAGCGTCATCCTATTTTGCTAAAGGGTCAGATATCGGCAGAGTTTCTCTCCCCGATGGAAGTTTATGCAATTAAATTTGACCGTTTTGATATGAACTTATTTCTGGACAGACTCACTAGATTTATCGCTGGGGTACTTCCCCAATCCGAATATTTTGTAGTTAAAAATGTACACACGAAATTTACTATTACAAACAAAGAAAATCAGGTTAAAATTGCGGTAGAAAAAGGACAGGTTGATGTTACCGGAGAGAAAATTGAGGAAAAAGTTGAGCAGGGAAAGCAGATTGCAGTTAACGAGAAAAACGAAGTTAGGAAATCAAATTATCTCGGCTGGAAGGTTTATTTAATAGTCGGAGTTGTTTTGGTTATAGCTGTAGGAATTGGTGTTTGGGTACATTTTCATTCATTTTCAATTATTAAATCAAAAGATTCCTCAGGTCGTACATTAGTGAAATAGTAATCTTCAGCCGAATCCCATATTTCGTGCCAATTTTTCATATATTCTTCTCCCTCCCGTTTAATTAGTCTAACCCTTCTATCAGAATCATCGGGTATTTTTACTAAAATACTTATATCAATAATATCTCGAAGTTCCGGGCGGGAAGAATATGCTCCGTCTAGTATGATTAACTTTGCGGCAGGGCATTTAATATTCTCTTCTGCTAGCCCAGACCCTCTCTTCCAATCAAAAGGATGCCATACAGCATGTTCTCCTCTTAGCAGAGGATCCAGAACGTCTGATCTCAACCTTTTCCAATCTATTGCTTTATCGGCTCTTTCTTTAGGTTTTAAATTAAACCATATATCGTCCGAACCACCTACCCAAAAATCGTCGGAAGCTATCACTACCCCAACCAATTCTTTAGAAATTTCTTTTGCTATAGTAGTTTTACCTGTTCCGCTTCTTCCATCGAGAGCCACTAGTATGGGTTTTTGGGTCGATTCCATTTTGATTTTTACCTTTTGGATAGCATTGCCCAAATTTTTATTTTTCTTTTTCACGGGGATATTTTATCATTAGAAATGATTGAAAAGGATTTTCTTATAGTAGAAAATTGGTATCACCTTTTTCATATTAGTCGGCAAGCTGATCAAATGCTTCTTTCTCATCTTCCTTTATTATTTCGATATCAGCCAGTACCTGCGAATTAAACTCTCTAAACACATCTTCCTTTAAATTGTTGAAAGATTCACTATCCATATTATTTGGTTTGGTGTTAAAAAATACGTAATAAGCATTTTCACCGTATTTATCAAGTATATGGTCAAAAAATTTTATTCTTTTTTCGGCAGGATCGTATCTTACTTCTTCTGTAGCAGGGTCAATTTCTATCGGCATTATATCTGTATATCTCTCTTTAAGAATCTTATTTGTAATGTAAGAAGCTCCGCACTCGGCTAAAGCTTTAAATCGTATGACATTTTTAATATCTTTATCTGTAATTTTCTTCTCTTTAGATTTTTCTTCAAATTCTTTAAATCCTTCCGGAATTTGAACAGAGTGAACAATTTCATGCGTCAGAGTAGAGATTATTAGAGAGTATCTAATTATCGTAATGGCAGTTTTCTCATCTATTTGATGATCTTTGTCAAAAAATCCTTCGAGATAGTTTTTCCAGATGTCCTTTGCCTTTGCATCCATATCCTTCATAACAACTATGTCCCCAACTGGAAAATACGAACCCATAATTTTTGCGCTTTCAAGGATATCCAAACTATCTTCAAGTGCCCAGTCCTCCCTAAATGTTCTGAAATCTTCTTCACTAACCACCACAAATTTATTTCCTATATTATTAAGGTTTATTTTTGATTCGTCCGAAATGTATTTTCCAAAATCCTCAATTAGATTTTTTTTTAATATCAGCCGCTAATTTAGTCATAACCTGATGTTCTGCCGGAGAAAGGGAGGAGTATTCCATTGTTAGGGAATCTACCTTTTCTTTATCTTCATTTACCCCAATGTTTTTACTACTGACCTCATCACTTGTTTTGTTCTCGTTGTTTGCAAAAGGATATTCTTCTATGGAGTGTTCCATCCTTTTATTTTATCATGTAGCCGGAGTATTAATTGACTTTTTCTACCTGCAAAAATTTTAAGGTTTGGAGAGGTTTTTGAAGTTTAGTGGTTGGTGGTTGAACGAGAACATTTTTGGCTGAGCATTGCCGTTGATGTTAGAACTGCTGTATACTGTTAATACCTAAACAATATGAAAAGATCCAACTATCTAATATTAAGCATTTCTTTTATTTTGTCTTTAATTTATGTGTTGATTGGTAATGTTAGTTCTGTTACTAATCCAGGGACAAGTGATTATATTGTGAGTGGACTAGGCACTTTATTTGGAGCTTTTTTAATAACCTCCATTTTTACCCTCCCGCTACAATTTACTAGTGGTTGGAGTAAAGAAAGTTACCTAAGAAAGACCTTTATAGGTATGCCAATAACTCTGATATTTGTTATCCTCACTAAGTTGATATAGTTAGTAAACTGTTATTTTACCTGTGATATTTTTATCCGCTCTAGCATTGTTTTTTCATCGTTAGACCAATTATTTTCAAATGAAATGTTCCATTTTGTTAACTTTGGTATTACATTATCGCCACTTAACAATAGTTCTAGAATATACTCACCCGGGTTTATTATATTAGGGTATACATTACCTGAGACAGGGTTGGGTTGCGTTTCAGTCTCTAATTTTAGAATAATACTGTTTTCCAAAGGTCTGACCGGACCAAGATCACAAAATCTAAAAGACTTAGGTGGGATGGTCACTTTAGTAGGGTGTGTGTGACTCCATCTGAGGTTCATAGGTAAGAATGTTTTTACAATACTCTTTTCGTTATTTTCAACTCTCCAAAGATTTGAAACTATAATTTCAGCATTTCTCGCTGTTATATCGCAAAGATTACTCACCCTTACTCTTAAATATATACATTTGCACATAAAATTACCCATGGGGTCAGTAAGATCAATTTGGTGACAGTCCGGCGGACTTAGATTTATTTCAAGTTTTAGCTTAACTCGGTCAAAGTGCCTCTTTAGATTTTCTTGAAATAGAGCAACTAATACAGCTAGAAATGTTGATACAACCATCATTATTTGAATCTTGTCACTTAAAGGAATTGGGAGGGTCATAATATATACGATGATGAGAAGTAGCAGAGATGCTAAAAATGTGAAAATATAAAATGGTTTTACTTTCATACTAAATTTCTAAACCGAATACAAAACTTTCTGAAAACCTAAGAAAGTATCTCTAATCCTATCAACACCGCCTAAAATACTCACAGCATCAGCAATAGCTTGGTATTTTAGATTTAGCAATACCGGTAGCTTTTCCTCGTCTAATTCCTCATAACCATTTTCTACATATTTAGACAATACAAATTCAAGGAACTCTTTTTGATTGGTGTCTAAACCTAAGAATGCAGTAGATTTACTTGCGTTAGCCCTCTCAAGCCTTTCTAAGGGAGTTATTTCAAAAGATACATATGAAAGAACATCAAATAAATCGCTTTTCTCCGCATTAACTAGTTTTTGTAACGATGTTAACTCGTCTACACCATAGCCGTTGTCCGCTAATTTATCAAGAAAAGCTTTTCTTGTTGTTGGAACAGACCAAATGCGTCTTAGCTCCTCCTCACTTTTGAAAAATTCAGGCAACTGTCCGTAGATGCTTTGTATAAATTCCTCTGCTGATATTGGTTTACCATCCGCACTCCAAAAGGATGTAGAAACCATATGTTGTATTTGTCTTTCTTTACCATCTTTAAGTTTAATTCTTATCATTTTTCTAGGTTCCTTAGTTTCAGTCTCCTCGGGATTTTCATAGTCAACGATAGTTGTTTCCTTTACCTTTTCAGGTTTTATGGCAGGTGGGGTATATTCATCAAGAGGCTCACCATCCCATTCCGGATCAGAAAACTTTGTAGACACATCAACAAAGTCAACTATGGTAAAGTATTCCTTGCCCTCAAAAAGCCTCGTGCCACGCCCTACAATCTGCTTAAACTCAATCATTGTGTTGATAGGTCTCATAAGTACTATGTTTCTGATATTTCTTGCATCTACGCCTGTAGAAAGCTTTTGTGAGGTTGTAAGTATTGTTGGTATTGTCTTTTCGTTGTCTTGGAATTCTCTTAGATACTGTTCTCCCCTTAGACCGTCATTAGCTGTAACACGAACACAGTAATTAGGATCGGAGCTATCTTTCATTTGATTTATTAAATCTCTAACGGCTAGTGCGTGATCTTGTGATGCACAGAAAACAATTGTTTTATCTTTCTGATCTATCTCATCTAGTAATACCCGAACTCTTTTCTTTTCCCTTTCCATGATCTCTATAATTCGGTTAAAGTCCGACTCGGTATAAACTTTACCTTGCTCAACTTCCCCCTCAATTACATCGTCATCGGATGTATAAACATAATCGTCTATCGTAGTTTTAATCCTTTTAACCTTAAATGGTGTTAAGAAACCATCCTGTATACCCTCATTAAGAGAGTAGGTATAAACCGGTTCACCAAAGTATCTGTATGTGTCAACATTATCTTTTCTCTTTGGTGTAGCTGTAAGACCGAGTTGAACAGCAGGTGAAAAATACTCCATAATTCCTCTCCAATTGCTTTCGTCATTTGCACCTCCCCTATGACATTCATCAATGATAATGAAATCAAAGAAGTCGGATGGGTAATCTCCATAATAAGGTGTATTGTCTTTTCCGCTCATAAAAGTTTGGAATATAGTAAAGAAAACACTACCGTTGGTGGGCACACTCCCTTTTTTTCTTATGTCTAAAGGACTAATACGAACTAAGGCATCCTCAGGAAATGCTGAAAACGAGTTATAAGCTTGATCAGCTAGTATGTTTCTATCTGCTAGAAATAAAATTCTCGGTTGTCTTGCACCGTCTTTTTTTAGATTCCATCTTGTTTGAAAAAGTTTCCATGCTATTTGAAATGCAATAAATGTTTTTCCTGTTCCGGTTGCAAGTGTAAGTAGTATTCTTGTCTTGTTTTCAGCAATAGCATCCATAGCATTGTTTACTGCTATTTCTTGGTAGTATCTTAAACTCTTTGTTCCATTAAGATTTTCAAATGGGACATTGTTAAATCTCTCTTTCCATTCGTTTTGATCTGAAAATGTGTAGTTCCAAAGTTCCTCAGGTGTGGGGTATCTTTCTACATACTCCTCTTTCCCGGTTGCCATACAAATTTGATATATTTTCTTTCCGTTTGTGGAGTAGGTGTAGTCAATTCCAAGCTTTTGGGCGTATATCTTTGCTTGTGTTACCCCCTCTGTGGGTGCTAAATCCTCTTGTTTTGCCTCAATAACTGCAAGTTTTTTGTTTTTATAAACTAATACATAGTCTGCAATTTCAGGTTTTGATCTATTTCCTCCAACTTGAATTCTCCCCTCTGTAAACCGGTGCTCTCTTAGTATTTTGGAATCCTCAATCTCACCCCATCCGCTCTCTTTGAGTTTTGGATCTATGTATTCTGCTCTTGTTTCTGATTCGTTTAATGGCATATTTATATTATAGCTCCCCACTAAAGGCTTTATTTAGTACTGATTTTCTAAGCTCATCAACAACAGAGACCTTTTCTTTATATATAGTTACCATTGTTCTAACTCTATCCTCTAGAAATCTTAGCTTGTCTGCTATTTCCGTTTGTGTAGAAATTGACTGTGGGTAGCTTACTGTAAAGTTGTTTTTTATTGTATCTCTTGATAATTCAATCTGTCCGCTCGCTCCCATACCGCTCTTTTCGAATGACTTCTCCAAATAAATCAGTACAAACTCAAAGAACTGATGATTGAATTTATCACTAAAAGGTCTAACTATCGTAACATGAGAATCAACAGTTGCAGGGAAAGGCAGGTCTTTTACTTGAGCTACTCTACCGAGAGTGCCCACACCCGTTGAGTTGATAAGCACATCGCCAACTCTAAGGTATTTATCTACTGACACCTTTTTAACTTTTTCGTTATGCATCCTAGCCAAAGAATAATCTATATAGTGGTTTCTTATACACCGCTGATTTATTACATGCAATCCATTTTCATTTATATATTTTGGTGAAATACCACGATTAACTAACTCACACACATTACCTAATTTTTCAATATTCCAACCCTCTCCCGGATTACTAAATACATTTTCCAAATAAGACTCAAAAAGATCTTTAGCATTTTGCAGATTCTTTTCTGCAATCTCTTTAGCCTTTTCAGCATCTTTGAAAATATCATCAAGTTTGGATACTATGCGTTTTTGTTCTCTTTGCGGAGCTATAGGAATTCCGATGTCCCTAAACTTATTTAAAGACACGCCACCTATTATTCCTGATTTTAGGTAGTTAAATTGATCTAAAAAAGAATCGGATAAACAGTAATAATAAACATACTTGTTGTCTACAATTTTAGAATGTAAAGAGATAAGCTTGTTTACAAAGCATACATCCTTTTCGCTAAAGGCAACTTTCCTCCCGGCGCTACCACCCTCAATGCATATTAGTGTGGAATTAGCAGGAGAAACTTTAAAATTAGGATCGTTGACAGGTATTTCTACACCATTGTTATAAGTTATGTTGCCACTAAAGCTTATATCTTTCGTCGCGATATAGGGTAGCCCACTCGTCACACCCATGTATTTTTCCTTTTTCACTTTTTCATTTATGCTATTACCCGTGCGTGCATTGCATACCTCACCTAGCTTTTTAATTTCCCAATCACTTTTCATTGATTCTTTCGTAAATCCTATTCAAAATTTCATTACTTTCTTTTTCTAACTTTTTCATTTCATCAAGTATTTCTAATGGGTCTTTGGGTTCAGGAACTCCACCACCGTTAGGATTCTTTACTGACAAATCAAAGGTTTTTGGATCAATATCTTTAATATCAACTGTCCAAGAGTTCTTTGAATTAGCTTTAGTTTTTTGCAACTCAACAAACTCATCAAGATCTTGTTCCGTTAATGCAGTTGTTTTTCCTAGATTTCTATCTAAATTAAGTTGATAAAACCAAATCTTTTTTGTTGGAGACCCTTTTTCAAAGAATAGAACTACTGTTTTAACCCCCGCTCCTGTAAACACACCACTTGGCAGATCTAATACCGTATGTAAATTACATGTTTCTAGTAAGTGTTTCCTTAAAGAAACTGAGGCGTTATCAGTATTTGAAAGAAAAGTATTTTTAATAACCATTCCTGCTTTTCCACCTGCTTTTAGTATTTTTATAAAGTGTTGCAAGAATAGATATGCCGATTCTCCCGTTCTAATAGGAAAGTTTTGTTGTATCTGTTTTTTAATTCCTGATCCAAATGGAGGATTAGTAAGTATTATGTCGTAACGCTCTTTTTCCTGTATATCGGAGATGTTTTTATTAAGAGTATCCGTGTGAATTATATTTGGTGCGTCAATTCCGTGCAGGATCATATTCATGACCCCGATGATGTATGCTAAGGATTTAACCTCCTGTCCGTAAAATGTTTTAGTTTGTAAGATCTCCCAATCCTTTGGAGATAATTTCTCCCTGTCTTTGGATAGATAATTAAATGATTCAACCAAAAATCCTGCTGAACCTACAGCCCCATCATATATAGTCTGACCTAGTTTGGGATCTACAACTTTAACTATGGCCCTTATTAGTGCTCTTGGTGTGTAGAACTCACCACCGTTTCTCCCTGCGTTACCCATGTTCTGAAGTCTGCTTTCGTATAAGTGCGATAGTTCATGCTTTTCAGCATCTGTTCTAAACTCTAGATTATCAACCACATTTAGAATGTCTCTTAGGGTATATCCGGTTTGGATTTTGTTTTTTAATTCACTAAAAATCTCTCCGATTTTATATTCTATGGTATTTGCACTTTCAGCTGAGTATTTGAATTTTTTGAGATAAGGAAACAACTCTTCATCAACAAAATCTTTGAGGTCATCTCCGGAAAGAGCCTTTTGATGGTCTATCTTTCCATCAGGAGTTTTTGGACATGCCCATGTTTCCCATCTAAACTTTGGGTCAATGATGTATTTATAAGTTCTATTGGCAAGTTTCGCTTCGGTATCCTTATCTTTTTCTAAATCGTTTAGATATTTGAGAAACAGTATCCATGAGGTTTGTTCTATATAGTCAAGTTCTGTAGCGCATCCGGGATCTCTGTGTAGAGAATCATCTATATTTTTTAATGATTGTTCAAACATATTTTATATCCATTCTTAATTACAGGTATATTTTAACTCAATTTATAGGTTTTGGGGATGATTTCTCTTTACTATGACAATATCCATAGTTTGTAGGTTGATCTGCTTTTGTACGTCTTTGCTCCAAGATATCTTTTTCCTCCCTCAGAGCATTTTTAAATAGTTTTTTAATTTTACTGATGTTAGACATGGTAGCTATGGGTTGCTGTACTTTTGCCAATGCCATAAAATTCCTCAACAATGGCACTAAACTCAGGTGATAAGCATATTGAAGTTATTTCATCGGTATTTCCAATTTGTAGCAGATCTAAATTTCTCTTTACGATAAGTGGTAATAAATCTTTTGCTGTTAATGTCTTATTCATAGTTGTTACTAGATAGGATGCAAGAGCCATATCCTCACAAATCTTGAAAATTACCGGAGTATTTAATTCTGATAAACCATTTAGCTTGTTATGTATATCTGCTAAAGAGTAGTAACAGTTGGATGCTAGATTGTAGTCGTCATCAGGAGTAATTAAGCTATTGTCTATAGCATAAGTCTGATCTCTATCTCCTTTTGAATAAAAATGAGCTAACCCCACTCTTTCTGATGCAAATACTTTGTCTAGTATGTAATTCAAAGACTCGGTCTCAATATCTAATTTTCCGTAAGTTAAATCATTGGTGCTCTTATGAATAAATTCTCCGTTACAATTTAGATCTACGGCATTAGGGCAACCTACCAACCTTTCAGATTCTATTATGTTATTTTGATGAAAAGTAATTCTATCCGGAATTTCCCGCAAAATTCTGTCAGAAAGCACAGTTTCAGATGGTCTTTGTATGCCTATTACTAAGTAAGCATTACTTGATTTAGCTACTTGAGTAACGAACTCCTCGGTTTCTTTAGGGTACAACAGTACGGCCTCACATAACTCCTCAATAATGAAAAAATGTTTCTGCGGGGATAGCTTTAGATTATTTAAGAAATTATCAAAAACATCAGGTAGTGTATTTAGATCTCTGACGATTGGGTACATCAGATGTTGATTATTTTTATACTCGCTAAATTCAATTCTGTGAACATCAACGATTACTAGTTTAATTTCCTCAGGAGTATTATTTGCTGAAAGTTGGTCAACAATGAGATGTAACATGTCCACTATACCCGGTCTCGGACAGCCGGAAATTATCAAGTGTTTGTTTGATTCAAAGTTATAGAAAAGATTTTGTCCTGTTTTATTGTCTCCAATTTTAATTTTTATATTCATGTTTAATTTAATGTGATATTTGCTAGTACTAGTATTATAAGGTAAAAGAGAATACCTATGAATAAGTATGTTTTCCACCCTTTATGGGTGGGTTTATTACCACTTAAAAACCACGCAGGGATATGACTAGCATTTATAAACAAACTGCCAAGCACAAATAGTACTATTAAAAGTATTTTGATACCGCTCATTGACCATACCCATAAAACTTAATACATGCAGATACAGCGTTTTCTGTAGGTAGCTTAAGACAATCATATAGCGTTGGTTTTATTACAATCAGGTGTCTGGCAATAAATCCTAAGATAAAAAACAAAAGCATAAGCATGATTATTATTATTTTATTTTTCATATACCTTATCTTGTGGGAATTTATGAGGGCTAATAAAACCAACATAAGCTCCCCGCTAGTCGACATCCTTTGCAGGACATCCATAACCCTTTCGGGATATGACCTGATCAGTAACTAAACGGAGAGCTTCCGTTCACTGATCAGGCTTTCTCACCATGCTTTATAAACAAATATAAAGTTTAGATGAACATATTCGTGTGTATTTTTACATTATCACAAAACAGGAAATTGCGTAAGTGTAGAGCATATACCTATTTGCCATCGTCAAAGTTGTTGAGAATAATATAAATATGTCTGTTAATAAAAGTAGAAAATCAAAAGCCGGTAGGAAACCTAAAATGAATAGCATTACTCTAGGAAAATTGAGAGAGGCATTCTTGCTAGGGTGCAGTGATGCTGAGGCTTGTTTTTGTGCAGAAATTCACCCAGACACCTTATATGAATACCAAAAGAAAAACCCTGAATATACCGAGCAAAAAAAGCTACTTAAGAGTAATCCTATTCTACTTGCAAGACGCTCGGTAGTTGAGGCACTTAAAACAGATCCTAACATCGCATTAAAATATCTTGAGAGAAAACTTAGTGATGAGTTCTCGTTAAAACAAACAGTTAACACACATGTTGAGGAATCCCCCAAAATTACAGGTTTCAATTACATTGTTCCAAAAGGCAGTGTTATACCGGAGGATTTATATAATAAGGAGGGTAAAAGAATTGATGTTGTAGTGTCAAAAGAATAAACATAAGATAAAAATTAAATATGAATAAAAAAGTAAATAGAAAAGATTTAATATATCGGTATGAAACTTCTCATATATTATCCGTTAAGGATTTTATTATCTACTGTAATGAAAGGGATGTCAGAGTCACAGAGAAAGAACTTGAATACTATGATAAGCGGGGCGTTGTTATACCGGTTCTTGGATTAAATCTAAACGGGAACACCTTAGAACACGAATTTGGCGATAAATACATCTTGTGGGAAACCCTAAGAGAAAACGATATAGAACCTTATTATTCAATTTACCAAATCTATCCTTTATATCTAATTAAGTTAAAGACTACAGTTTCACTAAGCCCTACTTACTTTACATACAATGAAAAACAATGGCAATTATTTGGCAAAGCCTACGAAACCGTATATGGAGATGCGCTAGATAATATGCAGATGGAATTGTTAGAGTTTGTTAAAAATACAGCAGTAATTCTAGATCTAAATACACTAGCTGTTCAAAATACCACTAAGGGAGAAAATGCTTACAAAGAAAGTCTAAAGCAGACAAAATCTTATAGGGATGCAATAGCTGACTTTAGTAATGCAATAAAACTATCTTATAAGGACGCAGTTCCTGAGTTGCACATGACATTGGAAAAACATAAAATCAATACAAAGTATTTAATAGAAATGCAAAAAAAGTACATCGCCATTGGAGGGTATCAAGATCCTGCAAGGAAAATATATCCCCACATCATAAATATCAACTACTTTGAACTAATGTCTTGTAGAGGAAAGTTGAAATTTGCTCTTGAGAGTTATGGTATAGCCGAGAATATATCGTGGGCGATATCTGCTTTGGGAAAAGCTCCTATGTCCGTTACCGAAACTTTGTTAAAAGTTAAGGATTATAGAATTTGTGCAAACCCTACCTGTCAAAAAAAGTTTATTCCTAAAAAAGAGACCCAATTTACTTGCGGAAACAAAGACTGCACAGATTACTACAGAAATCTCAGAAAACGCCAAAAGCGTATCCCAACTAAGTAACGGCACACAGACGGCACACACCCACAAACACAATTTTTAATGCAAATATGTTCCTAGGTAACAAACCTAAGGACATATATGAAATCAAATAATAAGAAATATGAAACAAACGATATACATCTTGCATCAGCTTTCATAGCTAACGATGTGCAACTATATGACTACTCCATAAACGGATCAGTTTTTACATTCATATTTGAGGATCGTGAAAAATGTTCTCAAATGGAGGAACTTTGGCTTACTGATAAATTAAATGTTCCGGCTTACAAATTTTCACAAGCTCTGCGACAACTTAAGAATATAGTTTTTGGGAGTAAGCATGTTAAATAACGAGGCTGTAAATGAGTTTATTGAACTTTATAAGAAACACTACGGCATTAGTCTAGATATAGAGAAAGGTACAGAACTAGCAAATCGTTTTTATAGATTCCTAAAACTGATTACTAAACCAAACTCTCAAAATAACGCCAAAAATAATTGATGATTTCTATCAGGATTATTCTTGATAAAAGTCATTAAGACTTAGGCAGGGGCGACACAGTAGCCTGTTCCACCGAAAGGGAGCTGAACGAGAAGTAGGAAACTAACTGTGTCCCACACGGATACCTCATTATGTCAGAAATGATTAAGAGAAACTTGATTGAGAAACACTAAACAAACCGCAAGACTAGGACTTTTTCCTAAGCGGGTAGACACAGCACAACGGGAACTAACAGGCTGACAGAATAGGAAACGGATGGGAGAACTAGAACCCGGAGGGAAATTTTGTATGAGTCAACAAATTGACAAAAAAAAGACAATTCAGGTAAGGATAGATGTCTTTTGGCACAGATTCCTCAAGGTACTCGGTGCACAGAGTGGTAGGTCAATTAGAGACCTTATAGAGGAAGTTTTAGGAGACTACTATACCTTAGAGGATTTTTCTGAGGTTGAAAGGAGAAAGATAAAGTAGTTATAATTATTTTGTTGAATAGTACAAGTGTAGGAATAGCCGTATTGGTATATTTGCACTTGTGCATCTATTCAACAGCCAATACGGCTTTTTTGTATTCAGTACTTAAAAAGCTTAGAAAGGAAAATATGGATTTTTTAGTAAATAAAGATATTAAAGATAAAGTTGCAGTTGAATACTGTAGAAAAAGTACAGAATCTGAGGATCGTCAGGCATTCTCGCTAGAGGATCAACACGATGTAAATAAGAAAGTTGCTGAAAATTACGGTGTAAGGTTAAAGAAAACTTACAGTGAGTCTAAATCAGCAAAGATGAGAGGTAGACCTTTTTTCAACGAAATGGTTAATGGCGTTGAATCCGGTAAGTATCAGGTAATTATATGTTGGGCATTAAATCGTCTAGCTAGGAACTCAGTGGATGGCGCTATGTTAATAGAGATGATGGATCTGAAAAAGTTACATGCAATTGTTACTCCCGGCAAAGTTTTCTATAACAGCTCAGATGACAAGTTGCTACTACAAATTGAATTTGGATTAGCCAAGAAATACTCAGATGATTTATCCCCAAATGTTATGAGAGGCATGACCTCTAAACTAAAGAGGGGTTGGTATCCGGGTATGGCTAAGCCCGGCTACTTAAACAAAAAGGAAAAAGGCGAAATAATACATGTAATTGATCCTGATAGATTTCCTCTCATTAGAAAAGCAATGTTAATGTACATAGAGGGATCTAATGTAGATCATATACTTGAAATCTTAAACAACGATTGGGCATATAGAACAGTGGCAACAGTAAAAACGGGAAACAAGCCGTTATCCCGTTCATCTTTCTATAGAATGTTAAGAGATCCTTTCTACTACGGAAAGATTGTATGGAACAACGAGGAATCCGATTTGGATGCTAGTGTGCCTAGATTGATTACAGAGGATGAGTTTTGGTTAATTCAGGATAGACTAGGTGCAAAAGGTTTCCCAAGACCACAAAAGCACAAAGATATTCCATATAAAGGCGTGATTAAATGCGCTGTGTGTGGTAGTTCAGTGATAATTTATCAAAAGGATAAAAGACTAGCAGACGGTACAATGAAAAGTTACTACTTTGCTAGATGTTCAAGCAAAAAGGGGTGTAAACAACCACCCCTTTCTGTTTCAAAACTTGAAATTCAGTTAAATAACATTTTGAATCAAATAAATATTTCTAAAGATTTTTACGAATGGTTTATAAAATGGCTTAAAAAAGATCATGAGCTTGAATCCACAAATTCAGAATTCGTTCTTGATAGGATTGATGCTCAAATTGAGTTGCAAATAAAGAGAAAAAACAGGCTTTTGGATATGAGGATTGATGGCGAGTTACAAGATGAGGACTATAAGGAAAAGAAAAACACAATTGATGACGAAATTAGGAGATTGGAAAAGGAGCGACACAATGTAAATTACAACACCGACAATTGGATAAACAGAGCTGAGAAAAGGCTAGATTATGCACTCTACGCAGTAGATAAACTAGAACACGGTGATTATATTGAAAAAACTAGTGTACTTGCTAACTTAGGTACGAACTTTACACTAAACAACGGAATACTTTGCTATGACTTGGATTCTGTACTAAATATATTCAAAAACAATCATGAAGTAGTGAACGATACTTTAGAAAGGTTTGAACTAAACGATATTGGCTTACCTACAGCAAATGTTGAGGCTTTTGACTCTGTGATTTCTACATGGCTGGGGGACAGGGAGTCGAACCCCGATTAACGGATCCAAAGTCCGGCGTCCTACCATTAGACGATCCCCCAAAGATATAAAAAGATTATAGAACTAAATTGTCAAAAACTTAAAAATAAAAGAAACTATAACGAAAGAGTCTAATCGCAAGGTTCCCGAGCGAAGCGAGGCGGTTCTTACCATTAGACGATCCCCAAGAATATATCAAGATTATAAAACTAAATTGTTGCTCCCCCACAAAATTTGGTGGGTGGTATAGGATTCGAACCTATGACCTTTCGGATGTAAACCGAATGCTCTAACCGGCTGAGCTAACCACCCGAAAACTCTTCGCTTACTTATTTACTTTACCTTTTTTAAATCCTAAAAATCCAAACAAAAATGCTAAGAAAATTGTTTCTATAGGAATCACATACGTAGCTTTGGCGCATCCTAACAATATACAAGAACAATTTATAAACGGAGCCACATGTCTATTCAAATATATAGCTCGAATAACAAAATCTAATCTGTATCCCGATGGGGGACAGCTACAACACTCAAAAGAGCTGATTTTGAGCGCAACTATAATTACTGTCATTACCGTAAAAATCAAAGATATCGCCTTAAAAATTTGGATCCTTTTCATATTTTGTTAAAAAAATCAAACTAAATACAAAATACCGACGTAATCTTTACTACAACGAAACAACCCTGGTGGGGAGGGTGGGAATCGAACCCACATAGCCGGTTTTTCAGACCGGTGCCGTGACCGCCTTGGCTACCGCCCCTTATCTCAACTTATCCAAAAACATGTCAAAATACGATTTTTACAATCTTTCCTCATGCTCTTCCCATGCTCTACTCCCATCTTTTCTGTTGTTTTACAAATCTTAGTAGCTAATTAAACCTCAAGAACTCAGAATAGACAACTCATTTTATCAATATTTTCTAAGTAATTACAGCTTTTGGAGGCCTGGGCGGGAATCGAACCCGCGAATGAGGGTTTTGCAGACCCTTGCCTTACCACTTGGCTACCAGGCCGTTTTCCATATCTATCTATACCAGCGCCTTATACGTAAATTATACATTAAAATCATTTTCCCTAGAGTATAGATTCAAAAAAATGGAAATTATCAAATTAAACTTCATAACATGGAAAAAAACTATGTGAAAAATATGGTATGAAAGCAAGTATAGGGACGAAAAAGGCATTTGGAGCGACGGACCGGACTCGAACCGGCGACCTTCTCCTTGGAAGGGAGACATTCTACCACTGAACTACCGTCGCATCTTCCTTTTTTAATATCGTTTTCAATTTACTAAATCGTACTGCCAAAGTAAAGTATCTGGAGCGACGGACCGGACTCGAACCGGCGACCTTCTCCTTGGCAAGGAGACGTTCTGCCAACTGAACTACCGTCGCAAAAAGCTAAGAAAAAGCTAAGATATTATAAACAATTCGGGCAGAAGTTACAAAACTTACCAGCTTCCGCCTCCTCCGCCACCCCCACCTCCTCCGGAATGTCCGCCTGAAAATCCCGAAGAAAAGCCCGTAGAACTTCGCGTAGTAGACATCCCCGAACTGTAAGCCGATTTCATAGAGCCGCCTATATTTCTGGTCATACTGCTGACAAAAGCCGTAGTAGTAAAATTATTTCCTTCGTACCAATCGGGTTTTACTATTGTAATATCTTTAAATCTTTGGGCCCAAACCTTCTCCACTCCGAAAGCGGCCGCGTACGGCAGGAGTTTTTCAAAAAACATCTGATTTTTTGATTGAAAATTAAGCTGTTCATCCTGAGACATCAAAAAATTGTACAGAGATTTGGCCTCCGAATACTTCTCTATTCCCTTTTTAGTCCTTTTAACACCCTTTCCCGCCAAAATAATCAAAACTATACCAAGGAAAAAGTTCATAGTGAAAAATCCTAAACTCAGAAGAAGCATGTCTTTTTCACGTTCCTCTGAAGGCTTTTTCTCAAACATTCCCTGATTTACCACTTCTTCTTCAACATATTTATTAAATTTCTTTATTTTAGAAAATAAGGATGTTGATGTTTTCAAACTTTCATCTTTTACTTCGTCTCCTTTTTCAAAAATTGCCAGCATTACTTCTTTTTCGAACTTTCTCAACTCGGGAGATTCCACGTCCTTAAGCTTCACAAAGGTGAAATGATTTTTTTCATCCTCTTTTATTTTCAAAAAACCCCTTTGAGCAAGACTTATTATGGTAGCTGTAAGCTCTTTGTGATCCACCGACTTATCTAAAATGAAACCCGTTTCTGCGGGAGTGAAAACTCTTCCGTCATCATACTTTGGGGGTTCAAACCAAGCAGAAACTATTCTTGCATTTTTCTTTGTAAACGATCTGTCTTTTAGATAATCTACTATTTTTTTAATAGGCAAAAATAAATACCAGATTGATAAACCGCCGTATACAAATATTTTTGCCAATACCAGCAACCACCCTATTTTATCCTCAACGGGCTCGATTACCGCTACTAAGCCCTTTGGAATATAAATGGCTGCGGTAACCCCTTCTCCCGGACTTAATATTTTTTCCGATTTAACAATTATCTTACCGTCTGAAAATAAAATGGAACAGTTTTGAGAAGTGCTTCCTTCATACCCATCATAACAAACAAGCTTGGTATTGCTTTGGTCAGCTCCCTCAGGAAGTTTTATTTCCGCTCCAAACTCATTAATAGGTACTTCCCAGCTGTTTCCCGACAGATTCCAATATAACTCATCGTGGTCGGTAAAATAAGTTATTGCTCCGGAAACTGAGTATTTTATAACATAAGATTTTTCTCCGGAAACTAAAACATTCGGATCGCCAATTTTTATTTTTAATTTGTTACTCTCTTTTGAAACACTATATTTGATTTCATTCCCATTTTGATCGGTAACTTTGTCAATTTTTATATCTAGTTTATATTTTTTCCCATCTTCATTGGTTTTAACATTGGGAATTTCCCTTAATATCCCATGTCTTTCGGTTCCCTCTGTTCCGAAATCGTAATCAATATACTCCGTAATGTCTATAGTTCCGTTGGAGTTAATATTTATATCGGATTGAAAATTTTTTATATATCCGACTGATGCAAAAGAGCGCTTCGGAAGTAATAAAAAGATAAAAACTATTAAAAGACCTGTTATTGCGATCCTTTTTTTATTTTTAAGCATTTTTGGTGGGCGAGACAGGACTTGAACCTGCACGGGTTTTACCCCACAACGACCTCAACGTTGCGCGTATACCAATTCCGCCACCCGCCCCTGTTTATTTGAATTATACGATATTCTGGTGCCGGAGACAGGACTCGAACCTGCAAGTCTTTTGGACACAGCCTCCTGAAGACTGCGTGTATACCAATTCCACCACTCCGGCTTGTTGACAAGATTATTATACAAAAAAATTTAGTGGTTAATATAAAGTGCGGGAGAAAACAAAAAGCTCGGAAGAGAAGAAAAATTAATCCGAGCTTAAAAATATCAATAGTTTTTGTTTCAGTTTTTCTTTTTATTTTTTCTCTCCTTTGCGTTTTTTTCTGCTGTTTTCGGTCTATGATAAATCCTGAACCACCTGTTAAACCTGAAATTGCAATACGCACATGCACGCACATCATCAACTTTCGACACTTCTCTCCTTTTCTTTTTTGAAAAATGTTAGATTTTGGAAAGTATATTACTACGAATTGATTAGATTTAAAAGGTCTTTTGGTCTGTAGATGAGAAAATCCGGTTTGTACTCAGATAAAACGGACTCAAAATTGTATCCCCACGTTACGGAAGCTACTTTTATACCGATCGACTTAGCTGCTTTGATATCTCTTACCTCATCCCCCACATAAATAACGTTTTCTTTATTCATCTGAAATTTTTCAATCGCTTTTTTTAGCATTTTATCTTTACGAAAATAATTTAGAGAAGAATATACAAAATCAAAATATTCCAGATTGTTTTTTCTTAAAAATTTCTTCACATTTCTTTTTGAATTGGAAGTTACTATCCCAAGTTTTACCCCGTTATTTTTCATAACATGTAAAACCTCATCTAATCCCTCAAATGTCTTAATATCATCAATTTCATGAACAAGTTTTCTCTGATACTTAAACATGAACCAAAGGAGTTTTGAAGTCGGAATTTCTAATTCTTTAAAAAATTCCCTGGAATCCATGGATCTGAATTTCTCCATGTTAACTTTTTCTTCATTTAGCAACTTTAGCTTTCTGCTGATTTCAGAAGCTGAGTTTATAGTAAAAGCAAGAGTATCAGCTATGGTACCGTCAAAGTCAAATATTAAAATGATTTGATTTAAATTCATAGCATCTCTTATTTTTTAGTGGTGAGGACGGAGGGATTCGAACCCTCGACACTCCGGTTAAGAGCCGGATGCTCTACCGCTGAGCTACGTCCCCTTCTTTAAACCAAGTAATTATACATTAATAATTTCTTTTATGCCTCGTTTCTCACTTCAAAATTTTTCTTCGGAAGATTTGAAACGAAAACAGCGACTCTTTCGTTTCCTACTTAAATCGCTGTTTGTATAACATGAAAGCCTTTACTTCTTCTTTTTCTTTGTTGTGGCTTTCTTCTTCTTTGCTACTTTCTTCTTTGTTGCCATTTTAGGGGCCCTCCTTTGGCTAAATAAGTACTCCTAATAACTCCGACTTCGGTTTAAAACTAGAAAGGTTCCTCATCTCCGCCTTCATCATCCTCCCATGAAATATCGGGAGAACTTCCCCCGCTTATTTCATCCTTTACTTCAAAATACAAATCCCAATCCGCATCTGTTGCGTCATCCGAAGGTGTCCAATTCGGATCTTCTTCTAACTTTTTTCTAATTTCTTCCTTTGTAATCATGTTTTTTTCCTCCAAAAAAACAAAAACACCTTGCATCAAAACAAAGTGCTTGTTTCTAAATTTTTAAAATAATTTTTTTGGGCAGAAATTTATTCATTTTCTTTTACAATAAAATTGTGCGGATTATTTACGAAAATGTCAATACACTTTTTATTTTGGTATTTATTTTTTGTTGAGCTTCTCAAACAGTTTTGCTTGATAAGGATTTTTGAAAACTACCTTAAATAACAGAGAACATTTGTGGCGCCCCCAGAGGGATTCGAACCCCCGACCCCTCGTTCCGAAGACGAGTGCTCTTGATCCGCTGAGCTATGGGGGCACTAGCGAAAGTTCGAACTCATACATTATACAAAAAATTTCATGATAAAATTAGTGAGATGAGTAAGTCCAAAAAAATTCTGATTATATCTTATATCCTTATTTTGGGAATTTCGTTTTTTTATGTACGAAGTGTTTTGAAAAAAGATAATATTGAAGTTTACGAAGAAGAAGACAAATCTGTTGAAAAAAAACGTTCGATAAAAGTAACTTTAAAATATTTTGATGGTCTGGAAAATCCAAGTGTTTCTGAGTTCGAAGCTAACCTCGATGACACTGAAACAGTTGAAGATTTTTTAAGAAAATTAAGAAGATCAAAAAAAATCGTTTACGAAATAACACGGTATACATACGGCACTGAAATTGATTCTGTCAACGGAGTTAAACCAAAAGAAAATTACAAGTGGGCCATCATTTTTAATGGTAATGATATAACTTCAAATATAGAGAAAATAAAATTAGTGAAAAAAGGTGTTTACGAATTAAAAATGATACCGAAATAATTCTATTCGTATCTTAGAGCTTCTATTGGATCTTTCTTGCTTGCATTAACAGCCGGGTATGTCCCAAAAATTATCCCGACCGCTATTGAAAACCCAAGCGCAAGAGGTATTGCCCAAACCGGAATTACGGCTTGTATTAATGGTTTTATCAAAATAGTAGCAACCCAACCTAGTAATAATCCAACGAGGCCTCCTAAACTGCTTATGAGAATTGCTTCGGCCATGAACTGATTCCTTATATCGGATGAGGTGGCCCCCAAAGCTTTTCTTAAACCTATTTCTTTAGTTCTTTCTGCGACAGACACCAGCATAATATTCATAATTCCGATACCTCCAACTAAAAGAGAAATGCCGGAAATTGACGCCAACGCTATGGTTAACATGTTTAATATACTTTGAATGGAATCCAATATGTCTTCCTGGGTCATTACCGTGAACTGATCTTCCTTTAAATCCTTAAGCAAAGATAATTTAATTTGCTGTTGGGCTTGTTCCAAATCAACATTATCTTTTACTTTTATCACGATTGACGTTATTTCCGTTCCGGTAAAATCATCCATTATAGTTGTGTACGGCAAAATTACGGATTCGTCGTAGTTCGGACTTTTCTTTGCCAAAAGACCTACAACTTCATAGGATTTCCCATTTATTTTTATTTTCTTTCCGATCGGATTTTCCTCACCAAAGAACTTTTTTGCTAAATTATTTCCCAGCACAACAACTCTGGAGCTGTTTTCCTGCTCAACGCGGTTAAAATATCTTCCTTTTTCCACATTGGATTTAAAAATATCGTTTGCTTCATAATTTACCCCTATTAATAAGAGAAAATATTCTTCGGTTTTATATTTTACCGTTTGGTAAGTTTGAGTTTCGGGGGTAACATAATCAACGTAATCATCAGCCGATGACTTTATCATTTCTATATGTTTCTCTTTCAGATTAGAACTTATCAAAGCACTTCCTGCTGTCGTTGATTGCCTTTGTCCCAATTCGATCTTCCCGTTAACCACAAAAACCAAATTAGAACCTAGGTCTTCAAATCTGCTTACTACGTAGTCCTGAACTCCTCCTACTAAAGAAACCAGTGATATAACTGCAAAAACACCGATTATCACACCCAACATCGTCAGAAATGATCTGACTTTATTTAGCATTAACGCCTTTGAAGCTGTAGATAAAATTTCCTTAGCGCTCATCTATTATTTCTCCATCCCTTAAAACAATTTGCCTTTTCGCTATTTTTGCAAGATCTTCATCATGAGTAACTAAAACTATTGTTCTTCCGTTTTTATTTAATTCTATAAACATTTTTTCTATTTCCTCACCCATTTTTGAATCAAGATTTCCCGTTGGCTCATCAGCTAATATTAACGAAGGATTATTTATTAAAGCTCGGGCTATAGCTACACGCTGCCTCTCTCCTCCGGATAATTCGTTAGATTTATTGTTTAATCTATGCTCTAGACCTACCTGCTTTATCACTTCCAAAGCCATTTTCTCATGATTTTCCTTCGGAACTTTGCTATACATCAAAGGTAGCATTACATTCTCAAGAACAGTCGTTCTTTGTAAAAGGTTAAAGGCCTGGAAAACAAATCCAATTTCAGAGTTTCTCACCTGAGCGAGTTCTTTTTCATTCATTCCCTTGATATTTTTTCCATTTAGTATTAATTCCCCCGACGTGTGTGTATCTAATAACCCCAGCATATGCATTAACGTAGATTTACCGGATCCGGATTTACCGGTAATAGACATAAAATCTCCCTTGTTAATTGTGAGATTAATATTTTTAACGGCTTGTATAACACTGGTCCCAATAAAGTAGTTTTTACAAAGATTTTTTGCTTCTAAAACGGGAGTCATATCAGTTGATAATTTTAGGGATAAATCCTTCTTTTACTTCAACACGTTCCACAGCCGGTACAACGACGGTTTTTCCTGTTAGGTCGGTCTTAACTTCAGTATATAAGTCCCCTTCCAGACCTATCTCGATAGGAAATTTCCTAATTTTTCCTGATTCTGCTATCCATACATACGGTTTGCTATCCTCATCATAAGAAATCTCGTTGAATATTAAAGATGGTACTTCACCTTCCGTTCTGTCGGTTATAATATTAACCTCCCCTGTCATACCGACTTTTATCAGATTTTTATCATTATCAAATAAACTTTTAACGACAAAACCTCCCTTCGTAGGATCTGCGTAAAGAGGTAGCGAGGAAACCTTTCCTTTAAAAGTCTTTCCTTCATAGGCGTCCAACTCTATTTCGGCGTCCATTCCTTCTTTAACATTCCCAAAATCTTCCTGATCCAAAACGACCTCAAACTCCACTTGATCCAGATTTGCCATTGTTATTATGGGAGAACCGGCAATAGCTGTTTCTCCTTCTTTCTTCTGAACACTTATAATGGTCCCATCAAATGGAGCATAGATGTAATAATTTGATAAAATAGCTAGTTGCGCCTGATATGAAGCTTCAGCCTGACTGACAGCCTCGTTATATCCCCTCAATCTCATTTCGTAAAGAGTTTCCCCTCCTAAAAGCTTTTCATTTTTAGGTTTATCTTTTACGAATATGTCTCTCTCCCTCATTTTTATATCTCTAGCATCTTTATACGACTGAACAATCCCCTTCTGATAAGATGCATCTAGGTAGGCAAGAAGCTGTCCTTTTTTAACTACGTCATTTTCCTCTACATTTATTTTTACAATGTTTCCATTGGCTAAAAAAGACAAATCTGCGTAGTCTTTCGGCTTAACAACCCCGGAGGCAGATACAGTCCTGCTCACTTCTCTATTTTGTACCTGAACTTTTCTAACGGCTGCAGTGATGGACGTTTTACTCTTAAAATAAAAAAATATTCCCAACGCGATTATTATAATTAATACTATTTCTTTAATTATTTTTGATAAATTAGTTTTTTTCATATTTATGATATTATTTTAGCATGCAACATACTTTTAAACGTAATCATCCTGTTAGAGAAATTAACAGTTTTAAGTACGCTTTTGAGGGCTTAATAAACGCTATTTTTACTGAACCCAACTTTAGAATTCAATTGTTGATTGTAGCATTTTCGATTGTTTTAGGCAAGATTTATAAAATAACAAAAATAGAGTGGTCAATTCTGGTTTTGTCTCTGGGATTGTTGTTGGTAGTAGAACTAATCAATACCGTTATTGAGGAAATTATGGATCGATTTATGAAAGAGTACGATAACGGGGTGAAAATTATCAAAGATCTATCTGCAGCCGCGGTCTTGGTTACAGCTTTTACCGTTCTGGCAAATTTGATAATTGTTTTTTTTCCGAAAATTTTCTGATTTGGGAAGGTACACTAAAAACCTTTTTTGATTATCTCTTCTAAAGTGCCAGGTTCCATCATGTAAACCCTCACCTTATCCTCTCCGTTTTTTGTCAGAGTATAAACCGGATCGTATTTTCCGACCCAATAAGCTGCTTTTTCGTTTCCGATAATTTCTATGAAACTTTGAGGATTTTTTACATAAACATACAATCCGGATTTATCATAATTTCTATCGTAATTCAGATAATATCCGGCAATCTGTTTTCTTTCGTTTGAAGAGTACGCTTGAAGCTCGGGATGTGCTTTTGCAAAACTCCTTATTCCTTCCCAGTTCCTATAGTAAGGGAAACCAAATAAGCTTAAGTGGTAAGATTCATCCGGTTTTCTAAATGTCCAGATTAAGAAATTTTCATTTTCCCAAGGATACTCTTTATAATTATCAACAAAAATGGCGTAACTTTGAATGGTTAAAAATAAAAATAGCAATGATATACCTAAAAAATTAAATGTTCTAACAAGTTGAATTTCAAATATTTTGAAAATAAAACTTTCAATAGCTACTATCCCGAATCCCAGTAAAATAAAAGACGGTAAAATGTAGTTGTAAATATGGGTCCCCGATATATATACGTATTTTTCAAAAAAAGCTACATTTACGAGTATCCATAAGAACAAACAGATAATTCTTAGCTTGTCTTTGTTTATGGATTTCATAATATCCGTTGTGTAGGAAAAAAAATACGATACAAAAGATGGAAGGTTCTTTATTTTTAAGATAAGATCAGAAAAGAACCCCAAGAGTATGAAAACTCCTCCCAAACTTGCGAGCGCGAAATAAAATTGAAGCGAATAAATCGGCTGATAAATCCGGAAAAGATATTTTGAACTTGAAATCTTTCCCGACGAGCTTCCGGTGACTCTGCTTGACCAGTAATCCGCAGTAGCTTCGTTAATGTTTTTGAAAAAAGGAAAATAGAAAATAAGCAAGATTCCTGCTGAAATAATTCCCGACAAAATAAATGTGATAATTTTCTTCTTTTTTTCTATTCTCGGGTTTTTGAACCACCTAAAGAGGAGGTAAAAAACAAAAGGAAATATAAATGCACCATCGTAATGAGCCAAAATGGAAAAAGCCCAACATAACAAACCAAAATAAATACCGGATGTATAGTACTTTTCATTTTCATTAGCTAACGAGAGAAAGTATAAGCACAGAATAGCAAACAAAAGTACAAACGACTGGTACTGAACAATTCTTGAGAAAGCAATAAAAAGTCCATTTGTGGCAAAAAACAATGAGGAATAAAAAGCTATTTTTTCTCCGAAGTGTATCTTTACCAATTTGTAGAAAAATACAACAGCTAAAATTCCTGCTACCGCAAACGACAGCCTCACCAAAAACTGATTTTCATATGAAGAATCAAAAAACTTAATCACGTAAGTGATAAAAAACTGCAAAGGTCCTTTCTTTTGCTCCATGATAAATTCGTAAAACGACTGCCCGCCTTTCGGAAGATAAAGGGCCTTTATCTCATCCCCCTGGTAATCGGAATACCCGAGATTTACAAGTCTTAACAATGAAGCTAACAGAAAAACTATTATAAGTCTTATATTTTCCCTAATATATTTAGATAAAGATCGAATTTTCATTTTTATTATTTTACCCCATAAACGGATAATTCGTTCATGGCTCTGGTAACTGCAACAAAAGCTTTTCTTGCCTGAGGAAAACTTTTTATTTTTTTCAGATTTAAGTTTAAAACATAGACTTTTGAAAACTCCAATCCCTTGCAATCTTCTGCCCTCATTAAATAAACCCCGTTAGGTATATAGGCAGTTTTTTGTTTGGGGTCAAGCTCGATAAAATTATTCTTTTTTCCGCCTATCTCTATTTCTGACACACAATTCTTAACGTCGTTAAACTTAAAATCCGTTGATTCAAAAACTATTATCCCTATACTTTTTTCAACTTTCACTGCCTCATTTGAAAAGTCGGTAATAAATTTATCTACCATATCATCAGTTTTATAAAATATTTCCTCTGTTGGTTCAAGCCCCACCCTATTAATAGATTTAGGAAGATATTTTTGTGTAAACGGCTTAAGTATCTTATTTGCAAATTTTATTATCTGCTTCGTGCTCCTGTAATTTTTATCCAGTTTAAATTTTACAGCGGATTTAGCATCCTCAATTACCTTCGGAATATCCTCCCACTTTTTAATTCCATCTTCTTCTAAGGATTGATTTAAATCTCCAAAAAGAGCAAATCTTCCGCGCAGAACTACCTTATCCAGCACTAGATACTCCAACAAACTAAAATCCTGAGCTTCATCCACCACACAATATTCAAATTTCTTAAAGTTTCTGACGCCTATAAGTTCGGCATAAATATATGTGAAAATCAAAACCTGCGAATAATCTAATTCGGCGGAAATATTTATTCCAAATTCTTTGGCCGTCTTTTTCAACTCTTTATTCACAATCTCATTTTTAATACCACTTGCCTGTTTAAGTATTTTTCTCAGCTTAGAAATATTTTCCTTATTAAGCCAGGATTTAGCTCCATCGGGATTAAGCTTTAGGTGCTCTTTCTGAGATAAAATCTCCTCCGTCAGATCCTGAATTAATTCAACAACGTTTTCGTATGGTGTCTGTTCATAGCTATACTTAAAACTGGCAAAAGATTCTAAATCCGGGGATTTAAATATCTGTAATATCTTTTTTTCAAAATCTTTTTGTATAGAAAGCATTCTTTTCTGCAGTTTTTTTATTTTCTCTATTGTGTATTTACCGGTATCAACTCCTCTATCCAAGTCGAATTTCAAATTTAACTTTTCCCTTAATATGAAATTATAGAGAACATCTCTTTCCGTTTTATACACAACATCAAAAATACCGAGCTTGGGAAACAGGGTTGAAAGATAACCGCACAATATCTGACTTTTTGTCACCATCAAACATCTTTCAGGATGAATAACTTTCGGGTAATTGAAAAAAATGTGAGCCAATTTGTGAATTGCTACCGTGCTTTTACCGCTTCCTACGCATCCCTGCACAATACAAACCTGCCTGGGATCGGATTCTATTATATCCAATTGTGATTCCTGGATGGTTTGAACTATGTCTTCCAAAACACCGCCTGTTCTTCTTCCTATTTTTTCACTAATAATTGTAGATTCATCCAACTGGAGGTCGTTATTGTAGTACTTCAGCAACACACCATTTAGAATTTCAAAGGTTCTTTTTAACTTCAGGTCTCTTATTTCCTTTCCGGCCGGAGTATCATAACTTACATTCTTTTGCGGGTATCTGTACCTGTAATATACTGAGGCAACTTTGCTTCTCCAATCCGTGATTATCGGCCTATCTTCAGTGTATGAAAACTTTCCTATGTAATACTTCTCCGTTTCTTCGGTTGTAGGATTAAAAAGATCAATTCTTGAAAAATATGGCTCGGAAAGTAGGAACTCTAATTCGCTCAACTTTTGATACTTCTCCTTTATGTTTAAAGAGGCGTTTCTCTGATGCAGTTGATCCAGTAAAATGTCAAAATCACTTACCGCAAATCCGTACGAAGAAGAACCATCTTCTCTTAGTTCCCTTAGTCTGGTCAAGTTTTCTTCCCCCAGCATCTCAAGACTTTTATTTAAAAACTCTTTGGCACTGCTTAATTTACCAAGTACCAATTTCAAATGTTCTCTTTCCAACTTTAATTCATCATCGTTCATAAAGTAAAACCCTCCTTTCCTATAAGAACAACGAATTCTCCTTTTAATTTTCTCCCGCGTATATTCTCAAGCAGAAAAGACGGTTTTCCTCTCAAGGTTTTTTCATGAATTTTAGTAATTTCATTAGAAAGGCATACATATCTTTCTCCTAAATTTTCTTCTATCTCCCCCAAAAGTTTCTCTATCCTAAAAGGAGATTCGTAAATGATTAAAGTACTATCCAATTCTCCGTATGTTTTCAATATTTTTGCCCTTTCATTTGAAGATTTTGGTAAAAAACCGACGAAGCAAAACTTATCCGTCGGAAAGCCGGAAACCACTAAAGACGAGATAACAGCGGAGGGACCCGGGATGGAAACTATTTCAAAATCTTTTTTTACAAGCTCCCGTACCAACTTATATCCGGGATCGGAAATTAAAGGAGTTCCACTATCGGAAATCAAAGCTAAATTTAATCCGGAATCAAGATATTCAATTATTTTCGGAAATAAGTGATTATGATTCTGATCTCTGTAGGAAACCTGAGGTTTGTTTATTCCGTATTTTTTGAAAATTTTGTCGGTTTCTCGCGTATCTTCCGATAGTACAATATCAACATCTTTCAAAGTCTCTATGGCTCTAAGAGTTATATCGGAAATATTTCCAATCGGCGTGGCTATAATATAAAGTTTGCCTTTTTCCATATTTTCGGTGCAAACGTGAAACGCGCCTATATCATATCACTTTTGAAACTTTCACGCTAAGAGCAACCGACAACATAAAACAGGGAATTTTTGAAAATCCTACTATACTGCTACAATTCTCTACTTTAGTTTTTGGACTTCTCTGTGAAGAGTATGTTTTTTTAAAACAGGGTTGTACTTTTTTAATTCCAGTTTTCCATCCGTGTTCATACGATTTTTCTGTGTTACGTATGTTCGTCTTCCCGTCTCAGTACATTCTAATCCTATTAATATTCTGTTTCCTTTTTTCTTTGCCATAACGGCTAATATATTATAAAAATTAAAAATATGCAATGAAAAAAGACTCCGAAAAAGAGAGATTCATTAATTTATAGGCCTAAAACTACGATAAAACTATGGTAAAATCAGAATGTTCACATGAAAGAATACGACTTTAAAACAATAGAAGAGAAATGGAAAGATAAATGGCTTCAGGACAATATTTATGAGGCAGTAGATTTTTCCGAAAAGCCAAAAAAATACATTTTGGCGGAGTTTCCATATCCGTCAGGAAATTTTCTTCACGCCGGACATATGATGCGATACACAACCCCGGATGTTTATTCAAGATATCTTAGAATGAAGGGCTACAATGTGCTTTTCCCGATGGGATGGGATGCTTTCGGACTTCCTGCTGAAAATTACGCAATCAAGACAGGAGTGCATCCGGCAATAATTACTCAAGAAACGATAAAAAAATTCAAAGAATCATTTTTAAAAATGGGATACGGAATTGATTGGTCCAGGGAAATAGATACCACCGATCCGAAATATTTCAAATGGACCCAATGGCTTTTTCTGAAGTTTTTTGAAAATGGGTTAGCCGAATATAAGGAGACCCCGATATGGTGGTGCGAGGAGTTAAAAACCGTTCTGGCAGATGAAGAGGTAGTAACGGATAAGAATGGAAATAAAATCTCAGAAAGAGGGGGCAAGCCGGTTGAGAAAAGAATGATGAAACAATGGGTTTTGAAAATTCCTCAGTATGCTGAAAAATTATTAGAAGGATTAGATTCGGTGGACTTTCCTGAGTCCATAAAAGCGGCTCAAAGGAATTGGATAGGAAAGAGCGAGGGCGCAAACATCTCTTTTGATATCAATGGTGACAAAGTTGAGGTGTTTACAACCAGGCCTGATACTATTTTCGGAGTAAGTTTTATGGTGTTTGCGCCCGAGCACCCTTTTATTAAGAAAATCTGGGATAAAATATCAAATAAGAAAGAGGTTTCCAACTATATTGAAAAGTCCAAGAACAAGTCCGATCTGGAAAGACAGGTTGAGAAAGAAAAAACCGGTGTAATGTTAAAAGGTGTATCCGCCAACGTTCCGCTATTGAACAAAGAGATTCCTATTTTTATAGCTGATTATGTTTTGATGGATTACGGCACAGGAGTAATAATGGCAGTTCCTGCTCACGATGAAAGAGATTTTAAATTTGCAAAGAAATTCGGATTGAACATTATGGAAGTGATAAAACCGGAAGATACGTCGGATACGTCGGATGATAAATACGTGAAAATTGGAGAAACCGTTTACACAGGTGAAGGAATAATGGTAAACAGCGGGGAATACACGGGGATGAAATCCGAAGAGTTTAGAGAAAAGATAATCAAAGAGCTTGAGGAAAAAAATCTGGGAAAACGTTCTGTAAGTTACAAAATCAGAAACTGGGTTTTTTCGCGACAAAGATATTGGGGTGAGCCTATTCCACTTGTTCATACTAAAAATGGGATAGAAGCTATATGTGATACCAATAATATGGATGAGGTAAATGAGAATCTGCCGCTGAAACTTCCCGATGTACCGGATTTCAGCCCGACTTCCGATGGCACCAGTCCCCTCGAGAAGAATTCCGAATGGGTAAATATAATTTTTAAAGGAAAACCGGCACGCAGGGAAACTAATACCATGCCTAATTGGGCAGGTTCGTGCTGGTATTACATAAGATACACGGACCCAAAAAACGATATGGCTTTTGCAAATATGGAAAAAATGAAATACTGGCTCCCCGTGGATAAATATTTCGGGGGAGCGGAGCATACAACTCTGCATCTTCTCTACTCCCGATTTTGGTACAGATTTTTTTACGATTTAGGTTTGGTACCTACGGAAGAGCCTTATAAGTGGAGATTAAACGGAGGACTTCTTTTGAATCCGGAAGGCACAAAAATGTCAAAATCGAAAGAAAATGGTGTTAATCCCGCAGATGAAATAGAAAAATACGGTGCCGATTCTCTGAGAATGACAATTTGCTTTATGGGGCCTTATGATGAGACCTATCCCTGGAATCCAAATATAATAAAAACTGTAAATAAACTAATAAGAAATATTTATTCTTTGCAGGAAAAAGTTTCGGAAGAAAAAAGCGAGGAAACACTGTCAAAAGCTTATAACATAATGGTTAAAAATGTATCCGATATGCTGGAAAATTTAAAAACGAACACATGTGTTAGCGAAATCATGATTTTCGTTAAACATATGCAAAAAGTTCGATATATAGGAAAGGATGTATGGTCGGGTTTCCTGAGAATTCTTGCTCCTTTTGCCCCCTTCGTGTCGGAAGAATTATGGCAGAATACTAATAATTATTCCGAATGGAAAAAGGAAAACAGTGTGCATCTTCAATCATGGCCGGTTTACGACAAAAAATACGTTGACGTGGAAATAATTACTATACCAGTCCAAATAAACGGGAAAGTTAAAGCGGAAATAAAGATCAATAAAGAAGCGTCGGAAGAAGAAGTTAAGGAAATAGCACTTTCAGATGAAAAAATAGTCAGACATATTGCAGGAAAAGAGTGCAAAAAAATAATCTATGTTAAGGGACGCGTTTTAAGCTTGGTGATTTGATCAGGTTTTTATTTAAGCTCAAAAGTCACAATAACCGATTTGGACATTGTACTGAAACCCGGTTCTATAGGTGAGCCTTCGGCCCCTCCCCCAACACCTACATACGTTTTAGTCAATGGATAAATAACATTTCCTGAATCAGCAGCTTCCTCAATTTTCAGAACCTTGCCTATTTTCGCCCCGGTACTTTCCGCCAATCTTTCAGCCTTGTCTTTAGCATTCTCCACCGCCTTAGATAGCAATTCCTCATCATTTGTATTTTCCTCATCAACAATTAAATTTGGTCCCCACAAACTTGAATTTTCCACACCGGAAAGTAGGGAAGTTAACTCAATCGATTTGCTTAAATCTCTCAGAGTTATATTTATTGTGTAACTCGCATACCAATCGTTCGGCCTATACTTTGTTACCCCATCCTCTATGTATGGTTCCTCCCTTTGATAAATACTTAAACTTTGAGTTTCTATATCTTTAGCGTCAATCCCGAATTGCTTTACTTTGTCTATTGTTTCAGAAACCTTATTATTTAGCTCCTCTACAGCTTTCTCCTTATCTGCATCGTGATATTCGATCGTTAAAGAATAGGAGGATATCTGATTTGCATAATCCGCCTTAGCAGTTCCCGTAACAGTTATGGTTTTTTTGTATAGATTTTTATAATGGTAGATACCATAACCCAATCCCCCAAAAGCTATTAGAATCAAAACTATACAGACTATATTTATGTGCTTGGATTTTTCGTTCATGTCTTAATGCTAACACGAGCAATTCTTTTTGTATAGTATAATAATGCCCATGGAAGAAGGGCTTATTAAGAACGACGCAGAAATAAAAAAAATGAGAAGTTTGGGGAAAATACTTTCCTCTATTTTTGAAGAGCTGAGAAAGGAAATTAAACCGGGCATAGAAGTTTATGACCTGGAAATTTTGTTTCTTAAATTGTGTGAAAAAAATGGAGTAAACCCATCCTGCAAAGGTTACATCGAAGATTCTCTCCCCCCTTTTCCCACCGGTCTCTGTCTTAGTATCAACAACCAATCGGTACATTGCTTTCCCAAGAAGGGTGTCATTCTGAGAAGCGGAGACATACTAAGCATAGATACGGTAATAGACAAAGACGGTCTTTTTGTAGATAGCGCGCATTGTTTTCCGGTGGGGGAAGTAGACAAAAGAGTTTTGAAATTTGTTGAAACAACGGAAAAAGCTCTTTATAGGGCCATTTCTAAAGTAAAAAACAATGCAAGAATAGGATTAATTTCCAATACATTGCAAAAGACTGTGGAAAAAGAAGGTTTTAATGTACTAAGAGATTTCGAAGGGCATGGTATAGGACACTCAATGCACGAATATCCAGAAATACCTTGTTATGGAGACAAACATGAAGGACCAAAATTAAAGGAAGGCATGACTATATGTGTAGAGGCTCTTGCGTGTGATGGCCAAGATGGGGTAACAAGCGTCGGTGGATGGGAAACGAAAATGGCCGATGGAGGAAATTTCTGTATTTTTGAACATACAGTCCTTGTGAAGAAAAATGGTTTTGAAATTCTTACTTAGGATTACTGTAGATAAAACAATACCCATAAGTTGATACAAGAATTGGTTAGTTTCCGGCTACAACTACACAGATCTCAATAATTAATTAGTGCTGATTTTCTTCCAATTGTAAAAATCCAGAAATCTGTCCCAATAAGTAAAAGTATATTTCTGGCCAATTCCGGTAATATATTTTGAAACGTAGTGGTGAACGTATGGATGGTACAGAAATATCGCCGGTACTTGCTCATCAATAACTTTCTGGAACTCAGTATAATGTACCAGTCTTTTCTCGATGTCTAACTCATTTCTACCCTCTTCTAGAGCCCTATCAGCCCTTATTTGTTCAAAACCCGAAATATTAAGATTAGGCGGATCTTTTTGCGTGGAATGCCATAAGACATATCTATCCGGGTCCCTTCCAACTTCCTGTCCGTAAAGTAGAACTTCAAAATCTCGGGGTTCAATCACATTCTGAACGAAAGTTTCCGGATCTTCCTTTTGCACATCTACATCTAAATTCAATTTATCCTCCCATATTTTAGAAATTTCTTCCGCCAAACCCACATGAGCTTTTTCATTTGGGACTTTTATTTCTATACGCATTTTTTCCAAATCATCCGAAAATTCTTTATCATATTTATCAAAATTCAAACTCTTGTCGGTAAAAAAACTCCTGCTGATAGGGCCTTGAACAGGTATCCCCTTGTCAAAAACTAGATCTTTAATCGGCAACACTTTTTGCATCTTCCTTCTCAACTCAACATCATCAAGCTTTTCATTTCTCAGATTAAAATAAAGTGAATAATAAACTCCCTGCACAGGATACTTATAATCCTCGTAATTCTTCAGATCATCACAACAGGCGGTTTCCGATACAAAACCATCTATCTCTCCTAATTTTGCTGCCGTTTTCAGTTCGTCTTCATTAGGATAGAATCTAAAAGTTATTTTTCTGATTGCATATTTTTTATCGGTGGTAACTAAAATTATTTTGTCTATAAAAGAACCCGTTCTCTCTACATCCGCAATCCTAAAATCATCACTGGAAACCGGTATTAAAGGGTTATTCTTTTCTTCAGCGTTTACAGGCATTACTCCGACCACAAGCAAACTTAAAAATGGTGCATATTTATTCGGAAGCGTGTACCTAACCGTTAATTCATCAATCTTATCCGTTGAAACATAAGCCAATTCCGGAGTTTTAAAAGAGGTGTAAATTAAATCATCAGCTGTTATTTTTTTACCGTTATTCCAATACTGATTATCCTTTAATTTAATCGTATAAATCAAACCATCTTCGGAAACGGTCCAGGTATCAGCTAAATCCGGAATGGTAGCCCCATAGATATCATATTTAAAAACTCCCCTGTAAATTAAATCCGATACTGCTCTCTCTATAGTGCTATCGACTTGAGTCGGAATAAATGACTGAGGTTGACCCACTACACCTTCTACATAACTTGTTGCGGGCAGGGCTGCTAGTATTAAAGATTGGATATAAAAAAAGAAATTTCGCAATATATTCATTACAGCGTAGATTCTAACAAAAATCACTGTAATTTGCCAAACACGAATATTTATTGGTAGAATAAGCGTGGCTTTCGGCCCTGTCGTCTAATGGTTAGGACACCAGGTTTTCATCCTGGCAATCGGAGTCCGATTCTCCGCAGGGTCACCAACAAACCACCATATTAAATTAAGCGCGTGGTGTTTTAATCTAAACTCTATCTGATTTCTAAATTCGTACCTATTTCGTAGAAATACTTATTATTACCACCGTCCAAATTCATTTTGGAAGCGTTATCTTTTGATTCTAAAACAGAATTGATTTCAAACTCACTTGGCGTTGAGGAAAAGGTGTATACATACTCACCGGTGTTTAATGGATCAACGGGAAGTAATGGAATATATTTGGCTAAGCCTTTTTTACCAGTAGGAATAGAAAACTTAACCCACCCATCTTTACCATCCACTATTCTAGTGCCGGAGTCAGAACCACAAGTAGTACATCCTTCTGTGGAAATCAATGAGATTTCCCCTTCTTCCAAAGCAATATCTATTGCATTTTTTAAAAGATCCATATCACTAAGTCTGGCAGCATCTCTAGATTTCTGTAAATCTTTTGATGTATTTACGACCGAAGTTTCCGGACCGGTATATACCTGTATATTCTCTTTAGAATCTCCGGCTAATAAAAACATTGGCAAAACTATGAAAAAGATCGGAATTATCGCTATGAGGGTAATAAGAAGTTTTACCCAAACTTTCCACTTAGGCCAAAACCACATAACTATCACTCCTATCGGAAATACAAATATTAAAAGAAGAACAGTTACTATGGTTGGTGTGCTGTCATTTGATTTTACTTCATTACCAGTAATAGGCAGGTTAATATCGACGTTTGAGTTTAAGCTTTTTGCTAATATGGCACCACAGTACTCACAAAATTCAGCAGATTCTGGATTTTCTTCTCCACATTTACTGCAATTAATCATAAAACCCTCCTAAATAACTACTCGTCTCTCTCAATCCGCTTTTCTTGATTTTCATTCACTTCAAACTTCTTTCTTGCTTCCTTTGGAACAAAAACATCGGCTTTATTTTTCTTGAGTGCCTTTTGGGTGTAGACATCTTTTTTCGGAATCCACTTTATATATTTTTGATTTTGTGTCTGCATGAAATATCCGCTACCCTCTTATTCTACAACAAAACTATAAAAATTTAAAAATCACATATCCAGAAATATTGAAAATAAAGTCACCAACAGGTATTTTTTCTGTGTACGCCAAAAGTGATAAAATGGATAAACATGAAAATATACGTAGGTTATAAATACAGAAATTCCAGCGACAAAGAGAAGATTAAAGATGTCCTATCCGAAGTGTCGTCAAAACTAGTTTCCATGGGGCACACTACCTTTATTCTCGGAAGGGATAAATTTCAATGGGTGCATCATACAAGCCCTTCTAAAAGCTTAACCCCGATTATAAAAAACATGAAAAAAAGCGATGCTTTTTTGGCAATAATTGAGTGCAGTAGCAAGAGCAATGGTCTTTTATTTGAATCTCTATGCGCCAAAATATTTGGAAAAAAGATAATTTTGGCAGTGAAAGACAATATCTCCCCCAAACCATTTTCCTTTTTTACAAAAAATATAATTAAGTTTGAAGATTACGGAGATCTTACTAACGAGCTTGAAGAGAATCTTCCGAAATATCTATAAATATTTCTTCCCTTTGAGTTTCTCCGGCATATATTCCTGATCTGTTTTTTTAGCTTCTTTGCTGTGTTCATATTTATAACCTTTTCCGTATCCTATACTTCCCATGAATTTAGTAACAGGATTTCTTATCTCCAAAGGCACCGGTAAATTCCCGTATTTCTGAACATCTTCTTTAACTTTTTCGTAAGCAATATAAATCTGATTAGATTTCGGAGATTTTGCCATGTACACAACAGCCTCTGCGAGTGCTAGCTCGCATTCCGGCATCCCCACAACTTCACAGGCCTTAAAAGCCGAAGTTGCAACTACAAGGGCCTTGGGATCTTCTATACCTATATCTTCGGATGCGAATCTTATTACTCTTCTTGCTATGTACAATGGATCCTGTCCTGCCTCCAACATCCTCCCCAACCAATAAAGAGCCGAATCCGGATCGGAACCTCTCATTGATTTATGAAGAGCAGATATAGTGTTGTAAAACTCCTCTCCTTTCAGATCAAATCCCAAACTTCTTCTTTGCAGAGCGTCTTCAATATTTTTTAATGATACGTTTTTTGAATTGCTTAGCTGCGCAGCTATCTCCAAAACATTTAAGGCTATCCTTGCATCCCCGTTTGATGATGTGATTAAAAATTCTTCGGCATCAGGAGAAACCTCAATTCCGAGCATTTTTTCTCCCCTCTTTACTATTATTCTCAAATCTTCAGTCCGATGCTGATCGAGTATCAAAACACGGCATCGGGACATTAATGGATTTATAACTTCAAAAGAAGGGTTTTCTGTGGTAGCGCCGATAAAAATAATATCTCCCCTTTCTACATATGGTAGAAGCGCATCCTGCTGGGCTTTGTTAAACCTATGTATCTCATCAACGAAAACTACAGGCGGTTTACCTTCGTTGACATTAGGAATTATTCCTAAACCTTTTTTGGTAAAATCATGCTTTTTGGGAATTACTTTTTCAATATCTTTTATCGATGTATTTACCGCTGAAAATTCAAAAAATGTCCTGTCCAGGTTCAGCGCAATTATTCTTGCTAGTGTTGTTTTTCCTGATCCGGGAGGACCCCAAAATATTAACGATGGAAAAAAATCCGAAGTTTTTGCTTTCTCTAAAAGAGATTTTATTACCTCGATAATTTTTTCCTGCCCGATAAAATCCTCTATTTTTGAAGGTCTTAACCTTTCTGCTAATGGTTCAAATGACATCCTTTTTAAATTCTACACTTTTGGGATGTTCGTGTAAACTTCGGGTTTATATTTCTATACAAAAAAGAATGAGAGAAAAATTTTAAATCCTTGCTAATCTGGTTTAAAGTTTAATGGGAGATTTAAAAAGTCGGTTTTATGGTTTATAATATCGGAAGCCGATTTTAGCGTGAGGGGGCGTAGCTCAGTGGTTAGAGCACCTGCCTTTTAAGCAGGGTGTCGTGGGTTCGATCCCCACCGCCCTCACCAGTATTTATCTCTATTCAATTTTATAGAACAAACATGAAAGAAAATGT
>Ga0255343_1001001_pt1 | contig 40652 bp, 36 predicted proteins | sample wastewater_treat_4_FD_192413 | JGI IMG/M metagenome (GOLD analysis project Ga0255343, IMG submission 192413) | Wastewater microbial communities from Lulu Island WWTP, Vancouver, Canada - plant16 | ecosystem: Engineered > WWTP > Wastewater > Unclassified | place: Canada: Vancouver, British... | reverse complement strand
AGTCAACGATTAGGCTACTATAATACTCAAAGAAAGCATACCTGAATGTGAATGAATGGGAAAACACCTCGAGAAAAATATCAAGAAAATAAGTATAAAAAACGAACTTAACTCTGCAATAGCACAAATATTTGACTTTTTTATCATTTTACATTCAAATTAAAAAATGAAAAAAAACACCTTTATTTTCTTTAGTTTGTATTTCTTTGTACTTCAGCCAGTTTTTGCGTGACTTTTACGATGAGATTATAAGTTTTTTTGTTTGGCTGGGATAAATATCTTTATTGTTTTAATAATTTGATATTTTATCAAAAATCAAGATAATGCACAAAAAGATATTAGAAACAGAGAAGATGCTTTAGGTTTTTCTGAAAAGATTCATTATATACAAAAACCGCAAAACAGGAAGTTTGTACACCATTTTTGGTTTTTTATTATAGCTGTTTTATGTGGATTTATTATTTGGTTTTGGATGCCAAATATGGATATTTTATTACAAATATTTCTTGTAACATTATTTTCTTTTTTTGTTTTTATTATATTTGGCTTATTATTTAAATTTAGATCATTTAGAGTATGGGAATCTAAGTTGTATTTTGTAGTGTTATTTTTGTCTTTCTTGTGATATGTTTTAGGATATTTCAATATAGATATTATTTATAATTTAAATAAACCAATAAACTCAAGCTTATCTGGAGATGTGTTTATATCTTGATATGATGTAAATTCTTTTGTTCCTGTAGATGCTGATTTGAGTGAAAGTGAAATAAGTTCTGGTGCTATTGAAGTAGGGGAGTCTTCAAATATAGATCTGGCACAAAATGCAAGTTTTGCTGATGCTATAAAGCATTTATTGGACCAAAATTCTGTCGTTTTATTAACAAATCAAAATGTAAAATTTAATTATATTTCATATAATCATGTGGATTATCCTTATTATAGGACAGCTTATTGATTGGGGATGATAGGTAAAAATCTAAATCCATCTAAATCATTACTTTGTGAAACTTATGTTGTGATGCAATGACTAGTAGAAAAATGGAATATTCCTTCTTATTCTGATATTAAACAAGCATATTGGAATTATGCAAAAAATAATAATAAGCTTCCATCTTGTTCGTATTGAAAATTTCTTACTTTAGCAGACTTAAAGTAGTTTATAAAGTTCATAAAGTTCGTAAAGTTCATAAAGTTTGAAAGTTTATAAAGTTTGTAAAGTTCATAAAGTTTGTAAAGTTCATAAAGTTTGTAAAGTATTAATAACTTTATAACTTGCAACTTTTAACTTTATAAACTATTTATTTGTAACTTTATAACTTGCAACTTTACAAACTTTCAACTATATTATATATCTTTTTTGCTTTTTTGGTTTGTTTTATTGAGCTAATATTACCAATATTTTGAATATATTTTTTTAAATATTATAATTATGTATGAATTATTTAGCAAACTAATACATAAATTATAAATGAAAAATACACTTAAATTTATTGGTAATATATTCAAAAAAAAGATGATGAAAAGGCTTTTGTGAATTATTATTCTACTTGGAGTTTCAGGTATGTTTTTGGCAAATAACAAGGTTGTTGCTGATCCACAAATTGAAGCGAGTAAAACTACTAACAAAACAGAAGAAGATAAATTTAAAAATATGTCTGAGGTAAATGAGGTATTTACATATATTTCCAATGCCGTATATGCACTTTTATGGCCAGTTTTATTTATTACTTGAACTGCCTTAGATAACAGATTGGTGTATTGATCTTTTCTACATTTAGATGCTAGTTTATGGGCTTTATGGAATATAATGAAAAATTTTGCAAATTTTGCTTTATGATTTTTAGTACTTTTTGCAATAGTTAGAAATATTTTTACTTGACCTTTTGGGGGAAAAACCTGAGAAAAACGATGACCAATTTCTATCATAAAAAAGACCCTAATTGCAGGAGTGTTAATTCAAGCAAGTTGGTTTCTTGTTGCTGCAGTTGTTGATTTATCAACAATACTCACTTATTCTATCTGATGATTACCTATTACTGTGTCACAAAATAATCCTCAACAAAAGGATCAACCAATTCTTTGAGTAAAAGCAGTTATAAACACAAAATGACCGGGATGAAACAATAAAATGAGCTTACAATACTATAATACTTATTGAGATGTAAATATATCTCCATGTTACACTACTAATAAAATTTATGGTTTAACTTGAACATATATTGTTTGAAGGAAACAAATTCGGGTGAATGCTGAACAAAAATTTATCTCTAGTTATTGTACTTTATGATGATGGCCATATCATTATAAAGAAAATGAAGATTATTTAAACTTTTCTGCGAGTAATGAGGAATATACTATCGGGTTACAAGAATATTTTGAACAATCACCTCATGATCCTGGGCATTATCTTTGACTGCTTGATGAGTGTAAAATTATACCTGTAGATTCTAGCAAGCTAAGTGAATCTTGTACATGATATTGATTCTTGACAAAAGATGATGCTTTTTTTAAAAATGCTTCTGAAAATAATAAGATAAAATATACATTGACGAATATTTTAGAAAAATCTAAATGATTTGTAGGACCTTTTATTACAATATACAGTTCTTTATTGAATTTTTCAGATTTAGCAGAGCCAGCTTCGTGAAGTAGTATTGTTTGAGATTTTTTAGATTTAATTATAAAATTATTTTTTGCTTTTGTATTGTTTATTCCTTTGTTGGTTTTGGCTATTGTTTTAGTGATTAGAATTTGATTACTTCGACTTATAATTGCGGCTTCTCCTGTATTGGTACTGCTGGCTGTATTCAAACAGGAATTGAATATAAAATGAGGTGGAGAAGGAATTATGGCTTATTTTGGTTGAGCACAGATTGTGAAACTCGTTTTTGCACCAGTATTTATAGTTTTTGCGATTAGTATGTCTATGATATTTTTGTCTGCACTAAATAATAGAGTTGATAAACACTCTTGATTAAGCAATGAACAATTTGAAAAGCTGTTAATAACAAAAAATGAAAATAATTTCTCTTTCTTATGATTGATGGAAATTGAATTAGATATGGAAAGAATTAATAAGTGAATGGATATGTTGTCGTGGTTTATCACCATGTTTTTTGCAACATGAATTATGCGATTTTTCCTATTTTTTGCGATTAAGATGACAAAAATATGAGATAAAATATGAAAATGATTTCAAGAGAGTACTCAAAATTTGGTGAAAAATCTTCCTATTATTCCTATTGGTTGATCAGGTGTTGGAATCAAGGCGGCTAAAGAGTGATTGGATAAATTATGATCAGTGGTTCCTGATAGACTGAATAGACAACAAACAGATCATCTTAAGAAAAGATTCCCTTGGTTGTATCCTGGAGTTGCAGATGCGAGTAGGGGCTTTGATAAAATAAGGAAACCTGAATTAGAACAAATTTTGGCTGATATAAGAAGTATATGAATAAATGAAACATTTGAAAAACATAAACCAACCCTTAGTTCAGCAGAAATCGCTACAAAAGACTGATTGTTGAGAGCCTACAATGATTATGTTCTAAAGAATATGGATAAGATTGAAACCATTGTTGCTAAACCTGAGGAGACTATAAGCAGTGATGGTATTGCTACATATAATGTTGAAAATCTATTGATTGATACTGTAGAAGAATATTTAAATTCAGATAAATGAAAAGACTTGGCCGAAAAAGCTATTTGAAAAAATATTATAACATATGACGGTGTTAGAGTTGTGGTAAATATATGAAATGTTTTAGAGCCTAAATATAAATTATTAACGGAACAAGAGTATGATAAAAAATATTTATTTGATGTTACAGATTCCAACGGTAATTTTGTTGAAGAAAAATTAAGACAGATAATAGAAGACCAAATTAAAGACGACAAACAACCAGATGAGATGAATGAAAGTGATCGGAATAAAAAAAGACAAGATAGAATAAATACGGATCTTGAAGCACATAAAAAATATGCAAAAGAAAGATTGGAATCAAGTCCTAAAAAGAAAGAGCCAAATGAGCCTGTGGGACAAAAATAAAATGAGTAATTTAATTTAATATATTTATAATGAAATTGGTCAAAAAATTGATAGCACAAATGTTTACTAAAAAGAGCATTAAGATATGGTCGGTGTTTTTTATTTTTGTATTTTTATTTATTTCACAAACTTATGCTAGCAATGAAACGCTAGATACTACTGTAGAATATATGAAGATAATTATGGATCTATTATCGCGAGTATGGATAATATTAGCAAATTTAGCTGGTGCTTTAATGACAAATAATATTTTATATTGATCGTTCTTACATTTGGATGCTAGTTTGTGGGCATTATGGAATATAATGAAGAACTTTGCAAATTTTGCTTTATGATTTTTTGTATTGTTTGCAATAGTTAGAAATATTGTTTCTGGTCCTTTTGGCAAAGATGCGGGAGAGCGGAAACCAATAAAGGTAATCCAAAAAACCTTAGTCGCAGGTGTTTTAATTCAAGCAAGTTGGTTTTTGATGTGAGCTGTAGTTGATGTATCTACCATTATGACTTCCGCTATTTGAGCATTCCCTTCTCAGTTTATAGCATGAAATTCAGAGTTTCAGTGAGCAACACTAAATGCAACTAAATTAATATCTAAAAATAATAAAATTGTAATTAATCCTAAGGAAAAAGATATAGTGAGGTTTGAAACAAATGCAGGTGCACTACAGACGGAAGAGGATACTAAATCAATGTTAGACACTATTTTACCTAGTCATAATTCTGTTTCTGGCCCTTTAATGTTTTTGTGAATTTCTGTTTTTTGATTTAATGATTATGAAGCATTTTGAACAGCAGGTGATCCTAATAGTGCTATTACGGATTGGTGAGATTTATTCTTATCAATATGACTGTCGGGAGCGATATTAGTTTTTTTTACGGTTATGATGTTTTTTATTTTTTTATTCAATTTGTTTAGATTAATTATGTTGTGGATTATTATTCCACTCTTACCTATAATAATTTTATTAAAAGTGTTTAAATTAGCTGATAAGTTATGAGGATCATGAAAGGGATTAGACTTATGAAAACTTATGGATATAAAAACAATATTGAAACTTATATTCAAACCAGTTCTTTTAGTATGAGCTTTAAGTTTGATTTTAGTGGTTTTGGTGCTTATTAAAAATATTATAGCATGAAATAAAACTCATAGTATAACATTTGAAGATCAGTGAAATATACAAATTATAAGTCAAAAAGAATGAAGCTCTGAATTATATACTTCTACGATGAAGTCTGATTGAATATTTGATTTTAGTATGACTGGAGTAAAAGATACATTTGCTGATATTATTGTTTATTTGTTTGGGTTGTTTTTGATATTTTTATTGGTGAAATTTTCTTTAAAATTGGATACATGAATATCATTTATAGATAATGCTTTAAATAAAACTTTTGAATCTCTTGAAAATACTTTAAAAACATTGCCGATTGTTCCAGTATGATGATGAGCAGTTTGAATTTCTGCTATTCAAGAGGCCTTTAGCTCTGGTAATGTGAGTGGCATGATGACAAGAGCGGTATGAATAGATATTGCAAAACAAACAGATGCAATTAATAGGATATTGGGATTAGAAGGTTCATTTGACAGTTTACATGATGGTATGAGTAGAGATGATTTTATTAGTAGAGCAGCAGAGGTAGCAATAACATTTAATTATAATGAAAGCGATTTAAGGCTCAATAAACAGCTTGACGCTAGAATTAAGAGCTGGAATGATCATAACAAGCACAAGGGTAACATAATAGGTTTAGATGATATATTGAAAGCTGCCAGTTGAGATGGAACGAGAGAAGAGTCAGGTCAGTCAGGAGATGGTTCATCATCAGGTTGAGATTCAGAATCTCCACAATAACCCCCCAATAAGATGGGAGATAGTACTAATTAACTGAATGCTTATCTCGTATTAAATTAAGCTAAAGCTGTAAGGAATGGTTTTATTAAACCGTTTTTTACTATAAAATATTTTTTCTTGCATATAAAAAAAGTATCTGTATAATAAATAATGTTAATTGTTGTTTTTTATATATAAATATTTTTATTATGAAAAAAGTATTTTTGTGACTATTGGCTTTCCTTTTTGTTGGGTCTGTATTTGCCTATACTCCTACTGCCAATGATGTTTCTAATTTAAATAATCTAAAATTTCAACTTAGTTGATTGATAGAAAATAATAATATTAATTTACGAGATTTTTATAATCAATTAAGAATATTACAAGAAGACTATTCCAAAGATGCTAGACTAAACTATATGCTTGGAAATCTAAAAGATCATCTATATCACAATTTTTTCGCACAAAAAACACATGCAAAAATTACTTCTCAATCTGGCAAACAAGAATTTTTAGATCAATATTTGAGTGGTATCTCTGATGATATTCAAAACTCATTACATAACTGTACTGGTTGGTACAACACTTTGGATGATATTAGTTTTGCATACGATTTTCCTACGGCTTTGACTATAGCTACTTGGTACAGAGAATCTACTTGTGCTTATCATTTACCAAGTAATAAAAATGGACCATTCCAAATTATATCCAGAGATTATTGAACATGAGAAATTACTCAAAATAAATTTATAGAAACTGTTGTAGATTTTATCGAATTTACAAAAAGCAAATTTAGTAGACATTCGTGATTGACCGGTAAGTTAAATTATACGGATTTTGATCTTGCTTGAATAAATAATTTTGCTGGTCTTTATAATGGATGAAAAAAACAATGAAATATTATTGTACCAAATGTTCCAAAATATCTGTATGATTGATATGGAGATGCATTTTCTTGAGCTAAAAAGTATGGTATTTTCCCACAATTTTTAAAAGTATTAGAGCGAGAGTTAAGTCAGTAGTAAGTTCATAAGGGAAGAAAGCTTTCAACTTTTTTGTTTTTCAATTGTAAATTGATTTTGTATCAATAAACTGATTAATTGATAAATTTTTTTAATCAAAACTAGAAAAATATGTCAAAACAAAAAAAAATAGATATGACTCAATATTCCAATGAAATGGTTTTTCAATGAGTGAGTACCCATAATCTAAAGAAAATTGATCTTATTTTACCAAAAAATAAAGTTATTGTAGTCACTGGAGTCTCTGGAAGTGGAAAATCCTCTTTTGCTTTTGACACGGTTTACAAAGAATGACAATTTCGCTATATAGAGTCTTTGTCTAGTTATTTAAGACAGTTTTTTAATTTATGAACAAGGCCAGAAATAGAACATTGTAGTGGACTTTCTCCAGCCATAGCTATTGAGCAAAATAAAAAAGCTTGAAATAGTAGGAGTACGGTTGGGACTTTGACAGAAATTGATGATTATATGAGATTGCTTTTTGCTAAATTGGGAGATTCGTATTGTTACTCTTGTGGCAAAGAAATTAAACCGAGTTCAGTAGAAGCAATTATGAATGAAATCAAAAAAGATTATACGAATAAGAGAATTTTTTTATTAAAAGAAGTTTGAGAAATCAAAGCCATGGATCTTTTGTTTAAATTTGTCAAAAAAAATAGAAATAAAGTAGAGAAGTGAGTCGGATTTACTAGGTATTTACTGATTTGAGAAAATAAGGATCCAGTAGAATATTTTTATTTAGAAGATCCAAATGTACCAAAAGATTATTTCCCTTTGAGGGTATATGGAATATATGACCGTATTACAGTAGAATCAAGTAAGATTGATAGATTAAAAGAAGATGTGATCAAGATTTTATGAGAAACTGAAAAGTTTGGACTGTATATAGATGATGTGGGAAATAAAAAATCGGGAAATAATAAAACACTCCCTCTTATACAACGATTTACTGATAAAATGTATTGTCCTGATTGTAATGTAACATATCCAGAATTTACGACTCAGCATTTTTCTCCCAATAGACAGGAATGAGCTTGTTCAGAGTGTCATGGAATAGGAGAGATTTTGCAAGTTGATTTAGATAAGGTGATAGATCAGTATAGTTCGTACTCCAGTGCTATTTTGCCTTGGAGAGATAGCACTTTTTGACAAATTGTATTAGGGAAGTTGGCCGAGAAATATTCCATAGATACAGATAAACTACGAAAAGATTTGCCGGAGCGATTTCAGCATGTAGTAATATATTGAGATGAAGAAGTGATCAGAGTTCAAACTTGATGAAAGTATTCTAGTGTTAAATATCAATGAATTGAAAGTATTTTAAAAGAGCAGTATGTCAAAGGCTTACTGACCGTTGATTTCCAAGCAATGCTAAATATGAGGTCTTGTCCTAGCTGTAATTGAAAAAAACTTAGAATAGAAAGTTTGAATGTTTTTATAAGTTTATGAAAAAATAAATATAATATTGCAGATTTACAGAAGTTTACTTTAGATCATTTACTAGAATTTTTTCAAGAATATATCAGTAAAAGTAAAAAATCCAATTTATTAGTAGATAGAATCACACAACCATTGATAGATAGACTACAGACAATCCAAGATTTATGATTGTGATATATTGATTTGAGCAGGACAATAGATACTTTGTCTGGCTGAGAAATCCAAAGACTTAGACTAGCTAAACAACTTGGGAATAAGCTTACTTGAATTACCTATGTTTTGGATGAACCAACGATTTGATTAAGTCAAAGAGAAATAGACAAGACAATCAAGGCTATCAGGAATTTACAGCTTATGGGGAATACTGTCATTGTAGTAGAACACAATGAAAGTTTTATAAAGGCAGCCGATCAAGTAGTGGAAATATGACCATGAGCATGAGATTTTTGATGAAATATTATGTTTAATGGTACTTATGAAGATTTTTTGAAATCAGATACTTTGACGGCGAAATATCTTACTTGAAAACTGAAAGTAAAAGCTAATTTTAATCATCGTAAATGAGATAAGTTTATTTCTATAAAAAAAGCTAGCAAACATAATTTAAAAAATATAGATGTAAAAATTAGACTTGGTTGATTTACTGTTATTACATGAGCAAGTTGAGCTTGAAAAACTACATTAATGTATTCAACACTTTATAGATTTTTAAATGAAAAACAAAAATTTATCCAAAGTTTTATTAGACTACAACTTTTAAAAAAATGAATGAGTTGGGAAGAGATAATTTCAGCCCCGATTATTCAAAAAGAGCTTTATGATCATTACAAAAATTTAGCTTTACAGGAATTCTATCAAGATTTGGCTGTAGACACAATTATTGGTCATCAGGAAATTAAAAACACAATATATGTAGATCAAAGTAATATATGAAAAACTCCTCGTTCTTGTCCAGCTACTTTTATAGGTACTTTTGATAAAATTAGAACTATTTTTGCTTGAACTACCCAAGCAAAGTATCTTGGTTTTTCTTCATCATATTTTAGTTTTAATTCTGAAAAATGAGCATGTCCAGCTTGTAATGGATATGGCTATAAAAAAGTGGAATTACAATTTTTACCAGATACTTATGTACCTTGCGATCTATGTAAATGAGATAGATACAAGTCAGAAATTTTAGAAATTAAGCGAAAGTGAAAAAATATTGCAGAAATTTTGAATATGTATGTTTCCGATGCTTTAGAATTATTTTCGGAAATAGATATTATTCGTGAAGAATTACAGCTTATGTGTGATATATGATTATGATATTTAAGAATGTGACAAGCTGCTCATACTTTATCGGGATGAGAAAGTCAAAGATTAAAATTAGTAAAGCATTTACTAAAAAGCTACACGGGTCATACAGTATATTTTTTAGATGAGCCAACAGTTGGATTACATCCACAAGATATAGAAAAATTATTAAAAGTTTTGGAAAAGTTTTTGGAAGCTTGAGACACTATACTTATGATAGAACACGATAAAAACATTGTTCAATTTGCAGATGATATCATTGAATTAGATGATGGAAAGGTAGTTGAGAGCCCACTAAGTTCTTAAAGTTAGAAAGTTCATCAAGCCTGCCCCACCCCCGCCCTGCAGCCCCGCAATACTGCGGGGCGGGGCAGGGCGGGATTCATCAAGTTTGTACATATTAAATAAGTGTAGGAGAGCTTATTCTTGTTGTATATCCCCGCTATTGCGGGGGTAGACCTCGCTATTGCGGGGTAAACCCCGCTATTGCGGGGTAAATCCCACTTGTTCATTCAGGCAAACCAGGACATAATAATCGCTCGGTATTACGATAAAAATGTTCTTTTGTAATAATGGCTGGGGCGAGCTTTTTTACTTTTTCAAATAAAGCTCTGGGTTATAGTCTCATTTTAATAGATTTATATTTTTACTGTCTTTAACAAATTCTTCTTGTAAGTTAATGTTTTCATACATTAGCCTAAATTTATTTTCATTTATTAATATTTCTTTATACTTACCTTCTTGTTTTTGTATGTCATAAATATTTGTAATTGCAGACAAAGTATTTCACCATAAATTTTCGTTTCCATTTACTCATTCTTTTAGATACTCTTTGAAAAATTCATTAGCTAAATTTATTTTTTCGCTTCATTTGGGAACGACAAAAACTCGTCATTTCACAGGGTATGATGTAATGGTATTATTAAAATTGGATATTTCAAATGAGTTTTTATTATTTGTAAAATATTTTTCTAAAATATCTAAATCGGATAAAAATCAAAACTTTATATCTCAAAAATTATAAGACATTAGGCATATAGCAGGAAATGTTTTACAATTTTCATTTTTTTTGCTTATGCTTTCATATAGTAGTTTAAGTTTGGCAAAATTGTAACTATAATCCAAGGATAATTTTTCTACATCTAACATATTTTTCAATTCTGCAACATTGTGGTTTTCTTTTATTTGTTCCAGGTTTAAAAATAAAATATCAAAATAATTTACAAAAGGTTCTTCTCATCTTTCTAAAAATCTTATATCATTTTTTCCTATTCCCCAAAGTATTGGCATAGAATGTACTTTGTTTTGCACCCATATAGCACTAAATGTCAGCAAGCTTTCTCGATTGTTTCAAATATTTATTCCATTTTTTCTAAGTGTTATAGCAGGATCTATAGAATATGGAATTATTGTATTATCATTGATTCATAAAAGATTGTTGAAAATGCTATGAAAATATACTTTTGGATTTTCATTTATACTAATGATTTCCAATTCCATTCCCTTTATCCGATTTGTTGGCAATAAGTAAACGATATCTATTTTTAGACCTGATAAAATGTCTTTTCTATATTTTGAAATAGATTCAATATATTCAAAATTTATTTTAATTTCTTTATTGTTCAACTCTTGTACAATTTTATCAAATCCAGCATTTCAAAAAAAACTAGGCAATATTATCGTTAAATCTCAAGTTTTTGCTAAATTTTTTTGGATTTCAGGTTGTGTTATTTCATTTGGATCGCTTAATAAGTTTTGGTATTCTTGTAAAATCTCTTGTTCTTTTTGATTTTCTTCCAACATTTTTTTTGTGTTTTTAAACTTTATATCTCTAAAACTGTATAGGGCCAGGGAACTTATTACGATAGAAATAAGTCATAAAATTAGAATTTTTTGGAAATCTTTACTCATTATAATACAGGAAAATAAAAGTTTTATGTACAGCATGTATCTTATTAACAAATTTTGCTTGTATTTCAAGCTGTATCTATTTAGTTAATATAATAATATGAGTTTACAAAATCAAGTTTGGATTGTGGTTAATTTAAGTAGCTATAGTTTTGTTAACTGTTGAAACTTTTATTTTGCAATTGGGTTTGAAATTACTATAATTGTAATAGGGTTTGAAAATATAGAAATTTAGTCACTTAGAAAAAGGTTTAGAAGTCAACTTATTCTATATTTTGTTTGATCTTTTTTCTAAGTTTCTAGTTTCTATAATCAAATTTCACATTTATTATTTTAATACTAGAAATTATGGCAGTTACAAAAAAACAATTTCAAACGGTAGATTTTACTACTGAGCTTTCTGGTAGACAAATTTCTTTTGAAACTTGAAAGTTAGCTATGCAAGCTGATAGTTCAATAAGACTTCAGTATTGAAACAATGTGTTGCTGTTTACTACTTGTATGGATAAAGATCCAAAAGAAGGGACAGATTTTCTTCCTTTAATGATTGATTACAGAGAAAGTTATTCTGCAGCAGGTAGAATAGCATGAGCTTTATACAAAAGAAGGGAATGAAGAGCATCAGAAGTGGCTACACTTTATGCTAGGATGTCTGATAGAGCTTTAAGACCGATGTTTCCTAAAGGTATGATAAACAGCATTGTTATTTCAGTTACTCCTTTGGCATTAGATCATACGATGGATATGGATGTTCCAAACATCATTTGATCCTCAGTATCTATTATGGCAGCAGGAATACCATTTGATTGACCTGTAGGAGCAGTACAAATTTGATACAAAGATGGACAGTTTTTAGTGAATCCAACTAGAGAGGAGCTTGACGCAGGGATATTAAATCTATTACTAGCTGGTAAAAAATGATCAATCAATATGATAGAATGTGGAGCCAATGAAGTTCCAGAAGATGTATTGAAACAAGCATTTGTTTTATGACAAAAAGAGATAGATAAGTCTTGTGATATTCAATTAGAGTTCTTGAACAAACTAAATATCCAAAAACAAGAAGTTACATTCAATAAACCATGAGAAGAAGTAATATCTTTTATTTCAGATTTTATGACTCAAGATAAATTAGATTCATTAACATGAAATACAAAAGTTCCATTCAATACATTATTCTCTCAGTATGAAAAAGAGGTTTTGGACTTGGTTAAAGAAAAAATAGAAGATCCAGAAAACGAAGAATTTACGGAAAGTAAGGTGAAAATGTGATTTTTTGAAGTGATAAAAGATTTTATTAGGAATCGTACTATAGATACATGAATTAGGCTTGATGATAGAGATATGTACACTATTAGGCCTCTATTTTGTGAAGTGGATAATTTGCCACAGGTTCATTGAGTTGGTCTTTTTTGGAGGTGAGATACACAGGTTTTGACTACTACTACTTTATGATGACCAAAAGACTATCTTGTTTATGATGATATGGAAAATGACAATGTTCAACAAAGATATTTCCATCATTACAATTTCCCACCATTTTCTGTGTGAGAAGCTAATATTATTAGATTTGTATGAAGAAGGGAAATAGGACACGGTAAATTAGCAGAAAAAGCGTTGATGCCTATGCTTCCATCTCAAGAAGATTTTCCCTATAGTATTAGGACTGTTTCAGAATGTATGTCATCTGGATGATCAACATCTATGGGTTCTGTTTGTGGATCAACTTTATCTTTAATGGATGCAGGAGTTCCCTTGAAAAAGCCTGTTGCAGGAATTGCTATGTGATTGATGACAAAAAATACTGATGGAGACAATATTACAAAATATATTATTTTGAATGATTTACAATGAACAGAAGATTTTACTGGAGATATGGATTTCAAAGTAGCTGGTACTAGAGATTGAGTTACAGCAATTCAATTAGATACAAAACTTAAATGACTTACTATGGAGATTGTTCATGAAACAATTTCTAGAGCTATACAATGATACAATGAAATTATGGATGTTATGTTGGAAGCTATGCCGACTCATAGAGCTCAAGTAAAAGAATCAGCTCCAAAAATTAGAGTATTCCAAATAAATCCAGATAAAGTAAAAGAGGTAATTGGAAAATGATGAGATGTAATCAATCAAATTATTGAAGACTGTTGAGGTATTACGATTGATTTTGAGGATGATGGGACATGTTTTTTGACACATCCAGATCAAGCTATGATCGAAAAGGCTGAAAAAATTATTCGTGAGATAGCTACAGACTTAGAAGTATGACAATCTTTTGAAGCAAATATTTCTAGAATAGAGGATTATGGGGTATTTGTTGATTTACCAAAAGGTAAAAAATGACTTTGTCATATTTCTGATTTAGGGCAAAGGTTTGAAGGATGATTGGAAAAGCATTTCAAAATATGACAAACTATGAATGTAATAATCAAGGAAATTGATAATATGTGAAGGATAAAAGTTAAAAGAAAGTTGGGATAATTATAAGTTATTTATTATACGCAAAAAGGGAGGTCAAAATACCTTCCTTTTTTATTTGTTTTGTATTCTTTTTAACAAGGGTTGTGACGGTTTGTCACAAGTAGGTTTACTATATTCCCCCCTTGTCTTGATAATTTCGATCGGTATCATTTTCCTTGTTCCAAGATACCTTAATCCTAATATAGGATCATAGGTAAAAATTAATATTTCTTCCATAATTTTTTTAATTTTTTTGTTAATACTAGGTTTATATATATTTTTTTATTTAAAAAACTTATTAAAGAATGGTGCTATAGCAGTTTGTGTACTATTTTTGAATGAATCTGCTCTAGCAATCATATCATCTGATAGCTCTCCAAAAGTCCCATTATTACTTCTAATTTCATTTTTATTCGCTAATTCATTAATTAACTCACTTAAATCTCTTTTATTCTCATATAATTCATACTGTATTTTGCTAGGGATTTCTATCATTTGAGAGAAGCCATAATGTCAAACTCAATCCGTGTTTTCTATATATGTCACTCAAAGTAAAAAATATTTTTCTCAAATTTTACTAACTCATCATTCCAATCATATATAGAAATCAGCATTTTTTATTTCATTTCTCAAACTCTTTACCCTGTTTTTTGCTCATAACATTATTTCTTCCAAACTCAGTGGCGTATCTGAAACATTTGATGCTGTTTTTCTGGCTTCATACTTTATATGTTTTCATTGAAAATATGGGCAGTCTTGAAATGCCAATTCTACTGCTTCTAATTTTGGTTTTCTAAGAGATCAAATAGCTACCAGCATAAGTTGAAAATTTATCAATTTAAAAGCCCATCTATTCCGTAGTCCTACCCGTAACTTCGCAATATTTCATCATGACGGAACTTGCGTGTGGGATTTTTGAAGTTAATATTATTGATTATACTACACATCACCATGAAACTACCTTAAAGGTATTATGTGATTAAATCAAGTTGATTATTTATTATGATAGGTTGCATTAGTTTTATTTCTTGTACATATCTTATTTCATTCTCACTTGGAATATCATTTAATAAAAATATTTTTTTGTTCCTATGACAAGCGACTCACATTTCTATTAATGTTGCTCATCCAATATATCATTTAACTCCTTTCTTATCAAGATTACAAACTAGTATAGCATCGCTTTCTTTTATATTATTATAATGATTTAACATTCATTTTCTAGCTAGTTCTGGATTTATTCACCAATCATTAATTTGTCAGTCCAAAAAAGAATTTGTATCAGCAGGTATTATTACTTCATGTCATAATTTTTTAAGTTTTTTTTCCAGTTTTAACATTTCGTTTGCAAAGGCTAAACTCCCACATATAGTAATCTTCATATCATTCAATCAAAATTTAAAACTATTTTTTTGTTTTTTGGTTAATGCTAAGTATATATTTTTTGTTAAAAACTTTTAATAAATCTTAAATCTCCGTTGGTAAAATATCTAATATCTTTGATTCCATATCTAATTGCTGCTAATCTACTTATCCCAATTCCAAAAGCAAAACCTGATCGTTGTTCTGGATCTACTCATCATTCTTTTAATACATTTGGATGAATCATACCTGCTCATAAAAGCTCTATTCGTTTAGACTTAGAAGTTTCTCAAGTTTTTGGATCTATAATTTCATATCTTGCATCTATTTCAAAACCTGGTTCTACAAAAGGGAAGTGGCAAGGTCTTATTCTAGTTTCCACTGTTCTTCAAATTATAGCAGAAAGTAGAGTACTGATATAATTTTTGAAATGGGCAATACTTACATTTTTGTCTATATATATTCATTCAATATATTGAAACATAACATCATGAGTAGCATCCATATCATCAAATCTATAACATCTACCAGGAGAAACTAGTTTTAATGGTACTCAATATTTTTGAATGTCTTGTACTTGATGTGCAGAATTGTGAGTTCTAAATACAAAATTTTCTCAATCTGGACTTTGTTCTTGCAAGTATATAGTATCGTGCATTTCTGTAGCAGGATGAGATAATGGAATATTTACAGATGCAAAGTTTTCATATTTTGTGACTACTTCATGACCGTAATCTATTATAAATCACATGTTGCTCGCTATTTTTTCTAGGTCTCTCCTAGTTTTTGCTAGCAAGTTGAAATGTCATCATTCATATTTTTTTGGGTTTACAGAAATATCAACTATATCTTTTTTTAGTTGTTCATTTATTTCCATAATGCTTATTTCTGCTTCTTTTTGGGAATATTCTTCACTTAGTTTGTTTTTTATTTCAGATAACTTAGCTCATAGTACTTTTTTTTCTTCAATACTAGCATCTTTTATTTTAGAAAATTCTTCGTTTAATAATCATTTTTTACCTAAATATTTTTGAAAAAATGATTCTAAATTAGACTTGTCTTTTACTAAATTTAATTCTGATAGTGCTTGTTGTAGATCCATGATCTGTTGTTAAACAAAAATAAATATTATTATATGTACATAAAACATATTCATACAGTAAAAAAACATAATCTTTTCCTTCCATTTTGCAATAGTGAATTTATATTTTTGATTTTTCCCCATTTATTCCATATAACTTATTGGTTATTTTTAGATTTTGTCAAATCAAACTAAAGTACAAAACGTTTTTTCTTTGCAATATTTTTAGTTTGCTACTATAATTGAGTATAATTATATTTATTCATAATAAACTCATTATGGACAAACAAACTCATAATTTATTGATAAATGTTGATAATCTAACTCGAGGATTTGGAGATACACCGGAACTTTTGTTTGATAGGTTCAAGTTTTCTTTGTACAAATGAGATTTTACGGTATTAATGTGAAGATCTGGAAAAGGGAAAACAACCTTTTCTAAGTTTTTAACATGAAAACTAAAAGCTCCAAGAAAATCAATTTATTATAAAATGTCAGATCTTGCGTCCTTTTCAGATAAAGAAATTCAGGCTTATAGAAGAGAGCTTGGATTAATTTTCCAAGATTCTAAATTGTTAAAATCTTTAAGTGTCAGAGATAATATTATCTATCCTTTGAAGATATATTGAATAGGGGAGGCTACAATAGAAGCTAAATATGCTAGAGTTAGAAGAGAATTAGATTTAGTAAATATAGAAGATAGAGAGATTGCTAGGCTTAGTTGATGAGAAAGACAGCTGGCAAATATGGCAAGAGCAATTATTCATGATCCGGAATTTATTATAGCAGATGAGCCGACGGGAAATTTAGATTGGGAGAACACTCAAAAAGTGGCAGATATCCTGATTAAATTCCATAGAGAATGAAAAACAATACTTTTGCTTACGCATGATATCCATTTATTAAATTATATTAAAAATTCGGTTAACATTAATTTATTTAAACTTTAATAAAAAATATAGACATGAACAAAAAGGATTTATTAACAGAGCAAATAATTGATGAAATATCTGATATGGATATCGCTGGATACTTAAAAGAAGAAATTGAAAAAATTTTGTGATATTTTCATTATTACAAATTGAAAAATATTCATAAAAATATAGATTTTCTAAAAGATTATTTATCTTTTTTGGATCAAAAAAATTATAAACAAATGGGTTTGTTGCAATGTGATTGAGATATGGAAATAGAAGTTACAGGGCATGATTTATATTATTACATATCTCAAAAATGATTAGATTTTGTTTGAGAAAAAAAGATTAAACAAAAAATATGGCAAAATGATTATAGTTTAAATTCTATAATGTTGGGAATTAAGTGATTTTTACTGCTAACTATGGATGAGTTTTGTAATGCTAGTCCTGTAAGATTATCTATTAGCAAGCTGGTATGGGATAAGGAAACAGCGACAAATAAAACCTAATATACAATAATTAAGGCAATAATACAGTGTTTCTATGAAGATGATTTTTTATTGTCTTTTTTTATTGTTTTTTTTGTGTTGCTTTATTGTAAATAATATGTATAATATTTTTTTATTTTAAATTTTAGAAACCATGGCTTGAAGAAATTCTAATAGATTTGGAGAACAAACATTTAAAAATTTGGTTTGTTTGGCAGACAATAGGATCCAACATGAATCAGTAAGGCGTTCTTTATCTTTAAAACAAACAGTAGAACTAATAGAGGTTCTTTTAGATGAGGAAATAAGCCCAAATGCTTCTATTTCGGAGTTATCACAATATGCACAAAGAGCATTAGATACATTGGAGTACTGTAAAAAAGATATTGCAAAAGTTCGTGGCCAATACAAATAATTTATTTTTGATAAGGCTAATATTTATATTTTGATGGATTTTTTTTGGTATTCAAAAATTTTTGTCGTTTTTTTGTTTGTTCAAGTTTTTTATTTTATATTCGTCGTTTGCTCATAGGAAGTAGTATAACATTTTTTTTTAAAACATTCTCTACATATTTTTTCATCTGTAAAGGCATTACTAGATATTCGGATGCGGCATGTGATACTCCAATTAGTGAGAGAGTGGTTGTTTTTTCAAATTCTTTTACCTCTTGTAATTTTATTCTTCAACGATCTGTGTCTACATGATTGAATATTTCTCATGATATATAACAATCCACACCCAGTTCTTCTGCTTCTTTCATATATGCTACATTGTCTCCACTTCATGGTACAATGCCGATTTTAGTTATTTCTTTTTTGTTTATTCATCCTATATCGCAATAAGGTATTCTAAATATTTTTTCACATTTCTTTATAAGTTCTTGTGTGGAAATTGGTGCTACCTCACAAATTTTTCATGCAAATCCATTTGCAAATGGGAAAAATTCTTTTATCATTTTACCTCATAATGCCTCTATTATCGCTACTCCTGTTCCTATTGTATTGTTTGTGTCCATTGGTGCATGACAAGTGTATATAGAAAGCTGTTTATCTTTTATTTTTTCTAATATTTCTGGTTTTATTGGTTGAAAAAATGTTCATACATTTCATTTTGGATCTCATGATGACATAAAAATAGGATGATGAAGAAAAAGTAGGTCACCAGTTTGCGATTTTTTTATAAAATTTTCAAGTACTTCTTTTGAAGGGAATACTGACAAAAATATTGTTTTAACTTCTTCTCATCCCCTTATCATTAATCCATTGAATTTTGTGCAAAAATCTTTTTCAAAAAAGTTTTTTCGATCGAATCCTATGGAATCGTATACCATAGGAACAAAATTTTTCATGGAAGGGTCCTCATATAAAGCATTTACCTGAAAAAATTTATCGAGTGTTTTTGTGATTTCTTTTAGTTTCATGATTTTTTGGGGTGAATTGTATAAAATATCTTTACACTAAGAGATAGGGATAATTTATTTTAAATCAATCTATTATTATATAAAGCATTACTCCTTCTTTTTTGGAATTAAAATTGCTGGCGTATTCTTTCTGGGCTTATTCTAATGAATTGAAATTGAGGTCTTTTTTGTATTGAAAACATGAGTTATAATATTACATATAAAATTATGTATTTTATTTTACAAAAGACTTGGATGCTTTTGATTTGAGATTTACATATAAATTCGCGTATCAAAGATAAAATTATAAATGAATTGAAAAGTTATATTTCTAGTAGCTCAGAAAAAAACATTATTTTCTTAGGAGATTATGTTTATCATTTTTCTTATGATAGGTGAGCATTGCTGTCTCTTTATACTTTGTTTTTGGAGCTGTATTCTCAATGAAAAAATGTTTATATACTTTCTGGGAATCATGATTGGCTTGGAAGCACTTTTGTATTTGAAGAGGCTAAAATGACCTATGAGATGATTACAAAAAATATTTTCTCGGATCAAAAATGATGAAAAATAGAGTTTGTTACAAGTCCTAAAGTAGAAAATATAGAGTGAGAAGATGTTTTGTTTTTACCTTATTATTTAAATACCCAAAAGCTTGAGCCGTTATTTGGTAATGTTTGAGTTGAGTATACTGAAATAGAAAATACCATAAAATCTTTGCTACAATCTAAGAAAAAAAACGAACAAATTAGTGCACATATAAACCAAGTTTTGTTGGATTACATAAAAAAATATCCCAAACTTACTGTTATACATCATTATTATATAGAATGAGTTAATTTTCCGTGACAAAGAGCTAGGTTTTATTTCAACGATATTGCATTGTCTCATTTGTTTTGCGATTTAGAAAATATAAAAATGATTTCTTCACATTTGCATCAAGGTTTTGTTTATAAAAATTATTTGTGTACTGGGAGTGTTCGAAACACTTCTCCATTGGAAGTAAATCATGTTAAAACATTATTTCAATATTCTCACAATTCTATCAAATGAAAAATGATTTTTATCAGTCCTTATTTTTTGATAGATAGCTCAAGTCTTGGGGTAAGGAATAATGAATTATTGTTTTCAGTAGACTGAGAGAGTGGTTGAGAAATGAAACAATTGGATGAAATATCTTTAGATCAGTTTATTCTTGACACGATAGAGCAAAATAAAAAAAACTATTTTTGATCAGAGCATTGGAAGGTAGAATTTGATTCGGAATTTCATTTAAATAAAAAAGATATTTCCGTTTTTTTGAAAGTAGATGATGTAGATTATGATAAAATTTTTGAATACATGGACGAAAATTTATACAAAAAATTAAAAGACTTTAAATTAAAAAAACATGTAGTAGTTTCCAAGGACTTATCTAACAAATTGGATATAGAATGAAAAAACTTGTCTCAATGATTTTCTGATCGAAAAAATTTGTTAAAAGATTATTTAAAAGCAAAGTATCCAGAAGATAATGAAAAATATTTAGATTTTTTGAGAAAAGAGAAGATTCTGTAAAGTTTGTAAAGTTCATAAAGTATTAATTAACTTGCAACTTTATAAACTTGTAACTTTTAACTAAACAAAGGAATGTCAAGCCGTATTTTTTGACAAAATAATGTATTTTGGGTATAATTTATTTGTAATTTATTTTGTTTATAAAAATATGGTAGTAAATAGCGAAATTATTTCTCATAAAAGACATGGGTTTGATGGAGAAAAGTATATAGAAATGCAAAAAAATCAAATATTAGACAGATTGGCAAATTTTTCTGGAAAACTTTATTTGGAGGTTTGATGAAAATTTTTAAGAGATCCACATGCATCTAGAGTATTACCTTGATTTTTAATAGACAGTAAACAGACAATTTTTTATGATTTAAGAGATAAAATAGAAGTATTGTATTGTGTAAATGCAGAAGATATTATTTCCAACAAAAAGTTTGCTGATCAAAATTTAGACTTTTCGGAATATGTGTTTCATAATTTGACAGTTATAGAAAGGATATTGTGAGTAAAACCAATTATAGTTATTAATAAAATAGACATAGCAAATATGTTTGATTTAGTTTTAGATTTTGAGCGTAGATTTCAAAAAAAACAATATAGAGTTTTTGAAAGATATAAAATATCATCTTATCCTTACAATGTGAAAGAGATTTTGAGCGACAACGGATTTGGTTTAGATGATCATATCCCTACCGATAAAAATTTAGTTTTGGTTACTTGAGCAGGGCATAATAGTTGAAAATTGTCCACATGTCTATGACAAATTTATTTGGATAATGAGATAGATATTAAATCTGGTTATGCAAAATTTGAACTTTTCCCGTTAAAAAATAAAGGATTGGAACATCCTGTAAATTTAGCTTACGAATTGGCAGTAAAAGATTCTTGAAATAAGCTTGTTTTGGATACTTTTCATAAAGAAGAGTACTGACAAAATTCTGTAGTAAATCAAAAAGATTTAGATAATTTTGAAGCTACGATGGATATTATCAGAAACATAGCAAATCATAAAAATTATATGATAAAATATAAATCACCTACAGACATGGTAATCAATACCACATCTTTTTGTATAATAGATGAAGAAAGTGTAAAAAAGGCTTCTTTGGAAGAAATTGAAAGAAGACAATCAGCAGAATAAAACAATAAATATAGAGTTTGTACAAATGAAAACTGGTTTATTAAACTAGTTTTTATTGAAAAAGGCGAAATATTTTGTAATTCTTTTAAATTTGTACTTTATAGTGAAAGACAACAATTATTTTTTGGTAGTATTTTTATTTTAACTCAATATTGGGTCATCCACACTTGGGGCAATAACGATAATTATGTGGATATTCCATATTACATTCTTTACATTTTATGGTAAGTTTTTTCCCACAATAAATACAACATTTATGTTCTTTAGCATTTATTGTACCACAATTTATACATATAGTAGAATTGCTAACACAGGCTTCTCTCCAAGGCATTTTGTCTTTTTTATATCATATCGGTTTAATAATATGATAGAGTGGTATTCAAATTATAGGAGTAAAAAAAGTTATCAATACTATAGAGCTAATTTGTAATAAAAGGCTGTTTGTCCTCGCGGAAATATCTTTTGCTACCCAAATAATACTTATAATTCGTAAGAATACAAATAAGGCTACGATCGCTGTATAAAGGTTTTCTAGTCATCAAAGTTGTAGAATGTCCATTTTAGTAATTTATGATATAAATTATATTATTTCTCTTTTTATTAAGCTTAGTTTATGTCAATACTTTTTTATTTGTTCACGAACCATTCAAATTTGTCATGGGGTTTTTAGTGTCCGAGTCAGATTTATTATTTTGGTTTTGTCGTCCTTATCGTCTTTTATAGAAAAACTATTTACTTCAATTTGTAATTTTGTAAATATTTCCAATAACTTGATAAAGTCCAAATTTTTGTCCATTTTCAAAGTAGATATAACTGTATAAATATTTTTGTTTTCTTCATTTCGATGTGCTTCCAATAATTTGTTTGGAGAAATGGTTTTGAGTGCTCTACAATTTAAATTGTGTACTTTGATCCCATCTTTCCCAGTTTTCGCTATTATTTTTTGAGGGAAAATTGGTCTACATTCAGGGCATAAATAGTAATTTATTAGTTTATCATCATCTATTATTATATTTTTGATGCTAATGTTTTCGGTTTTTGGTGGAGTTTTACTACTTTTATTTTGGTAAAACTCTTTGTATTCTTTTGGATAAGCCTTTTTTATAATTTCGTTGTACAGTAGTCTGTTTTCTGTAGCATCGATCAGCTTTTTTTCTAAATCTTTTTTCTCAAAAACTTGGTTTATTTTGCTATTTTTTGCAACAAGATTTGGTAGACCAAGTTCTTTTAATTTACTATTTAATATTTTAATCGATTTATCTAAAATCTCTTCTTGTTGGGTGTTTTTTATAAATTTAAGTAATTTGGTTTTGGCACTCGGAGTTTTTAAAATGGAACTTCGATGTTTGTTTGCAGTATATTGATACCTAAATGTATTTATTTTGACGATATCTCATGTGTTGGGAATATGTGTAATAGGAACAATTTCTCCGTTTACTATTGCATTTTTAAATTTTAAACCAATTTCCGTATGTATATAAAATGCAAAATCCAATACTGTGCTTCATTTAGGTAATTCAATTATATCTCATTTTGGTGTGTAGAGCAAGGTTTCTTTACTCAAAAGCTCAATATCTAGCTTGTTTTTAAATTGATCTTTTTCGTCACTTTCGGTGTATGCATTTACTAATTCTTGTAATTTCCTTACCCATTCTGCTTGTTTTTGACTAACCCTGCTTGGTCATTTTGATTCACTGTATGCATAATGAGCAGCAACTCAATATTCAGCTACATCATCCATATCTTTTGTTCTTATTTGTATTTCGATAGGAAACTTAAACATTCCAAGTATTGTAGTATGAATGCTCCTATATCCATTAAATTTTGGGACAGCAATATAATCTTTTATTTTTTTTATTAAAGGGGTATAGTGTTTGTGGATTATTCACAGTATTACATAACAATCTGAAATGTCTTTGGCAATGATTCTAAATGCTAATAAGTCCATGACAGATGAAATATCCGTTGTCTGATATCTATATTCCATTTTTTCTCGGATCCTATATGGACTTTTTGTTCTTCATTTTACATCGAATTCGCTAATTCATTCTTTTAGTAGGAGTTTTGTGATATTAAATATTCCTTTTTTTATATATTTATCGGAACCAGAGTATCATTTTTTTAGGTGTCAAATTATCCTTTCAAATTCTTCTGGATATAGTATTTTGAAACAGGCATTTTCCAATGCTACTTGATATTGATATAGCCCCAATCTTTTTGCAATTGGAACATAAATTTTCATGGTTTCCAATGCTATTTTTTCTCTTTTATTAGCTTCTGGGTGGTAATGTAAAGTCTGTAAGTTGTGGATACGATCTGCAAGTTTGACAAAAATAACTCTTAAATCTTTACCCATAGCTAAAAATGTTTTTTTTATGGTTTCTAAATCTCTGTCTTCTCACTTATATCTTACTTTTGAAACTTTTACTAATCATTGGCATAATTGGGCAACTTCAGATCAAAACTCTTTTTGTATTTCTTCTTGAGTAATCATTGTATCTTCTATCACATCGTGCAAGATACATGTTTGGATAGATTCCAGATCTGGTTTTAATTGCATCAATATTATTGTTGATTTCAAAGGATGAACAATATATGGTTCCCCAGATAATCTAGATTGTCATTCATGTGCTTTTTTGGCTAAATGATATGCTTTTAATATTCATTCTTTGGAATTTTCGGGTAAATATTTTTGTGCTTTTGTAATAATTTCTTGTACCAAAATATCTAGATTTTCAGTTGAATCTATTTGATAATCTAAAAAACTATCTAATTGATTTATATCCATTTATAATCGTAAACTAAAACTTGCCAACAAAATGTGTCCAAAATAAGTTTAATACAAAACTTATTGCAATATTTGTATAATAAAAATACTATTATTTTCAAACCAAAGTTTATACAATCGCTGGCAGGAAAAATAATTTATAAATGAAAAAATAGATAGTATCTTGGAGTAGAATTTTTTTTACTCTACTTGTTTTGTGTGTTTTTATGATATGGTGAGATTGAATAATCAAAGTAAAACTAGTTTATTATATATATTTTTTTACATATTTTATTTTTATATTTTGGTTTTTTAGTTCAATCGTGTTATGGGTTAAATGTAGTTGGTTTACATAAAGAGTAAGAGTTTTTTGTAATTAAAAAACATCTATTTTAGCCTAAAAGGGGCGATGTATGTTTATTTTTTTAAAAAAAATATAGAAAAATATATTATGAATCTTGTTACAATAAATTTATGGATAGTTTTCACTTATAACTGTTGTGGCTTGTGTTACAAAAATTTATTCCTAAAAAATTTATAAAATAGTAAATGTTTTTTTTTAAAAAAGCTAGTAGCATTAATTTGCTTGCAATTGTCAATAAAAAAACTATACTTTTGGTGCTAATTGCTTTGTTGTATATTTTAATATTATATTTTTATTAAAAGAGATATGAACAATCAAAATCTTATAGATCTTGCAAAACAAAAATTACTTGACAAGAGGATATCCAATGGTTTTACCTTGTTTTTAAATGAAAACCAATTCCCTCGTAGACAGACTGAAATAGCAGAAATAATAGGAAGAAGTTTAATTAAACAACTAATACCTTATAATTCTAGCTATTGTTTGACTAGAAAACAAACCCAACAACTTGCTTTAGTGCTGTGATTTGATTTACAAAAAGATATGAGAATATTTTTACAACAACATGGGTTAAATGATAGTGTTGATATTTTAAGGTCTTCTAGAAAAGGAAAAACTGGTTGACAAGTTATAGCAGAAGGACTAATAAATCAATTTCATATAAATCTTGTGTTAAATAATAGTAGGCCAGGACATAAATTAACCGTATCTCGTATATTGGATTTTATAGACGGATTGTGATTTAATCTGTATGAAGATATTAAAAATAAAGTTGAACAAGAAAAATCTACATATACTTCTGTTTTGATGAGTATGTTTCCTGGTGGTGGTAGTGTTTTAGAAACATTTAAAAAACGCTACTGAGAAACCTCGGAATATAGTTTTTTGAGAAAACAGATAATTTTGGAACTTATCAAAGATATAAAATTCAGATGAATAACTTTAGATATATTTATAAGCAGAAGTAGAGAGATACTTCAATCTACTGCTGAAGGAGACTTATGACTTTCAAATATGAATCTTTATAAAAGGCTTCATTGGATATTGGGATATCCAATATCATCTGGATTGTCTTTAAAAGTAAAAAAAGAATTTGCAGAAATTTGGAAATATCATAGTTACCCTTATGTGTAATTATTGTGTTTTTAAATTGATTTTGTCCCCTAAAGTAACTGTGTGTAATGTAGTTATTTAAAAAAAAGCTAATATTTATGTTCTATGCTTCAAAGGAAGTTTATTATTAATAAGAAAAAAAATGAACAATAAAAATACCATAGATACTATAAAGCAGAGATTACTTGATAATGGGATATCTGATGCTTTTGCTCTTTTTTTTACTGAGAAAAAATATCCTCGTAGAAAGTATAGTACAACTCAAATAATAGGGAGAGATTTAGCAAAACAACTACTATGATGTAAACTTTCTCATACCATTTTAACAACAAAAGAAACTCAACAAATTGCTTCAATATTATGATTTGATTTACAAAAAGATATTAGACTACTTTTGCAACAACATGGATTAAATGATAGTGTTGATATCCTGAGATCCTCTAAAATAGGAAGTTGCTGATGACAAGAAATAGCAGGAGGACTGATAAATCAATTTCACATAAATCTTTTATTAAATGATGGTAAATCTAAATCGAGACGCAAATTGACTGTATCTCGTATATTGGAGTTTATAGAGTGATTGTGATTTAATCTGTATGAAGATATTAAAAATAAAGTTGAACAAGAAAAATCTACATATACTTCTGTTTTGATGAGTATGTTTCCTGGTGGTGGCAGTGTTTTGAAAATATTAAAGAAACACTCGTGAGAAACTTCAGAGTATAATTTTTTAAAAAAGCAAGTAATTTTGGAACTTATCAAAGATATAAAATCAAGATGAATACCTTTGAGTATATTTATGAGCAGGGGAAGGATAAAACTCCAATCTACTGCTGAAGGAGATTTATGACTTTCAAATATGAATCTTTATAAAAGGCTTCATTGGATATTGGGATATCCAATATCATCCGGATTGTCTTTAAAGGTAAAAAAAGATTTTGCAAATGTTTGGAAAAATTATAGCTATCCTTATGTGTAATTATTGTGTTTCAAGGTTGAGAAAGTTTTATTAAGAAAATATCAACAACAAGATAATAGCCATGATCTAATTATCCCAGAGTGAATAGAAGTATTTAGGTGAGATAAAATTCCTATAGGCATTAGAACTGTTTCAGATGATATTCTTAAAAAAAAGTTTTTATTTATGGAGATTCTGGTAGAACATTTAGAATAATTAAATAGGAATTGGAGTTTTATCGCAAACACATCATTTCCTAGGGGACATCCAGACATTTGTCGTGAGAAAAGAATGAGGCTGAGACTAGCAAACAAACTTAATTTAAAAAATTGAGATAATTGTCATGTGAAATTTTTGTCTGTATATGATAAAAATTTTGTATGAAAAGTCTACTGTGAACCTTGTTATTAAAAAGAGATTTATTCTTAAGTGTATTATTGTATAAAAATGTTTGATATTTTATATTTAGTCAAATTATTTTATATAACCATTTGGTAGAACATATGTTCCCTGAATAAAAAAATGTACCTCTAGAATTAAAACTAGAAGTACATTTTTGTTATTATGTTTTTTTAGTTATTTTTTAGTTTTTCAATTTCTTCAACAAATTTTTCTACCGGATATGCTCATGGTATTACAACAAACCTTCAAGTTTCTCTATCTATGATAACATTACCTGGAGTACCACTAATACCAAACAAGCTTGCTCATTCATTTCTTTGATTATTAACTTCTTGATTATATTTACCTGAGTCAACACATTTTGAAAGAGAATTTTTATTAACACCAAGTGTTCAAGCAATATCTATTATTGTTTCTATATCCAATCATGCATCTGTGGCAAATAGTTGTTTTATAAATTTGTGCCTAACATTTCTTTTTAATTCTCCAACACACTCTATAGCTTCTCATAATTTTATGGCTTGACTGCTGGACACAAAACTTCTAAAAATTGAATTAACTTCACTTGGATATTTTTCAATTACATTGTCAATAACTCATTGGACAGATTGTCTCCTACAGTATCCACATCCAAAATTAGAATATTCCAAAATAGTAAATCTAGCTGACTCTTTTCAATTATCAACACCATTGGCTGTTATCTCTTCTAATTTTTGTATTACATCTTCCGGAGATAAAATGTTTTCATTTAAATTATTGTTTTCGGCATCCATGTTTATTTGAGATAATGCTTGGTCTATGGCCATGGTTTGTTGAGAAATATATTTTGAAGAAGAATAAAGTTGTTCAACTTTTTTCATATTATTGATTCAACCAACCTTTAGAGTTTCTAGTGCTCGAGCATCTTTTTTGAATAAGTTTGCTATGTTTAATATTAAAATTAGTCATAACAAAATAATTATTCAAATGTTGTAATTTTTTGACATGTTTGTCTAATTTTTAAGAGAGTAAATATTATATCAGTTCATAAAGTTCATCAAGTTCATAAAGTTGGATAGGTGGGGGTTTTGCTTCCAACCACAACCCCATCTACCCCCATCTACCCGATAAATCGGGGGCTACAGCTTCCCCCAAGGGAAGAATGTTTATTTGTGGCTTGTAACTTTTAACTTGTAGCTAACTATTCTAGCTCAATATCAACTATGTTTTCTTCTACATCTTCTTCCAATGCTCATTCTTCTCATGCTATCATTTCGTATAACTCTTCTTCGCTAAGATTTCATAACATATCCATTTGAGATAATGCTTGGTCTATGGCTATGGTTTGTTGAGAGATGTACTCATCAGAATTATAAAGTTGTTCAATTTTTTTCATATTATCGGCTCAACCAACCTTTAGAGTTTCTAGTGCTCGAGCATCTTTTTTGAATAATGATAATATCTGCAATATTAACATTATTCATAGCAAAATAATAAGAATTAAATAATTATTTTTTCTTTCCATTCTTTAATTTTAAATAATAAAATAGTTTTTATTGTTGTCATGCTAAGTATTGATCTATGGCAGAAGTTTGTTGATCTTTGTATAAGTTAGAATTGTAAAGTTGTTCTACTTTTTTCATATTGTCAGCTCAACCAACTTTTAATTCTTCTAGCTTTAATGCAGGATCTTTTCTAAAGAAAAAGAATAGTGCAAAAAGCAAGTTTAAGATAACTAATATACATACGATGATTTTTGTAAATTTTTCACAATTGGTGGAACAGCAACAAGTATGAACAGGATTTGTTTTTTTGGTTTCTACTGTTACTGAAGGTTTAACTACTTTTTTTGTAGAGGTCTTTGTTATTGCTTTTTTAACTATAGGTTTTTTGATAGAAATAGCTTTTGTGGCAGAGGCCTTTGCTACTGTCTTTTTGGCTATAGATTTTTTAGTAGAAACTTTTTTTTTAACAGGCATTATTGAATATAAAAAAATATAAAAAAGTTAATGATAACAAATTACTTGTATCAAATTAAAACTTTAAAGCAATAGTATTTTCTTGTATTTGCACATTTGAATTTGACAAATAAAATAGACAATATGAAATTAGTTTATTTATAAAAAAATATGTTTGTGTTAAAGGATAATTAAAAATTTTAATAAATTTTGATTTTTGAGATTGAAAATTATTTTGAAAGTAGATTTTTTAAGGATTTATTTTCTTGTTTTGTGAACTTACTTAAGTATCAGCTTAAAATTCCGAAACTTATAAAAAATAAATAATTGACCATGCTGTCTTCAAAAACATGTAAGAATAGGCCAATTACTAAAAGGACACTTCGTCAAATATAGAATCTATTTCGATGTAAATAAACTAACTCATTACTAATCTCTCATGGCTTTGTTTTTTCTTTTGGATCTGGTTTTATGTTTTTAATTCATTTGAATACTAAAAGCATTTGTAGTATTACGATACACCAAAAGATAAATCAGACAGTTCAGATATCTAGCATTAGTTGCATAAAATAATTTTCTGGTAGCATGCTTCCATTGTGATGTATTGCTGGTCCAGAGCTTCCAAGTCAGTATCAGAGAGGATTATCTATAATTTCCTTGATATAAGAAACCTTTGCATTGACATGATTTATGGTGGATTCCTTCTTTAGAAAACTTATCCCTATGAGTCATAAAATAAATACTCAAAAAATTCAAATAGCAATTTTTTTGTTTTTCTTGATCCGATCTTTTGCAAGTAAAATTATTATTAAAGCAACTCATATTATCGCCGATCTAGAAAGTGTCATAGCAATTGCCAGCACTCGTAATACAACATAAAGAATATCTAGATTTCAAATCGGGTTTTGAAAAACTTTTTTTATTTTTTTGATTCAGCTTCATCGTCGTAGTAATATTAGTGGGAAAAATGCTGTGAGAAAATAAGCATAATTATTTGGTCCAGAAAAAATTCATTGTCGTCTGGTTGTTCATTCGTATCCAGTTAAATAATATAATGGGGGATTAGTTCAAAAATAAAAATCATCAAATTTTCAATATCCCAAACTCATAAATAATTCAGGTCTACCCATTTTTACCGACTGTCGTAAGAACCCGAAAAATACAATTCACAATAAAAATCGCTGAAACCAATACATGTCTTTTAGTTTGAAATTTTTGACACATGAAAATCAGATAAAACTTGCTGTGAGAAATATGAATAAATAATAGAATCCATATTTAATTCAAATCATAATATTTCATAAAGATTTTCAGTGCAAAAATGATATGAGTACAGAAAAAACTATTAAAACAATGAATCGTATTCGAATGTTTTTTCGTTTTGGTAAGTATTCTTTTATTTGTTTTATATTTGTTAAAAGTACAAATAAGAAAAACCATATTCGTAGAATGTCTCTAGAAATTGATATTATGTTTTGATACCATCATCACAAAATCCCATATCATAAAATTGTAACAATTATGTGATATAATGCTATAAGTACAAAAAATGTTTTCACAAACTTTGACATCAAATGGCTTGAAAAAAGATAAAGTTTAGATAGTATATAACATATATTTTTTAAATGAAAAAACAATGACAAATAAATTAACGGTAGTTATACCCACTAGACCAAATATTCAAAATATTCATTGAATATTTTGATCTTTGGATGTCCAAACTTTCCAAAATTTCAACGTTATTTTGATGATAGATAAAGTTCTTACAAAAGAGGAGTTTGAAGATTTGAAAATTCAATCATTAAAATGATTAAAAAACATTTCAAATAAAATCCACTTTGTTTCCAATATAAATACTGATTTTATTCCACAACAATGAGTAAGCTATGTGAGAAATTATTGAATAAAGTTAGCTGATACGGAATTTCTAAATTTGTTTGATGATGATGAGTTGTTTGACTCTGATTACCTTCAAAAAACTTTTGATATTCGACATGAACATAAAAATCATATACAAAAAGATTTTGTACTAACTCCTACTTTGATGTTTAGAAAAACTTGAAATATTCAGAGTTTGTGATTTGACTACTATAATTTTCGAACTTCTAGACCTCATGCTTTTCAATTCAAAAAAGATCAAAAAATAGGGCAAATACAAATGTATTCTGGGAATTCTCTTTTTGGACCCACAAAAATATTTCAAGAAATTTTGTTTGATGAAAAGTTGGATTTTGTGTACGAAGATTTAGAGTTTACTTATAGAATTCATAAAGCATGATATCCTATTTTTGTATCAAGTGAATTATTATTGTACCATATGGAAAGGGATAAAAATATTCTTGAACATGCCTGGGTTTGAAGCACATATGCGGCATATAGAAAAGCAAAACATAGGATGATTTTTATCAAAAAAAATTGAACAAAATCAGAAAAAATTAACTTTTACTTATTGTGATTTCGAGCACAACCTTTATGGTTAAGTTTGAAAGTTTTGCTTTATGCAAGACGAGATGAAAAATTTAAAATAATTTGGTCAATTATTAAATGAACTTTAGATGGTATGAAAGCTTAATCTATTAAATTTTTGATTACATCTTGCATTTTAAGTATCTTTTTTTGGTAAGGATAAACTTTAGTTTTTGTGCCTACAAAACTGCTTATCAAAAACAAATGCAGTCTTGTGCTTATTACAAGTTCTGCTTTTGCTAACTTTTTTATAAAATTATCAAAAGCGTTTTCCCAATCTAATACTTCAAAACTACTATTGTGCTTTTTATGTTTTTCTTTGATTTGTTTATAATATTGTATGTCATTGTATTGGCTGTTTTTTCATTTAGCAACTGGTACATACAATATTTTGTATCAATTTGATAAAAAATCTTTTATATCATTACTAATATTTTCTAAAAATCTTTCTCAATTTTTATTTACATTTATGATAATATATTTTTGTTTTTTATGATTTGCATTTTTGATAATATTCCAATCATAAGCGAAAAAACTTGTATCCATAAAAAATTCAGTATTTTCAAATCAATACTTTTTTAATCCATATACACTATCTAGATCTCTAGCGTAAATATAGTTTGTTTTTTTTAGTAAAAAAGAAAAAAGCTTTTTATTGTACCATTTTTTTGGTACTTGTATCCCACCCATTAAATATATGTTTTTGTGTTTTTTGAGGCAGGGGAATATGGATACCAACCAATATCGATAATTATTTGGAAGTTCTTCTGTGAGAATTTCACCTCCTCAGACTATAACACTATCCATTTCTTTATATTTTTTTATTGTTTTTCTTCCTCAATCTTTTATGAATTTTCGAAAAGATCTAAATCATTTTGGTATTTCTCTTAAAAATTCAATTTCATCTACATTTATAAATTGTTTGAAAAAAGATTTTAGCCAAGAGATATTGTAGGCAGAAATGTAAATCTCTTTTCATTGTTCTTGTAAAAGTTTTATAGTACCGAGGAGTATTAGTTCATCTCACATGTTTTTATGTGATCGATTTCCTACTATCAAAACTTTTTTACCTTCAATTTTTAGTTGTTTATTTAATTCCATTTTTTAAACGAATATAAAAAATCGCTACAACAGTGTATAGCGATTTATATCATAAAAGCAAATTTTATATTTTATTAGTTAGGAAACTTTTCATTCATTATTCCATCGTTCATTTAAGTATTTTACATATGACTCTTTATTCTTTCATAATGTTGAAGAAATTTTTTCAAGTGTGTTTTTATAAAAATTTGAGTTTATTACCTTAGTTTCTGGATTCCATATCTCATATCGTTTTGCATTATCAAACTCTATATCTCATAATAAAGTTATATGGAAAGGGTCTGGGTCTGGAGACTTTGCTGTTTTTCATTTAAAATTGTTTTTTATAAAATCAGTTAACTGAGCTGTTTTAAACATTTCTTCATAACTTTGGAATTGTATATGGTTTCAAGCATTATTTTTCAATCCATTTATGGTTTTTGTTGTTAGATTAATTTCTGGATGTTTTAACATTTCCTCTAATATATAATTTCTGTTATCATCTTTAAGTTTTACTAATCAATTTTTCATCCATTCTATCGTTTTGTGATTTCCAAAGTTGTTTGGATCATAATCTTTTGTCATTTCATATCGAGCCTGAGCACTTACCGGTTCAAGTCACTCAATAGCTAATTGGGTATTTACAGGAGACTCCGCGGTATTCTTGAAGTGTTCAGCCATTTTTGGGGAATCTAAAAGTGTTTTTGTGGGATCACTTCAAGCTTCCATTTCTAATGATTTTATGGAGTTGATTCATAATAAAGATAATCAGTCACTAAGTAAAGATTCATCTTTTTTTATTTTATCCATAGATTTTATTAATCTTTCTTGTTCTTTGTCACTTAGATTGGTTTGTTTAACATAATTTTCATAATTATTATAATTTAATTTTAATTTATTATATTTTTCCTCTATAATTCATAAATCTAATAAAGTCTTTATTGGAATTCATCATATTGTTTCCATTGTTGCAATAGGTGGTTTTATATATCTTTGATATTCAGCATTATTTTTTACGCCCAATCACTCTTCAATTTTTTCTGGGTCTTTGCCAAAAACTGTCTTTGTCCAATCAATTACTTTAGGGATATTGAATAATGCTAGAAGTCATCCTCAGTATAATGCAACATTTGTCCATTTTCATGGAGTTCATTTTTTAGCAAACAAACTTTGTATAAACTTAAATCCAAGTACAACTCATCAAACTATGGCACCGATTTTACCAACTTTAGCTCGTGCCTCTTTTTTTTCTGGATTTTCTCATCTATACACAAGATCTGAAAACATATTTCATATTTGGTCAAACGCTCAAAATCAAGCTTTGGAACAATATCTATTGTTCCTTGTAATTTGAGCATTTCGATATTCTGGAGATACTGATTCTTTTTTTGGATTGTCAATTTTTTGTTTTTTAGTAGTTATTTCTTTGTAAAGTCATGGATTTATTGATTGTATTTCTTGGAAATCTTTTTTATGTTTTTCATAAAATTTGTCTTGTTCTGGATGTTCTATATCTCCAGACCAAACTCAAATTAAATATTCTTGAAATCACTCTAAATCTTTGTTGAGAAGCTTTGCCAAAGTGGCATCTTTTAACATTTTGTTATATTCTACATTATAAGATGCTGCTATGTCCTGGAATAATACTTCTTTTTTAACATCTTTTATAGAATCTAACATAGCTGGAATTTCTGCAGTATTTTTTCATGTTGAAACCATTTGACGAACTTTTTCTAATTGTTCTTTGTGTCACTTCATTGTATCTACATAATCTGCAAAATAATCCATATTGGTAGTATAAGTATATCTGTTTAATTCTCTTTTTATGCTTTTTAACGAGGATATATCATCTTTTATTACTTTTTCGAATCTGTGTCTACTATGTTTATTCTCTGAGGATTTGGGTGCTCTTGGTCGTTTTTTATTTGCTTCAAATCGATTTAATAAATTGTCAACTTCTGATTTTAACAATTCTGGATTATCTCTTATATCGTCAATTTTTGTTAATTGTTCTACATCTTTATCTAATTTTTGTATTTGTTTGTTTATCACTCATTCTTGAGTTTTTTTTAGTTTATTCTGGGTGTCCATTTCATTAAAAAATTCGGTTAATAGAAGATCTGACTCTAGGCTTACTTCTTCCTTTTTTTGTTGTTCTTTCAAATAATCTTGAAAAATTGTTTTATCTACATAAAATTTTTTAATAAACTCGTTATTATCTGATATTTGACTAGAGTTTATGTCTCTTTGTTCAAAAATATAATTTTTTCATTGTTGTTTTATTTTTACTCTATCATTTACTAGATCATCAAAAAATCTGTTATCAAAATAATCTTTTAACTGATCTTTATTTATCCCTGTTTCATTGCTATTACCAGGAAGCTTTTCTATCTTTATGTTTTCAAAACCACTCATTTTGCATTTTGTAGAATAGTTAAAACTTACAATTTTTTATACTCTATTATAACTATATTTTTTTTTTTGTTAAAAAAATGCCAAATAATTAATACAATTGGCTTGGCATTTTTGTAATATAGTATATAGTATGTTGTTTTATTTTAATTTTTTTTCAATTTCCTTTTTTACCTTATCTTTTCATGGACCACTTAAAGTTTCCTTACTAATTCAAAATTCTCACATTATCAGAGCTAATAGGTTTAGTAAAACATCTTTATTAATTGGCACATTATCGTGGTATTTTTTGGATAATTTTTTTATATAAGCTATGTATTCTACCATACTGTTTCCAGATTTATCGTTGAGTAATTCTGTAAAATATATATTTAATCAAAATTTATTTATCTCATTTAAAAAAAATGGAGCGAAAAATCAAATTACCACGATATTATTTATAGATTTCCTTAGATAGATAGTTTGTGTCCTAGTATCTACAACCTTGAAAAATGTATCGTATATAGCTGAAATTAGTTCTTCGTTTTTTATATTTTTTAATAGAAATGACAAAAATTTAGCAATATTGTTGTTTGTTGCTTTTGTTTTTTTGATCTCATCTTGTACTTGTTTTGCTTTTGCAGAATCTCATTGTACGCGTTTTATATCCTGTTCAGTCACTTTACTGATATCTTGTCTGACAGATTCTCAAGCGTCTATTCATTCTCATGGACTGAATATTTCATTTACCATTTCGGAAGTTTATGGGATAAAGGTAGTATTGGTTGCTAGTCACTGTAGTCAATAGTCGTTAGACATTAGTCGCTAGTCATTAGACATTAGCTAACGACTATTGACTAACGACTAGCGACTATAAACTATCTATCTTTTATGTTTTTATACTTGAATTTCAATCAAATTTATTTATACAAATATCACCACAAAAATTTGAGGCTTATTTTTTTTGTATAAGGAGAGGTGGATGAGTGGTCGAAGTCAACTCACTGCTAACGAGTCAGCCGAGAAATTGGCTCGCGGGTTCAAATCCCGCCCTCTCCGCCATCAAAATTAAAATGGCTTTGTAGCTCAGCTGCTTGTCCCGCAGAGCATAGCGAATTGTGGGAGTTGAAGCGGAGCGTCCCGATCAATCGGGAAGGTCGACAGTTCAAGTTTGTAAAATCAATTAAAAATTCATGGCTTTGTAGCTCAGCTGATTGAAGCGGAGCGTCCCGATCAATCGGGAAGGTCGGCGGTTCAAGTTTTACCCCGTCGAACGGGGCTGCCCAAAGCCAAATTGTTTATCTATATGGGGGTTAGAGCGTCCCGATCAATCGGGAAGGTCGGCGGTTCAAGTTTGTAAAATCAATTAAAAATTCATGGCTTTGTAGCTCAGCTGGTTAGAGCGCGTCTCTCATAAGGACGAGGTCGGCGGTTCAAGTCTGCCCAAAGCCAAATTGTTTATCTATATGGGGGTTAGAGCGTCCCGATCAATCGGGAAGGTCGGCGGTTCAAGTTTTACCCCGTAGAGCGGGGCTATCCAAAGCCAAATTGTTTATCTATATGGGGGTTAGAGCGTCCCGATCAATCGGGAAGGTCGACAGTTCAAGTTTTACCCCGTAGAGCGGGGCAGTTTAAAGCTAAGTTAGTACAAAGTTGAAAGTTACAAACCCGATTAACTAGCGTCATTCGTAAAAAAATATTTTAGATTATTTAGTAAGCTTAATTATGGCAAAAAAAAAAGGAGGAAGAATTATTGTAGCTATGCAGTGTTCTGTGTGTAAGAAAGTGAACTACTACACAAGCATAAATAAAGCGATTATGCCAAAATTGGAACAAAAAAAGTATTGTAAACAATGTAAAGCACATACATTACACACATCTAGGGAGAAACTCAAATAGTCTCTAAAGCTAGTATTTTAATTGTATAAAATTTAAACTAAATGTTAAAGATAAGATTGGCTAGACATGGTAGAAAAAAGTTACCGTTTTATCGTATAGTTCTTACAGAACATACAAAACCAGCTAAAGCTTGATATAAGTTAGTTCTGGGATGGTTTAATCCCTTGTCTCATACAATGAGAGCAGATGTTTCTGCGATAAAGGAGTGGATTTCTAAATGAGCTCAACCTACAGAAAGGGTTGCTAAATTACTTTTTGCAGACACAAAAGATGATTTTTTCAAAAAATACTTTATAGAAAGAGAAAGTACAAAAGGAAAAGAGATAGAAGATAAGAAAAAAGCAGAGGCTGAAGCAAAAGCTCAAGAGTTAAGAGAAAAGCAGGAAGCTGCTAAAGCTGTTGTGGAAGAAAAGAAATCTGAAGAGGTTCAAGAGGAGGAGAAGTCTGAAGAGATTCAAGAGGAGGAGAAATCTGAAGAGGTTCAGGAAGAAAAGAAATCTGAAGAGGTTCAGGAAGAAAAGAAGTCTGAAGAGGTTCAGGAAGAAAAGAAATCTGAAGAGGTAAAAGATTGAGAGGGTGTTGAAGAAAAAGTTGGAGAAACACTTTCAAAATCGGGATTGTCAGAATAAGTGAGTTTTTTAATTTTTAATTTTAGTTTTGATGAATGTAGGTGCTAATTCAAATTCTGTTCAAGATTTAATATTGATCATTTTGGCTGTTGTTATTATTATAATTGCGGTATGATGTATATATGCTTTTATTCGTGCTATTTTTTTATTTATTTTTTCTCAATGAAAAGAAGATAAAATTAAAAAGGCTTGGAATAGTATTAGATATATGATTATGGGAATATTTTTATCAGTATTTTTGTTATTTATGTTCCCATTAATATTTAAACGAGTAGGATTGGATAATCATGAAGAATATACTGCGAAAAATATTTTTAACCAAGCATGAACAATAATAAATAAAACTTTTCAATTGAAAGATATTGTAAGAGAAAGTCAAAAAAAGAATCAATATGATGGTAACCTTTATTACGAAGATAATTTTTCAGAGAGATATGTAGAGGATTATAGCTTATAATTTTTTTCATTGAAAAACTTTCTATGAAAGTTAAAGTAAGAATGTAAATTTATATTTTTATTAAAATATTATGGCAAAAGACTTGATATCATCTAAAAAGTTGATGAAATTACTTCATAAATTTAATAGGTATAATAAACATGAAAAGGTTTTTGTATGATACTTATTTATATTGTTGTTTTTGTTATTGTTTTTCCCTATTTTAAAAGTTACTTCTTTAAGATGAACTGGTGGATATGGTATATGGATACGAAAACCAGAAATGTTTAAAACGATGTTGATAGTATTGGTGTCAATGCTTATTTTATTATGACGGAATTTAAGTTTTAAGTTTAAAAATTTGTTTTTATCATATTTCGGAGCTAGAGAAAATGATTCCTTAATTAATTTCTTATTCTTATTTATAATTACAACATCTTTTTTTGCCATAACTGATACTATCCATGTTTCTTCTTGAGTTACTTCCAGAGTAATAGTATCTGGCGCTGGAAAATTTATACAAATACGATTATTGATATGATTGATATTTAGTCTTATATCTGTAGTAAAAATGGCACAAGAGACAGGTAAAAAAACCAAAATTATCAATATGGTAGATGATGAACACAAAAAGACTGAACTCATCAAAGATGATATCAAAAAATGATTGTTTGATAGATAATGTTCAAAATATTTTTATCATAAAAAAGCTATCTGGGCAAGTGTTTAGATAGCTTTTTTTATTGATAAAAAATGTTTTCTTTTATTTGTATCAAATTTTTCAATAGCATATCTAAGAGTAGTTCTTTGCATCTTGGATGCGTTTTCTTCTATAAATTCTATCAAAATATCTTCATCTTTTTTGCCGATCTCTCTAAGCATCCGTCAAACCGCCTTATGAATTAAATCGTGTTTGTGATCTAAAAGTAGTTTAGAAATTTTTATAGTATCTGCAAAGTCTCAGTTTTTTATAAAAGTATAAGTACTAACGATAGCAATCCTTTGTATTCGCATATTGCTATTTTCTGCAAATTTATATAAAATATCTCTATCTCTCGTTAGCAAAAAATTTCATATAATTTTGGGACATGATAAATCTACTAAATCTCGATTATTTATGTGTTTGATATTATCTATATAGAAGCGAAAAATTTCATCTTTCCTTGTAATATTTGATTTTTCATATTTTTGGACTAGAAATAATAGTCAAGTCATACGAAATTCGTGATATTTGTTTTTTAGTAGTTTTTGAATATCTTCTAAATCTATATTTGCCCAATATTTTTTTACTAAATTTCTTTGTTGTGGAACAGTAATTCATAAAAAAACATCTCACTCTCCATATTCTCATTTTCAAGTTTTGAAAAATCATTGTAGGATTTTAGCCTTATCTGGATTTTTTAGTTTTAGAAGTTCGTTTTCAATGTGTTTGTACATAGCATTATGTATAGTTAAATAATTTTTTTATACAGAAATATTTGTTTTTTACAATTAAATAAAGCTGGATAAAAATCCAGCCTTTCTCTATATTGCATCTCTTTTGTGCATTAACTTTTCAATTTTCTCTTCATTTATTAAGTAGGCCCACAATATCACGAGTTCTACTAAGTATAGGCTTTTATACCATTTGGGAAGAAAAAAGGTGTATACCATTGAAAAGATTACATGAGAAAAATCTATTGTAAATAAAATAACCTCTATTTTCCTATTATAGTTGAATTTAAGACTCAATAATGATAGAAAAATATACAATATTGTCGCAATAATAAGGGTGTAAACTTCTTTTTCCATAATTATAAATTTTAATTGTTATTTTATTTTTGTTTTAAGCAGTAGAAGGAAACCTTGCTTAATATCAAGCCTTTTGTTGTGTTGTAAAGTTACATTTATTTGTTTAATGGGTTTGTTTTGACAAATATTTTTAGGATTCAGTTTGATTTTTTTACTAGCTTTTGTATATAATAAAATATTGTATTTTATATAAGAAAAAATGATGCTTGAAATAAATGATTTATCTGTAAGTGTTGAAGAAAAAAAGATATTAAAAAATATAAATCTTAAATTTGAGCTGTGAAAGAACTACTGTATTCTGGGTAAAAATTGAAGTGGAAAATCTACTTTGGCTCTGACGATTATGTGACATCCAAACTATAAAGTAGATACTTGAAGTGTGAATATTGAGGGTTTAGATGTTTTGGAAATGTCGCCTGATAAAAGGGCAAAACTTTGAATATTCCTAGCTTTTCAACAAATTCCAG
>Ga0255343_1000998_pt1 | contig 40703 bp, 42 predicted proteins | sample wastewater_treat_4_FD_192413 | JGI IMG/M metagenome (GOLD analysis project Ga0255343, IMG submission 192413) | Wastewater microbial communities from Lulu Island WWTP, Vancouver, Canada - plant16 | ecosystem: Engineered > WWTP > Wastewater > Unclassified | place: Canada: Vancouver, British... | reverse complement strand
AAGGCCTCATTTTAAAAGAAGGAACGGTTTATTGAATTAGATAACAGAAAAGAAGAGGCGAGGGTTCACTTCATCCCCGACCTGAAGGTCGGGGTATTCGTGACCCTCTGCACTCCCGTTGTAATAACCTCAAGCTCATTCTTCAGATCATCGAATTTCTTCTCGACTTCGTCCCTCTCCCGATAAAGAGAAAGGACCTGGCTGCCCAGTGCCTTGCCCTGCGGGAGAACGGCTTTTCCTGTGATGAAGGGATGGTCTACTATATTCGATCTCAGGAAAAAGTGCCAGTGAGGTTCGACACTCAACTTTTGGACAGAACTCTGTCCCTGCTTGCAGACATGCGAAGGACGGTTCAGAGAGGCGAGCTTCCCCCGCCTCTGCAGAACAGCTATCGGTGCGATCGCTGCTCAATAGCCGGGATATGCCTGCCGGACGAGGTCAACCTTTTGCGGGAGATGGACGCAGAGAAAGATCCAAACCAGGAAAGAAAGCCGGAGGGCGAACCTGAGGAGAGGATCAGAATGCTTCTCGCCAGCCGAGACGATCAGGTGCCTCTTTATGTTGTCGGCCAGGGGAAGACCGTTCGCAAGAAGGGCGAGCGGCTGGAGGTCTGGTCCTATGAGGAGGGCAAGATCAGCGAGGCCAGAATCAGGGAGATCTCCAAAGTCTGTCTCTACGGCAGCGCTGAGATCACCACTCCCGCCATGGTCGAATTGATGCAGAGGAATGTGCCTGTGCTGCACTTCACTCACGGCGGCTGGTTTCAAGGGATTGCTCTGGGGATGAGCCATAAGAATGTCCAGCTGCGCATCCAGCAGTTTCGCTGGGCTGAGGATGAAGAGAGGTCGCTCGCAATAGCCCATAAGATCGTATCAGGGAAGATCAAGAACTGCAGAACCCGATTGCGAAAATACGATCCAGATGCTCCACCTTCAGTTCTCAACTCTTTGGCCAGTCTCTCCCAGGATGCCGAAAATGCTTCAAACCTGCAAAGCTTGCTCGGAATTGAGGGAGCAGCAGGCAAGGCCTATTTCTCCAGGTTCGGCGAGATGCTCAAGGTAGGGGAGGAGAGCTTCTCCTTTGAAGGAAGAAATAAAAGGCCGCCAAAGGATCCTGTGAACTCGACTCTCTCATATCTATACGGCATTCTGGTCAAGGAACTATTCTCAACCCTTCTGGCAGCAGGCTTTGATCCATATCTTGGATTCTACCATCAACCAAGGTATGGCCGTCCTGCTCTGGCCCTGGACATGATGGAGGAGTTCCGACCAATAATTGCCGATTCTGTGGCATTCAGGCTATTCAATAAAAAGGAGCTGAAGGATACGGACTTCATCAAGACCGGCATCGGAATATCTCTGACCGCGGAGGCGAAAAGAAAACTGATTTCGGGATATGAGCAGAGGATGCAAACTGAGATCGTTCATCCCATATTCGGCTACAAAGTTAGCTATCGCAGAGTGCTTGAGATACAGGCCAGACTGCTGTCCAGGGTCTTATCCGGGGAGCTTTCAGAGTATCCGGCCTTCATCATCAGGTGAACTGAATTGACCTCATTAAACTGCTATATAGTGAGCTACGATATAAGGGAGCCAAAGAGGCTGTACAGAGTTCATAAGGCAATGCTTGGTTTTGGAGAGCCGGTCCACTACTCTGTCTTCCGCTGCGATCTCACCCCGAGAGGGAAGGTGGAGATGGCGGCCTCTCTTCATGATCTGATCGATCCGGATGAGGATAGGATAATGATTATAGATCTCGGCCCAAATGATGGCAGAGTTATGGAGAGAATTGAATTTATGGGAGTCCATAGGGAGCACCTGGACCGGAAATTTATTATAGAATGATTGTCCATTAAAAGACCACGTGGTTCCGGGAGGTCATTTGGGCTTGATGCGTCCAGTAATACGAAAACTCCTGAGAAGACATACGCACAATTAAAAAAACTATAAAGAGTATCGGCGATCCGCGCTAAAGCAGTGAATAGCGATATTAGATTAATAAAAATGGTTGAGTCTTAAAAATGTTTGGCAGTTGGATCGATCCGCGAAAAACGGCGTTATTTCGACAGCTGCAATCGCCCTAAAATGGCTGCCCTATCCATTTCTGCGAAGAAGTGGCCCAATTGAAACCAAATTATAATGACCCACACTAACATCCAACCCCATTCTATCCATTTCTGCGAAGAAGTGGCCCAATTGAAACTCCTTACCTCCTGGCGCTTATTGTCAATGAGCGCGCCCTATCCATTTCTGCGAAGAAGTGGCCCAATTGAAACCGTCATGCCTGGCTAGGCACCCATGAGGCATGAAAATAGGTCATGGCATGAAGGCATTCTCAAAGACATTAATCACATGCAGGAGAGATTCATCGATATGCGTGGAGCCCATTTTCATATCAAACCGTCATGCCTGGCTAGGCACCCATGAGGCATGAAAATAGGTCATGGCATGAAGGCATTCTCAAAGACATCAATCGCATGCAGGAGAGATCCATCGACATGCGTGAAGCCCATTTTCATATCAAACGCTGTAATCCTCAATTATTTCAATTGGGTCTGTAACCTATCCATTTTTGCGAAGAAGTGGCCCAATTGAAACTCTCCGTTTGGATTTCTTTTGCGCATTCTATAACGATCTATCCATTTCTGCGAAGAAGTGGTCCCAGCCCGTCCAGTGAATACTATTCAACGGCTTGCCTCGGTTGTATCCAAGCCCCCCTCCCGGCGTTGAGGGGGGTCCAGGGCATTAGCGCGGGAGGCCCACAGGGCTGACTCGCGGCGTGCACCAAAAAAAAATCTGTGTAAATCAAAATAACTTTGATAACTGCCCTTGATTCGGGAAATCGTTATATCCAATATCCTTCGAGCCTCATAGAAGCAGTTCAATACAGCCTCTAAAAAAACTGCTGTATTATTCCGCCAAAGAACTCAGCACCTTCGCCTCAGCCTTCACCGGCACAGGATACAGCATCTCGGATCCTATCCTCTCCATGATCTCCTTAAGCCTTGAAGCATACTCTTCTGCCTTCTCCTCGGGAACCTCCAGGATGATCTCATCATGGATAGAGCCTACTATCCTCGCCTCCTCGTCCGACAGCTTCTCATAGACCTCAGCCATCACCAGCTTGATCAGATCCGCTCCCGTCCCCTGGCAGGGAGTATTGTACATCTGGAACTTGCTGGCAGTGATCCCTGCCCCAAAGCGCGGCCAGATCCGCCTCCGCCCGAGGATCGTTCTAGTGGCTGTCAGTGGCAGGGAGAAGAATCCCCGCACGCAGTTATGGAAGTGGTGAGACGTAGTATAGCTCATTTCAGAAAGCTGAATCTTCTGCCATTCTCTAACTCCTGGATAGCTGCAGAAGAACCTTTCCAGGCGCTCTTCCGCCTCATCCAGGCAGATGAAATCCCCGTAGTCGGAGAGGATGCGCCACTGCAAGCTCTTCGCCGATCCTCCATAGATGAGAAGGAAGTTCATAGCCTTGGCCGCATGCCTCTGCGAATTCGTCACCTCCTCGAAGGGAATTCCGCTGATCCGGGAAGCAGTCAGACGGTGCAGATCGATTCCATTTATAAAGGCTTCCTGCATGGCCTCATCCCCGGAGATACGGGCCATTATGCGCAGCTCGATATTGGAGAGATCGGCCTTGACGAACCTCTTGCCTGCAGCCGGACGAAATAGCCTCCTAATTGCCGGGGCATCATCTCCCCTGCGAGGGATCTGCTGGGCGTTGGGATGGCGGGAGCTGATTCTCCCCGTAGAGGAGGGAATCTGGAAATACTGAGGATGAACCCTGCCGTCCAGAGGATGAACCTTCTCCAGCCATTTGTTCAGAAACACCAGATTGTAGGAGAGATGCCTGTAGCGCATAAGAGCTTCGGCGAAAGAGCAGCCTGCAGCAGCAAGGCTTTTCAAGACCTCCGCTTTGGTGCTGGCAGGCTTGTAGCCCCTCTTCGCCAGAAAAGCCATAACATCCTCTTGCCGGTCGGGATTCAGGTAATAGCAGAGCCTCTTGCCGTCAAATGAGACGGTGACAAATCCTTTCCTCTCTGCTTCGTCCTGCATCCTCCTCACCAGATCGAAGACCTCATCCACCTCCTGGGCAAGGAGCTCTCTTGCTCCAGAGGAGTCCAGACCAATCCCCGATATCTCCATCTCCGCCAGGACAACAGCAGCCCGAAACTCCAGGTCAGCCACCCTACACAAATCGTTTCTGGCTAACAGCTCCGCCAGGATACCATGAAGCGGCAAAAGGGCGGCCGTTCCTTGGGCAGGGCACCCCTCTTCATCCAGAACGATTCCCAGATGCCTTTCCGCCAGGGAGGCCAGACTGTGATTAGGGAACCTCTTTGTCCAGGGATTTTTGGGATTGCCAGATAGGGTCAGATAGTAGTACCCAGACCAGCAAATCTGCGAGGCGAGCATGATATCAAAGATGTTGCATGTATTGAGCTTTCGGTTTTCTGTTTTCCTTATGAAAGCGAGAACAGACTTGGCATCGTGCAGAACTTTCGTGATCCTCCTCTCCTCCAGCAGCCCAGCCAGGTCACCGACGATGCTCTCTTTCAGCTCAGGGCGGTCGACTATATCGGCAATATAGATTGAGATGTTGCGGGAAGCATTGGGAAGGGCGAGGAAGATTCTCTGGATTTTGTGGCTCAGAGGATCAGGGCCTGTGACGATCAAATTCAGGCCAAAGTATCCAGCACCTTCTATATCTTCTAATAAGGACTCCCATTCAAGCAGGGACTGAACTGTTGTGACGGAATAGGACTCAAGGCGATTTATCATATCATGCTATAATAGTGATGAAGCACTTCTAAATACTTTCTGAAGATGTCCAAGGAGAACTCGTTACCCGCCAGGACGGTTTTGCTGGCCACCCACAGCCAGGAGTGACAGGTGGGCCAGGTGGTGGATGTGAAATTGCCGGTGGAGAAATAGGGCTACGGGCTCGAACTGCAGTGAAAGCTCACAGTTCAACCGGGCCCGGCTGGAGAATATTAGCTCAGATATATCAGAAACGATCAACGGATCGCCCCGATTGTATCCAAGCCACCCCGGCGCTGAGGGGGCCAGGGCACTACCGCGGGAGGCCGAAGGGCCGACTCGCGTTGCCCCAAAAAAAACAGCTCGTATCATAAATCGACTTTCTTGAAATAGCGCCATCCTACCAGAGGGGGCAGATGAGAGAACCCTGGCCCCGCGGGAGAATAATATTCATTTTATAGCCCTCTGGGGCCAGGCTGCAATTCTGCTGCTATCTCAACCAGATCGATACTGCTAGATCCAAGCCCCCCCCGGCGTTGAGGGGGTTCAGGGCATTACCGCGCGTTTCACCACGGGCGGCGTCCAAAAAAGCAGCTTGCACGAATAGATCGAACTCCCTTTGAATCAGGCCTGAAAAAATGAACGCACCCACAGTCCACTCCATCGCCGTCTCCTCGCCCATCACCCCCACCGAGCCCCTACCCCCACTGCCCGCCATCCCCCACGGCTCGCTGGTGATCGTCGAAGGCAGGGCCTCCATCTGGCGCTACGGTATGGCGCTGCATGAATTGCATGCTTCGCCTGTGGCAGCGATCGCATTCTATGATCCGCGCCTCGGAGCAGTCATCGTGGCCAGCCACAACCCACAGTGGGCAATGGGCCAGGTGGTGGATGTGACGCTGCCGGTGGAGAAATAGGGCTACGGGCTCGAACTGCAGTGAAAGCTCACAGTTCAACCGGGCCCGGCTGGAGAATATTAGCTCAGATATATCAGAAACGATCAACGGATCGCCCCGATTGTATCCAAGCCACCCCGGCGCTGAGGGGGCCAGGGCACTACCGCGGGAGGCCCGAAGGGCCGACTCGCGTTGCCCCCAAAAAAAAAACAGCTCGTATCATAAATCGATTTTCTTGAAATAGCTCCATCCTACCAGAGGGGGCAGATGAGAGAACCCTGGCCCCGCGGGAGAATAATATTCATTTTATAGCCCTCTGGGGCCAGGCTGCAATTCTGCTGCTATCTCAACCAGGTCGATACTGCTAGATCCAAGCCCCCCGGCGTTGAGGGGGCCCAGGGCATTACCACGCGTTTCACCGCGCGCGGCGTCCAAAAAAGCAGCTTGCACGGATAGATCGAACTCCCTTTGAATCAGGCCTGAAAAAATGAACGCACCCACAGTCCACTCCATCGCCGTCTCCTCTCCCATCACCCCCTCAGAGCCGCTCCCGCCTTTGCCCGCCATCCTTCGGGGCTCGCTGGTGGTCGTCGAAGGCAGGGCCCCCATCTGGCGTTACGGTATGGCTCTAAATCTGCTGCACGGCTCGCCAGCGGCAGCGATCGCCTTCTACGACCCGCGATTAGGCGCAGTCGTTGTGGCAACGCACAGCCCTGAATGGAAGGTGGGCCAGGTGGTGGACGTGACTTCTGCCTGCAGAGAAATAGCGCGATGCAGCTCAAATTGCGAGAAAGCTTGCAGTTCAACGAGGCCTGTCTGGAGAATATTAGCATCGATATATCAAGACCCAATGACGGCCCATGCCCTTCAATCCAAGCCTCCCAGGCGTTGAGGGGCCCATACACCACCGCGAGTCTAATCGCGTGCGTCGCCCACAAGCAGCTCATACGAATCTGACCAATCCCAAATAGTGGAGATCTTGTTTTGATGGCGTTATCTTTTTCTCTTTGCACCTGCATAACAATTGTATTCGCCGACTCAATTTTGACCCCCCCTATTTAAGGAAACGCCAGTTCGTTTTTGACCGCCCCAAAAAAGGAAAGCCTTCCCTCTCCAAGTACTCTGAGAGGTGGGCGGTAAGGTGAAAACGATGGCAGATGTACATAGAAAATCATATTTCGATACAAGGGACATGCAAGAGTGGATGAAGAGAACCACTTCATCTGGGAGGCTGAGACAACCGTAGCCAATATCCATGACAGTTGGGTGGATCTAGCAAATGTTGGCGAGGCTCGATATGGCAATAAAAGCTATCATGGAGCAGAAACCAAGAGATACGATGCAGCAATAAAAGAGCAGCAATAGTACATCCGCTTGGCATTTGACGAACTGCGAAATAAAAGAATCAGCAGTGATGCAGTGATTCTCAGGACCTTATCTCCATTTAGCTCTGAGGAGGTGATTACATCAGATCGGTTTTATATATTTGACTAGAAATTATAATAATTAGAGCATTTCAGTCAGGCAATATGATCAACCAAAAACATATTAACTGGTCAATTGAGTATAATATTAGGATTTATCCACACTGGATCGATGGGAACTGATGAACCAGAAGCGATTGCTGAAGGATGGCAGGAATGAGACGGACCATACCAGACGGCTGCTTGAAGCCATGCCACACTAAAATTTTACATTTGAGGGGCCGGAAAGCATGGACTATATTGATCTATCGATAAGGGTTCAGGATGATGGAGATATCCTGGCTTCATCCGATCTGGGCGAATCATATGGCCGGCTGAATCTCAATCAGGATGAGATCTGGCATATATTGCAGGCCATCGAGGAAGATCTCACCCAGGAAGAGCACCTCAAGAGGCTAGGCAGTATCCTGTTTGATGCCCTCTTTGATAAAAAAATCTCCAATCAATTCGCTGCCCTAAAGGCTGAAGCGGAGAACATGGGGCGCGGCATCCGGCTGCGCCTGATATTCGAGAATCCCGAGATAGCTGCTCTTCCCTGGGAGTTTCTCTACGAGGAGAGCACCAACACATTTCTGGCCAACGATCCCAAGACAGCGCTCTCCAGGTACATCGATGTCCCTCTAAGAAGACAAGAGATAAAACCAGCCAGTCTTCCTCTTAAGATGCTCCTGGTAATCTCCAGTCCCAGCGATCTGGATCCCCTAGACTCAGAGGGGGAGGAAGGGCTCATCCGAAAAGCCCTGGAAAAGCACATTAGCTCCGGCTTGATCCAGATCGATACAATATCCAAAGCAACTATCGATGCCATTTATCAGAAGATGAATGATAAGGCGTACAATGTCTTTCATTTCATAGGCCACGGAGTATTCGGGAATAACAAGGGCCATGTCGCCCTGGTGGACGAAGATGGCCGTGCCAGTCTATTGGATGATGAGGCTTTTGCAAATCTATTCCTGGGAAGAAGAGGTCTGGGTTTAGTGATACTAAACTCCTGTGAGGGAGCTATGACCTCATCCGGCCAGGTATTCAGAGGCATGGCCCCTTGCCTGGTGCAGAGAGGAATACCGGCGGTGGTAGCCATGCAGTACACCATCCTGGATAGCACCGCAAAGATATTTGCCGAGGAGTTCTATCGAAGCCTGGCTCGCGGAGAACCTGTGGACAGGGCAGTGCAATCAGCACGAAACCTCATCTCCATCAAGGTCAAATTAGACAACAGAGACTTTGCCACTCCCGTCCTCTTCATGAGGGCGAAGGACGGGCTGATCCTCAATCTCCAGGAGATTATTCGGCCTTCGGTCCTATCACAACCCCAAAAACCAGATGGTACAGAGAAGAACATAAAAAAGAACATAGGGAGGGATGCAGAGAAGGATAGAAAGGAGGTGGAAAAAGAGGCAGGTACTCCCTTCTACAAACATTATGAGAAGATCATACTGGCGGTTTCATTAATGATTGTAATAGCTGTGGCCTTGATTTATCTCTTGTCTCCTGATGATATTCAGATCTCCGGGACAGTGAGAGACTGGAGCGGCAATCCCATAAAAAATGTTGATGTCATGGCGCTTCCTGCAAGCGTTTCGATCCGCACCGATTCCAATGGCCATTTCATTTTATCCAGTATATCCTCGAAGAATGTGGATAGATTGCAGATCATAAAAGAATTGACCAATGAGATCATTGAGATACCCATTTCCTCCAATGATAAGAAAAATAAATCAATAGTTATTAACAACATAGTATTCAGGCCCATAGCAATAAGATTGTATGGCGATATTCGAGACTATGTTGGTGATTCATCCGGAGCAGCCGCCAGGATAACCATAAAATCAGGAAATAATTATTTAATAAATTTGACCGATATTGAATTCGGTAAGTACGATACAAATGTATACAGCAATGCCACTAACATCACTGTATATGATACAAACGGAGAGATAATTTATACCTCACCACTCAGGTTCACCTATGATGAGATACAGCAAAGGGAGAAGAAGCTATCGATACATTTTCCCTCCAAGACTGAAATTGATATTGATGGAAAAGTATTTAATATATATGATAAGGAAGCGTTGGCGTTGGCAAATGCGACAGTGAAGATCGGGCCAGCATCTGATAGAACAAATGATTCCGGTTATTATAATCTATATGGCGTGCCCAGGAGCAGCCAGTACTATCAAGTATCAAAGGAAGGGCAGATTATTGTGACAAAAAATCTCTCCGATCGTCATATCGATTGGACAGAGCCCAACTGGATTTATTACCTAAATGCATCACTTAACATCCAAATCCCACGAGATAATGGCGAATAGAAGGACAAATAATTCATTCCCTGGGCGAAAATACCTGGGCGGGCAGGCTGTGATAGGATCTTTTCATCTTTTCCTGCTCTATCCTCAAGAGATAATATCCAGATTCCTGCGAGCGTAAACTTAATAATTGATGAAAACCAAAATTAGGTGATTATGTTACTAGGATTTAGAGAAAGCATTATGCTTTCAGCAATCCTCATCACCGTCGCATGCGCAGGAGAAGAGCAGTATACTGTGGATATCTCCCCCGAGGGATATATGACTGGTGGGGAAGGAATGACTCTTTACTATTCCCTCAATGATGCCCCCGGCAGTGGTACAAGCAACTGTGTAGGCGAATGCTCTTTATTATGGCCGCCCTTTTATGCAGATCTGATTCTGGTGCCATCCGGCCTTAGCACCTCTGATTTTGCAACCATATCCAGAACAGATGGCAAGATGCAGAACACATATAAGGGCTGGCCTTTGTATAAATATATAGAGGATAAAAAGCCGGGCGATGCCAAGGGGGATAAGGCAAACACCATCTGGTTTATCATTTATCCCGATAAATTCCCGCCTTTTTAAGCATTTCTCCCTTGCAGCCTCCCGGCGGATGGATGGCGGGTGCTTGAGCTGGAAGCAAAAATTTATTATCATATAGGTCCATCCTGGATTAGAGGGCCAGCTTATGTCGAGAAGGTTCAGATATTATGTCCTGGCAGCGGCACTCCTCATTTCTATATCCTTTGCCCTGAACCAGGATTCAGACCAGGCTTCTGATCAGGATTATACAGTGAAGCTCTCTTCGGACAGATATATGACGGATGAGAATGGAATGACCCTATACTATTCCTTGAATGATGCTCCAGGCAGTGGAATCAGCAATTGTGTGGACGAATGCTCTTCACTATGGCCTCCATTCTACGCCGATCTGATTCGCGTGCCGGCAATGCTCAGCACATCCAGCTTCAATACCGTATCCAGAATCGACGATTGTTATCAGACCACATATGAAGGATGGCCTCTGTATCGCTGCAGCAGAGATAAAAAGCCTGGAGATACCGAGGGTGATGGGGAGAAAGGAATCTGGTTTGTGGTAGACCCGATAAAATTCCCACCTGCTTATGGCGGATCAGATGGCTCGAATACCTGGTTATTTCATATCAGATCCTTTCTGAACAAATTTGATTAAAATTTTAACTCTAGAGAAGATTAAGCTGAGCGTCAATGGCGGCACTATTTTGAGGCCAGCTCAATCCACTCTGACCTTCAAGCCTGTATTATCCACTCTGGTCTCCACAGCGATCTCGAGGCCCAGAGGTTCGATTGTCTTCGCCACCTCATCCCGGCTGCGTTCAGTGACAATAGCGATGGAAGGGCCAACAGAACTCATTCCCACGAACTCCAGGCCTGCATCTCGAAGGATGCTCATATAGCGGTAGATCTCAAAGCCGTGGTGCTCCACCTCTGCTCTCTTTGAGCCCCGGAACTCTATCTCCCAGATGATATCGCCGATCTTTTTCAGGTCGTCCTTCTCCAGAGCGGGGATGAGATCCATGAGCAACAGATAAGCTTTCAGCTCCCGGTCCTGATAGTCGAGGTTTCTGGCCCGGTTCATGAGCAGATCGAACTCAGAGCGGCCGGCGGAGGAGACGATGGTGGGGGGGATGGTGACAAAGACATTCTTGCCTTCGGCAAATCGTTGCTGGTAGACGAGGGCCAGCTCATCGCCGGTTATGACCATGCCTCCATAGGTGGCTGCTGCCGGGCCCACGCCGGTCTCAAAGCCGTTGGCAACCCGGCCGTCCTCGGTCTCTTCCACATAGTTGTGACCGATGAGCAGGCGGATCTGCTCTCTGTTCAGGGGGGAGCCCAAAGCAGTGTTCATGGCATGCCCCAAAGCCAAGAGGACCGATCCAGTGGAGCCGAGGCCGACATGCTTTTTCTGGTGGTCGCGGACTGTTATCTTGAATCCGCCCTCATAGCCGACTGTCTTTTTAAATACCTCCACAAAATGGCGCACTATTGGCTCGCGGGAATAGTCGATCTCCAGGCCGGAGGGGGTGCATTCCACCCGGGCAGAGCAGTAGATCTGCAGGGCAAAGCCCGTTCCTCCACCCCCTGGCCGGTTGGGGGCAAAGCGGTTCATATCCAGTACCGTCAGATGGATGCGGCCTGGAGCGGTAACAGTGACTGTACCTGATACTGGCGTGAGCTTGTAGTCTCTCTCCAATCCCAGGGTCTTTATGTGCTGGCCCGGGAGAAAGGGCTGGAACTCATACTCCACCAGATCCAGATCCCCACCTCTAATCAATATCTTTGCCAAGATCTCACCTTCGCGTCTGCCGGCAAAGCAGATGCTCTTTCCAGAGGCCTTCAGGGGAGTGCCATAGGCCGCCAGGCAGCCTCACATCCAGCCCGGAGATCGGGCCCGTTAAAAATCTCTTTCTATCTGTCCTCGTCGACCACATCAAATTCATCCATGTCAATTACCTGGACCCCCTTCCTGCTCTCTCTTCCGGTGCTCTGATCCCCCAGGCCGCCCTGTCTCTTTTGGAGCATATCCCATAAAAGGGCACCGAGGCCTGAGAATGCAAGCAATTCTGCAATCCAGCGGATCTTCTTATATCTCAAGAGGAAGAGGCCGGCTGCTGCCTCAAAGAGGGTGAGAAGCGGGCTGGTCCTTGATCCTGGATTCGCCTTCGCGGCGCCGGACACAAAGGTCTCTGCCTTGGCCCTGGTTGAGGGCCGGGCCAACCATCTAATGGCCCCGGCCAGGCTGCTCGTCAGCGCTCCTCGGATCGCCTTGTTTGCCAGAACTGCACCCAATGCCAATTTCATCAATCTGGTCAGCGTTCCCATTGGGCAATATTCTCTTGCTGCCTTGATATATCATTATCTGCAAATTTCTCCGGCCAGAGGGTCCTCTCCCGGCTGCGCTGCTTGATCATCTCCTCTGCCTCGGCAAATGTGATGTCGAAGACCTCAGCCAGGATCTCCTTGGCGGCAATCAGCTCCAGATCTATCATATCTTTGCCTCCCGTTCGCGAGCCATGACTGGCAGGGATGGAATTCTTACCGGCTCTTTCCGAGCTATCAATGGCCAGTGGCATTGCAAAACAGTTGATCACTAAAATTTAAGTAATTTGCTCTTGGACGGACTCGATGGAAATGGACTTGACGGGATTTGAACCCGTGGCCTCCGCCTTGCGAAGGCGGCGATCTACCACTGATCTACAAGCCCCTGGATTCCAGATACCATATCTCCCAAAACGAGAGAGGTGGTGTGAACCACCGCGTCCTGAAGGGCGCGGCTTCCCACTTAAATGAGACCGACCTCTTCCACTTCCACGGACTCCACGCCGGGAAGTCTTCTCACTGCTTCCTCGATCTCATCCGGACTGCGGCCGCCCTTGTCATCCATTATGGTCACAACGATCAGGGCCTTGAGGCCGAATGCGATGGGCTTTTGCTCTATGGCATGCATTCTGGCAAAGCTGGGCACGGCCTTCTTTATATCCTCGGCCAGCTTCTCCAGGTCGACATCTGTGCTCTCAGGCATTACCCTCATTCTTACTGCTGCATCTCCCATTAACTTCACCTCATGGTCCTGTGAAGCCACAGGCCTTGCAGGTATAAATGTTGCTCTGCTTTTTACATCTATTGCATCTGGCAATCACGGTTCCACAGCTTGGACAGGGAAACCTGGCTCCGCCCACGCCGGTCAGCGTTATGCCACATGATATGCATCTCTCTGGCTGTTCTTTCTTCATATTATCTCCTCCCTCGTAGTCCTATTTCACTGTATAAACCTTCCCATCGGTTGATCGGATGGGGAAAGCTTCTCTCCGTTGATAAATGTGCCCCCTTTCCCGCTCCTAAAAGCCTGTGCAAATGCTGCCGGGTCGGAGCCGTTCAGCACCCAGACCCTCATTCCCGAGAGCTCTCCTGATAGCAGTCTTATGGTGCCTTGATCGATGCAGCTCTCCTTTTCCAGGAGCTGGCAGGCAGCAAGCTCCTCCGCCACCTCTCCGCCAATCAATACTCCATCCACATCTGTAACCTTGATCAGGGGTATGCCAAGCCTTGATGCCGCCAGCAGGGCTATGGAGTCGGAGGTATAGTCCCAGGAGTGCTCCGGGCAGATGTCCTCCTCAGTCAGAGATCGATAAGGGAGCAGGAGTCTCACTTCTCCCTTTTCCGGAAGCCGGAGCCTGGAGGTCAGGCGGGCTCCAGTCCCATCTGCCAGGAAATAGGCATACTGCTCCATAGCCAGCACTGCCATCCAGTGGGCGGCCTCCTCGCTCAGCCCCTCTTGGGCCACAACCTCCCTGATCAGATCGGCAAACGGGCCTCCCCCGGGCAGCACGAGGAAGCCAGCCTCCTCCTCCTCCGCGAGGATTATCAGGGCACGCATAAATTCCCTGGCGGTGTCGATGAGGCTCCCACCCAACTTGAGGACATAAGACGGCATGAGAATGAGTTAGGTTGAGGCCTGGTATTTCAGCCTCTTCCCCGGCAAGAGCATAGAAGATGGAGAATAAAGATATGGGATAAAAAATATGGGAGATAAAAAAGATGGGTATAAAAAGATGGGGATAAAAAGATGGACGAAGGTCGACTGGATGTAGGGTTGGGAGGGATCTTTATTATAATCGACCTTTGCCGTAAACACCTCCGTCCTCAGACGTAGATAAGGCTTTTGGTTGTAATATATCTGATCGATGATAAGAGAGTGATCTGGAGGATATGGTCAGGAATATGCTCGATGAATATGCTCAAATGATATGATCGGGAATATGCTCCAGTGATACGATCAGGGGAATTAGATGAAAAGAGATATCAAGACCCCGCTTCTGGCGGTGGATGCAGTCATCCTCTTCCAGGGGGGAATTGTGCTCATAAGAAGGGCCAATCCTCCTAACCAGGGCTGCTATGCTCTTCCTGGGGGTTTTGTGGAGATTGGAGAGACGGTTGAGGAGGCCATGAAGAGGGAAGCCAGGGAGGAGACCGGCCTGGATATCGATCTACTGGGATTGGTGGGCATCTACTCCGATCCCGCCCGCGATCCGAGGGGGCATGTGGTCTCTGCCGCCTTTCTCGCTCAGGGTAAGGGGCAGCTCCAGTCCGGCTCGGACGCCCGGTCTGCGGAGGTCTTCCCCTGGGAGGAGCTGCCCCGGCTGGCCTTCGACCATGATCAGATCATCAGCGACTCCCTCCATCTGGCAGAGAAGCTGGGGTCACTGAGGTGAGGATGGAGGATGGATGATTTATGCATCAAATTAATGTAGAGCAAAAAAGATCTGCCACTCAATGGAAGAGATAAGAGAGCTCATAGAGAAATATGCACTGCAGAACGCAGTGAAGTACAATGCCGCACCCAATGCCGGGGCGGTTATGGGCAAGCTCATGGGCGAGCATCCGGAGCTTCGCAGCCGGGCAAAGGAGGTCTCGCCCCTGGTATCTGAGGTCTTAGCCAGTGTGGAGAAGACCAGCCCCGAGGAGTGGAAGAGGAGGCTGGAGGAGATAGCCCCCGAGCTACTGCTGCAGCTTTCGGCTAAAAAAGAGCCGGATAAGGGACTGCCCAGCCTTGAGGGTGCAGAGAATGGGGTGGTGATGCGCTTTGCCCCCAATCCCAACGGTCCGCCCACTCTGGGCAGCGCCCGGGGGATCATCGTCAACTCGGAGTATGTGAGAGAGTACGGCGGCAAGTTCATCATTCGTTTTGATGATACCGATCCTGTGAAAAAGAGGCCCATGCCCGAGGCCTATGGCTGGTATTTGGAGGACTGTGAGTGGCTGGGTGCCAAACCGGATCAGGTGATAACCGCCAGTGAGAGAATCAATCAATATTATCCTATTGCCGAGGAGTTGATCCGCCGGGGGGGAGCATACGTCTGCCGCTGCCCCCAGGCGGCCTTCAAGGAGCATAAGGAGAAGGGGATAGAGTGCAGGGATAGGGGCCAGAGCATCGAGGAGAACCTGGAGCTGTGGGAAGGCATGCTGGATGGCAGCCTCAAAGAGGGAGAGGCCGTCCTGCGGCTGAAGACCGACATGGGCCACAGAGATCCAGCAATTCGGGACTGGCCAGCCTTCAGGATCGTCACCACCCCCCATCCGTTGGTGGGCGACAGGTACCGGGTCTGGCCTCTGCTAGACTTTGAGTCGGCGGTGGAGGACCATCTGCTCGGCACAACTCACATCATCCGGGGAAAGGATCTGGCGGACAGTGGAAACAGGCAGAGGTATCTGTACTCCTATCTGGGCTGGGAGTATCCCAGGGTGATTCATTGGGGCAGGGTCAAGATTCATCAGTTCGGCTCCTTTTCCACCAGCAAGCTGAGACGGGCGATTGAGGAGGGCATCTACACCGGCTGGGATGATCCTCGCATTCCGACTGTCCGGGCGATGCGCTGCCGGGGTATCCGGCCTGAGGCCCTGCGGAGGTTCATGATCGATCTGGGCGTGGGGGAGACGGACATCAGCCTGAGCATGGACTCGATCTATGCCGAGAACAGGAAGCTGGTCGATCCTGAGGCCAACCGCCGCTTCTTCGTCTGGGATCCAGTGCTCCTTGATATCGAGGGCGATGTCCCCCGGCTCGCCCGTGCCCCTCTTCATCCCACAGATCACCGGGGCTTCAGGGAGATTCCCGCCGGAAATAAGCTCTATATCTGCAGGAGTGATCTTGAGAGCTCCCGGGTGGGGGATGTGATTCGGCTGAAGGATCTATGCAATATGGAGATCACAGCCCTTGAGCCGGCGAAGGCCAGGTTCCTGGATAGGGATGTGGGAAAGAGGATCAGGATCATCCACTGGGCACCTTTCAACGGCCTCAAGGTCAGAGTGTTGAGGCCTGATGGGGTGGATGAGGGGCTGGGAGAGGCGGGGATTGCCGAGGAGCTGGGGAAGGTCGTGCAGTTTGAAAGATACGGATTTGTGCAGGTCAACAGAATTGGCGAACGAATTGGCGAGCCTATAGTGGCATATTTTGCCCACAGATAGCCTTTGGAATGAAAGAAGCAAGGAGGCTGCGGGCAATGAAGCAAAGAAACGGGGCAGCAAAGAAACGGGGCAGCAAAGAAACGGGGCAGCAAAGAGGCGAGGAAGCAAAGGGACGAGAAAGCAAAGAGACGAGAAAGCAAAGAGGCGAGGAAGCTAAGGGAACAAGGGGCCCCCTTGCCCTATTGCCTTATTACTCCGGCTCATATGCCGGGAGCAGGATTCAAGCAACCTCTCTTCATGCTCTCCAGAGCCCTCCTCGTATGCTCCTGGAGCAATGCTACAACTCCATCCATCTCGCCTAAAGCCTTCAAGCGGACATCCACCTCAAATCCCTCTCTTTCCAGAGTGCTCTTCCATGAATCCCGGCCAGGGCCTGCGATATCGTTTTCGGCATGTCCTCCGGCCACAAGCAAAAAGGGGCGCAGCCTGATCTTCTCCGCCCCGCAGGCCTTCAGCTCTTCTATCATCTCCTCGATTCCAGGAAACCCCTCTATGGCGCCCAGCAATACCCGGCCATGATCCCTCCTCAGGACTTGAGCCATCTGAGAGTAGAGGGCATCAGCGGGGTGGCCGGTGCCGTGGCCGGCCAGAAGCACTGCATCCTCCTCTTCTCCTCTGGGGGGCTCATTCCACAGAGGGGGCAGGGCCCCGGATAACCTCAAGCAGTCCTCCAGGCCGGAGAGGAGGGGAAGACCGATGCTGATCCTCAGCCTCTCTTCTCTATCCGCCTCTTTCAACTTATACCCTCTGGCCTGAGATACCAGACGGTGAAACTCTCCCCCAGGAACGATATGCAACGACTGGGCCACCGCCTGGATGCATCCCAGGCCTGAGAGCTGCTCCAGGCCCTCCTCGATGCTCAGAACAGCAATCCCCTCCCTCTCCTCCAGCCTCTTTATCATAAGGCCGGAGGTGAAGGCCAGGAGAATGGGCATGCCAGGAAAGCTCCTCCTGTATGAGGCCAGGATCCTCTCATATGTGGCCATGGCCCGGGGAGAGGCGGAGCCATAGGGTGCCAGGAGAATGCCTGCCTCATCTGGAGAGTCCAACCACATCACATCAACAGCATATTACTCCGGGCTCTGATCGCCCTCGAACTGCCGGAAGGTGCGAAGGGAGGAGGCCAGGATCTTGGTCTGGCCGATGAGGGCGGCGATGAAGATTGCATCCAGGATCTCATCCTCGCTCGCCCCTGCCCGGGCGGCAGCGTTCATGTGCACCTTCAGACACTGGTCTGCACCGGAGGCAGCAGCGGCAGCAACGGCCAGCAGTTCTGCGGTCTTGGGCTCGAGGCTCTTGGGCCGCAGGACATAGAAGTCCTTCAGGCAGGAGAAGATCATGAACTCTGGACGGCGGGCCATCAGCTTCAGGATGAAGGGCACCATGCCCAGCATGGCCTTGCTGTCCAGGAAGATATCCTCCTGAATCGAGTCCCTGTTCTCCAGCAAGGCCCGTATAAGCTCTTTATTCTCCGGTTTCATTGTATCTGATTCAAGGCCTCAGCCCACTATTGTAGCTTTCGCTCTGCCTTCCGGGCATGAGGAGATCTTATCGACCCCCTGCTGCCAGGGACGATCTGGCGCTTTCAGTCGCCTGCATTCTGCTGCTCTCTCGTGAAGGGCAAGGCCCATGCTCCAGGATGCATCTGCTTAGACCCTGATCTCTTCTTATCTGGCCGAACCCTCCCCAGGTCGAAGCTGTGATGTCCTGCTCATCTCGGACGGCTGGACATAGAGCGGCCCGACATAGAAATCGCTATAGCTCTATCTAAAATCCTCTGCTCAGGGCAGGGCATCATCCAGCATCATCCAGGCGCTATAAATGATCTGTTAACGGATAGCATTTCTGGGACAGTTCTGCATCCCCCACATGTAGCCCCGGCCGCTCTTTCTCTCCAGCTCAATTGCATAAGTGCCGCTGTGCCTGGAGTCATCGATCATCGCATAGCCGCGGGCAGACTGCAAATCCTCCGCTGAGATGGTCATGGAGATATACCCTACGATCTCATCTTCGGCTTTTGCATTGTACATGCCGCCCGGGCCGGCCAGCTCCGCCCTCAGAGCAGATTCGTTGCCTGAGGATTGCACAGTGATGTTCACCAGCCGGTAGCTATCATTGCCGATCCTCAGGCTCCCCCTCAGAATTGCATCCCTGCTGCCGGCCCTCAACCGGAGCCTTATTTCCTCAAGGCTGAGGTTTGAGGATAGCATATCCCTGGCCACGCCCGGATCCAATGTCAAGATGGCCTCCACACTCAGCCGGGCGGGATATGATTTTTCATCCTTACTTGCCCTTCCCCGCCAGCTCTGAACATCAACATCCTCCCCGCCAGCCTCATTGGCACTTTTATTATCATCATTATCATCCGGGCTCTGAAGGCTGCTGGGGGCATTCAATAAGGGGCAGCCCACTCCGCCCTGGTGTTCTCCCTGCCTTTCTCCGCTCCTGGATTCCGAGGGACTCCCGGGCGGAGATTCTAAGCTGCCGCTGATCTGCGATCCAGAGCTGCTGCCGGCATGATGCCCAGATCCCTCACCAGCATGAGGCCCGGGGGCAGCGAAGGCCTGGGGCGGAGAATTGCCAGCCAATTGAGGCCCCGGAGCCTCAGCCACTGACGCTGCTGCATTTATATGCTGAGCTGCTGAGCACAAACCGCATAATGCCAGCAACAATACTGCCAGAAAGAAAAAAGTCGAACCCTGGCACGCTCTCAGTCTCATCTCAATCATTCCACGTCATGCCAGGTGATTCATGCCAGGTAATATATGTTATTGTAAGATGTTAGGGATATTCGTCCCTTTGACCTCCTCTGGCAGACAGATGCTTATTCGATCCGATCATCTCTGGCAGCTTCCGTCGCGTTTGCGATCACAATCGCCGCCATAGATGCAATTTGCCCTTCCTTTATCCTGCCTTCCATATTGATTGCCCAGGCCATCCTGATTTCCATACGGGCAGCAGGATCTATTGCAGCCCTCGCCCCGGCTTCCATCTTGAGCTTTCAACTCCTTTTGAGCTGCCAGGCCCTTTTGAGCTGCCAGGCCGCTCTGGGCGGCAGGATCCTTCTCAGCTGTCTGGCCATACTGGTTTTGGTTGCCCAGCCGGTCCTGATTCGCATAAGGACAGTTGATATTATTGCAGTTCTCGCCACAATTTCTATTCTGGCCTGCCAGGGCTGGGGCTGCCAGCAGGCATGCCAACAGCAGAACTGACAGTACAGCTATGTGCTTTTTCTTCATCTCTAACAAACCTCCACATTGGATGGCTCCATCGCCACCCTCAGGCCACTCCTGGGATTGAACGATACAAGAAATCCAGGCCGAACCGGGATTGGGATCCCACAACTCAAAAAAGGCTTAAGATCGTTCTTTATTGTTCAAAAATCGCTCTGACAATTCGATTATGTTAGTTCTCCCATTTTCTCTTTTGGTTATCAATTTACGCCTCTCCATTGAGGTTAAAATCCCAGAAAGAGACGATCTTGATATATCCATCTCATAGCCTATCTCCCTCTGGGTCATCCTCCCTCCGCGGTGCAGCAGGCCCTTGAGGATGGCCCTCTCTTTATCAGTCAGAGTGGCCATCACCGCGGCAATATCGCTGCTCACCTCTATGCCGCCGGCCATCTCAATGCTGGTCTCAGATCCGTCCTCCAAAGGATGATCAGAATATCCCTGGCTGGATGGTGGGCGGCCCGCGGCGACCCCATCCCTGGTGGAGAGGCTCCCCTGCCCATCCGATTCTGACCGGCGGCGGGAAGAATGAATCTGAAGCCCCAGGGCGGTGAGAAGCAGAATGAACAGAGCTATTGTCATATATTTCATCGAATCTGCTCCCGAATTCGATCCACCCGCCACATCGCCTGTACCAGCAGCCTTTGATGTATTCTCCCTCGCGACGCTTTTATCGGCTAACTGGAGCGCATAACCAATGTCAACTGCAGGATTGGTGATATCATGCCCGTGGAGCTCAGCGACCACTGAATTATCGGCAGCATAAACCAGATAATCAAGACCCTGCGATGGCTCAACCCCGCTCAGCTTTGCATCTGCCGGCAGATAAAAGATGGCCCTGTACTCCTCGAAGATGCCCGCAGACTCCAGTCTCACACTCCAATTATCAGCCGATTTAAAGGTGAGGGCATTGGTGATGGCATACAGTTGCCTGCTCTCATCCTCATAGGAGTACTCTGATGAGTTCAAAAAGGGCAAGGAAAAAGGGTCCTCAATATATCCATTGATCAGGCACCTTCCGCCCTCATCGATATAAATGCTCAGTACGAGCTGGTTTGGCACCGGGCCTTCTGCTGCCTCCTGGCTGGATGCAGACCCAAGCAGGAGGAGAAAGAGAATGAGCATCAAGAAAGAACCGATCAAAAGATCAGGCCAGCGCATAGGTCACTGCTACTACCGGCTGCAACTTAAACCTGATGGAGAGCCCTGCCTTAAATACCCAGCCCTAATTCCAGGGGAAAGAAAGATAGCTGTAGCATGTCATCCATCATTTCATGCTGATGGGACGCAAAGCCAAACCCGAGTCTCCAGAGGAGATGGCCATGGTGCATCACGCACTGGAGAACCCCACCCGCCGGAGGATGCTCATCCTCATGAACGAGGGCCTGTTGACAGTAGATGAGATAGCGCAGGCGGTGGGCGATCGAATGCTCGACTACCAGTTGCATCGGATGGAGCTGGCAGGACTGCTGGAGATACATGATGGGCAAATAACCCTCACCGAAGCGGGAGTGGCCTATGGCAGGCTGGTAAAACTGGAGAAGGACAAAGGCGGAGCGGATAAAATAATGCTGGAGGATCTCCAGGCCCACTTATAGTTCAGACTGCTTGGAGGAGGACAGATGGCAGGGGGAGATTCTCCCTCACATCTCTCATATAATTGAGAGGGGGAGAGAGAAAGAGAAGGAGATAGAAGGAGATAAAGGGAGATAGAAGGAGAGATCTTTCATAATTTATATTTATTATATTTTATTTCGCAAAACTCCTCTTCAAGCGTTCCAGAGCCGATCTCGCCCTCGCACCCAGATCGCAGAACCCGTAGGAGGGGGATGGTTTTTCTCCTTCTGAAATCTCTATAAGCTCCTTTTCATCTATTGCTCCCTCCTCCTTTAGCATATGGATTCGGGTCCTGAACGCCGCCAGGAGAAACCCATAAAGAAGGGGTCCTATTATGAATCCTAGAACCCCACCACAAAGATGGGGGCGGCAAAGGCGAGGAGGGTGATGGAGGGATGAATCTTTGCCCCCTGGCTGGCGAGCTTGGGGCGGATAACGTTCTCAGGGATGGTATTGATGAAGATCAGGCTATAGATGAGCAGGCCAATGCCCGATACATAGTTGCCGGTCAGTAGGAAATAGATGCATATGGGCAGAAAAATCACCGGCGGCCCGATCATGGGCAGGAGGGCGAATATGGCCGTTGTCAGCCCCCACAGGAAAGGATATGGCACTCCAAACAGGGCGAATCCGATTGCGGCGAGCAGCCCGGTTATCAGGGAGGTCAAAAGATACACATTAAAAAGATTATTATAGATCCGGTTAAGCTCCCGCACAAAATAGTTCATGATATCCCTCTCCGGAAGGATGAGCAAGAAGCTTTTTACTGCACTTGAGCCGCCAATAAGAAGATAATATGTGATCATGATGGCCACAAAGAACTGGGACATGAGCACAGGCAGCTCGCTTATGAAGCTTGTGGCCGCGTAGGCGGCGATAGATGCTAACTGGGGGAGCATATTGGAGATCATCCAGTCCCTGGGGGCCTCGATGAAAGGCTTCACCAGCTCCCTCAGCCGCTCTATTGTTCTCTCTGCAGTTGGTTGGGAGACGAAGTTATTCAGCACGACATTCAGGGTTTCCAGAGATTCCTCAGTCTTCTGGGTTATATAGATGCCAGCGGACTGAGCGATATTCTCCTGGGAAGAAAAGAGGCCTGAGGTCTCAGTGGCAATGGCATTGATCGCACTGAGAAGAAAGGTCATAAAAAATAAAACCACCAGCAGCAACGATAAAACAGCCGACAGATTCTTTCTTCCCGTCAAGCAGTGAATGCGGGAGTAGATAGGGAACAGTACAAAGGCGATGAAGAAGCTCAGGAGGAGGGGGGCAACAAATGCTTTTGTGACATATATTGTGGCAGCAAAAGCAATGAGAAGCACTGCGGATGCCAAAAGATTGAATCGCTTTGAGGCTGGCATACAGGCTTTTGTTTGCTTTTCCCTAAATATAAAATCTTTGATCAACAAACTGATCTTCGATCTTTGCTTCTATCATTATTTTTATCTATCTTTTAGCATTATTTTTTATCTACACTTTTAGCATTATTTCTATCTATTCAAGCATCACAATTCAACCACTGGGGCACAAAGGCAAAGGAAACAATCCTTTCAAATCATTCTCAATTGCCACTGCCCTCTGCCTTCTTCTGCCTCCGCCCCACCATCTGGGCAACGAGATGGGCTCCAAAGAGGCAGATCAAACCGCTCAGATAGATCCACAGCATCAGAATGACGACAGTGCCCAAAGAGCCATAGACCAGCATATGATTGGAAAGGCCGCTCTCCAGATACCAGGCGAAGCCCATCTTGGAGAGCTCCCAGCATAAAGCGGCCACAAATGCCCCTAGAGCAGCATCAGCCCATCTGACGTGCACCTTTGGAGCCCACCAGTAAAGGATGGTGAAGGCAGCAAATATTACAATATCGGGAAACAATCTAAAAAGGAGCTTTGACCCCAATGGCCTATGATAAGCAATGGCATCCCCAAGCAGTATTCCCAGGCTGTAATCCAGCAGTCCGAGCAGGGAGACCATCACCATGGAGAGGATGATGAGGCCGATAAGGAGGCTTCCAACCATTGCCATTCCCACTAAACGCCACTCCAGGGGGTTCCGCCCTTTGGAGCTGCTCCATGCGCGATCGATATTCTTGGAAAGGATCACAAATACCCCGGTGGCAGACCATAACAATCCTATCACAGCCGCTATTCCCACTGGGAGCCTGAGGTGGAGGAGCTGGTTGAAGTTCTCCTGCAGTAGCTCCCTTAGGGGCTGATGCATAGCCAGCTTCTCTCCCAGATCCTGGATAACCTGAATGTTCTCTCTTGCCAGGCTCTCCGCCGGAGGGAGGATCTCCTTGATAAAGTTGATCAGATGATGGTAGTTCTCCTCGGTCTCAAGAAAGGAAGCCCCAAAAATCACCAGCAGTATCAGCATGGGAAAGAGGGAGAAGAGAGAGTAGTAGGCAATGGCTGCTGCTGCATCCCAGCTCTCCGTCTCGGACATGCGCTTAAATGTGGCGACCAGGAGCCGCAGGGCTCCGCGGCTGTGCTGATCAGCATGATCAAATCGCCTCAATGAGTCCTCTCTTGCTCTCTTTTTCAGAGCCGAGGCTCTATTCTTCATGCTCATCTCATTTGATTCCTCTTCTCTGGGCTTATAGCTTTTAGCAGTTGCTGTATACTATGATAACTTCCAGACGCCCCGCGCCGAGATTTTGCTCTTTGTGGACTTGAAGGTCTAGGAGTCAACTTCACAACTCTATTCTTCTTTCCCATGTGCCAATGATGGGTATATAATGTCATGAGTTTCGGGACTACACAACTGTATGCAGGGTCTCGAAATCTTTAAATATCTTTGATGAATATATATTCTAGTAGAATTTTTTCATTTATCTGAAATGGAAGGTGATCTTAATGCCTTTAATGAAGGTTCTCTTAAAAAAATCTCAGCAAAAGAGATTGGCAGAAAAAGTTGAAGAGGTTGTGGAAAACTACGACGATTTTGCTCTTATCAAAGCAAACAATGCCCAGATCGAAGCTATCAAGAAAGAAGGCCTCCAGATAGTTCCTATGGGAGACATGAGTATAAAGATCAACTCCGCCAATATCGATACCAACAAACCTCGTATCGATAAAGGAGCAGCTATCAGATCTCATCCTGCTTATACTCATGAATTGGGCGCTGGAACGGACAGGCATCATTACATAGTTCAATTCATTGGACCGACAAAAGAGGAATGGAAAGATGAGATCGTCAAAGCAGGAGGCAAAATCGGAGACCCTCTTCCCTCTTACAGCTTTTTCGTTGAGATGGATGAAAAAACCCTCAAAAAAGTGAGCAATCTCCCATTTGTTCGCTGGCTGGGCCATTACGATCCCTCTTATCGCCTGGCGGCAAATTTAAAGGATGCAATAGCTTTTGGGAAGAAAAAAGATGCCGGGTCAAGGGCCAAAATCGAGTCTCTTCGCGCTGAAGGCGCCAAGCTTCTTTACTCTGAGAAGGCTGATCCTCTCTTGAACACCTTCCATGTACGTTTTCAGAGCCCAGATCTAATCGAGAGCGGTAAATCGAAGATCGAAGAGCTGGGAGCGCTTATTTATGACGGAGGATCTGATAGGTCTATCTCAATAAGCTTCCCAGATGATATTGAAGATATTGAAGAAAAGCTTCAAGAGATAGCCGCCATCCATGGCGTCCAGCTCATTGAATCCATCCGGATAAGAAAGCTGCGCATCAATGTTGCAGCAAAGATTATGACCGATTCTTTGGGAACTTCTGCACTCGATTTGCCCTATAAGGGAAAAGGGGAGATAATAGCGGTAGCCGATACAGGAATCGATACTGGCGATCCCTCTAATATTCACAAAGACTTTCGGGATAGGATAGCGGAAATCAAGAGCTGGCCAATTGCGCCCTACTATGAACAGTGGATAAATAATCCTGGAGCGGATGACGGTCCAGCAGACGTTGATTCCGGCCATGGAACCCATGTTGCAGGATGCATTCTCGGAAATGGAATGATGTCAAAGAACGGCTCGGAGAAGGACATTTGCGGCCTGGCCTCTGAGGCGAAGCTGTTCTTTCAAGCAGTAGAGCAAAAGATGAGCTGGAAGACGGAGTGGCATCGCAAGAATTATGGAACCTACGTTTTATCTGGCATCCCGGACAATATAGCAGAGCTTTTCTCCGAGGCTTATGAGGCGGGGGCGAGAGTCCATAGCAATAGTTGGGGTGGAGATGGCTATGGTGCTTACGACCAGCAGTGCCATGATCTTGACCTATTCGTCTGGGATCATAAAGATATGGTCATTCTCTTTGCCGCTGGAAACGACGGAGAGGATCGAAACCGAGATGGCAAAATAGATGAACAGAGCATTACGCCACCGGCAACCGCAAAAAACTGCATTGCCGTAGGGGCATCTGAGAACTTACGCATGCAGTTCAATTCTTCCTATAAGAATATGGATAGCCTTGCTTTCAACAAGGATCCCATAGCCAAGGATAAGGTTGCTGACAATATCGAAGACGTAGCTGCATTCAGCAGCAGAGGGCCATGTCTTGATGGGCGCTTCAAGCCGGATATCATCTGTCCGGGAACAGCCATCTTATCCACCAAGTCCAGCCAAGATATCGGAGAATCCTTCGAGCCTTACAATGAATTCTATAAATACTTCTGCGGCACAAGCATGTCCGCTCCTCTGGCAGCGGGAGCGATCCCCTTGATCAAAAATCATTTGAAGAAGGCTTTGCGCCGGAGTCCATCGGCCGCGCTCATCAAGGCAGCCATGATCCATACCGCCGTGCGCAAAACATACCGCTACTCCGCATATAAAGCTCTTGAGGCTGGCTGGGATCCTGAGCAGGGATGGGGGCATGTTAACTTGAAACCCTTCCTGACTGCTATTCCGGGATGGAAAATGGCATTTGCCGATATCAGCAAGGGACTGAAAACCGGAAAGAGCTGGTCTCGAAGTATAAAAATAAACCGAAGCGATATGCCCCTTAGGGTGACTTTAGTCTATAGCGACTACCCTGGTGTGCCTGGCAACTATCCAGGATTGGTCAATAACCTCAACTTAATGGTTAAAGATCCAAAAGGCAAAATCTATCATGGAAATGCTTTTGCTCCCCCTTATGATGATGCCTTCGACAATGCAAACAATGTTGAATCCGTTTACATAAAGGAGCCGGCAAAAGGGAGTTATAAGATTACAGTGCTAGCCGATGATATCAAAGAAGGCGCTCAGGACTTTTCCCTGGTTTATTCCGGCGGGCTGTAATCCCTATTTTTATATTTTCATCTTAATAAATTATGCAAAAAAAAAACGAAATTTTAAAAAAATTCAAAATCGATCTTTGCGCTCAAACTTCGGCGTTCTTCAGCACCCGGATGGTTGCCTCCATGTACTCCAGTATCTTATCCGGCGGATCCCATTGCTGGCGCAATTTCAGACAGATCTCCTAGCTTCCGGGATACCTTGCAGCAAAGCTGATGATCCGCATGCCCCCCGGCCTATTGCCATTCCCGGAGCCTGGACATATGTCGACTCGATGAACTCGATTACATCTCCTTCTAAGGACTCCACCTCCCATCTGCAGAATCAAAATCTCATTATCGATTTCGTCTTCAGCCATCATCTATCCTTTCTCTTTCGCGAGATCAGCAATTGTTCGTCATCTCAGTCCATATAAATCGGTTTTCGTAGGAGTACAGGAAGAGCTGCCAGGAGAAACTGGAGGCAAGAGGATATTGATGATGTTTATATTGTAGAGTAATCAATAGGAAAATTTGCGGCTGGGTAATCCGGGAAAAAATTGTTTAATGATGCGCGCCGTGCGCATCTCCATGAGCGCCATGTGGTGGTGCGTTCGTCCCGCCTTTCACGATCAGGAAGTCCTTATCCAGGTAGGCCTGATGGGCCAGCTCCAGACACTCTTTGCAGATATTGAACATCTCATCCTTGGGGCCGTGAATGGTGGCTAAGTTGAGCTTGACAGGAACAGTCTCCTTGTCAACGAGACAGAGGGCGCACTTCATCTAATTCACCTCTTATCCGCACTGATTCACACGGTTATAAGCATTTCCTTCATATGCCTTCCCATCTATGATAAAGATCGTTTTCCAGGCCGAGGAGATCCAGCACCCTTCCCACCAGCACATCCACCAGCCCGGCCAGGCTCTGGGGCCGGGAGTAGAAGGCGGGGCAGGCGGGGAGAATGAGAGCTCCCGCCTCGCTGGCTGCAACCATATTGCGAAGCTGAATCAGGCTCAGGGGGGTCTCCCTGGGGACCAAGATCAGCCTCCTCTTCTCCTTCAGACATACATCGGCGCAGCGGGTGATGAGGGTATCCGAGGAGCCGCAGGCAATTCCGGAGAGAGTTCCCATGCTGCAGGGGATGACCACCAGGGCATCGAAGAGGTGCGATCCGCTGGCCACCGGGGCGGAGAAGTCCTTGGGGGCATAAACATGATCAGCCAGCTTTTCCACCTCTCCGGGCAGAGAATCTGTCTCTATCTGCATGATCTTTCGAGCCGAATCGGTGATTATCAGATGGGTGACGCACCCTTTCTCCCTCAGGGCTTCCAGGAGCCGGATTCCATACCCCACCCCCGATGCTCCGCTTATTCCTACAACGATCTCCATATCGGTTCCTCAATCGCTTTTGATTTCCTCATCCTTATCTTTGTGCCTTGTGCTTTGTGGCATGGCCCGGGCAGGCCGACTATTTTTTCAGCCTCCCCAGCGCCGCCCCCACCATCAGAGGTAGGGTAATGGTCGCGTCCCCGTAGACTGTGACATGGCTCGCACTCTGGGATATCTTGCCCCAGGATACAGCCTCAGAGAGCGTCGCCCCGGAGAGGCCTCCATTCTCAGGGGTATCCGTGGTCAGCTGAATTGCGAGATCAAAGCTATTGGGGGTGACAAGCATGGACTGCAGAGTGAAGTTCTTGGGGACCCCCCCTCCCACGATCACCACTCCCGCCCTCTCGCAGTTGTAACAGATATCGATGATCTCTCTGATATCGGCGAAAGCGTCCACAGAGAGCTTTTTTGTCTGGCTGAACATCCAGGCCTGCAGGCCGATCATGGAATCGGGAAGAGCAGGACAGAAGACGGGCACCTCCATATCATAGGCGGATCGCAATATGGATCGCCGGTCTGCTATCCGGCTCCCCAGGATATTCAACAACTGCCTTCCGGATATGGCCTGGGAGCTCTCCGGCAGGATGCTCTGCATCAGCTCCTCGAAGGCCTCGAAGTCCTGATCCCTGATGAATACATCATAGATCCGGCTCACCCCCTGAGCCCGGAGGGATGAGTCATCCGATTCTGCACATCCCAGTGAGTGGCAGCCGAAGGACTCTATTATATCGTGTACCAGGTTTGCTCCCGTGCTCACCAGCACATCCACATGGCCACCCCGAATCAGATCTGAGACCACATGCCTCATCCCCGCCGGGACCATCGCTCCGGAGAGGGTGAAAAATTTTGTGAAATCCTCAGAGAGCATCCTCTCGTATATCTCCGCTGCCTGGGCCAGCCTTCTGGCCCCAAAGCCGCAGTGGCTCCATCCCCTGACCAGAGCTTCTATGCTCATCCCCGGCTGGATCTCAAGCTGGTGTACTGTGTCCATTTGATTCACCTTATTTATTCACCTTAATAATGATAATATCTGTCAAATAGTTCCGGAAAATTGTGATTGGACTTGTGCAACGCGAAATTTTTTCTCATAAACCTTTTATACCAGGCCTTATGTTTAACTTTTACGGAGGATAAACAATGGCCGGCGAACCGATGGCAGTGGTTTACTATATACCACTTATTATATTTTTGATAATGGGAGCTATAGTGCCTATTGCGGCTCTGGCTGCTATAAAAATCATAGCGCCGAATAGACCTAGCCGCCAAAAGCTATCGATATACGAAGGAGGGCTGAAACCAATCCGTGACGCCAAGATCCAGTATAGCGTTCAATATTACCTTTTCGCAATCGTTTTTGTGATATTCGATGTTGAGGTTTTATTCTTATACCCCTGGGTCTACGTCTACGCGAACGAGGCCATGCAAAAGCTCATGGTCTTCGGATCTATGAATATTGCCGTCTTCGAGATGCTCCTATTCATCATTGTATTGCTGGTTGGACTGATTTATGCAATCAAGAAGGAGGCTTTGCGTTGGGTATAAGCGATGTAATACCCGTGCCTGTATGTATCGATGAGGAGATTGAGAAGTGGACCATATTCGGCCAGCCTGTGACTGAGGTCTGGTTCACCACCACTGAGAAGATCCATGAGATCATCCAGATGGGGCCCATCAAGAATATCTTCAACTGGGGCAGAAAGAACTCTGTATACTTTTTGATGCAGCCTATGGGCTGTTGCGGCGTGGAGATGTTCGTCTTCGGGGCTGCACCCTATGACAGCGATCGGTTCGGATGCATCCCCAGAAACACCCCCCGTCAGACGGATGTGATGATCATCTCCGGTTACTTGACCCGGAAGTACCTGCCGGTATTCAAGAACCTGTGGGAGAACATGCCTGAGCCCAAATGGTGTATAGCCATAGGCGAGTGTGCCATTTCCGGTGGGCCGTTCTACGATTCCTATAACATCATCCAGAACACGGGCGACTACTTCCCCATTGACGTCTACATCCCCGGCTGTCCACCCCGTCCGGAGCAGTTCCTTGAGGGGCTCATCAATCTCCAGGAAAAGATCAAGCAGCGCAAGGACTTGAGAGACTATTGAGGAGGGATCTTTTCTTGACAAATGCAAGCGAGGTCTTAAGCTCTATCCAGTCCGCTTTTCCTGGAGCAGTCTCGGACCCGAGGGTGGAGTCGGATGACAGATTATGGGCTACAATCGACTCTAAGAAGATCCGGGATGTCTGCAAGTACATGACAGAGAAGCTCGGCTTTGACCACTATGCTGGCTCAGCCGGGGTGGACTGGATCGCCAGAAATGAGATGGAGGTCGTCGAGATCATGACCAGCTATGGAGCCCATAATGTGGTAGCCATGCTGAAGGTCAAAACGCCACGCGACAACCCATCCGTTCCTTCCCTGGTCGATATGTACTGGAATGCCAACTGGTATGAGAGAGAGACCTGGGAGATGTTCGGCATCAACTTCGAGGGACATCCGGAGCTATATCCTCTGCTCTTGTCCGACCCGCTGGTGGGTGTCTGGCCCTGGAGAAAGGATTTCAAGGGCTATCCAGACCTGACCACTGGGGAGAGGGCAGTGCAGATCACCACCCCTGAGGGCTATACTGAGTATCACTTCCCGCCAACGCCAGCAGAGGTCGAGGCCGGAACGGTGGTGACGGAAAGGCCTAAGTATCCCACATTCCGGGAGAGAGAGGAGGCATGGATCAAATCCGACTCGGAGATGATCATGCACCTGGGGCCGCAGCATGCCATGGTTCCCGGTCCGTTTCTGCTGGACATCCTGGTTGAGGGCGAGAGGGTTAAGAAGGCCTTCCTCGATCTGGGCTACATCCACAAGGGCATTGAGAAGATCATGGAGAACAGGACCTGGCTTCAGGGCATAACCTATACCGATAGGATGTGCTATGTGGCCGCCCTGAGCAATAATGAGTGCTACTGCGGTGCAGTGGAGAGGCTCTTAGGCCTGGAAGTCCCCCTGAGGGCTCAGTACATCCGGGTTATAGTGGAGGAGCTTTCCAGAATCCAAAGCCACCTGATCGGCACAGGCGAGTTCCTGACGCTGATCGCCGGCGTGGGCTTTGCTCCCTGGCAGTACATGATCATAGACAGAGAGCATATCATCTCTCTGATTGAGAGCGTCACCGGAGCCAGGCTGACTCACTCATATGTCCGCTTCGGAGGGGTGAGAAACGACCTTCCTGCGGGATTTGAAGAGCAGTGCCGAAAGGTCCTGCCCTATATGAGATCCAGGACTGAGGAATTTATAGAGTTCTTCGCACAGGATCCCATCTATCATGCCAGAATGGAGAATATCGGCTGCATATCCCCTGAGACTGCCAAACGCCTGGGATGTGCAGGCAGGGTGCTCAGAGCCGCTGGCGTTCCCTATGATATGAGGGTCGAGGATCCCATCCTGGTCTATCCTGAGCTTGACTTCAAGGTCATCACTGGAACCCGGGGAGACTCGGCGGACAGAATCGATTGCACCATGAGGGAGATCCTGGAGAGCATTCACATCATCGAGCAATGCCTGGATAAAATCCCCTCCGGACCGATTAAGACTGAGGCCAAGATTCCCAAGAAGGTCCCCGCTGGCGAGGCCTACTACCGGGTGGAGGATCCGCGCGGCGAGATGGGAATGTATGTCATCAGCGACGGAGGCGATAAACCCTACCGGGTGAAGGTAAGAGGACCTTTCTATGCTACATTCCAGACTTTGACTCCGCTTCTGGAGGGAGTATACATTGCGGATGCGGTGGCAATCACCGGAAGCATGGACGGCTGCCCATCTGAATCTGACAGGTAGGAGGGAGAGGATTTGGACGGAATAATAGATACAATCACTCAATTTGCCGCCCAGGAGCCGGCGATATTCGCCCTGATCATTGGCATAATAGGCGCAGCAGTGCTTGCTGCAGTGGTCAATGTGGGGGCAATGCTGGTGATCTGGGCAGACAGAAAGGTAATGAGCGATTTCTGCAACCGGTTTGGCCCTAACCGGGTGGGTGGAAGATGGGGTATACTTCAGTTGGGTGCCGATGCAATCAAGCTTTTCACCAAAGAAGATGTCATACCGGCTGGAGTTGACAAGGGGGTCTACGTCTGGGCTCCTATCATCGCCTCTGCCGGCACCATGCTGGTTGCTGCAGCCATACCATTTGGAGCGCTTCACATCGGCGGCAAAAACTATCCCCTGGTAGTCGCCAACATGGATATCAGCGCCTTTTATGTGGAGGCTGCCTTGAGCATCATGTCCATTGCCGTCTTCATGGCCGGCTACAGCTCGAACAATAAGTATTCCATCCTTGGGGCCTTCAGAGGCATTGCCAGGATGATAGCTTATGAGGTTCCCATGGGCGTTTGCATCATATCCGTGGCGGTCATGGCCCATAGCCTCAACCTGGTGGAGATCGTGGAGAGCCAGACAGTATGGTATGCATTTGCCCAGCCACTGGGATTTGTCATCTTCATGATCGCTCTGGTAACCGATCTGGGGAGGGTCCCCTTCGATCAGAGCGAGGCAGAAGAGGAGATCATCTGCGGCTACAGCACTGAGTACAGCGGCATCAGATGGGGTTTGTTATACTTCCAGGAATACAATAACTTCCTCTTGGGAGCCATTCTGGCCTCGCTTCTCTTCCTGGGCGGATGGCACGGACCGATCATACCTCTGCCCCTTCTGGACATGGTATCGCCTCTGATCTGGCTGCTCATGAAGGTTATAATCGTTATTTGGTTCATAATATTGATCAGGGCGGCTCTCTTCCGTCTGAGAATAGATCAGGTTACTGATCTGGGCTGGAAGTGGATGCTGCCTTTATCCATAGTGAATCTGGGATGGGCGGTAATAATTGGCTCGTACTTTGCATGAGGTGGCTTTAAGATGTTGAAGAGAAAGATGATAAAGAACTTCACCTGGCCTTTGAAGACCGCCTCGCGGGAGATAGAAGTCACCAGGCTCTATCCCGAGTTCATGATGGAGCTGCCTGATGCAGAGAGAGGGATTCATGAGCTGGATGCCACCATATGCATTGGCTGCGGCTCCTGCGCTAGAGTCTGTCCCAATAACTGCATTGAGATGGTGCACTTCAAATTCGGAAATCCCCTCAAGAACAAGAAGATGCTTTTTCCGCAAATCGATTATGGGAGATGCATGTTCTGCGGTCTTTGTGTGGATGACTGCCCCGTTGAGTGCCTCAAGATGGGTAAGAATGTCATCATGGCTGGCTGGAATCGAGAGGATATAGTGAAGGGCCCTGATTTCCTGGCCACAAAGAGATTCTCAGCCAAAGAGGTAGCAGACCTGGAGGCCGAGGCAAAGAGAATTGCTGCCGAGAAGGCCGCTGCCAAGAAAGCAGCGGCAAAAGAGGGAGCTGCTGCCGGGGAGAAGAAACCGGCCAAAGAGGGAAATGCTGCCGGAAAGAAGAAGAAAGCAGAGGCGAAGCCTGAGGAAGGAGGTGCTTCCTGATGGCAGAAAAGCCCAAGACCAATGTAATTAGATCGATATTTGAACTGCTGGTGCTTTTGCTTGGCCTCGGGGTCATCTTCGGCGGACTGGCGGTGATGATATTCCTCTCCCCCTGGTCCAAGACGATACTGGACAAGCTGCTGGATTATGACATCCGGTTTGTGATAGAGCTTCTAGCATTCCTGACCATAGGGGCAATCGCCGTCCTTTTGTCTGTACTGATGGTGCTGGTCAAGAATATTGTGCATAGCGCTCTTTACCTGCTGGGAACCTTTGCCAGTGTGGCGGCGCTTTACATATTCATGAATGCTCCATTTGTGGGCGTGGCTCAGGTCCTGGTTTACATTGGCGCAGTGGGAGTTCTGCTCCTCTTCGCTGTGATGCTCACCAGGAAGACGATTATGGAGGAGTCCCATGGCGAAATTTAAGCTGTTCATATTGACTTTGGCCTTCCTTGCAGCTCTGATGGCCTCGCTCTCAATAACCGATTGGGGGCCGGTCACAGAGCATCCGCTCGGCTACTCCCCTGCAGAGGGACTGAGGCTTCCTGAGAGCGGCGTTGGAGACATAGGGTTTGAGATCTTCACCATCTACGTCTTCTCCTTTGAGGTTTTAGCCCTGGTCCTGACTGCAGCCCTGATCGGAGCGATCTGGGTGGCAAGAAAGGAGGACGCCTAGGGAGGGCGACAGAGAATGACAAGGAGGGAAATATACCGATGATACCGTTGGAGCTTTACATATTGCTGGCATCCATCATGTTCACCATCGGCTTGTACGGCCTCGTCACACAGAAGAACGGAGTCAAGCTGATGATGTGCATCGAGCTGCTGCTCAATAGCGCCAACATCAATCTTGTTGCCTTCTCAGCCTACCAGCCTAATATGAATGGACAGGTATTTGCTCTGTTCTCCATCGCATTGGCTGCAGCTGAGGCAGGCGTTGGATTCGCAATATTGATCGCGCTTTACAGGCTATACGGAACAATTGACCTGGACAACATCAACACCATGAGGTGGTAGTCTTTGTATTCCGAATTAGCTTATCTGATCGTTGGGCTGCCTGTGCTGGCATTTGTGCTATGCCTCTTCTTTGGCTGGAACCTGCCCCGGGGTGGTGGATTCATCACCGTCCTGGCGACGCTAGGCGCCTTCATCATATCCTTAGGAATATTCCAGGAGATCTATCCTGGCGAAATCGTCCATCAGTCGATGCGCTGGTTTGGCGAGTTCAATGTGGGAATATTGATAGATCCACTCTCGCTGGTCATGCTGCTTATGGTCTCATTCGTGGTCACCTTAATCCACATCTACGGCAATGGATACATGAATGGGGACCCGGGAGCGGCGAGATACTTCGCCGAGGCGGCACTCTTCTCTGCCGCCATGCTGGGCCTGGTCTATGCCGACAACCTGCTTCAGCTCTTCATATTCTGGGAGCTGGTGGGATTGTGCTCTTATCTTCTGATAGGGTTCTGGTACCGGAAGCCATCTGCAGCAGCCGCTGCCAAAAAGGCATTCCTCACCACCAGGGTGGGCGATGTGATGTTCCTGGCGGCCATTATCATCCTCTACAATAACCTGGTCAATCTGAACATCACCCTCAATCCAGGAGAGTATCTGCTGCAGTTCCCGGTGATCTATGCTCATATCGGCCAGATACCGCCAGATCAGCTCACTCTCATCGCCCTGGGCCTATTGGGCGGTGCAGTGGGCAAGTCAGGTCAGTTCCCCCTGCATGTCTGGCTTCCCGATGCTATGGAGGGCCCGACCACCGTCTCCGCCATGATCCATGCGGCCACGATGGTTACTGCAGGCGTCTTCCTGGTGGCCAGGATGTTCCCCTTATTCTATGCTGCACCTCACGGCCTGACCGCCGTGGCGGCAGTGGGTGCATTCACCGCCCTGTTCGCAGCCACCATGGGCCTGGCAGCATTTGATATCAAGAGGGTGCTGGCGTTCTCCACCGTCTCTCAGCTCGGCTTCATGATGGCCGGCCTTGGCGTAGGAGCAGCAGTGGGAGCATTTGCGGTGGGCGTTTCCATGTTCCACCTCATCGGCCACTCATTCTTCAAGGCCCTGCTCTTCCTCTGTGCCGGCTCAGTCATCCACGCTGTCAATACCAACGACCTGCGCGAGATGGGCGGGGTTGGCAGGTACATGAAGTGGACCATGTACACTATGCTCATAGGCTCGCTCTCCCTGGCCGGATTCCCCTACTTCACGGGATTCTACTCCAAGGATGAGATCATCATGATCGCTTATGAGTATGGTGTGGCGATCAACTTCCTGCCCTACATCTTCCTGATACTGGCAGCAACACTGACTGCTATCTACACCTTCAGAATGTGGTTTTCCGTATTCACAGGGAAAGAGAGATCCAATTATGGAAAGCATGAGTCCCCCTGGGTGATGCTCGGGCCGCTGGTGATCCTGGCAGTGTTCGCATTTGCATTCGGCATGGCCTCTCAGCATTCCTTCTACGACTATCTGGACTCCAACTTCGATCATTATGAGGTTGATTTCGGTGAACTGGGCATCATCGGCGGGCATGCACTCGTTGAAGAGCATGGCGCGGCTGCCCAGGCGGGCGAGCATACTGCTGAGGCTGGGGAAGGCCATGCGCTGCCCATCCATATTCGGCTACTGCCATATATCGTGGCTTTAGGCGGCATTCTCATTGCAGCCCTGTTCTACTGGGATCGGATCAAGAGGTTCGAGCCCGATCAGGTCACAGGCGACAATGATCCCATCAGAAAGATGCTTTTGAAGGGCTACTATCAGCACGAGATCATGACCGGCTGGATAAGCGAGGGCATAGTCTACGGAACAGCCATTCTGGCCAATATAATCGACATCAAGATCGTTGACGGCTGGCTCAACTGGCTGAGCGCCTGGGTTATGGGCTTCGCCGGTCACGTGAGAAAGGTTCAGACGGGAGTGGTGCAAAACTACGTTGCCGCTTTGATGCTAGGAATAGTGGTGCTGGTGATTGCAATTGCTGCAATCAGGCTAGCAATGGAGGTGGGCCTGATATGATCTCAAATGCTCTCTCATTGATGATCCTCATTCCCTTACTGGGAGCGGCGGTATCCTTCTTTGTGGGAACGCGAGCCAAATTCGTGGCACTGATCGCCTCGCTTGCACCTCTGCTGTTATCCCTGCAAATGTACATGGAGTTCGATAAGAGCTCAACTATGATGCAGTTCGTGGAGAGTTATGACTGGGTTCCCTCCATCGGAGTCAAGTATACATTGGGCGTCGATGGCATAGGATTCCCACTGGTTCTTCTCTCCACCATAGTCTCTGTACTGGTGATAATATACTCCTGGGGAGAGACAAAGAAGCCCAATCAATACTTCGCCCTGCTTCTCTTGAATGAGGTGGGAGTCTTGGGGGTGTTCACAGCGCTGGACTTCTTCCTGTTCTATATCTTCTGGGAGATAGTGCTCATACCCATGTTCTTCCTGATCGGATCATGGGGCGGACCGAGAAAGGACTATGCAGCCATCAAGTTCTTCATCTACACTCACGTGGCCAGCCTGGTGATGCTCCTGGCGATATTCGCTCTGTACTTCACCTACCAGTTGCCAGATGGATCGAGGACCTTTGATATGCTGACCCTCCTGAAGGCCACCCAGAACCCGGAGATCTTCCCGCCGGCTCTGCTCAACATCATCTTCGCAGGCCTGCTGCTCGGGTTCCTGGTCAAGATGCCCGCCTTCCCCTTCCATACCTGGCTGCCGGATGCCCACGTCGAGGCTCCGACGGCAGGCTCAGTGGTGCTTGCTGCACTCCTCTTGAAGATGGGCGGGTATGGTCTGTTCAGGATCATAGTTCCCATGCTCGATTACGTTGACAAGGCCTTTATCACCATAATCGCCGTAATCGCTGTCCTCTCTATCGTCTACGGGGCATTCCTGGCCCTGGCACAAAAGGACATCAAGAAACTGGTGGCCTACTCCTCAGTGAGCCACATGGGATTTGTGACATTGGGGGCAGTGGCCCTGGTGCCATTATCCATCCAGGGAGCCATGTTCCAGCAGTTCTCCCACGGCATCATAACCTGCGTGCTCTTCATGTCCGCCGGCACCATCCAGCATGTCGTCGGCACCAGGATCATTGCAGATCTGGGAGGATTGGCTGACAGGATGCCCAAGTTCGCTGTCATAATGATGGCTGGCTTTATGGCCTCGCTGGGCCTGCCGGGCATGAGCGGATTTGTGGCCGAGTTCATGACGCTGACAGGGGCTTATGCCACTCTTCCAACCTATGTCATGATAGTGGTCTTCCTGAGCATAGTGATCACTGCAGCCTATCATCTCTGGGCCATGCAGAAGGCCATGTTTGGACCGATTCTGAGGAAGTATATGGATGTGCACGATCCGCATGCCTATGAGCTGTTCAGTATGAGCGTGATAATTCTGCTCACCTTGCTCTTCGGCCTGCAGCCGCATCTGATGACGGATATTATGGGCACAGCAGCAAACCAGCTATTGCAGCCGGTTGCAACCTTATCTGAGATGGGGGTGATCTGAAGTGGACTTTTATCACTACGCACCCCTATGGGGAGAGGCGTTATTGACGGCTCTGGCATTGCTTATCCTGCTGCTGGGAGCCCTGAAGAAGAATGGTGGAAAGATTCCAGGCTACCTGAGCCTGGTCGGGCTGGTTGCAGCCCAGGGGCTGGTATCAAGCAACCTGATGATGGCCAGGCCTGCAGCCCTGTTCTTCTTTGATACCATATCAGTAGACGCCCTGTCCCAGTTCTTCAAGGCTGTCTTCCTGGTTGTATCTCTGCTGGTAGTGATATCATCCCTATCCAGGTACACAGGAAAGGGAGCAGACGAATACTATGCTCTGCTCCTCCTGGCCACTGTGGGCATGATGGTGGTCTCCAGTTCCATAGATCTGGTGACACTGTTCATAGGTTTCGAGCTGGCCAGCCTGGCCACATATGCCATGGCAGCGTTTGATAAGACGAAGAAGAACCTGGAGGCGGCCATGAAGTACTTCATCTATGGCTCTGTCTCCTCGGCGTTCATGCTCTTCGGCTTCTCCCTGCTCTATGGCATGACTGGATCGACAAAGCTCGCTGATGTGGCTGCAGCCTCCGTAGAATCCTTCGGAGCGGCGACATTGGTGGCTCTGCTCTTCGTCGTTGCCGGGTTTGCCTTCAAGATGGCGCTGGTTCCCTTCCATATGTGGGCTCCTGATACCTACGAGGGGGCACCGTCCCTGGTCTCTGCGCTGCTTGCTGCCGGCTCCAAGAAGATGGGGTTTGCCGCCGCCTTCAGGGTTCTCATGATCGCCCTGGTGGCCATGAGATTGGAGTGGTACCTCGCCTTTGCCATACTGGCAGCAGTTACCATGACCCTGGGGAACCTGGCCGCCTGCTGGCAGAACAATGTCCGGCGCATACTGGCATATTCGTCAATCGCCCAGGCGGGCTATATCGCCATGGGCTTTGCAGTGGTAGGAAAGGCCTGGGGAGACGCTCCAGTTGATGTCTTGAACCTTGGCGTGCAGCAGATGGCCCTGCTGGGCATAGCAGGGGCATTGCTCCTGGTACTGGCACATGCCCTGATGAAGACGGGCGCTTTCATCGCTACAGCTCAGGTTGCACCGATATCACCCAAAGAGAGCGAATCGGATCCTGATGACATATCAAACTATGCAGGACTCATCAGCAGGGCGCCCATCACTGCTATCTGCATGATGGTGCTCATGTTCGCTCTGGCAGGCATACCACCAACGGCTGGATTTGTGGGCAAGTTAGTGCTCTTCGCCTCAGTCTACTACTCCGGCCTGGTCTGGCTGGTAGTTCTGGCCATCCTGAACAGCGCTCTGTCCCTGGTGTACTACCTGAGGATCATCAGTTACATGATCCTGAAGGAACCGGAAGGGCCCAAGATCTCTGAGGCTAAGGGATATGTCGCCGGTATCGTCCTGGCGACTCTCGCAGTCGTCTATATCGGCGTGTTCCCCGATCAGTTCATCAACTGGGCACTGCAGGCAGCAACAGTACTGCTGCCTCAGTAAACTTTTTTTTGGCTCTTCGCTGCTTTTTTATGATGAAAATCCTAATGTATGGAGCCCATCACCAAGAGAGCAGGGCACGAATCCGGCCTTGAAAATCAACTGCAAAATCCGGAACGCGATCCATGCCTGGCTGCTCTGATGCTTGGGTGGTCCCCTGCTGGAGGCAAAATCGCGCAGAAAATAAATGCCTGAATCATTCGCTCACGGAAAAAGGTCCTCAAAACGAAAAACGGATTGCCCGGCTCGGGCATACAGCAATGCAGCAGCCGCATAGTATGCACTCGGCATTCTCCATGCACCCCTGCTCAACCATGCTGCTCACCTCCAATCCCATGGGGCACTCATTTGAACATCTTCCGCAAGCAGTACACCGGCCTGGATCTGCCGATAGGTGAAGTGCAGGCCAGCGAAAGAGGGTTTGAACCTTCCTCCCGATAATTGCTATCACTGCAATCGGGCAGAAATAATGACAAAAGCCGCGCTTTCCTGCCAGCAAGGCAAATAGAGTGATGAAGGCGATCTGAACCAGATATATCACATATGCACCCTCTCTGGCAATGGAGATTCCATGATCGGTGCGATAGAAAGGATCTATGCTCATCAATCCTCCCGAGGAATGAACTGCAGAGATGAGGGGGATAAGAATCAGTGCTAGGAATGCGAAATACTTAAGCCAATTGAGTATAGCGATTTTGGCTTTATTATTGTTTACATGAAAGTAAATTTCTTGAAGCCCTCCAGCCGGGCAGAGCCATCCACACCAGAGCCTCCCCAAAAAAAGCGAACTGGCAAAGATCAGTATGAAGACAATCATGCCTCCAGTTATGATCCCTTTGGAGGCCCCATCTATTATTATTGGACAGGATATATATGCGAAGGTAACCGGCATCAGGACAAATGAAAAGATGATTAAGGCCATTCTGGTCCTCTGCCTACCCATGGGATTTTTCATGTGAGAACTCACATGTCGCTTAAGATATTTAATAGATGCTCTTCTAGCCTATTTCGAGCAGCATTCTCTTATAGCTGTGTGCTGGATCGATATCGACTGCCTTATCCAATGCATGAACTGCCTTGTCTTGCTCTATTGGGCCCAAAAAGCAACCCTTCCATTTGCTCATGCCCTCTTCCCTGCCTTCTTCTATGCATCATCGATCTGAAAGTGTCAATGGCAATCTGAAAATCCTCAATAGTGGCAAAGTAAAATTCCCCACCTGCAAATTCCTGAGATCAATACTCAGGAGTTATGTAGATGCTAACCGGGAGGGAGTTCCACATGTTGAGAGAT